>ERZ1027065.417-NODE-417-length-20099-cov-4.811515_pt1 | contig 20099 bp, 8 predicted proteins | sample MGYA00519421_ERZ1027065 | MGnify/ENA primary metagenome ERZ1027065 (study PRJEB26926, sample SAMN06164495) | human gut metagenome | biome: ENVO:00009003; feature: ENVO:2100002; material: ENVO:00002003 | host: Homo sapiens | place: USA | collected 2012 ... | reverse complement strand
AGCGTCAGATGTGTATAAGAGACAGATCCATGTGGCTCCAACACGCACCTCAATTTCGGATGCTTCCAGATTTCTCGGCTGAACTGCCTCTAAAGCACGGACATTCGGTGTAAATTCCGGATGACTCTCGGCAAAGGTTCTCGCAGTATTTAATTTATCTCTGACATTTCCGGACAGATATTCATCTCCGCTTTCCCACTGGTCTGTCAGTGGATTCTTAAAGATAACTCCGACCAGTTCTTCTGTGATCTTCTCTTCGGTCTTTCCTGTCAGCTCTGCCATATAAGGAAGGTCTACCTTTGCCCTTTCGTTAAGAGACAATGCCAATGCTTCTGTTGCTGTCTCCACGCTTGTCACAGCGACCGCCTTTTTGATGGTTCGTTTGGTGAACATGTCCGCTTTCCGCTTCAATGTTCCATCTTCATTCAAGTCTTCCAGTGAACACAGCAGACAATAAGAAGAGTCATCAGAAAATGCACGTTTGTTAGCATTACTTCCAATGACTCCATACTTTGCTGTGTAAGTATCATATACTTGATTCAGTTTCTCCTGCTGTTTCCAGATTTCTTCGTCTGTGACGGATTCCTCCATCTGCATGGTGATCAACTCACGAACAGTATCACGGATTGCAACCATACCTTTCACACGTTCTGCAGTAGCGGCAGGCATCTTCACCTGATTCATCAAAGAGTTGACACGGTAATATACCTGATCATCTACCACCGTATAACTGTAATTTCGCACATTTGGATCTGCTGGAATACTCTCTGGCATCTCATCCAGTTCTGTCTCCACATCTACTGCCGGTGCCATGCTTCCCTTGATGTGTTTTACAGCTTCTTGTAACTGTAATTCCAGATCAGCTCCTTCCATTGGAGCACAGGTTGTTTCCATACCATACGGACCGGACACTTCTTTCATCTCACCCAGAATCATTTCCGGATGCTGAACAAAATACTGATTGACTGTAATGCCATTGACATCACTATCCAGATTTATCCATTCCGGCATTTCTTTCGTAAGGCTTTCCCTCTTCTGGAAAAACAGGATATCAGCACTGACTTCTGTTCCTGCATTTGCCTTAAAAGCTGTGTTCGGCAGTCGGATTGCGCCCAGCAGGTCTGCACGCTCTGCCAGATATTTCCGAACTTCCGGTGATGCTTTATCCATGGTTCCCTTTGTTGTGATCAGCGCAGCCACGCCGCCTGGACGTAACTGATCTATCGTCTTGGCAAGAAAGTAATCATGAATCATGAAATTGTAGCGATCATACTGACGGTCATTGACCTTGTATGCACCAAATGGCACATTTCCAATCGCCACATCAAAAAAGTCATTAGGATAATCTGTCTTCTCAAAACCTTTGATCTGAATATTGGCATCTGGATAGAGCAGCTTTCCAATTCTACCACTGATACTATCCAATTCCACACCATAGAGTTTGGACTGGTTTAGATTCTCTGGAAGCATTCCAAAGAAGTTCCCGACTCCCATAGACGGCTCCAGAATATTTCCTTTTATAAATCCCAGATTCTCCAACACCTGATACATACTTTCAATCACAATCGGCTGTGTATAATGAGCATTTAAGGTGGAAGCTCTGGCTGCAGCATATTCCTCTGGTGTAAGAACTGTCTTTAATTCCAGATATTCTGTCTCCCATGCAGCTTTTGTCTCATCAAATGCATCTGCAAGACCTCCCCAGCCAACGTACCTGGATAAGATTTCCTGTTCTTTCGGTGTTGCATTTCGATTCTCTTCCTCGCATTTCTTTAACAACTGGATAGCCATGATATTGGCACGGAACTTTTCTTTTGATGTACCCTGTCCAAGCTCATCATCTGTGATATGGAAGTTCATTGCTTGAATCGGTTCTGCTATTCCGTTAATCTCTTCCAAAGATTCTTTTTCTTCCGATACCTCAGCTTCTCCCGATAATTCTTTTTCTTTTTTATCATAATCTGTCCACACACGTTGAGAAATAGCAGTAAAATAGGAAGACTCTTCCTCCATAATTTCTTCCCTGATTTCCCGTAATTCATCTAAGGTATCCGCATTTACTGTTTTGTTGTGATAATGATAATAAAGTACTTCTTGTCCAAGTTTTACATCCAGACGTTCCAATTCTTGTGTTGACATTCGCTCCCAAATATCATCTTTTTCCGTATGAATCGTGAAACCTTCTCCATCATCATGATATTCTAATGTGTATTGAAGTCGATTCACTTCTCCCTTAACTTTGCAATCAAAATCATGGATTCTTGTTCTGGTACCGAACATATATTCTGAATCAACTAATCTCAAATCAGTTATATCTTCCGCTGTCAAAGTATCCTGCTCCAGCTGTTCTCCTAACATCTGCTGTGCTTCTTCCAGGTCTGCCAGTCTTTGTGCTTCCTGTCGTTCTTCGTACTTTTCCATTTCTTCCGGTGACAAATAATCATCTGTGCGGATTAACTGGCGAACACGTTCTGCAACCTTGTTCCACTTTAATAAAACTTCTACCTCTGGACTGCCAATTTTCCCTTTTGCAAGTTTTAATCCTTTTGCATCATGGGATGCGTCGGAAGCATCTGCTCCGGGTATTCCGGGTGAGGAACCACCTGTTCCATACTCATTTTTCAGGAACTCAGCTGCATCTTTCATATCATGATGTTCCATGAAATACTCATAGATTCGGTTACGTCCTCCTGCAGTAATGCCGCCTCTTCTTAACACTGCGTCAATTTCATCCTGTGTGATAAAGGATAGTGCCGGACGTTCGACCGTAAATTTCTGGTCTACCCAGGAACGCTCCCTCTGAAGATCCTGAAAGCGTTGGAGATATTCCGGATTATGCTGAATCTCCCAGCGGTGATAATCTCCCGGATTCTCATCCATATATTTCTGCAGCCATTCAAAACGATAGACAATCGCATCTGCTTCCTCTTGATCTGTCCATGCTCCACTCACTACATCCTGCCAGTCTGAATATGATTGTTTCTTTTCCCAGTTTCTGCAAGTATCCCGAAAATGAAGTGCAAGAAGATTGGTCATTTCTTCCTGCTCCTGTTCAATGGCATTATTGGAAATCAAATTATCCACGTAATTTCCATCCTCATACATATCCCGAATCCTGTCAGCAGCTTCTTCCCACGTAACGATACGGTCAAAGTTTCTTCTTGCAGAGTCACCTCTCCGGATACGAATACCATCGTTGTCGTACCAGATACTGATTTTCTGACCATCTATGGTAAATCCTTTTCCTCCAGTACCATATTCATCTTTCAGGAAGCTTTGCATTTCTTCATTATCCAGACCTTCGATCAATCTTGCAGTAATGTGAAACAGTGTATTTTTCTGTCCGCTTCCTGTTCTGAGAATATCGTCTACCACTTCATCAGAAATAAGAAAAGCGGCTGGCTGTTCTAATGCAGCTGCCGCTTTCCTTATTTCTCCTAACTGTTCCTCTTGTGTTGGGAATAGACTTAATTGTAAATAATCTCCTGAATTACCAGTTCCTCTGCCTGTGCTTTGATCTGGTTCATGTGTTTGGTCCATGCCATTGTGTCTGCCATCTTGTCCGGTGCCGGATCTTTCTCCAGAAGTTCGTTCATCAGGTTGTCTACTCTCTGCCTTGCCTGGCTGTCGATCTCCATCAGATGACTGTCCAGACGGTTCTGCAGTGTCAGAATGTTGAACCTGGCTACCTTGTGGTTTCTCAGATACTCTTTCCTCATCATTCCGTACTTCCCGATGGTTCCTCTCGTCTCTTCCAGGCTGATATCTGGAATCTGATACTCTCCGTTCTGGCTGTAACTGATCTCTCTCATAGTCTGTTTCCTCCTTTTTTTCTTCTCTATCTTCTGTGTTATCCGTATTACTTTCACGAATTAACGTGTTAAATTCATTATAAGCTACTTCTTTTTCTTTTGCAACCGTTTTCAGGTCATTTTCCAGATCATTCAGAACATATCGTCCAATCTGCATCAGGACTGGTCTGCTGATCTCGTTGACTGCACTTCCCAGATGTCCTAATACTTTCAGCTGATTGAAGTCCGTAATATGCCGAAAATCCTCTGCATCCAGATATTCCTGTGCATCCAGCCCACATCGGTTTAGTAATACATACCAGACACTATTGGTCATCAGTTCCCGGAATTCTACTTCCTGATTCTGTTCGTCCAGTTCTTCCAAAAATGTCCCTGTTACATCCAGTCTCAGTTCTTCCAATGCATCTGGAAGCCATTCCTGCATACTCTCCTTCGCTGCCTGATGCAGACTTTCAGCAAGTCCTCCTTCTATATCTTCCAGTGATAACTGCTCCTGCAGATAATCTGCCACCAGCTGTTCTCCTTCCACCGGAAGATTCCATAACTGAGGATCCTTTCCAAGATTCCGCACTTTATAAGTGTCCTGCACATCAAATACATAACGAAGTTTTGTTTTCGGTCCGGAAGTATTGTAAATCAAGGCAATCCCCTTAGATCCCTTTTTGATCCAGCGGTACATCTTCTGATTCCAGATTTCCATGGATGCTACGGCAGTTGCTTCCGGCCGCTGTGCATAAATTAAAAGCTGTTCTGGAAAAGTGTATTTGTACAGTCTGGATGCCGTGTTTAGGAACCGCATCCATTCCTGCGGACTGGCAGCTACATCTTTTGCCACCTCTTCCGTCAGCTGTTCCATTGCATATAATTTATTTGCCATGTGCTACTCCTTTTCATAAAATAAGGGACTGCTTAGCACAGTCCCCTAAAATCATCGTTGTTACTCTTTATAATGCTGTGGCAAGATCTTTTGACTTATTCTTTGGCACTTTGTCTGCCTCTTTTTCCTTGATTTTTGCCTTAGCTTTCTCCATTCTTCCATGGATTCCACCTTTTACTTCCGCTTTTTCAGCTGCTTTTTCTTTCTCCAGACGTGCTTCCCTGCGCTCAGCATTTTCCATTACTGCGGTCTTTTTATCACAGAACTGAACCTTGTCAGAAAGCTGTTCCTGTCTTTCCACCTGTGTCTCATTGACTTCCTGTACCATCGCATTTAATTCTGGAACCTGAAAAATTCCGTTATCAGGGAGAATCAACACTTCATGAACGGAAGATGGGATGACAAAGTAATCACTTCCCAAACATTCCCCAATCTGTTTACGAATATCTTCCTGCAGTAACAGGGAAGCCCCATTCATCTTAGATTCATTGGTAAGGCAGAACATTGGATTCTCCACAGTTTCCATATCCAGTTTTTCATTCAAAAGATTCTTTGGTGTTCCTCCAAAAATCATGGATTCGACAATCTGTGTCATATCCACCAGTTGCACTCCTCTGTTCTTATCTGCCATCATCGCATCTGCCTGAATCTGTTCGACAGATACTCCCCATTCGTTCATCAGAGAAACAGTTACCGGAATACTGCTGATTCCCTCTCCATTTTCCTCCAGATTTACTGCATAATAAGCTGCAAAATCTCCGTGTTCTGTGACTACTTTGTCTGCCAAACGATCGGTATTCCATTCTTTGTCACAAATTCTCACCTGTAATTTGTCCTTCATCTTTTCATAATCAAGAATATCCGGAACTCCCATATCAAAAAATTCTGCTTTTCCCTGTGCCTCAATACGCATATCAGCCACATCGCCAACACAAGAGTCTACATCTTTTCCATGGATATATTCCTGGTAGAGGGAATCCAGATAGACTGTCGGTACGATTCTCTGATCTCCGTTTGGAATCGTAATACCTGTCAACTTCAACCCGTTGTTTTTTTCTACTTCCTGCAGTTTAATTTCTGCGTCCTTATAAGACTCTGGCAGATACTCCTTTACATTGTCTTTGACATATTCATAAAATTCTTTTCTGTTCATCATACGCTTTTACCCCTTTCTGATCATGTGATGGTTCATTCTTTTTCTGCTGACCATCTGCTCGGCTTTCTTCTGATAAGCCATCATTCTCTTTAAAGTTTTCTCCTGGTTTTTTCGTGCTTCCTGTCTTTTTTCCATTGTTTTCATCATAGTTTTCTGTTCCTTTCTGTGATTTTTTTGTATGAAAAAGGGAGCCTCATATAGAAGCTCCCAATCATAACCGTTGGTTTTAGTTTCCTTATTTGGTTTTCCTTTTCCTGCTGATATAAAGTCCTGCCATACCTCCTGCGGAGATTACAAGAAGCAGGATTGGCAGCCAGATATTCGTGCTGTCACCTGTTTTCGGTGCGTTTGATACCTTTGTCTCTTCATGGGACTGTGGTATATCCGGTGTGTTCGGTGTTTCTGGAACTTCCGGTTTCTCATTTGTCAGATTAAAGGTAACTTCTACAACCGGTGTACTGTCATCTGCATAAGCAAATGTCACTTCATGCTTGGTCTGATCCAGTGTGTATCCATCCAGTGTTTTTGTTTCCACCAGATAATACTTGATTGCTGTATCATATTTGCCGTTCTTAAATGTGGCAATCTCATACAGCTTACTTTCTGCATGACCGGCAGCATCTGTCTTTAAGGTTTCCAGAACTTTTCCTTTGCTGTCACGAAGTTCAAATTCTACCCCTTTCAGCGGTTCTCCTGATGATTTATCTGTCTTATTGAGAATCACTTTTCCCTTGGCAGTGTCATCTTTCATAGCTACTTTCTGGATTTCTCCAGTATCCTTTACTTCAAAACTAACATCCGATGTCAGAAGATATCCTTTCGGTGCCTGCTCTTCACGTAAGGTATATTTACCGATTGGAAGTTTTTCGATATAGTGTGCTTCCTCTGTGGAAGTCCAGCTCTCTACCACCTGATCATCCTTATCGAGAATCGTCAGTTTCGCACCCGGAATTTCAGTTTCTCCTGTGATATCAGTCTTACTGATCTCTACTTTTGTCACATCATCTTTCATCTCTACTTTCTGAATCTCGGCTGTATTTTCTACTGTAAAGGTAATACTTTCTGCAGTGACATATCCATCTGCCGGTTTTGTCTCTGTCATGGTGTATTCCTTACCAACAACCAGTTCTTTGATCACATGGGATTCTTCCGTAGAAGTCCATTCATCTACTATATTGCCATCTGAATCCGTCACTTTCAGGTGTGCACCTGGAAGTTCTTTACCTGTTGTCAGGTCTGTTTTGGTCAGCTCCACTGTGGTTGGCTGATTCTCAAAAGTACAGTCGTAGCTTACTTCTGCCTGGTTTTCTCCGGCATATTCAAAGGTAAATTCCTGTACTTCATCTGTTGTAACAAATCCGTCCGGCGCAAAGATCTCTTTCACATAGTATTTTCCGTCTACCGGAAGATCTGCCGTAAAAGTAATCTGTCCTTTTTCATCCGTCACCCTCTGCTCGATCAGACTGTCTTTCTCAAGAAGTACCTCGCCCTTTGCATTTTTGATATCTTCACTGGTATAAAGACCGAAGACACCACCTGCAAGGACACGTTCTGTATCTTTTTCTTTCTTCAGAACCGTAACCTTTACTTTCTGACGGGCATTCTGCCATTTCTCATCATAAGTGATGACTGGTGTGTCCTGATCACGGTAGGAAAGGTCAACATATCTCGGCTCTTTGTCCAGCACATAACCGTGGGCTGTTTTTACTTCCTTCACATAGTATTTTCCAGCCGGGAGATCTCCCATCTGTGCAATACCATTGGAATCTGTGGTAATGGTTCCTACTTTTTCATCTGCTTTGAAATAATCTTCACTGACACCATCTGCCGCTTTGATATCTTCCGCAGCAAATACATCGAAAGTCACATCTGAAAGGCTTCCGGTTACATACTCAAAAAGATGCTCCACGGTACCTTTTACATGATCCAAAAGTGTCACCTTATCCAGAAACTCTCCATTTTTGTTGATGATCAGAAGTCCTGTTGGAACTTCATCTTTCATCTCTACTTTCTGAATCTCGGCAGTATCTTCCAGTGTGAACTTCACATCCGTCGTTTTCAGATATCCATACGGTGCCATTTCCTCTCGAAGGGTGTATTCTTCACCCACAGTCAGTCGTTTGATCACATGTGGCTGATCTTTTACAGAAGTCCACTGATCCACAACATTTCCTTCTTTATCAAGAACGGTGAGTTTTGCCCCATCCAGTTCCACACCTGTTGTTACATCAGATTTTGTGATTTCAACTGTTGTCGGCTGGTTCTTTTTCACTGTTTTCAGTTTTACTGTCTTCACATCCTGTCCCTGGTAAGAAGCATTCAGATTCAGAACTTCATCAGAGGATACAAATCCCGCCGGTGCTTTTAACTCCTTCACATAATACTGTCCAAGTGGCAGATTCAGCGTACATGCTGCAAGACCATCATTATCAGAAGTCATTTCCTGTAAGAGTGTGTCTGCTTTCACGATTACTTTTCCATCCGCCTTAATATCCGCCTTGTTATAGATACCAAAGACAGCTCCCGCTACGGTTGCACCATTTTCTGCATCCTGTTTTTCTACCTGGATTGCAACTTTCTGGCGGTCATCGCCAACCGTCACTTCCTGTTCGATCACAGGTGTATCCTGATCTGCATAGACAAATGCGACATCAGATCTGTCATGGTTCAGGACAAATCCCTCCGGTGCAGTCTTTTCTACCACATAGTAAGAACCAAGCGGCAGGTTATCAGCAACTGCTTTTCCGTCTTCCCCGGTCGTTACCGTTGTTACCAGTGCATCTTTTGCATAGATCAGCTGTCTGTTTCCGTTTTCATCTTTCTGATAATCCGGTGTATAGATATTTTCAGCTGCATAGACATGAAATGATGCACCCTTCAGGTATCTTTCTTCATAAACAAAATCCTTTTTAAATCCGGTCAGCATCTCACCTTTTTTATAGATCGTCAGCTTTCCTTTTACCGGATGGTTCTCGTAGTCTACCGTAATAATGGCATCTCCGCTCTCAGAATCCATCTGGTATGCTGTATTTGCATCCACCGCAATCTCTACATAGTTCTTATTGATTGTGTACCCTTCCGGTGCGTTGACTTCCTCAATCCGGTAATGTCCGATCTTCAGATTCTTCGGCATGATCAGATATCCTTGGCTGTCCGTAAAATAGGACTTATGAGTGGTTGTCACTGGGTAGGTTGTTACCTGCTCCACATACTTCTTGTTGTCCAGGTCATATACCTTAAATTCTGTTCCGGCAATCAATACGGATTTCTTTGTTTCATCATCTTTTTTCACGATTTTCAGTTTTGCCTTAAACTCTTCATCCAGAAGCACTCGCCAGATCTGCGGCTCGTTTGGATGATGTTCTGTGATATTCACTTCAAAATCATCGACTGGCTTGTAATTGTGCGGTGTTGTAGTTTCACGCACGATATAGCTTCCAAATGGTAATGGAATACTGCAGGCATACCCTTTTTCATCTGTAAAAATCTCAGTTGCTCCGTTTTCTCCACTTACTACTGGTTTTGCAGAATCAAAATCATAGCTTCCATCTGCTTTCTTTGTAAGGGAAGATTTCAGATAAACTGTAAATCCGGCTCCGGATAACAGATCTGCATCCGTCTTTCCATTGTTGGCTGCTTTGATGATCTGGAATGGCTGCTTGATGACCTGCTCACTGGAAGTGCACTCTCTTTTTACTTCTGCTGTCATATCTCCTTCATAACTGCACACAAGATCATGCTCTTCTGTATCTGCCAGGTATCCGGTCGGCGGTGTGATCTCTTTGACATAATATTTGCCAAGATATAAACCTTTTACAGAAGACTGTCCTTTGTCATCTGTTGTAAGAGATGCTACCTGTTCTCCTGCTTTATAAATAGTTCCGGTTGCTCCGTCCGGATGCACGATATCTTCACGGGCATACAGACCATAAACTGCACCTTTCAGTGTGGCATCTCCCTGTGGTACTGCTTTTCCTGTTTCTTTATCAACTTTGAATAAATTGATCTTTGCTGTCACACGGTCATTGCTGAAGGTATGGGCAAATGATACGGTTGCTTCTTTATCATTGGTGTAAGAAAACTTGAACGTATACACATCTTCTGTATTTCTTACATAGCCTTCCGGCGCCTGATCTTCTTTTACGGAATAGGAATATCCAATCGGAAGATCCGCTGTGAATTTTGCAGTTCCATCTGCTCCAGTAGTTGCTTTCTCAATCAGTGTTCCTTTTTTCACAACAACGGTTCCGTCTGCATTTCTAATATCATCGGATGCATACAGAGCAAAAATACCGCCTTTCAGTGGTTTCTTGGTGTCTTTATCCTGTTTTACTACGGAAACATCTGCTTTCTGTCTCTCGTTGTTAAAAGTCACATCTGCAAATACAACTTCTTTGTTCTGACCAGCATAAGTTAGAGTCACTGACTTTTCTTCGCTGCCGTTATAGAAAGAGTCCGGTGCTTTTGTTTCTTTTACCACGTAGGTTCCAAGATGCAGGTTTTTCAGTGTGACAGAACCATTCTCACCTGTTGTCAGGTTTTCTTTTACAAGGTCACCTTTGCTGTACACTTTTGTACCATAAGCAGTTACAATATCTGCCCCGGCATACACGTTATACACTGCATTTTTCTGTCTGCGGTTTTCATACTGAAATACCGTTCCATTTTCACTGACCTCTGCTCCGGTCAGAACCTGTCCTTCTTTGTAAATGGTAAGCTCTGCCAGCTGTTCCTTATTTTCCACGGTTACAGCTGAGGTCTTACTTGCTACCAGTTTTACATTTGTTGCCGTTGCATTTACTACATATCCCTGTGGCGCTGTGATCTCTTTCAGATAAACGGTATCCTGTGTCTTGATGATCGTAACAGAGGATTTTCCATTCTTATCTGTTGCCGGCATCTGAGTGATCAGCTTTGTACAAGCCTCATCGCTGTATACACCGAATACTGCACCTGCAAGATTGACATCCGCTGTATCGTCTTTCTTTACGATTTCGATCGTAGCCTGTTCAATCCAAGACACTTTGAAATCAATATATTTTTCATCTGTCACACCTTCACCAAATACCAACGCAAGATCCTGCGTGTCAGATCCGGTGGTGATTTTATAAGCAGAGTAATCTTTTGTAATACTTCCCTTCATTGTAGAAGACCAGCTCTGTGCCACGTCACTCACCTGTGTCAGTGGTGCAGAAAGATAAAACTTTGTTCCTCCGCAAATTTCTACACTTGCACCAGCTTTACTTGTTGTGCCTGTGCTTAGATTATGAAGTTTCACACCAGACGGAAGCTTCATCGTAATTGTCTGTAGCTTATCTGCTTTGAATGTAATATCTTTGGTTCTCTGTGAATTGCCATCCACATAAGCTTTTACATCTCCATCAGAAAATGACATTGCTACATCCGGTATTTCTGGCTGTGAAACACAATAATTATACAATTTCATTGCTAAATTCTTGGCTGTACTATTCGCTCCGGAAAAAGCGTCGCCACTTCCATTAGCATAAGAAGCCGCCAGATGAACAAGAATGAATTTTGCTCCAGCACTAAGATTTCCATAACCATTCTCTTCTGTAAAGAATCCTTCATCTCCTGCTGCCTTGGTTCCGTAATAACATACCTTAGCTAATGTTTTTCCATCTCCGACTTTACTAATCGTGTAATTACCTGTTCCTGGTCCCGGTTTTGATGGCTGTACACAGTAAGCAGTCGCAGATACATTTCCAAACTGAACCGTATACTGATAGGTAAGATAAGAACCATAACCATAATCCGCATAACGATACAGAGTTCCTCTTGTAACAGATACTTTCTGTACACTTCTTGCACTTGTCTTTGCCATAAAAGTGACTGTTTCACCAGCTTCCATGGCGTATAAATCAATTCCTTCCTCTTCCGCCTGCTCCATTGCATCCGATACTGTAAGACCTGTTTCCGAATCCGTTGTATTTTCAGTATCTTCTTCCATATCCGGTAATAGTTCGCTTGCCTGAGAATCAAATTCTTCTATCTCGCTTTCCGTCACTTCCTCTGTTGGAAGCAATTCCGAGTCTGCTTCTGAATTCTCCGTTTCCTCTGTCTGCTGTTCACTGCCAGCTGTTTCTGATTCGGTTACTGCTTCACTCCCTTCAGTTTCTGTCTGCACTTCTGTTTCTTTCTCACGCACAATCAGCTTTCGGCTGATCTGGTACTTCGGATGCTCCTGATTTACCGGTTCCACATAATAGACCGCTTTGTAAGTGTCCGCATGATCTGTCGTAAAATCCTCATTCTTATCATTCTTTGCTTCCTCAAATGTGACTTTAACCTTGTTATCATCCTTGATTTCCAGTCCGGTATAATCTGATTTCACATTAAATACACTGCCTGTTTCGATTTCATAATCTTTGGCAGTCACCACCTCATCTTCATCCAGAAGGTCTTTCACTTCCTCATAAAGTGGAGGTTTCTCCTCTGGCTGGATCTCCGCTGCATATGCCGTCATCGGAGATAGCACTGTACTAAGCATTGTCATGCCTGCCAGCAAGCCAGATACTACTTTTCTAAAATTACCTTTTTTCTTCATGCTAAGGTCCTCTCTTTCATAATATTTGTATTAAAACAGACAGTCCTTAGACTGCCTGCAATACACTACTTATCGTTGTGGAAAAATCAGATTGAACTGTACATTTCCCTCTCCGGGATCAACCATCTCCACAGTTGCTTCGTACTGTCTCCCTGTTTTTCTTGATACCAGATCCTTATAATGGATTTTTCCTTTAGACAGGAACTTCTTTGCTGCCGCCTTATCCATCTTTTTTCCCTGGCTTGCAAGGAATTTATCATTCTTCCACAAGGTAAAAGCACAATTCCGGTCAGAACAGTAAAAGTTTACTTTTCCTTCCCTGACATCTGCTCCACAGCGGGGACATTTGCCAATGACTTCTCCTTTTGCCTTTCCCTGAAACTGATTTTTCTTCTCTTCTGAAATCCCCTGATACCTGGCAACCAGTTCCTGCATCAGCTCTGTAATCCCATTTAGGAATTCATCTGCTGTCTCTGTATTCTGGGCAATGTGATTCAATGCCATTTCCCACTCTGCGGTCATCTTCGGAGATTTAATCTCATCTGGCAGAACTGTAATCAATACATTACCATCATCTGTCGGCACCAGATTTTTCTTTTCCCTTTTCACAAAACCAGACTGAATCAGTTTTTCAATGATTGCTGCCCTTGTTGCCGGAGTACCAAGTCCTTTCTTTTCTGTATCTTCGGTCAGTTCTTCATTCCCTGCACGTTCCATCGCAGAAAGCAGGGTATCTTCTGTGTACTGTTTCGGTGGCTGTGTGAAATGCTCCGATACCAAAGAATCACAGGGACCATAATGCTTGCCTGCCCAGATATCCAGCTCCGGCTCTTCTTTCTCAATCTTTACGCCAAAGAACTGTTTCAATTTATTTTCGATCGCCTTGAATCCTTCCTGCTTTGTTTTCTTTGCTGTGAGATAAAACGTATGATAATTGCAGGTGATCTGGCATTTATGGCTTTCATAAATATAAGGATCTGCAGTTGCTGTCAGAACCCTGGCACTGATCAGATACAAAATCTTGCGGTTTCGTTCTTTCAGTTCACCAATATCTGCTTTGGCTACTTCCATGGTTGGGATAATCGCATGGTGATCGGATACTTTCTTTGAATTTAATACCTTACTCACGTCTGGGTGATATTCCAGACCTTCAGCATAAGGCATTTTCCCAAGTAACATCTGAATCAGTGTTTCAGTGCTTTCTCCCATCTCATCTGTCAGATACTGGCTGTCTGTTCTCGGATAAGTGACCAGCTTCTGCTCATACATCTCCTGCACGGCATCCAATGTCTGCTGTGCGGTATAACCAAACATTCTGTTTGCTTCCCTCTGCAGAGTGGTCAAATCATAGAGCTTCGGAGGACGGACCGTTTTTTCTTTCACATCATCCTTTTCCACTTCGCACATACGCTCCATACAGTCCGCAGCCACTCTATCTGCATCTTCTTTTTTCTGAAAATGCTCTGTGACCGCATCCATATCGTCAAACTTGATATGAGCCATATAATATTTTTCTTTGGTAAATTCCTTGATCTTCTGATTTCGATCCACGATCATGGCAAGTGTTGGTGTCTGTACTCTTCCAACTTTCAGATTCTGGTTATACAGAACGGAAAAAAGACGGCTCGCATTGATTCCCACCAGCCAGTCTGCCTTTGCCCTGCAAAGTGCTGACTGATAGAGACTGTCATAACACGAACCGTCTTTTAATGACGCAAATCCATCTTTAATTGCCTGTTCCTCCATGGAAGAGATCCAGAGCCGCTTCATCGGCTTTTTGCATCCTGCCTGCTCATACACCAGACGGAAGATTAGTTCTCCTTCCCGCCCGGCATCTGTAGCACAGATTACTTCATCTACTTTGGAATCTCGCATCAGTTTTTTCAAGATTCCAAACTGCTTTTTCGTGCCTTCCAATACCCTGTGTTTCCAACATTCCGGCACAATCGGCAGATCTTCATATCTCCATTTTTTATATTTTTCATCGTATTCTGATGCATCACATAATCCAACCAGATGTCCTACGCACCAGGAAACGAGATAACCGTTTCCTTCCACGTAGCCATCTTTTCTTGTTCTGGCTCCAAGCACGGAAGCCAGTGCCATCGCAACCGATGGCTTTTCTGCAATCACTAATTTCATTTACTCCTGCTCCTCTTCTTCATCTTCCAGCACAGCATCATCAAAATCCTCGTCTCTCAGGATTTCTGGTTCTATACTTTCTTCCTGCTCATCTGCATCGTCTACTTCCCGCTTTTCAGATTCTGAATCTTCGGATTCATCTTCATCCTCTTCCATCTCATCCTCGTCATCATATTCATGCTTTGGTTTATAGACTTTGAAGTAATATCCTCCTGCCGCAGCTCCTACTGCAACCAGTGCAATCAGAAGATACGTTCCAAATGGACTTTTATCTTCTGGCATCTGGATTTCATCCTCTACCTTATCTTTCTCAGCTGTCTCAGTTGTTTCCGGCTTTTCTTCTTCAGCCTGTTTCTCTGGTTCTGCATAAACAGTATCTACTTCCGGAAGTGTCACGGAATCAGAAAGTGTGAAGTTCATCAGATCTTTCTCGCTGACTTCTGTAAGGAAATACACATTATCCTGAGATTTTGAATTGTCGATGATCAGATAAAAAATCTTACCACTCTTAGTTGAAATGGTATAAAACTCTTTTGTGCCTTCCGTAGCTGTTTTAGTAACAGAATCTGCTGTCTCGCCTTCTTTATTAAGCTGTTCCTCAATACCTGTCACTGTCCGATCATCCACAGTTCCTTTTGCATCTGTTGGCTCAGAAGCTTGTGCATCCTGCGGAAGCGGAGAAGTCGTTGTTTTTTCAGTTCCCGTTGCATCTGCACTGGTCGTAGTTGCCATTGCACCATTGCTGTCACTGGAGGTTTTCTGTTTCTCTGCCTGCTTCTTTGCCCATTCATAATAAGGATTCTGCAACACATACTTTTCAGAAGTATTTCCGGCACCGTCTGTTACCGTAATCTCAATCTGTTTTGTAGTAAAATCTTTCTGTGTCAGTTGCACTCTCAGCATTCCATCCTTCAGATCTGTATAAGTGGTGCCATTAACTGTTACTGCAGTAATCCCGGATACTGTATCATTCCCCTGAATCGTCAGCACACCATCTGTCAGGGAAGCAGAGAGTGTCGGCTTTTCCGTGTCATAACACTTAATAGAACGATTCTGCTCATACACCTTTCCATCACCATCTGTCACACGCACATACACTGTCTGATTTCCTGTGATCGTGATACTTCCGCTTCCAGTTACATCCTGCCAGCTTCCATCTTTTCCTGCTTTTGCTTCAATCTTTGCTATTGAGAAACCTTCCGGCATATGGCTGGCATCTACCGTAACAGCAATGGTTGTTTCTCCCTGTTTCCATCCATCCGGTTTCTCAATCGTGATTGCAGGCGTGGTATTCTCAGCTGCATAAGCAGTCTGTGTCTGGAGCAAAGGTGTTGTCAGGCAAAGAAATGTCGTTGCTGCAAGCAGACTCTTTTTTACCCTGCTTTTAGTATTTGTTCTCTTCTTCTGTTTCATTTTTTCCAGATTCATCATCGGCTTTTATTTCCTCCTTCTGTATTTCTACCCTGCCGGGCAACTCATTTTTCATTTTCTTTTTAAAAGCTTCCAATTCCGGAATACTCATATCCATTGCACGGATAATTCTTACAATTTCCAGATTTTCTGCTTCTGTTTTTGCAATCTCCGCAGCCTTGAACCGCTTTAAATCTGCTTCATATCTGGCTTTGGATGCTTCCATTTTTTCCTTGGCTTTCTCATAATCTGCCGTTGCTTTTTCAAGACTTTTCATCGGTTCTCCTTTCCGGACGGCTGATGCAGCCGCCCTTTTTTCTTACCATCGTCCGAATCCATAGAAATGACTCTGCCAGTATGGAGAGTTGATGGACGTGTACTGAACCGGATGCCCACAATGGATCATCTGACCATTGCCCACATAGATTCCAATATGCGTTACTGGTTCTCCTGCATCGTAGGTTCCGGTAAAGAAGATCAGATCTCCTGGCTGTGCTTCTGACTGGGATACTGGCGTACAAATGTTGTACAGTCCCTGTGCAGTCAGCCTTCCCGTATTTCTTACCCCGGAATGAACCAGACAGTAGCTGACAAATCCGGAACAATCGAATCCACTTGGGGAATATCCGCCCCACACATACGGTGTCCCAAGATATCTCGCTGCCTCATTTAACAAACGCTGTGCTGCTTCACTGGTATATTCATTGCCGCCAAATCCTGTCCCTTCTCCTGTTTCCAGATAAAAGATCGGGTTTAACCGCTCTCCATTTTTCAAAAGTTCAATGTGAAGATGGCTTCCTGTAGAATTTCCGGTATTTCCTACAAGACCGATCTCATCACCTTTCGTGACGGATGCACCTGCAGATACACTCCGGCTGCTTAAATGTGCATACCGCAGTTCATAGCCTTTACTGTCCTTGATTACAACATAATTGCCATAGCTGTCGTTATAAGCAGAAGTTGTAACCGTTCCGGTCAGCCCTGCCATTACTTTTGTCCCTTCCGGTGCTCCGATATCCATACCATTGTGTAACTGATTTGCTCCTGATATTGGATGAATCCGATATCCATAATAGCTGGTCACACTGGAATACCAGTTAAAATCAACCGGTGTTGCAAACATCTGCAGGTTGCCTTTGGTATCGTTGTAGGCACTGAACAGTTCTTTCTGGAAAAATCCCAACCTGTCCTGACAGATTGACATCAGGTTTCCACTGGTCAATGTTACATTCAGCGTGTCCACATCTCTGATTCTGGTCACTTCGACTTCATTGCTTCCGTTATCATCTGCAAGATAACATTCCCAGGTCTGATGTCCATGTGCAGATGCTGCCGCATGACTGTCATAATAGACATCAAATTGTACACCGTATCTTGCGAAAGCTCCGGTATCTTCTACGGTATATTCGACACCATTCATAACTACCTTTGTTCCCATTGGAACAAACGGATTGGAAGCATCTACCGCTAAGGTATGATTGGCAGTTGGATATGCTCCACTGGCAGTCGGTCCTCCGCTCCAAATACCACAACAGATTGGACAGTTACAATATCCACTGGTCACAACCTGTCCCAAAGATTCTCCAACTCTTACTGTTGCTGTCTCCGTTACAGTCTCATTGACTGCTTCAGTAGTTAAATGATATTGCTCTGCAAACAAGGCGTCCAGCTCCGGCTTGACCTGTTCAAAAGTAAATTCTTCATACTTTGCAGACAGATAACTAATCAGGATAAACGGATCATGCTCAATAGGTCCGATGTTATATCGGTATTCCTCATGTCCCGGTTCTTCAGATTCCATGTTGTTGATCCGCTCCTGCAGATTAGCTTCCAGCTGTGTGTAATACAGTTCCGCTTCCCGGATTGCCTGATCCGATGACAGATAACTGGTTCCGGTGTAAGTGATCACATTTTGTAAAAACACTGCAGAGCATGACGTGACATTCGTTATGATCAGAAACATCAATCCGATCAGAACTGCTACACTGATATACACCTTCCGGTTTTCTTTAAAAAAGTTGGTGACTTTGCCGCCAATCTTCTTGATATAATCAATCGTACCTTTTGTAGCTGTTCCTACTGTCTGTTCACTTCGCTTCGCTTTGGCATAATCCCGTTTGATCTGTTGCTTCTGAATCTGTTTTTTCAGTTTCTTCTGCTCCTGACGGGCTGCCGCCTGTGTCTGTTTCTCTTCCTGTCTTTCAAGTCTGCTTCTTTTTCTGGATGCCCTCTGTTTCCTGCGTCTGGCACTTCTCTGTTCCAGCCGGTAAACACCTTCGCCGCTTTCTTCTAACTTATGGGCACCTTCTACCGCCGCATTATCGTCTTCATTTTTGCTGATCTCACGGTGCAATGCTACGGAAGTTGCACTTCCTGCTTTCTTGACAACAGAAGTTTTTTCTGTTTTCACAGATTCCCCTTCGCCAAACTTCAAGCGGGATTTCTTCTTTCCAGGAGCTTCTCCATCATTTACCTGATAGACCTGTGCCTTCTTGGAATGCTGCTTTGCTTCCTTCTTCTTTTTTGCTTCCTCATAAGAAAACTTTTTGGCTTTTTCCTTCTGTTTCTGATGTCGGAAATTGACTCCATCCGTATCCATCTGGTTCAATTTCTCCATATCTTTGTCATTTTTCACAGAAGCACCAGTTTCCTCATAAGCAAATTTCAAACGCTGTTTTTGTTTTGGCCTTTTGCTACCGCCGGTCTGATTTCTCCGGCTGTCTCCTCTGTTTTCTGATAGATCCGCACGTTTTTCTTTCAGTCTCCCTGACTGTCCGGCTTCGGATTTTTCTGCAAGTCTGGATTCTTTTCCGACTTCAGCACGAATCCTTTTCCGGTTTTGCTGCTTTCTATTTTGTCCAAAATCCTCACTTTGCTTCTCTGCCCGTATCAGTTCCGGTGCATCTCTGGATTTTTGCACAGAGGGACGAATATTTTTCCCACTCCGTTCAGACTGGCGGGAAGACTTATCCACAAGGCTTAATTCTTTTTCCCCCTGTTTTCCTCCCATCTGCACATCACTGGCACGGTTACTGACACGAACAGAAGATTTATCCGTCAGGTTTTCTTCCACCAGACCATCCTTGGTCATTTTCTGGACTTTCTTATCCCTGACTTTCATTCTCTGTTCTGCCACTGATTACTCCTCCTTCTTCGGATACCCTTTCCCTGCCTGTAATAAACAGAGAATAGCGATGCCAAATACAGCACCGCCACAAAATGTCAATCCATATGAAATTACCTGTAACATTGTTTTACTCCTCCTGTATTACCCTGCTTCGGCTGTTTCCTCCGGGCGGGTTGTCATAATCTTATAAAGGGAATTCTTCGGGAATCTGTCTACAAATGGGATAATGACATTTCCATAGAACAGAAGTCCTTCACCCTCATTACTGTTGGTTACATAGGACAGCTGGGTTGGTGAGATATTCAGCTGTTTTGCCAGAATCTGCCTGTCTCCGGAAGCCTGGTTGAGCATATAAATGAAATCAGAGTTTTCAAAAATATTCTCGATTTCCCTGGAAGCCAATAAATCTTTGATATTTTGTGTTATCTGATTGTTATTATCAGGCGGCTTTTTATCCACCTCTCTGGGACTTTCGCCCATTTTCATCAGCGTGTCATTTCACGCTCAGCATAGCATATCTTTTTACCACGATTATATCGTACCGGCTGGCAATGCGGCCTCTTGGAGCTGTTATATTCTGCTTATGCAGGTTCAAGCTCTATGCGTTGCGTGTGGCTATTCTATTATGAATAGCCTTCCACTCGGATTAGGTCGCTACCCCTTTCCCGTTTTTTTCCGCATTGATACTTCTGACTTACTTGCCGGTTTCAGTCAGAACGGCGATAGTTTGCACTTTAAGCGACTAACAAGTAACAAACTAGTTCACCAGTTGGAATACCACCCCATTTACGGAACCTCTTCCAAATTTCCACACTGTAAGCTGCTGTCTGCTCTTCTTTTAATAGAAGATGGAATTCATCCACATAGTAACGGGTAGATTTATGAGCGGAACGATTGATAGTCACTCGGTTCCATACCTGGTCCTGCACAATCAACATCCCGATCTTTTTCAGCTGTTTTCCAAGCTCTTTGATATCAAAACAAACGATACGATTGTTGATATCTACATT
>ERZ1027065.407-NODE-407-length-20433-cov-35.014329_pt1 | contig 20433 bp, 16 predicted proteins | sample MGYA00519421_ERZ1027065 | MGnify/ENA primary metagenome ERZ1027065 (study PRJEB26926, sample SAMN06164495) | human gut metagenome | biome: ENVO:00009003; feature: ENVO:2100002; material: ENVO:00002003 | host: Homo sapiens | place: USA | collected 2012 ... | reverse complement strand
CATTTCCCGCGATTTGCTGCCGTTGCGGCATGGCACATCCGAAGCCACAACGTCCACAGGCCACACAGCGCACTTTCCACCCATCTCCCACTTCCACAACGGCACCGTTTCCCGCGATTCGCTGCCGTTGCGGCACGACTATTTGTAAGCAATTCACAACTAACGGTAAATACTGCAGCGGTTATTATTTGCAAAACATTGACCATCAGCCATATTACAATACAACGAGAATCTTTCGGCCATATCTAAACATCCGAAAGACTCTCGTTATATTTCCAACTGTCTCTAAATCCAGAACTTATCAAAAGACCCCGCTCCTGCACTTACCATTACACCCTCCATCTCCCGGCCTCAACAACCTTCCGAAGGTGGGGGACATCCTTTCCTGAAGCAACGGCAGCGAATTGCGGGAAACGATATTACAGCACCTCCATCCCGGCCACAGCCCGACGATAACCGTCCACCATCGAGCGGACGATATCGGCAGCCGAGGGCAGGTCGGAGATGAGGGAGACGCCCTGGCCTATCTCCAGCTCGCCGGCTGACAGGTCGCCCTCAAAGATACCCTGGCGGGCCCGGCCACGTCCCAGCAGCTCCACGAGCTCTTCCTTCGAAGCCCCGCGGTCCTCTGCCTCCTGCACCTGTGCATAGAAATCGTTCTTGATCAGGCGGGTCGGGCTCACCTTCTTGAGGGCCAGCATCGTATCGCCCTCCTTGAGCCCGAGACAGAGCTGCTTGAACTCCTCGTTAGCACTGCTCTCGCGGCACAGGGCGAAACGGGTACCGACCTGCACGCCCTCGGCTCCGAGAGCGAAGGCCGCAGCCATGCCCGCACCAGAGACGATACCGCCCGCCGCCAGCAAAGGCAGCGACACAGCCGCCCTGACCTGAGGCACCAGCACCATCGTAGCCGTCTCCTCCCGGCCATTGTGACCGCCGGCCTCGAAGCCCTCGGCAACCACCGCATCGACCCCGGCCTCAGCGCATTTGACCGCAAACTTGGAACTCGACACCACATGCGCTACCTTCACCCCGGCATCCTTGAGACTAGGCGTCCATGTCTTGGGATTACCGGCCGAGGTAAACACCACCGGAACCTTCTCCGACAACACCACCTCCATCAATTCGGACGCATACGGCGACATCAGCGGCACATTGACCCCGAACGGCTTATCAGTAGCGGCGCGGCAGGCGGCGATATGCTCCCGCAGCAGCTCCGGCTTCATCGACCCGGCTCCGAGCAGACCCAGACCACCCGCGGCACTCACCGCCGAAGCCAGCCTCCACCCGCTGCACCAGACCATTCCGCCGGAGACTATCGGATAGCGGATGCCGAACACCGAGCACACCCGGTTGTCATTGCGGATGATTTCAGTACGCGACTCGCACACCACCGCGTCCATCAGCATATCGTGAGCCTCCCTGGGCACCGCATCCACCACCTGGAAATCGAAGCAGACCCCGACCTTGTATGGCCCGCCCTGAGAGCAGTCCGAAGCCCCTGCCAGCAGCCTGTCGTAGAAGCCCTTGCCTCGTCCCATCCGGCCGCCGTCCATATCGAAGGCCACTCCCGGCACCACGACCAGGTCGATATCGGAGATCCGCACTTCCTCCGACCCCTCCACAGGCTCCGGAATAGCGTACGATTCGCCCGGAGTCAGCGCAGCCCGGCCGGAAAACCGTCTTATTCTCAAGAAATCTCCGTCCACCACCGGCAGAAACACATTCTTCCCGGCCGCAGCACAGGCGAGCACAGCGTCCTGAGTCGCCACCTCATCCTGCATTGCCCAGTAAAACAGAATATTCTGCGCTTTCCGGAAACGCGGCAGCGCCATCAGACGTTCCATCACCGGCACTGAGCGGCGGCGGCGCTCCTCGAGGGGCACCTGCTTCTTGCGCATCGATATCAATTTTCGAAGTTCCTTTTTACTTTCCATAATTTTCAATATTTTTACAAAAATATAAAATCCCAGCGCCAATCCAATGGAAAAAGTACTTCTGCACTCCTGCTGCGCCCCCTGCTCCGCCGCCATCCTCGAATGGATGGGGCAGAACGGCTATGAACCGACCATCCTTTTCTACAACCCCAACATTTTCCCGGAGGAGGAGTATCTCAAGAGGAAAAATGAGATAGTGAGGTACGCGAGGGAAATCGGGGTGGCGATAGTGGATCGGGACAAGGAAAATACGGGGGGAAAGGACAATGCAGAAGTCTCCGCAGCGCATAAGGGAGCAGAGGGGCGGCAGGGAGGTCTCGGAGATTTCTGGGAAAGACAGCATGAACAATGGCTGGAATGCACCGTGGGGCTCGAAGATGAGCCGGAACGGGGCGGCCGCTGCCTCGCCTGCTTCAGGCACCGTCTCTGCGTTGCGGCCGACTACGCCGCCGGGTACGGCTTCCCCCTCTTCACCACCACCCTCGCCTCCTCCCGCTGGAAGGACATCCGGCAGATCAACGAGGCCGGCTTCTACGCCGAGGAGCACTGCGGCCGGGGCCTGACCCGCTTCTGGGACCGCAACTGGCGCAAGGGCGGCCTCTACGAACGCCGCAACATCCTCGCCCGCCGGTTCTACAACCAGCAGTACTGCGGCTGCGAGTTCAGCCTCCGGCACTCAGACAAGAACAACACTCTAAACACTACGCAATATGAAAAAGCTACCGGCACTCATGCTGGCCGCGGCAACGATGATTATGAGCGGCTGTAACGGAAACAACAATCAATCAGCACAGACTATGAGCAATATTTCGGAAGAGACCGTCGGCAGGACGGTACAGGCTATCGTGGAAAAATGTCCTCAGGCGGACAGGGCGCTGGTGCAGAAGGGCGTGACCCAGGCGGCAGCGCTGTGGAGAGCAGAGGACGGCACTGAAGCGGAGTTCGAGCAGTTCGCCGCAGGAAGCTACGCGGCTACGCCGGAGGACCGCAAGGTGCTCTTCGACAAGCTGTCCGCGGCGTTCGAGACCCTCTACGGCACCTCGAACCAGGTGGCCGTAAGGCTCCAGGCGCCCCTGCAGCTGGCCGGCCCCGAGCCCACGGAGATCGACTACATCCTCGGAGCGTTCAGCCCCTATTCGCACCTGTCGGATGACCTCTTCGCCAACAAGACGGCATTTGTCACCATCCTCAATTTCCCCTTCTACACCCTTGAGGAGAAGAATACCCTCGGAAAAGAGTGGAGCCGCCTCGAATGGGCCTACGCCCGCATGGGAGACGCCTTCACCACCCGCGTACCGGCCTCCGTCAACGCCGGATACTCGAAGGTGAGCAGCGCCGCCGAGAACTACATTGCCTCCTACAACATCATGATGGGGCACCTGCTCACCGATGACGGCCGCCGCCTCTTCCCCGAGGACATGGTGCTGCTCTCGCACTGGAACCTGCGCGACGAGCTCAAGAGCAACTACGCCGACATTCCCGATGCCAACGAGAAACAGGAGATGATCTTCCAGGTGATGCTCCGCATCGTGGACCAGACCATCCCGAAGGACGTGGTGAACAACCCGGCTTACGACTGGGCACCCTATTCCAACAAGACCTGGAAGGACGGCAAGGAAGTGCAGCTCCAGCCCGAGACCGACGTGCGCTACTCGCATATCCTCAACACCTTCCATGTGGAAGAGCAGATCGACCTCTACAGCCCTGAGCTGCCCACCGGCATCGCCCGCAACTTCGAGGAAGGCATGGAAGTGTCCGCAAAGGACATCGAGGAGCTGTTCATCCATCTGATCTCCTCGCCCGAGATAAAGGAGGTGGCCGCCGTCATCCGCGAGCGCCTGGGCCGCGACCTGAGGCCCTACGACATCTGGTACGACGGCTTCAAGAGCCGCTCGACCATGCCCGAGGACGAACTGACCCGGATGACCCGTGCCAAATACCCCGACGCACAGGCATTTGCCGACGACATGCCGCGTATGCTGAGGGCCCTCGGCTTCTCCGCCAGGGACGCCCGCTATCTGGCTGACCGCATCGTAGTCGAGCCCGCCCGCGGCTCCGGACACGCCTGGGGAGCCTCCGGACGCTGGGAACCCGCCCGTCTGCGTACCCGCGTGGGTGAGCAGGGCATGGACTACAAGGGCTACAACATCGCGGTCCATGAGTTCGGCCACAACGTCGAGCAGACCCTCGACCTCTACGACATCGATTACTACATGCTCAACGGCGTACCCAACACCGCCTACACCGAGGCCCTCGCCTTCATCTTCCAGAAGCGCGACCTCCAGCTCCTCGGCTTCGACTACGCGATGGACGACAACACCACCCTCGACATCTTCTGGGGCGCCTACGAGATCATGGGAGTGGCCCTGACCGACATGTACACCTGGCAGTGGCTCTACAGCCATCCCGAAGCCACGGCCGCCGAGCTGCGCGATGCCGTCAACAGCATTGCCAAGGACGTCTGGAACAAGTACTACGCCCCCGTGCTCGGCACCCCCGACTGCCCCCTGCTGGCCGTCTACTCGCACATGATCAACTCCCCGATGTACCTGCCCAACTACCCCTTCGGCCACATCATCGAGTACCAGCTCGAGAGCCATCTGGCCCAGTGCCGCACCAAGTCTGAGTTCGCCTCGGAGATCCGCCGCATCTACACCCTCGGCCGCCTGACCCCTCAGATATGGATGCAGCAGGCCGTCGGCTCCGAGGTCAGCGTGGATCCGCTGCTCGAGGCCGTCGGCCGCATCGTACGGAAATAATCTACATGAATATGCTACTGCCTGGAGGATTTCTCCGCATCCTCTGCGGAGAACTTCCTTTCAAGCATGAACGATATCAGCAGGCCGATACCGGCGAAGAGGAACGTCATGCCGAAGTACAGCATCTCGGTCACTACTCCGATCCATTTCAGCTCCGGGAACATTCCCTGATGAATGAAGAACGCTATAAGTATGCCCAGCGATGCGCCTGTCAGCAGCAGGCCCCAGCGCAGAGGCGCATACTTGTTGGGAGCCGCAGCCCCGAGCCACTTGTTCAGGTCTATCTGGCCGCTCTTCTGAGGGTCGAGGGTCTCTATCTTCTGGGCGATGATAAGCCTCTCCTTGCGGTGAATCAGGTTCTCGAGTACGCGATAAACGAAGTAGAAAATTATCGCACAAATAATTGCTCCATCCATAACTTTAGATTTTAAGGTTTTTTTAATGTTCCGTTTGCATCTTTGACGCATAAGCGGGAAAAGGTTACATGTTTTTTGAAAAAAAAATTAATTTTTAAATTTCCGTGTAACCTTTTACATTTACATTCGTCTTATCTACAGACAGAACATCGCACCTATGACAAGAGCCGAAGAGAGCGCACTGATCCTTAAGATAATGGAAGGGGACAAGGACCTCTTCCGTCAGCTGGTGGACGCTCACAGCGGCATGATTTTCTCAGTGCTCTACCGTGTGACGGGCAGCAGGGAGGATGCGGAGGACCTGGCGCAGGAGACATTTGTCAAGGCATATTTCTCCCTGGGCAGGTACAGGGGCGAGAGCACCATCTCCACATGGCTCTACAGCATCGCCTGGCACCTCGCGGTCTCGTCGCTGAGGAAAAGGAAATGGACGGTAAACAGGGAAAGGTTCACGGAGCGGGAGCTGCAGGAGAGCAGCGCATGGCTCGAAAGCGGGGAGGACCGGGAGATGAAGGAGTTGCGCGAAAGGCAGTACGAGGCTCTGGAAAGAGCGGTGGCGGCACTCGAACCGCAGGACCGGTTCCTGATCAGCGCGTTCTACGAAGAGGGCCGCAGCATCGCCGAGCTCGAGCAGATCACAGGCATGACCCAGGCCAATGTCAAGGTACGGCTCTTCCGCTGCCGCAACCGGCTGGCACGGATGCTGAAAGAAAATAAGGACTTAGAAAAATAGGAGGACACCATGGAAAATATCAGATTACCGGAAGACTTCACCGACAGGGTGATGCAGAGAATCGAGGTGCGGGAAAGGGCCGCAGCCCGCAGGACACACGCCGCAGCCGTCGCCGGCGGCATCCTCGGCGGAGCCTTCCTCATCGCCGCCGCCGTCATCATCCTCCGCCGCTATAACATTGACCTCAGTTCCTTTACAGAGGGCTTCCGCCGCATCGACATCCTCGGTCCCGCATCAGACTTCATCTCAAGGCTCTCCGGCCTCCTGCGTTCGGCCCTGGCCACCCCCGCCGGCCCCGTCACCGGCATTGTCCTCGCCGTCTTCCTCCTCGCCCTCGCCGGCCTCCTGCACGACCGCCGCAGCTCCCGCCATGACATCAGATCCTCGATTAACTAAAGAAGGTATCAACAGCTGTATCGCTACAGAATTCAACCACGTAGAATATCTCGTCAAACTGAAGCAAGACTGCCTGAAAAGAAACGGTGTGCGGCAGCGGTTCAGATAATTTTAGTAACTTTGAAGATTGAACACTTAAAATAACTATGGTCATGGACATGCAGCAGAGACTCTACCCGGTAGGACGGCAGGACTTCGCCGAGATAAGGACGGCGGGCAATTTCATGTATATCGACAAGACTGAGTATATCTACAGGATGACGCACTCCGATGCGAAATTCATCTTCCTGAGCCGCCCGAGGAGGTTCGGCAAGTCGCTCCTCGTATCCACGCTGAAATATTACTTCCAGGGCAGGAAGGAGCTGTTTCAGGGGCTGGCTATTGACTCCTTGGAAAAGGAATGGACGGTGTATCCGGTGCTGCACTTCGATATGAGCATTGCAAAGCACATGGGAAAAGAGCAGTTGGAGGCGGCATTGGGCAACCAGCTCTCGTGGCACGAGAAGGAATACGGAATAACTCCAGAAGACAAGGACCCTAATCTCAGACTGAAAAATCTGATAGAGACCGCTTACATGCAGACCGGACAGAGGGTTGTTATTCTGATTGACGAATACGACGCACCGCTGCTGGACGTAGTCCACGAGGAAAAGACCCTGCCGGTACTGCGCAACGTCATGCGCAATTTCTACAGCCCCCTCAAGGCCTGCGACCCGTATCTCCGCTTCGTATTCATGACCGGTATCACCAAGTTCTCCCAGCTGAGTATATTCAGCGAACTCAACAACTTGAGAAACATCAGCATGGATACCTCCTACGCCGCTGTCTGCGGAATCTCGGAGGACGAGATGCTCTCGCAGATGAGCGAGGACATAGACACAATGGCAGCGAAGATGGCTCTTGACCGCGGACAGCTCCTCGACAAACTCAAAAGCTATTATGACGGATACCATTTCACATGGCCCTCCCCCGATATCTACAACCCGTTCAGCATAGTATGCGCATTCGCTGACAAAAAAATCGGTGCCTATTGGTTCGGCAGCGGCACTCCGACATACCTGATTGAGATGATCCGTAAGTTCCGTATGACTCCCGTCCAATTAGGAGAGACATGCAAGGCAGGCAAGGACGAATTCGACACTCCTACAGAACGGCTTTCCAGCATAATTCCTCTGCTCTACCAGAGCGGATACTACACTATAAAGAGAGGTATCCCGGCCATCGAGTCCTACACATTGGGAATACCCAACCAGGAGGTAAGAATCGGACTGTTCCGCTCCTTGATACCGTACTACGTGACCCCTGACACCCTGTCGGCCTCCTCGACCCTTATTTCCATGGCGGAATGCCTCCTTGAAGATGACATGGATGGAGCACTGAAGGCCATGCAGACCTTCCTGTGCACCGTCCCCTACACAGACAACACCGACTACGAGGGACACTGGCAGCAGATGCTCTACATCATCTTCTCCCTCCTGGGCTACTACGTGGACGTGGAGGTACGCACTCCGCGCGGAAGGGTGGACATGGTCATGCGCACCGCCACCAGACTCTACTTGGTAGAGCTGAAACTCGACGCTGATGCCGGGGCCGCCATGCAGCAGATCGACCTGAAGCAGTACCCCGAACGCTTCGCCCTATGCGGCCTGCCCGTAGTAAAGGTCGCCATCGACTTTGACCGGGAATCCCACAACATCTCCGACTGGAAAATCTCCGAATAAGCAGCAATACCAGAGCAATACAAATCCCCGCCACGAAAAGCAGACGTGACGGGGATTCTCATTTATCCACCTATTATTCTTCCTGACGGTGTGTCCTACTTCATGTAGGTGTAGCGATGGTCTGTGGGCGGCACCAGCGTCTCCTTCACCGCACGCGGCAGCACCCAGCGGATGAGGTTGAACTCGCCGCCGGCCTTGTCATTGGTTCCGGAAGCGCGGGCTCCGCCGAAAGGCTGCATGCCGACTACGGCTCCGGTGGGCTTGTCGTTGATGTAGAAGTTGCCGGCAGCGTATTTCAGCTTGCGGGAAATCTTCTCGAGAGCCAGACGGTCGCGGCCCCAGATGGCTCCGGTCAGGCCGTAAGGCGAGGTGGTGTCGCAGAGCTCGACGGCCTTGTCCACATCGGCGTCATCGTAGACGTAGACTGTGAGGACGGGTCCGAAGATCTCCTCTTCCATGCTCTTGAAATGAGGGTCGGTGGTGACGATGACGGTAGGCTCTACGAAGTAGCCCTTGGACTTGTCGTATCCGCCGCCGAGCACGATCTCAGCATCCTTGGATGCCTTGGCGTAGTCGATGTAGGAAGCGATGTTGTCGAAGGAAGCCTCGTCGATAACGGCGTTGATGAAGTTCATCGGATCGCAGACATCACCCATTTTCACCTTAGCGGCTGTATCCTTGATCTTCTCGAGGACAGCAGGCCACAGGGACTTGGGCACGTACATGCGGGAAGCGGCGGAACATTTCTGGCCCTGAAACTCGAAGGCACCGCAGTAAGCCGCATTGCCGACCTCCTCGGCCACTGCCGAAGGATGCACGAAGATGAAGTCCTTGCCGCCGGTCTCGCCCACTAAACGGGGATAGGAACGGTAGTTGGCGATATTGTCGCCCACCTGACGCCACAGGGTGTTGAATGTAGCGCTGGAACCGGTGAAATGCACGCCGGCCAGGTCCTTCGATGCGAAGATCTCCTTGCCGATGACGGCACCGCTGCCGGGGATGAAGTTCACTACGCCTGCGGGTACGCCGGCCTCCTCGTATATCTTCATCAGATAGTAGTTGGAGAGGATGGCTGTGGTGGAAGGCTTCCATACCACGGTGTTGCCCATCAGGGCAGGGGACATCGAGAGGTTCGATGCGATGGAAGTGAAGTTGAACGGGGTCAGCGCGAAGATGAAGCCCTCGAGGGGACGGTATTCCACGCTGTTGATCTGGTTGGGGCCGCTCTTGGGCTGGATGCCGTAGATCTTGGAGGCGAAAGCAGCGTTGTAGCGCAGGAAGTCGATCGTCTCGCATGCGGAGTCGATCTCTGCCTGATAGAAGTTCTTGCTCTGTCCGAGCATGCAGGCTGCGTTGATCACGGCGCGGTACTTGCCTGCGAGCAGGTCGGCTATCTTGAGCATGATGGAGGCGCGGACCGTCCAGTCCAGCTCGGCCCACTCCTCGTGAGCATCGAGAGCCGCCTTGATGGCCATCCTGACCTCCTCGGGACCGGCCTTATGATATGTTGCCAGCACATGGGCATGGTCGTGAGGCATAACCACCTTACCGGTGTTGCCTGTACGCACTTCCTTGCCGCCGATAATCAGGGGAATATCCAGTTCGATGCTGCCCTGTCTCTTGAGCTCGGCTTCGAGGGCTACCCGCTCGGGAGAGCCTTTCAGATAGGATTTCACCGGTTCATTGGCCGGCAGAGGGAAATTGAAAACTGCATTTTTCATACTCTATAGGTGTTTTGTTAGTTGTTTTGTCAATCGCCCACGAATATACAGATTTTTCAAAATTTTTCAAATATCTGCCAAATTTTTATCCGCATTCCCTGCACTGGCAGTTTTCCCATTCTCTGCAGCCGCGCAGTATGAAATCCCACCAGCCTGCCGCAATGCCTTCCCCAGCTCAATACCCGCAGACCTTTACGGGAGTCCCCAAGAACACGCAACCCTTGATTATGAAAAAAAGCACCTGCAGACCTGCCGCAAGTGCTTCATTTTAGCCCCTTTTGCCTCCGAAAAGGCTGTGGACCCGGCTGGGCTTGAACCAGCGACCCCCTGATTATGAGTCAGGTGCTACTAACCGACTGAGCTACGGGTCCTAATCACTATCTTTGAATCAGAGCTGCAAAGATAGTGTTTTTTTCTTATCGTCAAACTTTGATTTCAACTTCGACTCCGCTGGGAAGCTCGAGTTTCATCAGAGCGTCTACGGTGCTGGGTGTCGAGCTGTAGATGTCGAGGAGACGACGGTAGGAGTTAAGCTCGAACTGCTCGCGCGACTTCTTGTTGACGAAAGTAGAGCGGTTGACGGTGAATATCTTCTTGTCTGTAGGAAGAGGTATAGGACCATTCACGACAGCACCGGTAGCCTTCACCGTTTTCACGATCTTGTCCGCGGACTTGTCCACGAGGGCATGATCGAAAGATTTCAGTTTTATTCTTATTTTTTGGCTCATTGCTTTTAATTTTAATCTGGTTATTCTTCGTCCTCGTCATACTTGCGGGCTCCGCCTGCCTTTTCGATAACCTCCTTGGCGAGGTTGGCAGGAAGCTCTGCATAGTGCGAGAACTCCATAGTACTGGTCGCACGTCCCGAAGTGATGGTACGGAGGATGGTGACATAGCCGAACTGCTCTGCAAGGGGCACCTTGGCCTTGACGATCCTCGCGTTGCCCTTCGAGTCCATGTTGGTGATCTGTCCGCGGCGCTTGTTGAGGTCGCCGATGACGTCTCCCATGTACTCCTCGGGAGTAACGACTTCCAATGACATGATAGGTTCCAGAAGAATAGGATTAGCTTTGGGCAGGGCATGCCTGAATGCCATGCGGGCGCAGATCTCGAAGGACAGGGCGTCGGAGTCCACGGGGTGGAACGATCCGTCGAGCAGAGTGACCTTGAGCGAGGGAACCTCGAATCCGGCAAGGACACCGTTGGCCATTGCGGACTTGAAGCCCTTCTCCACTGCGGGGATGTACTCGCGGGGAACGTTTCCTCCCTTGACCTGGTCGATGAACTGAAGTCCTGTGACTCCCTCGTCGGCAGGTCCGATCTCGACGATGATGTCGGCGAACTTACCGCGGCCGCCGGTCTGCTTCTTGAATACCTCACGATGCTGTACGGTGGAGCGGATGGCCTCTTTGTAGTTGACCTGAGGCGCACCCTGGTTGATCTCCACGCCGAACTCGCGTTTCAGACGGTCCACGATGATCTCCAGGTGGAGCTCACCCATACCGCTGATGACGGTCTGTCCGGTCTCATGGTCGGAGCGCACGGTGAATGTGGGGTCCTCTTCGGAGAGCTTGCCGAGGGCGATGCCGAGCTTGTCGAGATCCTTCTGGGTCTTGGGCTCCACGGCCAGTCCGATCACAGGATCAGGGAAGGTCATGGACTCTAAGACGATGGGATGGTTCTCGTCGCAGATGGTATCACCTGTACGCAGCTCCTTGAAGCCTACTGCGGCACAGATGTCGCCGGCCTCTACGAAGTCGATGGGATTCTGCTTGTTGGAGTGCATCTGGTACAGACGGGCCACACGCTCTTTCTTGCCGGAGCGGGTGTTGAGCACGTAAGTACCGGCATCCAGTCTTCCTGAATATGCCCTGAGGAATGCCAGACGGCCCACGAAGGGGTCAGTGGCAATCTTGAATACCAGGGCGCAGAAAGGCTCCTTGGAATCGGGACGGCGTACCTCCGGCTTGTCATTGGTGGGGTTGGTGCCTTCCACCTCGGGAACATCCAGAGGAGAGGGCAGATACCTCATGACAGCGTCCAGGAGGAACTGTACACCTTTGTTCTTGAAGGAAGAACCGCAGCACATGGGCACGACCGCCATATTGATGGTGGCCTTGCGGAGGGCAGCGATGATCTCCTCCTCGGTAATGGTGGCGGGGTCGTCGAAGAACTTCTGGAGGATACGGTCGTCGAACTCGGCGACGGTCTCCAGGAGCTTGTTCCTCCACTCCTCTGCCTCAGACTGCAGGTCGGCCGGAATGTCCTTTATCTCGTAATTGACGAGTTCCTTGCTGTCCTGATCGTAGTAGATGGCCTTCATGGCTATCAGGTCTACGATACCTGCGAATTTGTCCTCCGCTCCGATGGGGATGCAGATGGGAAGAGGGTTGGCGCCCAACTTCTCGCGGATCTCATCCACTACGGCGAAGAAGTCTGCTCCTACGCGGTCCATCTTATTGACGTAGGCGATCTTGGGAACATGGTACTTGTCAGCCTGACGCCATACGGTCTCAGACTGAGGCTGTACGCGGCCTACTGCGCAGAATGTCGCTATAGTTCCGTCAAGTACGCGCAGAGATCTCTCGACCTCCACGGTAAAGTCCACGTGGCCCGGAGTGTCTATCAGGTTGATCTGGTAGGTATCTCCGTTGTAATGCCAGAAGGCTGTGGTGGCAGCGGAAGTAATGGTTATACCCCTTTCCTGCTCCTGGACCATCCAGTCCATGGTAGCAGCTCCGTCATGCACCTCACCTATCTTATGAGTTTTTCCCGTATAGTACAGGATACGCTCGGACGTGGTAGTCTTTCCGGCATCGATGTGAGCCATGATACCGATATTTCTGGTGTATTTTAAATCCCTTGCCATCAGCTAATCTTTAAACGCTAAAATCTGAAATGGGCGAAGGCCTTGTTAGCCTCTGCCATCTTGTGCATATCTTCTTTTCTCTTGTAGGCAGCACCTTCACAGTTATAGGCTGCCATGATTTCTGCGGCCAACTTTTCCGCCATGGAGTGACCGGAACGCTTGCGCGAGAAGACTATCATATTCTTGATCGCGAGAGAGACTTTTCTTTCCGGACGCACCTCGGTCGGAACTTGGAAGTTCGCTCCACCAACCCTGCGGCTTTTTACCTCCACCTGAGGGGTGATGTTTTCCAACGCTTTTTTCCAAATGTCGAGAGGAGCCTTGTCAGAATCTTTCATCTTCTCGCCCACCATGTCGATGGCGTCGTAAAAAATAGAATACGCGATACTCTTCTTACCCTGGAGCATGAGGTTGTTCACAAACTGTGTGACCAGAACTTCATGATACTTGGGATCAGGAAGTAGAATCCTCTTTTTAGGCTTCGATTTTCTCATTTTTTGATACTTTAGGAAAAATTAATAAAATGTTTACTTCTTAGCGGCTGTCTTCTTCGGTCTCTTGGCTCCGTAGAGTGAACGGCTCTGAGTACGTCCCTCTACACCAGCTGTATCCAAAGCGCCCCTAAGGATGTGGTAACGTACACCGGGAAGGTCCTTCACACGGCCGCCGCGCACCAGCACGATGGAGTGTTCCTGAAGGTTGTGGCCCTCACCGGGGATGTATGCGTTGACCTCTTTCTGATTGGTAAGTCTCACACGGGCTACCTTACGCATAGCCGAGTTAGGCTTCTTGGGAGTGGTGGTGTAAACACGCACGCACACACCTCTCTTCTGAGGGCAAGCATCCAACGCGCGAGATTTACTCTTCTCGACGATAACCTCGCGTCCTTTGCGAACTAACTGTTGAATTGTTGGCATAAATGTTTGTTAATCTAAACTTTACATTATTCCCGTCAAATTAAACGGGCTGCAAAGATACATAAAAAACATTTACTGCCTAATTTTTTGAAAACTTTTTGATGTTAAATCTTTATGTCAGAATATCTCTGCAAGCATGCAGCGGGCGGAGCCGCCGCCGTGGGTCTCGATGTAGTCGAGCTGGGGGGAGAGGAGCTTGTAGTGTGCGCTGAGCTCGCGGCTCTGCTCCGTGGTGAGGCTCTTGCGGGCGGTGGCGGACATCACGAGGACGGGGCGGCCGGAGGGACTGCTGAGCTCGAGCATGTTGCCGGCGAAGCTCTCTAACTGGTCAAATGAGATGTCTAAGATCTTCCTCCCGCTGCCTGTGATGGAGGCCAGGACCCTCTCCCGGTCCTCCGGGCGGATGGACTCGGTGCAGATGATACAATAGGCGGTGCCGAGGCTCATCAGCACGTTCGTATGGTAGACGGCGACACCGTTGCGGTCGTAAGCCTCGAAGAATACGGGAGTATAACTCATCTGTTTGCAGAAATCCGCGAGCACCTGCTCCGATGTACGGTACGACTTGCAGGCGTAAACAATTTTGTTATCACGGTCGAGAACCATGCTTCCGGTCCCCTCGAGGAAGAGATTGTCATTTTCCCACCAGGTGAGGTCGATGAGACGGCGCACCTCGAAATTTTTCCGGATGACCTCCAGAACCTCAGGCTTGCGCTCATTCCTCCGGTTGGGGGCGGACATGGGATAGAGGACGAGGGTGCCGTCCCCGTGGGTGCTGAACCAGTTGTTGGGGAAAATGGAGTCGGGGGTGTGCGGATGAGGGGTGTCCTCCGCGATGACCACGTCTATCTTATTGGCTCTGAGGAGGGCAACGTAGGAGGTGAACTCGCGCAGGGCATTCTCCTGGGCCGAAGACTCGCGGCCGGGACGGGAGAATGCGTTGTTGCCGCCCGTCTGCGGGTTGAAGGCGAAACGGGCTGGCTTGACCATCAGTACCTTGGATGTCGTCTGCATGGTGATATCTTGTCTTTAGAGATGTTCGAATACGTCCTTGATGATGCCGGCGGCCTCGCGCAGCTGCTCCTCGTTGATGACCAGAGGGGGAGCGAAGCGGATGATGTGCCGGTGGGTGGGCTTGGCGATGAGACCCTTATCGGCCATTGCCAGGCAGATGTCCCAGGCCTCGAGACCCTTCTGCGGCTCGGTGATGACGGCGTTGAGCAGTCCCTTGCCGCGGACGGACTTGAAGAAGGGGGAATTGATCCCGGCCATTTCCTCCCGGAAGATCTTGCCGAGCCTCTCGGCATTCTCGGTCAGGTGCTCGTCGCGGATAACCTCGAGGGCCGCTACCGCCACCTTGGCCGCGAGGGGGAAGCCTCCGAAGGTGGAGCCGTGCTCGCCGGGCTTAATGGTCAGCATGATCTCGTCGTCGGCCAGGACTGCCGAGATGGGGAGCACACCGCCCGATAGGGCCTTGCCGATGGTTATCATATCGGGTCGGATACCCTCATGGTCGCAGGCGAACATGCGTCCGGTGCGTCCGATACCGGTCTGGACCTCGTCGGCGATGAACAGGACATTGTGCTTCTTACAGAGGTCGTAACACTCTTTCAGATAGCCGTCGTGGGGCACGTAGACTCCGGCCTCGCCCTGGATAGGCTCGGCGAGGAATGCCGCCACCCTGTCGCCCTTCTCCTCGAGGACCTTGCGCAGGGCCTCACTGTCATCGTAGGGAATCGAGATGAAGCCGGGGGTGAAGGGACCGTACTGGGAGTAGCTGTCCGGGTCGGTGGATATAGATACGATGGTGATGGTGCGGCCGTGGAAGTTGCCCCCACAGGTGATGATGAGGGCCTCGTTCTCGGGAATGCCCTTCCTGACATATCCCCAGCGGCGGGCCAGCTTCAGGGCGGTCTCGACGGCCTCGGCACCGGAATTCATGGGCAGGAGCTTGTCGTAGCCGAAGAACTTGGTGGCCATCTCCTCGTAGGGTCCCAGGCAGTCGTTGTAGAATGCCCTGGACGTGAGGCAGAGCCTCTGGGCCTGGTCGCACAGGGCCTTGACTATCTTGGGATGGCAGTGTCCCTGGTTGACAGCCGAATAGGCCGACAGGAAGTCATAGTAGCGCTTGCCGTCCACGTCCCATACGTAGACGCCCTCGCCGCGCGAGAGGACTACAGGCAGGGGATGATAGTTGTGGGCTCCGTAACGGTCTTCGAGATCGATGTAATGCTGGGCTTTGGGTGATATGTTCATAGGGTCGGAATTTTTATTTTCCGCAAATTTAACATTATTTTTGTGAAATGAAACTGTTGAACCGAAAGCTGGAATTTCCGAGCACCTATGTAATTATTTTCGCCGTGACGCTCATAGCCGCGGCCGCAACCTGGTTTGTCCCCGGCGGGGAATATGTGACAGGGGACGACGGGGTGACCTTCGTCCCGCAGGAGTCCGTGCCGCAGACCTGGCAGATCATGACCTCGCTCTACGAGGGATTTACGGCCCAGGCGGGCATCATCGTCTTCCTGCTGATCATCGGCGGGGCGTTCTGGATCGTCAATTCGGCCAAGGCGGTGGATGCGGGGATACATTCGTTCCTGGCCTTCACTTCGCGGCTGGAGAGGTTCCGGGTGCTGCGGGCGGTCGGCGTGAACAATATCGTCCTGGTGCTGATCATGCTGCTGTTCTCGGTCTTCGGGGCGGTCTTCGGAATGAGCGAGGAGACCATCGCTTTCACAGTGCTGATAGTGCCGCTGGCCATCTCCATGGGCTACGACTCGATAGTCGGGGTGTGCATGGTGTATGTGGCGGCGCATGTGGGCTTTGCCGGGGCGGTCCTCAACCCGTTCACGGTCGGGGTGGCGCAGAATCTCTCGGGACTGCCGATGTTCTCCGGCTTCGAGTACCGGCTCGTGTGCTGGGCGGTACTCAATCTGGCCATGATCATATTCGTGCTCCGCTACGCACACAAGGTGCACCGGGACCCGCGGCGGTCGGTGATGTATGAGGCGGACGCCCGCTGGAGGGAGAAAGCCGCCGACGCCTCCTCCAAGCCCGATGTGCTCCGGACCCGCTCCTCCTGGATAGCCTTCGCCCTGTCCTCAGCGGCCGTGGTGCTCTTCTCCATTTTCTATGCGGACGACTGCACTATAAGCGTGGGCAACGGCACCTACCGCGCCGCGTGGCTCCTACCCTCCGTGTCGCTCTGCTATATTGTCCTGTCCTTCATTGCCCTGAGGCGCAATGTCCGGTATTTCATCCTGACCATGCTGCTGTTCTCGGTGCTGTACCTCATCGTCGGGGCCCTCGGCTATTCGTGGTACATTGAAGAGATTGCGGCCCTGTTCCTCGCCCTCGGCATCCTCTCGGGCATTGCCGCCGGGTACAATGCCAACCGCATCGCACGGGAGTTCCTCGAAGGGGCGAAGGACATCTTCTCCGCCGCCCTCGTCGTGGGCCTGGCCGCCGGCATCATCCACATCCTCGAGAACGGCCGGGTGATCGACACCATACTCTACTCGATGGCCTCCGGTCTCGGAGAGGGCAGCAAGATCGGCTCGCTCTCAGCCATGTACGGCATCCAGACCGGTATCAACCTCTTCATGCCCTCGGCCACTGCCAAAGCCGCCCTGACCATGCCCATCATGGCCCCCTTCTCGGACCTGATCGGACTCTCCCGCCAGGCCACCGTCCTCGCCTTCCAGTTCGGCGACGGCTTCACCAACATGATTACCCCCGTCTCAGGCGTCCTCATCGCTGTCCTCGGCATCGCCGGCATACCCTACGCCAAGTGGGTCCGCTGGGTCTGGAAGTTCATCCTGGTGCTCATTGTCCTGGGCTTCCTTCTGCTGCTGCCGACAGTGCTGCTGCCGCTCAACGGGTTCTGATCTGATTTGGTTAATTACCCCGGCCCGTTCTTCCGCCAACGGTAAGCAGTGCAGCGGGGTTGTTTCACAAACACCTGCAAAACAAGCATTTGCAATTACAACGTGTTCTTTTCGCAGCTTTCTGAGCCTTCGCGAAGCACGCCCTGATTTGCAAGAGCCTGATTCCCGAGCACTTACAAAACACCCCCGCTTCCCTACTTACCGTTGCTGTCCAAATTTTGTGGACACGGATGCAACATTTCCACTATATTGGCGTTATTTAATCGAGAACTGACTTATAGCACCACTTACCATGCATTCATTCCTCAACTTCCTGAAGAAGAACAAACTCTACACCGCCATCAACATCACCGGCCTGACCGTGTCGATGGCCTTCGTGCTGCTGCTCGCCTGCTACGTGACCAAGCAGCTGCGCACCGACTCATTCCAGCAGAACGCTGACCGTATCTACCTGGTGGCCAGCGAACGACAGTACGAGAGCGCGTACTACCTGCAGACCTATCTGCGGCAGCGCTACCCGGAGATAGAGAAGACCACGGCGTTTGCCGGCCAGTCCTCCATGGAGATACATTCCGGGGACAATATGGTGCTCGGGACGGTCGGCATCGCGGACTCGACGTTCTTCGACATGTTCTCGTTCCGGCTGACGGAGGGAAGCAATGAGGCATGGAAAGGGTCGGTCAACAGCGCGGTCATCAGCCGGACGCTCGCCCGCACCCTCTTCCCGGGCCAAGATCCTGTGGGGCAGCCGGTAACGGTAATGATGATGGGCTCCGAGGTGGAGCTCAACGTAGCGGCAGTGATGGAGGACATCGACAACTCGACCATCCCCTACTGCGACATCATGGTCCGCGGGGAATGGCTGCCCCGGCTCAACCCTTCGCACAATATGGGTCTGGGCAACTCCGGCTCGGTCCTCACCTTCATCATGACCTGGCCCGGGGCGGACATCGTCTCCAAGACCGCCGACATGCTGGAATATTTCAAGGAGCACTGGTGGATATACAAGGGCGGGGCAAGCAAGGAGGTGGTGCTGATTCCGCTGGACGAACTGTATTTCCACGGCGGCACGACTTGGAGCGGCCTCCGGGTCGGGGACAAATCCCTGGTCATGCTGCTGCTCTCGGTCTGCATCGTCCTGCTGCTGTTCGCAGTGCTGAACTATATCAATCTGACAACGGCCCAGGCCGGTTTCAGGGCAAGGGAAATGGCGACGAGGCGGCTGCTCGGGGACTCCCGCGGGCAGGTCATCGGCCGTATGCTCGGGGAGACGGGCATACTCTGCGTCACGGCAATGCTCCTGGCAGTGCTGTTGGCGGAGGCGCTCTCTCCGGCGGCATCCCGGCTCTTGGGCTACGACTTCTCCATCTTCGGGGAGGCCTCGGCGGCAAGCATCGCAGCCGTGGTGCTGCTCACAGCGGTGCTGAGCGTGGTCTCGGGCATCGTTCCGGCGGCCATCATCTCGGCCTCCAGGCCCATCGACGTGGTGCGCGGCACCTTCCGCACCCGCAACCGTACCGTCTACAGCCGGGTGATGATAGTGGTGCAGAACGCCGTCACGGCGGTAATGCTGGTAGCGGTACTCACCATGGCACTACAGATAAGGGCCATGATCAAGGCTCCGCTCGGGTACAATACCGAGAACATCCTCAACGTCAGCACCGATATCTTCGACGATATATCCGGTCCCTTCGTCTTCCGGGACAGGCTGCAGGAACTCAGCTGCGTGGACGCCGTCGGACTGGGCGAGGGCACACCCCTGTACGGCACCAACAACCTGACCATGCACTACAACGGCGGCCTGGTCTCCTTCCAGCAGTTCCGAGGAGATGACGCCTACTTTGAGATACTGGGCATCCGTGAGAAACAGGACAACCACACCGCTGAGGCCTCCTGGTGGTTCAACGAATACGCCTTCCGCGAGATGGGCATCGATGAATCCGCACCCGAGGCCGTCTTCGAGGATGGCAACAAATTCACCATCGGAGGCATCTACTACGACTTCAAGATCCGCCCGCTGCTCTATGCCCAGTCCTCCGCGATGATCTTCAACCTCCACACCTGGCCGCGGGAGGGATTTCCCTGGACAGTCCTGGTCAAGGTCAACGGAGACCCCGCCGAAGCCTACGCGCAGATAGCCGCCGTCTTCCACGAGCTCCGCCCCGACCGCCAGTTCGAGGCCTCCTATATTCAGGACGAGATAGAAGAGAATTTCTCCACCCAGAAACAGACCCTCAAGATAGTCCTCATATTCACCGTGATAGCCGTGCTGCTCTCCTCCCTGGGCCTGCTCGCGATGAGCACCTACTACATGCTGCAGGAGCGCAAGAACGTAGCCGTCAAGAAGATATTCGGAGGAGAGCGCCGCCGCATCCTGCTCAGCCTCATCCTCTACTACCTCAGACTGGTGCTCCTGGCCTTCATCATTGCCGTACCCGTCGCCTGGCTCCTGATGCACTCCTGGCTGAAGGGCTACCTCTACCACATCGACCTGCACTGGTGGATCTTCGCCATAGCCTGCGTCCTCACCCTGACCGTCTCCACCCTCACCGTCCTGTGGCAGAGCATCCGGGCCGCCGACACCAGTCCGGTCGATGCGCTGCGCAAGGAATAACACCGCCGACCGGAATCGGGTCATCTTCCTACTAAAATCTCGGGAAAACGGCCCTTCATGACCCGATAACCCCTTCGGAAGGGGTGAAAAGTGAGAAAGTGGCCGGATTCACCGTGAAAGCGGTTCACTTTCCTGTGAAAAGGCCTGTATATGCGCTCTGCCTCCGATGCTGCCGAAAAGGTGCCGACTGATGTGGCTTTTCACCGTCACCTTCTCAGAAGGAAAGCATGGCAGGACTACCGAGAGCCACCTCTGATGCAGGTCAGCTGATAACGAAAATGAGAAGGTGGTGGAGAAAGGCCATTTGACCCGGCACCTTCTGATGGGGAGGATGTCATAAACGGCACAAAAGCTACGACAGAACGTCTGGAGGCGATTCGGGATTTGCGCACCTTCAGAAGGTGAGATGGAAACGCGGGTACAGGCGCTACAGAGGGCCTCGGGAGATTACGCACCTTCGGAA
>ERZ1027065.393-NODE-393-length-20740-cov-17.580662_pt1 | contig 20740 bp, 20 predicted proteins | sample MGYA00519421_ERZ1027065 | MGnify/ENA primary metagenome ERZ1027065 (study PRJEB26926, sample SAMN06164495) | human gut metagenome | biome: ENVO:00009003; feature: ENVO:2100002; material: ENVO:00002003 | host: Homo sapiens | place: USA | collected 2012 ... | reverse complement strand
AGTTTAAGGAAGATACGAACTCCGTGCTTCTGGGGACGGGCGCATATTGGGAAGGCATCAGCATTGAAGGGAAAAGCCTTTCCAATGTCATCGTTTTCCGGCTTCCGTTTCCTGTCCCCGATCCAATTATCGAGTATAAGTGTTCCATTGCTAAGGATGCTCTGATGGATGTTCGCGTTCCCGAAATGATTATCAAGCTCAAGCAGGGCATCGGACGATTGATCCGTAATTTCACAGACACAGGCATTGTCTGCATCATCGACCGAAGACTGCGGGACGAGCCGCCGGAACGCTATCATGACATCACATGGGACTCCCTGCCTATCAAGAATCGGACAAGCAGTTTGGACGAACTTAGGAAGTTTTACGAAGGTCTGCCCTCAGCCAAGGAATGATGATACAAACGGCAGTCTCTTCGGAAACATAGAGCAGCCCCCAAAAAAACGACAATCAGAAAACGGAGGTGTATCATGTTGTACAATGAAAATCTGTGCGAAGAAGAACGACATCTGATCCAGCAGATCGCCGAACAAACAGAGAGAGGAAAAATCGACTGGGAACTAACAGAGTACAATCCGCTGTCCTTTCTGAATGAGGACAAGATAGACAAGAACCCAGCAGTAATCTGTCAGTCTTTCTCCTTTGAAGCGATCATCGGCGGATCCCGTTACGAGCTTGATGTCATGGAGAATATTGATGTGCCGTCCGGTATGGGAGACTACACCATAACCTTGACGCGGGATGAAACCGAAAATTATCTTAAAATTGAGGATGCGCTTTCCTTTGACTGTGACCGCTATGAATGCACACCGGAGGAAGTCGCAGAGCGATTTGCGGGCAGCCCCATTGTCCGTCTCTGCAACGCCATCATTCCTGCCACGCTTGGGCAGGAGGATTTAGAAGAGGTCTTCACATGGGCAAGGTTTTTCAACGAGACTGGCATTTCTGCAAAGCTGATGAATCATCCTCTGACCAAGCTCTGTGAAAAGCTGTTCGACGAACACCGTCTGATGGACTTCCATCGCTGCGTCTTGGATGTGGACTATCGAAAGCTGCTCCTAAATGAACTGGCTCATAACTAAGACACGGAAAAACGCCCCCGACACTGTGCCAGACGCACAGTGCCGGGGGCGTTCCCGTTTCCAGCGATTTATTTTTCTCTCGGCAAGGGACCGTTCATAAGGTGACACTTTCCGTTTTACGAAGCCGCGAAAATTCGATGTGTTCCGTGGAGATGTTCACTGGGCAGCATACGCCGTACTCGTTTCCAATAATCACTGAGCAGTGCAATGTGTATTCACTATCGGGAAATACTTTACGGTTTTCACGACGCTTGATTTAGAAGGGGGATTTTTGCCTTATTCCTGCGTGACTTCAAGGGAAGCCGGATTGATGACGATGATGGACTTGCTCATTTTGTGGGCATACCTCACGGTATTTCCGGTTCCGCTGGGGCATCCATTCCATACTGCGAGAATATAATCGGCGTGATCGACCATGTACCGATTTCTCTTGTCCATGCAGTCCGGCGTGTACTCCCGTTGCAGCATGGTCTCCTTGTCACACTTTGCCGCGATATTATAATACCGTTCCCGTGAAGCCACAGACCATTTGATCGCTTGTGTCTCACAAGGGATTGCGCTTTCCAGAGTAATGTGAGGGTATTTTGATTTCAAATCAAGTACAATTTCCGCAGCATACATATCAACACCAAGAGCCATGCCGGTAATAAAATGCGTGACACCCTCGTTCTCGATGAGTGCTACAATCTGATCCCGCATAACAGACTTCAAAGAAGTACAACGCTTATCGGATTCATCAAAGCCGAACGGAAGACTCTGCGGTCTATGACCGGTAAACGCACAAGTCTTGCCTTGAACGGATTGCTTTGCAGCTTTTTGAGCAGACTTTCTAAACTCAATAATGCGCGACATGACACCCCTTCTTTCACTCTTTTGGTAGGTAACTCCATTCTATCACCCTCATCACGGACAGTCAACGCATTGTCGTTAGTAAAATCAACGACGGCGTACCGTGGATAATGACACCGCCGTTAGGTACACTAAATGCAAAGGTGGTGAGGCTATGCGAGAGAAGAAGGACATCAATATTGAAATCGGCGGCAATATTCAAGTGGCAAGAGAACAGGCGGGCTATACGCAGGACACGCTCTCAGAAATGCTTGGCATGACGCCGAATCACCTGAGCGCTATTGAGCGTGGTGCATCCGGTATCTCTCTTGAAGCCTTGCAGCGTCTTTGCCGTTTGCTCGGCGTCAGCGCAGACCGAATTATTTTTGGGACTGACGATCCAGAAGCGGAAGCCCTTGCGCTTGCCAGACGTATTTCGGACATAAAGCCGGAATACCGGCAACAGGTTCAAGAGCTGCTATCCGCTATTTTGAATATGTCATAAAAAAAGAGCCTCTGCCGACACCCAAAATGGGCATCGACAGAGGCTCTTGGTTCGTTTTCCGGGCATTCAATAAGTGCCGAAATCGACACTTATTTCCGCGTTAAAGATGAAACTGCACAGGGAATACAATCACTTAGGTTGGTCAGTTTGCGCCGCTCTGAGGCTTGCTATCACAGGCTTTTTCGACCCCTAATTGTCTACTCTGCGCCCCCTTCCGGGAGAAGTGCGGACAGGCGATGAGATCCGCACGGAAGCTCTGCTTGCAGCTATGGACGCAGCGGACGCAGAAGCGGTTATACTTCCGGCGTCCGCTGTCCCCGATGAAGAACGACCACTCCTGCCGCCATTTCTGACTTCTGCTCACAGCTCAATCTCTCCTTTGTGCTTTTTGGGAGGGCAGCATTCCTTCTGCTTTTCAGCCTTTGCAGACTTGAGCCTGTCCATGATGGAGGACTTTTCGCCCCTTTCGGGGGCTTTGACCTCTGCGGTCTTGTCCTCCTTCGGACCGTTGTTGATGATCCCATCAATCATGCCGTAGTCATCCTCCATCGACATCTCCGCCGCCTTGAGGTAGTTTTCCTTCTCAAGAGCTGCCATCCAGCTTTCCTTGCTGATACCGAGCATTCCGCCCTTTGCCGCATGATCGGCAATCTCTTTGGCATCCACGCACAAGCCCTCGGTGTTATCGGAATAGAGACGGTAAACCTCGCAGCCCTTCTCCAAAGCCTTCTCAGCCGCCTCCTGACCGGCGGGAAGAACACCAGCCCATGCGTAGCCGTAGTCCTTCATATCCTGAACGGAGAGCGCGGGATCGGGCATTTCCGGCACTTCCTTGACCTCAAGGTCGAGAAGGCGGAGCGTGTCATCGTCAAAGCCGTTGTAGACATCATCAAGGACGAGCTTGCCGCGCTCATCGACGATGATGCAAGCCGCCTCATCGCCGTAGGTGTCATGCTCCATCAGATAAAAGCTGTGACCGCCGACTTCGTGCTGGTCAATGGTGTGCCATGTCCCGATGTGACCGGCAACCGTCAGACCGGAGGTGTCGGCATTCATCTCAAAGTCCTTCTGCTCAATGTTCTCCTGCTTCTGCTGTTCCTTCGAGATCATGGGAATCGCTACAATCTTATCGCCCAGCTTGACAAACTGCTCCGGCACTTTGAAGTGGTCAGAGAACTTTTGCATCTGCTCTACGGTCAGAGAGCCGAAGCTGTCATCCGTCAAGCCGACTACCATGAATGTTCCGGCAACAACGTCGTAGATGTCACCGTCCTCATCACGCAGAGCGCGGTTCAGGGGCAGATCTTCCAGCTTGCCTTCCTCATTACAGACTAAGGCAACAGGGTCTTCGTAGGGATAAATCGCCTCGATGTAGCCGCCGACCTCATGCTGCAAGGACTCCAGACCGGAGTCAATCTCCTTCACATAAGGCTCCTTTCCCGGCTCAACGACGAGAACGGCGATGGTGCTGTCACGCTCGGCGGCTTCCCCTGAGCCGGTAATCCGGTATTCATCGGGAATATCATCAAGCTCCCCGTTAAACTGCCTGTCCCACCTCTCGCTTGCAACACGGACATAGCCCTCGTCGGTGAAGCGTCCCTGCTCATCCATCGCAATGTCGCGCCCATAGCGTTCATAGTCGATGTAGTTTGCCAGAGGACCGAGATCCTTTTCAGAGTAAATACCGGCTTCGTGGGCGTAATAATAGCCGAGATCGGATTCGTCGTTGATACCGGGCATGATGTCGTAGCAGTCCAGATTGAACGTCAGGTTGATGAGATCGTCGATGTCGCTGACCTCATCGCAGCCAGCCTCCATAATGGCAACGAGCTTTTCCTGATCGCTCAGGGAAAGCTCGTCAATCAAAGCGGCAAGGTAGTTGAGCTTATCAAGGCTCTCGTACTCGCCAAGCATCTTCTGAACACCGTAGATCGGGCATTCGTAGTCGGTGATAAACCACTCTTCATAGGGCTGACCGAACTCATCCTGCTTGCCGATCCCGATACGCTCAAAAACCTTCTGCATCTCTTCTTCGGTGGTGGGCAGCTTCACCCACTCACCGACCAGCATACCCTCGTTGTACTTGCCAAGGTTCGTGACGAAGGCTTCAAAATTACCGTCTAATACGGGCATAGGCATCCTCCTTTCAGTCATCCACCATGCCGTCCGGCATGATATACAGTTCCTCAAACTCCGCGTCGGTCATGGCTTCGAGCTTCCGGACGGTCTTATACATCAGCTCCGCAATCTCACCGTCCATGTCGTTCAGGGTGACGCTCTTCATATCGTCGATCAGTCGCTTCCGGCTGGACGTGTTGAAGCAGCACATCAGGTTGAGTTCTTCCACGGTAAAATTCTTCATATCAGAGTTCCATATCCTTTCCTTTGTTTTTCTGCGGCTTCGGCGTGTGGGGCGGCTGTGCCTTCTGTGCGGATTTCAGTTTGTCACGGATGGATTCACGGGCAGCGGGTTTCTTCGGGATGGTGTCGTAGATGGCAGTTCCGGCATCCTCCACATAGGCGCGGACATACTGGATGCTTTCAGAAAAGCGGATGGGTCTGTTCTTGTCCTCAATATTGGTCAGTCGGACTTCATCGGCGGCAAAATCAACCGCTTCGATTCTGCACTTAATGCCATCCACATTCAGCGTCGCGCCGACAGGAATGTAATCTGCGGCTTTGAGTTCCTTGAAGGTCTCGCCGTCCTTGCTGAGAAAGACATCCACGCCGGACTTCCAGAGCTTATGAGAACCGGCTACCCATGCGCTTTCACGGAAACCAGTAACCGGCACGGAAGGCTTGCCGCGCACCTTCTTTTCAAGGAGTTTTGTGCCGAGAAGCGGCGCGGCTTTCTTTGCGTCCTTGCCGTACAGCTCAAAATAGCCGTTCTGGGCAAAGCAGACCAGCGCGTCCGGATGAGCCTTTTTGACTGCCTCATATTTGCGGAGTTCTGCGACGGGCAGAGGTGCAAGCACCTCTGTCCTTTCTGCATCCGGCAGTCTGTCACGGTGGGTTTTCTGCTTGGACAGCACTTCTTCCAGCGCCTCCGCGTCCTTTGGGAGCGTCTGGTGGGTTTTGACGCCGCCATGCTCACCGACCAGAGCCATTGCTGCATCGAAGCTGCTGCGGCAGGGTGCGTCCAGCACAAAGCCATCTGCAAAGGTCAGCCGGTCGTGATCCGGCGCAACCGAGTTCTGCGCCACATTTGCCGCCTGTTCCCGGTAGTTGATCTCAAAGACATCTCCGAAGACCTTGCCGCGCTTAACGGCTTTCGGGACAATGACACGAGCAATGCACTCGTCGTAGGTCTGTTCCGCGTAAAAGCGGAAGGTGTTGTGATCCCGCGTCCCCTGAATAAAGACCTGATTTTCATTGAGGCAGTGCGTCCCATGCGGACGGCAGAACCACATCAGCGTCTTGTCTTCGGGATTCTGGCTTTCGGCAGCGCGGCGGATGATACGCTTATCGATGTCGAAGTCTTCCTTGTAGCTGTCTACATGACTATCCACGAGCTTCTGCAGCTCCGCAACGATGTCAACGTCTGTGTATTTCTTCATGCGTCTCCTTTCTCACAACTCCATGTCGTGCGTTTTGGATTTGACCGGAGACTTCTTCTCCGGCTGCTGTTTTGCGGCAGTCCTGAGCTGATCGCGGATAGAGGGCTTTTCCTGCTTCTGCTCCTGCTTGACGTATTCCAGCGTCGGCATCAGCTCACGGTAACAGCCCTGTGTTTTCCGCGCCGCATGACGGCGATGGATTTTGAACAGCGGCTCACCGTTCTGTGTGACCGTGTTGCCCTCAATCCTGACGCCGTTCCGTGCCAGCAGATTGAAGAAGTGGTTAGAGGCGCGGTAGGAAGCCCGCATTCCGTCGTTGTTATAGGCGATCTGCCCCTTGAGCGTGTCCATGACGGCGGCTTTGATTTTCTTCTCTTCCGCAGTCAGGCGGTGCGCCTTCGGTGCTTCCTCCGGCATGGGGGCAATGGGAGAATTGACCTCCACGGTTTTTACCTCAATCGAGGTAATCTCATCGTTCTCCCATGCAACGACCTCCGGGTCTCTTTCTGTTGCCTTCTCAGAAGTGACATCCTTTTGAGCTTCGGTCTGCTGGCGGAACGCATCGACGAAAAGTGCCGTCAGTCCGGGATTGGGTTTATCCACAAGGAAGCGGGAGGCATTCTCCGGACAGACCTCAACGCTCTTCGCCCACTCCTTTAGGGGCTGCGGAATGCGCCCGTCAAAGTCTTTCTGTTGAATGGTGTTTGCAAGGACATACCGGACGCGCTCCGGAGAGAACTGCTCAAGGACACTTTTCACGGCGGCATCCGCATTCAGCCGGTTATCTCCGTAGTTGGAGCTGATCGCCGCCTCAATCGCTCTGCGGCATTCCACGTTTGCGGCAAGGGAGGCGCGATAGGCGTCCATCTCACCGGCTTCATAGGCGTAATTCGCCGTCTCGCGGTAAATGGGTGCTTCCGGTTTTTCCTCCGGAACGGCTTCCTTCTCTGCGGACTGTGCTTTCTCTGCCAGCAGCACCTTGAGCTTGGCGTCAATGCCCTCGATCATCTCAGCCGCCGTCTTGCGGATGGTGTCCAGAGAGCTTTTCAGTTCCTTGGTTTCCTTGCCGGATGACCAACCGGCGATGTAGCCGAAGGAATAGTCCGAGGTTTCAATGCCGTAACGCTGGCAGACGGTGTAGGCAACGCTCTCCGCCTCAACCTCCTTGGTGTGACGATCCTTCTTTTCTTCGGGGGCGGTTTTCTCATCCGGCTTGACGGCGTGGAGCTTGGCATGAGCAATCTCGTGAATGGCGGTCTTGACCGTCTGGATTTCGCTCATGCCCTCCTGAATTGCAATGCGGCTTTCAACCGGCGAGAAGAATCCCTTTGCACCGCCCGGAATGTCCTCAAAGGAAATGGGGACAGGAGATTCCTGCTTGAGCGCATCGAAAAACGCCTCATAGTTTTCGACGGTGCCTTTCAGCTCATCGACGATGATGTCCGGAAGCTCCTTGCCGTCCGTCTGGGAAACATCAAAGACACTTACCACCTTGAAGGCAGGACGCAGGACCTCAACCGTTTCCGTGACAGCCTTCCCATCTGCGCCGATCACCGGCTTCTGCGTCGCGGGGTCAATCTTCTCACGCTCTTCCTGCGCCTTGTACGGCGCGGGTGCAAGAATCTTGATGCCCTTTTCGCCCTTCATGACCTGACGGTCAAAGTTGCGCTGCCACGAGGTATAACCGGCAACATAGGTTGCCTCTGGCTTCTGCATCGCAATGAGCAGCGTGTTGTTGAAGGAATAGTTGTAGAACTTGGACATCGTGCGGAGATATTCCTTGAACCGCTCGGATTCAAACAGCTCCTTGATGCCCTGTTCCAGCTTGTCCGTGATTTCGCGGACTTGCTGTGCATTTTTGTTTTCAGCCATCTCAAACCTCCATTTCTTATTTGCTTTTGGGCGAAGAAAACCCCGTCTGGGATTTGCTCAGTAAACGAGCCTTTACCTCAGACGGGGTTTCTCTGCGCGTCATCCGACGATGGAAGATGTTATCCTCGTTCTCCCATTCAATCAGCCGGTCAAACATATCCGAGTGCTTTGTGACCATGTGCAGCAGCTCCGAGTCACTGGCGTTGGGACAGAACCAGCAGCCGTTTCTTCGGCAGTGAGCGTAGATTGGGGAAAGCAGCCCGTGTTCCTGACAGAGCTTGTAGGCGTCCGCCTCGGTCATACCGTATTTGGCAAGCAGACTGACCTTCGTTATTCCATCCAGACGAGCAAGGCGTTTTGGCTCATCCTCCGCGATGCCGACATAGCTCACAGTGTCCGGCGCGAGTGCGGCATTGTACTTGCGGACTGGCGGGATTTTGCAGTCACGATTGACTGCACACATACCAGCCCATGCAAAGCCGCGAACCTCGCCCTTGTGCGGTCCGCGGGTGATGACATGATGGAACACCTCATCGTAGGTCTTGTCCGCGTGGAGAATGGTGAACTTGATGCCCAGCTCCTTTTCACAGAAGGGCTTGAGCCGGTCATAGATGAAGTCCCGGTGTTCCGGGACTTCGCCGCTTGTGTCTTTGTCGAACATGACCTCACTGAAAACCGCCTCGTCAAGCGGCTCATTGTGCTGTGCAGCCAGCAGGAGCGTCGCTACGCTGTCTTTGCCTCCGCTGCATGAAGCAACATACTTTGGGCGGGTCATCGGTCGAACTCCATCTTGAAGCTGACATACTTGCCGCCGGTATCATCCAGCCGGATGACAGCATCGTAGAGCTGCGGTTTTTTGGGCGTATAAAGTCCGGTCATTCTGCACCAGCCCTTGTCCAGCAGCTCTTTTGCAATCTTCTTTGTCAGCTTCTTTTTCTTGGAAGAGAAGAACTTGTTGTCTTCCCACAGGCAGAAGTTGCATTCCTTACTGGAACAATAGAAGTTGCCCTTGCCCACATAGACCGGAGAGCCGCAGCGGGGGCATTTGCCGATTTCCTCCTTGCCCGTGCCGAAACGCTGGGCTTCGGCGTCGGAGAGAAACGGGTAGGCTTTCACGAGATCCCCGGTCATCTGGACAATGCCGCTGAGGAAGGCGTCCGCATCCGCATTGCCGCGCTCAATCTCCATGAGCGTGTTTTCCCATTCCGCAGTCATTGTGGGAGACGTGATCTGTTCCGGCAGAACACAGACGAGGTTGCAGCCGTCCTTTGTGGGAATAAGGGATTTGCCTTTGCGCTCTGCAAAGCCGGACTTTACCAGCTTTTCAATGATACCGGCGCGGGTTGCGGGAGTGCCGAGACCTTTCTTCTCGGTGTCATCGTCAAACTGATCGTTTCCGGCAGTCTCCATCGCAGACAGGAGCGTGTCTTCCGTGTACTGCTTCGGGGGCGTTGTGAAGTGTTCGGTGACGCTGGCGGACACACCATCCAGAACATCGCCCTCATGGACTTCGGGCAGGGACTTCATGGGATCGTCCTTTTCCTTCGTCTTGAGGGAAGCCTTGAACAGCTCTTCGATGGCTTTCCATCCGTTTTGAACGACGGTCTTGCCCTTGGTTTTGAACTCGTAGCCCTCGCAGGAGAGCGAGATCTGCGTTTCTGCGTAGGTGTGCTTCTCGCCGGTCGCACACAGAAGGCGCATCCCGACAAGATTGAGGATTTTCTGCTCCGACTGAGGGAGCGCCGAAACATCCTGCTTTTCGAGCTGGACGGTCGGGAGAATGGCATGGTGATCTGTGACCTTGCTGTTGTCGGTTACGCGGGCAATGTCCGGAGTAATCGAAATGTCGGAGAAAAGCGGAAGCTGGCGGCAGACGATGGAAATGACCTGACGGGCGGTGTTCTCCATATCGTCCGTGATGAACTGGCTGTCTGTGCGCGGATAGGTCAGGAGCTTTTTTTCGTAGAGCGTCTGAACGAGATCGAGCGTCTGCTGGGCGGTGAAGCCGTAGTATCGGTTTGCCTCGCGCTGCAAGGTGGTCAGATCATAGAGCTTCGGAGGATTGACGGTTTTCGTCTCCCGCTTGAGAGAAGAAACGACGGCTTGCTTTTTCTCGCAAGCCGCCGCAATTCTTTTTGCTTCCTCTTCGGTTTTGACCTTTTCCAGATCGGCGGTCAGATCGCCCTTGCCGACGTGGACGTTGAAATACTTCTCCTTTTGGAACGTAGAGATTTTCCCGTCACGCTCCACCAGCATTGCAAGGGTCGGCGTCTGGACGCGCCCGACCACCAGCTTCTTGTGATAGAGCGTGGTAAACAGGCGGGTGCCGTTGATGCCGACAATCCAGTCCGCCTTCGAGCGGCTGAGTGCTGCTTCATAGAGACGGTCATAATCCTTGCCGTCCCGGAGATGATTGAAGCCTTCGCGGATGGCGGAGTCCTCCAACGAGCTGATCCACAGACGCTTGAAGGGCTTGGTGCATCCGGTTTTGTCGTAGACCAGCCGGAAGATCAGCTCACCCTCGCGTCCTGCATCGGTTGCGCAGACCAGCTCGGTGACGCGCTTGTCCTTCATGAGAGAGGACAGCACCTTGAACTGCTGGGCTTTGTCCTTTGTGACCTCGAACATCCAGTTTTCCGGAACAATGGGCAGATCGTCATACCGCCACTTGGCATACCGCTCATCGTAGGAGCTGGCGTCTGCCAGCTCCACCAGATGACCAAAGCACCACGAAACGATGTAATTGCCGCCCTCCATATAGCCGTCCTTTCGGGACGTTGCGCCCAGAACCTTTGCGATGGACTGGGCAACGCTGGGCTTTTCAGCAATGACTAAGATCAATCTTCATCACCATCCGTTTCAGCATCCTCCGCAATCTGCGGCTCATCATCCTCATTGATGTACGGCTCTTCCTCGTAGCCTTCATCATCAAAGAAGTCCATATCTTCATCCTTGGGCTTTCTGCCCTTGACGAACTTGATGTAGTAATAAGCTGCACCCGCAGCACCGGCAAGGGCAAAGATGACGAGGATCATGCCGATGTTGGATTTCTTTTCGGGTTTAGGGGCGGGAGCATCGGTTTCTGCATCCTTATCCGGCTCAGGTGTAACGGGGGCTGTGCCGGTGCATTCGCTCATGTTGGTCTTGCAGACCGGGCAGTCTGTGTTGACCTGACCGGCAGCGCACTTTTCCTTGCAGTTACAGGTAGTCAGAGCCGCCGCAGTGTCATCATCCAGCAGCGCAAGCAGATCGCTCTCATCGACCATGTTGAGGAAGTACGTCTGATACTGTTCCTCATCCTCGTTGATGGGCGCATCGTAGTCGATGACAATGAAGAAGGTGTTGCCGTTCTTCGTCTGGACTGTGATGAACTGCTTGTTGGTTGCCTTGTCATAGAGCAAGTCGCGGGTGTAGGCGTTGCCCTCATCGTCAAGCGGCTCACCCTTCGGCTTTTCCGGCGTGGGAGTGACTGCGGGCTGCTGTTCGGGCTGAGTTGCCTCCGTAACGGGAAGGTTCTGCTCGGTATCATCGGCGTAGGCAAACGCCGTGACCGAGAAGCAGGACAGAACCATGACGCAGACCGCAAGGACGGTCAGAAAACGAAACTTCTTACGCATTGTCGATTACCTCCGTATTTTCAGCGGGCTTGGTGCCGCCCTTCATGGAAGACAGGAACGCCATGATCTGATCCTTGTCCATCACCATAGAGCGCACGGTATTGATGATTTCAAGGTTTTCCAGCTCTGTCTTCTTGTCGTACAGCTCCTTGAGCTGACCTTCGATTTCGGACTTCTTCTTTTCAGCCTTCTCAATGTCGGAGAGGACTTTCTGATACTTGGGATTCATGCAAAACTCCTTTCTTTTAATAGGCGGGTCTTCCGAAGGCGTAGAAATGCTGCTGCCAGTAGGAAGAGTTGATGGATGTGTACTGAATGGGATCGCCGCAGTGGATCATGACCCCATCACCAACATAAATGCCGACGTGAGACACGCCGGGGGTGTCATACGTCCCGACGAAAAAGATAAGATCACCGGGCTGGGCATTCGCCTTTGAAACCGGCGTACAGACGTTGTAAAGCCCCTGTGCGCCCAGCCGACCGGTGTTCACAAGTCCGCTGTTCGTGAGAACATAGCTGACAAAGCCGGAGCAGTCAAAGGACGTGTCGGGATTGGAGCCGCCCCACACATACGGATAGCCGAGATACTTTTCCGCCTCGGTGATCAGTGTTGCAAACTTCTCGTCGTTCAAGTATTCCGGGTTGACATTGTAGTCGGCGGGAGGATTTGTGATGTACTTGTCCACATAGGGAGAGTCACCGAACAGATCCTCACGGTTGCCCAGCACCGACATATACGTTGCGTACATGGAAAGCTGTTCCTGAGACATGATGTAGACCGGGACATGGGAGAGATTGAAGTTTTCGAGCTTCACGTTGCAGATGTAGTAGTCATACGGGACGCGATAGGTTTCCGTGTGCGTGTTGCCGTCTGCGTCCGTCCATGTGTCGGTTTCCGTGCGGTATCTGGTTTCGACGATAACCTCTTCGGTGAGGATGTACTGCTTTTCAAACAGCATTTGGAGCGTACCCTGCACCTCATCCAGCGTGAACTCGCCCTCATGGAGAGCCGAGAGGATGGAGATCAGCACATAGGGGTCATGCTCAATATCATCCAGATCGAAGTGATATTCGTCATAGTCATGAGTGCCTTCATAGTTATCCAGATAGCTTTGCAGCTCTTGCTCCATCCGGCAATACTGCGCCTCCGCGCCGAGCATCGCGTCATCCTCGCTGAGATAAGAGGAAGCGATAACCGTCGAGCCGGTAGAAGTAAGCATCGAACACGAGCTGATTCCAGCACCGAGCAAAACGAGAAGGGCAATTCCGACGCCGATCCAGATGAAGACCTTCTTGTTCTTCTCAAAGAACTCCTTGATCTTGTCGGAAACCTTCTCACCGAGCTTCTTGCCGGTATTCTTTGTGGCAGTTCCAGCAGTCTGAGAACCGGCATTTCGAGCGGCGGCATATTCCTTCTTGATATTCTGCTTCTGGTAGTGCTTGTTCATGTTCTGCTTCTTCATCTCAGGATGCTCCTGCTGATTTCTCTCATATTGGAGCTTTGCATCCGCAGCATCCGCCTTATGTTCCAGCTTGGAGACCTTCTCATAAGGCTTGTTGACGCTGCTTTCCCGATGATGACGGAAATGCCGAGCGGCAGTCTCGGCGGCGATCTCCGTTTTATGCGCCGCCTCAACCGCCGAGTTTTCCTGCTCGACCTCATGGATTTTGCCGTGAATGCCGGAAGCGAGGGTGTCACCGACCTTGCGGACGGTTTTGTCCGCCTCAAATTGCAGCTTGCCTTTGCCCTTTGGTTTTTTCAGCTCATCCTCAAAATGAAGGCGGGTTTTGCCCCTGCCGGTCTCTCCATCGAAGACACGCTCTTTCTTGAGAACCTTGTGCGTGGGCAGCTTCTCACGGGCGGCATCCAGACGCTCATGCGCCTTCTCAGATTTTCTTTCGAGCTTCTGCATCCGCTTCGTGGGCGGAACGGCATCGTCCGAGACCGGCTTCGCAGAGGCAGTCTCCGCTGCTTGAGTGAGAACGGCATCTGCATCAACGGCTTCAACCGCAGAGGTCTTGCGCAGCTTGTGGGTGACAACCGTTTCGGCAATCACCGTGCCGGTATGCGAAGAAACGCCGTGCTGCTCCAAAGCAGGGGGCTTGAACGGCGTTTCCGATGAGGGCAGCGGTTCAGGTGCATTCTGGGGTGGATTATCCGGCTTTTTCTCTTCTGTGACGGACGTTTCAGAGGACGGCTGAGTGTCGTTATCCTCGGCGTGTTCCGCCTGAAACTGACGCTGTTGACGGCGCATCTGCACCTTTTTCTGTTCCTCCGCAGAAAGAGCTTCGGAAGGCGCGACTGTCTCAGCGGGCTTCACCAACTCTGCTTCTTCCAGCCGCTTTGACACACGCTGCTCGGTGCCAGCCGTCAGGTTTTCCTCAACCGCGCCCTCCCGCGTCATCCGCACGACTACCTTGTCGCGGGCTTTAAGCTCCGGTTCCTTGGACATCAGATTTCACCTCCAATCCGCTTGTAGGCAAGCTCGGTGTATTCAGGGTTCAGCTCTATGCCCACGAAATGACGCCCCATCTGTGAGGCAACCATGCCGGTTGTGCCGCTTCCCATAAAGGGGTCAAGCACAATGCCGCCTTCGGGACAACCGGCGAGAAGACAGGTTTCAACCAGCTTCGGAGGGTAGGCGGCATAGTGACCGCCCTTGAAGGGGACGGTGTTGATCTTCCAGACATCGCGCTTGTTGCGGAGCGGATTGATGTCACAGTCCTTGATCTCGCCATGCTCACGGGGGCGGTTGATGGACTGCGGCTGAGGCTGACCGGGAACGGGCTTTCCGTATTTGTTACCGCCCTTCATGCCGCGCTTGAGGCGTTCTGACGTTGCAGGGGCAATCGGCTCGGAGATTGCCTTGTAGTCAAAGAAATACTTCTTGGACTTGGAGAACAGGAAAATATGCTCGTAGCAGCGGGCGCAGCGGTCTTTGACGCTCTCCGGCATGGGGTTATCCTTCATCCAGATGATGTCGTTGCGCAGATACCAGCCGGTATCGCGGAGGGCAAAAGCCAGCATCCACGGAATGCCGATCATGTCCTTCGGCTTGCAGCCCTCAACCTTGTTGTTGAGAGCCACAGCCTGACCGTTTCTGCCGTTGGGGTTCTTCGGGTCAATGAAATCGCCCTGATTGCCCTTTCCGGCGTAGGTGTCCGAAATGTTCAGCCAGAGCGTTCCATCCGGACGCAAAACGCGCCTGACTTCGGTAAACACTTCCGTCAGGCGCGAGATATATTCCTTCGGCGTTGTCTCTCTGCCGATCTGAGCCTCCATGCCGTAATCGCGGAGTGCGTAATACGGCGGAGATGTCACACAGCAATGAACGCTGTCATCGGGCAGCGTTTTCAGGATGTTGAGGCAATCGCCGGTATGAATGATGTCAAGTTGTATGGTGGTGTACCTCCTGTTCTGTTGGATTTGCGTTTCCGTTGAAATGTTGGCTGTAAAACCCGACAACATTTCAATAGGCATCAGTCGGAGTAATACTCGTCCGGCTCGTAGTCCTCGTCTTCCATGAAGTCTTCATCGAGACCGTCAATCTCGTCCGCCCAACGGTCGAAGATTTCCTCGGCTTCCTTCGCCGCCTCACGATAGAGGCTCAGGCGGTTCTTCTCAAAGGCGGCAAAGGCGGGGACGAACTTGCCGAACTCGCGGATTGCCTTCACATCCTGCGTGCGCATATCTGCGACGCACTGAATGATTTCGGACATCGTGAGCAGATCGTCGATCATGGTCTCGTAGTCTTCCTTGGCGATGGTGACGGTATCGGCATCGTCCTCCGCCGCTTCCTGCTTGCGGACACGGAAGGTCTCGTGAACATCCTTCATCAGTCCGATCACGCAGTCGGTGGTCTCGTCGAAAATCTCCTGCATACGCGCTGCCATCTCGTCGGCGCAGTCCTCCAGTTCCTCATGAACGTGGAGGTAGGCGCGGTGATGCTTTTTCAGTTCGGTTTCCTCGCGGATGAGCGCGATGAGATCGGCGCTCATGTCGATGATCTCAAGCAGAAGGTCAATCGGCTTGGTGATGCTGCCGAACGTGGTATTCACGGGAACACAGCTGACTTCTGCGATGATGTTCTTGGCATTCTCAAGGTTGAAGTTCTTATCCATATTCAAAATCCTCCTATCAGTTCTGTGGGGTTTCTTCTAAGCGGGTGGTCATGATGCGGTAGAGCTGAGTGTCCTTCGGAAAATCGTCCTTGAAGGGAACGATGGTCGAGCCGTAGAAGATCAGCCCCTCACCGGCATTGGAATTGGTGATGTAGTTCTGCTGGCTGGGCGAGATGTTCAGCGCCTTCGAGAGAATCTGCCGGTCGCCGGATGCCTGATTCAGAAGGTAGACAAAATCCGAGTTTTCAAAGATGTTCTCTACCTCGCGGGATGCAAGCAGGTCCTTGACGTTCTGGGTGATGCCGGTCGGGATGCCGCCCCATTTTCTGAAACGCTTCCAGATTTCCACGCTGTACGCGGCGGTCTGTTCCTCTTTCAGCAAAAGGTGAAACTCGTCCATGTAGTAGCGCGTTGCCTTGTGCTGGGCGCGGTTGATGGTAACTCTGTTCCACACCTGATCCTGCACGATCAGCATACCGAGCTTTTTGAGCTGCTTGCCGAGTTCGCGGATGTCATAGCAGACGAAGCGGTTGTTGACATCCACATTCGTTCTGTGATTGAAGACGTTCAGAGAGCCGTGAACATAGATTTCAAGGGCAGTTGCGATGCGCTGTGCCTCCGGCTCCTTCTGATTTCTCAGAATGTTGTAGAGGTCTTCAAGGATCGGCATTTTCTCCGGCTTGGGGTCTGCAAGAAACTCCTGATAGACCATGCGGACGCTGCGGTCAATGATGGTCTTCTCAACCGGCTGCAAGCCGTCCTTGCCGCCGACAATCAGCTCACACATGGAGAGGATGAAGTCGGATTTCAGCGTCAGCGGGTTTTCCTCTTCGGAGTAGTTCGTGTTGATGTCCAACGGATTGATGTAATCCGTGCTGACCGGTGAGATGCGAATGACCTGACCACCGAGCTTCTGCACAAGGGGAAAATACTCGGCTTCGGGGTCGCAGACGATGATGTCATCCTCCGTGATGAGGAAGGCGTTCGTCATTTCACGCTTGGCGGAGAAGGACTTACCGGAACCGGGCGTACCCAAGATCAGCCCGTTGGGGTTCTTGAGCTGCTTGCGGTCAACCATGATCATGTTGTTGGACAGCGCGTTCAGCCCGTAGTAGAGAGCTTCGCCGCCCTGAAAAAGCTCCTGCGTGGTGAACGGCACGAAAACCGCCGTGCTGGAAGTGGTCAGTCCGCGTTCGATCTCCACCTGATTGACGCCGATAGGCAGAGAGGACATCAGCCCTTCCTCCTGCTGGAAGTCAAGACGCTTGAGCGCACAGTTATACTTTTGGGCAATGGCGGCGGTCTGGAACACCGCGTTTTCGAGCTTCTGGCGGTTGGTTGCTGTGTTCATGATGAGGATGGTCACGAGGAACAGTCTCTCATTGCGGGTCTGGAGATCCTGCAACAGACGCTTTGCCTCACCGCCGAAGGTGGCAAGATCGGACGGGATGATGTCCATATCGTAGCCGGAGCGGACCGCCTTTTTCTGCTCTTCAATCTTCATCTTGTCGAGGTCGGTGATCTTCGACTTGATGCTCTTGATTGCCTTCGCCTGGTCAATCGTCCGGATATGAAAATTGACCGTGATGTTGCTGTCCATCTCAAGGAAGTCGGCAAGCATACGGTCATTGAGTTCCGGCGCGAGGATTTGCAGGAAGCTCACCGCGCCGATGGTTCTGCCCATCTTGAAGCACTTGCCTTCACGGAAGTCAAAGGAAGTGGGCGCGATGAAGTCCTTCGTGCTGAGTCCCGTCCGGGCAACCATGTCAAAGGAAAAGCGGAACGGCTCATTGGTGTCCATGTTGAACACATCATGAAGCACTTTCAGCCGCTCGTAGCCGGACAGCGGTTCCGTCCTCACACCGAGGGTTTTGAAGTTGTTGAGAATGTCGGTTTCAATGCGTTCGAGCTTCGGCTTTGCCGTGCGGAGGGAGTCCGCCTCAATGCCGAAGGTGATGTACTTCTTCTTGACCAGTCCGTTGTTGCCCTTGGTGAGCTGACTTTGCAGCATTCCGGAATACTCAGAGCGGATGTCGTTGAAAGCGTCCTCCTGTGCCGGAATGTTGATGCGCTTGCGGAACTCATTGAGACTTGCCTTCTGATTGATGAAGGAGAGCTGGACGAAAATCGAACTGTCAAAGTAGTTCAGAAAGTCGCACCATGCTTCAAAGATGGCAGTTTTGTCCTCGCTCTGTGCAAGCTGGTAATTGATGTCCTCAAAGGCGATGGACTTCGTGTAGAGGCGGCTGTTTACCTTGCAGATACCGTCGCGGCACATCTCCACATAGGGAATGGTCTGCTGGGCGGACTTGCGGACTTTCTTTGCCTTCCTGTCCTTTTTCTTCTGCATGACGATCCGCTTCTTTTCCTGAGCGGAAAGGGCATCGCCGTAAACGACGCCGTTTTTGACCGTCATCTTAGGCTTTGCCTTTGCTGTGCTGTTGTTCAAGCTGCAATTCCTCCTGTTCTTTGATTTTCTGCTGAATTTCAGCGTAGAGATTGTTTGTGCGATAGGGACGCACCTTGTCCCGGATAAACATGGACTGTACGATGTGGTACAGATACTTTTCGGCGGGCTGACCGTCCTTCTCGTAAAGCGCGAAGAAGATGAACGGGAGCATGATGACCACCATCAGCATTGCCGCCGTAGACAAGTCGAGATGCGCCTTCGCCAGAAAGAAGATCGGGACGCCGACCGCCGCAGCGATGGAAAAGCAAATAAGCTGCCGCTTGGTCAGGTTGAACATGACCTTCGTTTTGACGCGGTTAAGATCCTTCGGGACCGGAACAAATGCCATTGACTGTTTCCTCCTTTCTAAGCTGCTTTTCATAGCGCAGCTTCATTTGTGCGGGATATTGATCCTCCTTCGGTTGACGCTTGCCCGTCCAGCGAAGCCCACCCGCTTTGCCTTGACAAATCCAGCCGGAAGCCCGAAGGCTTGCACCGTTTTCGCTTTCCAGTGTGTAGGTGATGATGCGCTTATAGCCCATAGCCGCAGCAGCTCTTGCCGCCGCACCGTAGAGAAAGCTGCAAGCGTTCTTCGCCCCGTTGGTGCATAGCCTTGTAACCTCCAATGTGAAGCCGTCATCCAGATACCGGCTGACGGGACGCCCGGCGATGATTACACCGACCAGTTCACCGTCTGCTTCACAGCCGATGGAAAACTTGTGACCGGCAACAGGCTTGTGATGCCGGTGATGCTGCCGGACGTACTCGTTGGCGTCACGAAGAGAGATGGGTCTTAGCCGCAGCATGGTGTTTCCTCCATAGGAAGATGCGCCGTGCATTCGACCTCGTTGCCCCAAACATCCCAGCCTTCGGGAGACTGACGGGCAAAAAGCTCTACGCGGGGAAGGTCTCCCATGAGCCGAACAATGCGCTCCCGCGCTTCATCCGGCTTTTTGGAATGCTCTTCAATGTGGCTGAGGATGACCTGACGCACACCGGCGTCAACACGCTTCGGATGTCCCTTCGTAGCAAGGATGCAGATTTCGGCGTTTGCCCTTGTCCAATACCCCATGCCGGTAAAGAGATCGTCGTTCCTTCGGTTTTGCTTCACCCATACAAAAGCCACGGTCTTATAGGAAAAGCCCCATGCCGTCAGCACTTCGAGTGCTTCACAGAGGCACGGGAACGTGATCCAGAGGAACAGGGCGCAGTCCTTCGCGGCAAGCTCACCGACCGGAAGCGCCTTGATGTCCTCAATGCACATTGTCGGGTAGTGGCTTTCCGCCGACCGTCCCTGTCCCTTCTTGGAGTAAGTCCGATACGCCCAAGGGGGATCGGCGTAGATGATGCTGTACTTCTTCATGCTGCCGACCTCCTTAGTGCGCATGGAAAATGGATTTTGCGAGGCTTCCGGTCTTGAACAGCGAGAAGCACAGAATAACCGTGTACGCTGCCACAGAGAACAGAGCCGAATGAATGTTGTCTGCGATGATCATGCCGTTGATCAGCACCGCATAGATGCCGACGCAGACCATGATGAGAAAACCCTGAAATGCCAGAGCGAACAAGCCTTTCAGATAGTTCGTGCCGATGCTGCCCCATTCGCGGTTGCTCATGGTTGCGATGGGAATAGGCGCAATGCTCACGGTGCAGTAAATCTCAATCATGCGCCCGTAGAGAATGACCGTAATGAGGATCGCCATGATTTTGAGGCACAAGCTGATCAGAAGAGTTTCTATCGACAGTCCGAGCAGTTCTCCGACGCCCATGTTCTCCATGCCGGTACGCATCTGCGCAATCGTCGAATCAATATCAATGCTGGTGTTGCCGTGGATGACTCCGGCTGCACCGGAAACCACGTTCTGCCCGATGTCGAATACTGCCATCACGATGTCAAACGTGTGCGTCACGAGATAGATCGCCACAGCCGCCTTGAAAAACCACTTGAAGAACATCCAAGTGTCCATGTCGTGAAGGTTGTTTTTCTCGGTGATCATGGAAATCAGCTCGTAGCACAAAACGAAGGTGATGATGATACCAGCGATGGGGACTATCACGTTTTCGGATAGTCCCCGGATCATCTGGTACACGCCGCCGTTCCAGCCGGACGGTGTTTGCCCAACTTCGGCGGCAATCGTTCCTACCTTCTCGTTGACATCGGTGAACATATTGGTCAGGTTGCTCTCGATCCATCCGATCAGCATATCCTTGAGAGCCTGTTCGATCTTTTCTAAAATGCTGCCCAATATTTCACCACCCTTCGGTTAAGCTGGGCTTGCCGTGGATTAGCCGAACAAACCGGAGAGCAGGGGGATGAGGGTCGTGCCGATCAGCACCACACCGCCGCCAGCCATGAGCTGCTTGATGCCCTGAGACTTAGCGCCGGGGTTGTCGTTGCCGTAGCCTTCCATGAGGTTGACAACACCCCACACCGCAAGACCTGCGCCGAGGGCGATAACAAGCGTCTGGAGAACCGTAACTGCCTGATTGATAAATGCCATACTTGAATTTCCTCCTTAAATCGTTGGTGAATTGTGAAGGGCGAGTGCCTTTTCCAGCACCCGCCCCGATGGTTACTTCTGCGCGGCTGCCGGATTAACCGAACAGACCGGAGAGCAGAGGGATGAGGGTCGTGCCGATCAGCACCACACCACCGCCAGCCATGAGCTGCTTGATGCCCTGAGACTTAGCGCCGGGGTTGTCGTTGC
>ERZ1027065.374-NODE-374-length-21678-cov-41.573001_pt1 | contig 21678 bp, 17 predicted proteins | sample MGYA00519421_ERZ1027065 | MGnify/ENA primary metagenome ERZ1027065 (study PRJEB26926, sample SAMN06164495) | human gut metagenome | biome: ENVO:00009003; feature: ENVO:2100002; material: ENVO:00002003 | host: Homo sapiens | place: USA | collected 2012 ... | reverse complement strand
CGAGATAGGCTCCGGTCTCGTGGGCTCGGAGATGTGTATAAGAGACAGTTTCATCATTATCAGGGATTAACAAGCACTGGCAAAGGTTGTCACTCAGTAATATTCCCTAACATTCACTATTATTCACCATTATTCACCATTCAAATTATTTGAATAAGTTTGAAGGTGTCATTCTTTACGTATTAATTCTTCTGTGCAAGTATATATACACCCAATAGAGACTATTTAAGTCTTAGTATAAATATCTAATGTGAAGGACATAGCCATGAGCTTATTGCCTCGGGAAAACGCACCCCAAAAAAACTATAGACTTCTGAGAATATCAGAAGTGATTAATTTGACTGGCTTACCCAAGTCAACAATTTATCTAAAGATAAAGAATGATGAATTTCCGAACCAAGTTTCTATCGGTTCTCGTTCTGTTGCATGGGTGGAGCATGAAGTTAATGAATGGATAGAGAAGAATATTCTCAATAGAAAATTAAACTCCTAAATTGAGGTGGTAATTATATGATTGACAATGTTTTTAAGAAAAAACTGGCATCAATTAAGAACGAACATGTGTCGGTGTTAGACAGTTACAAAGTAAGCCCATTTAAAGAAACTCATAGCGACATAGCCTGTATTGTGCGTATTATTGAAATATATTCACTGAATAAGCTGCGTGCTAGAGGTGAAAAGCTGTATTCACTTACGGGGTTAACAGTACCTGATACGGAAGCTGTGGCGAATGAGATCAACCTGCTCCTAAGCCGTTATGCCCAGTTGTGTCGTCAGGAAGAGGAAGAGTTATCTTTCCGGCAGCGTGAAGTGACAAATGCGGAAGTTGCATGGAAAAGCACATTCTCAAAAAACGGCGTCAGTAGCATTGCTGAAGCCAAAACGAATAAAGCGGGGCATGCTGAACGAGCGGATGCTGAACGGTGTTACCATCTGGCTGTTTCCCGGCTGAATGAACAACATAGCCGGCTGAGCACAATCAAGCTTTTACCGGGCATACTGGCCGATGAAGTCAACTACATTGGTAAGGGAGTCGAGAGGCGTTTACTGAACATATTTCCTCAATCCGGCCAGATCCCTGCTGATTTTATTTCTGTATTTAATGACGGTGACGTTGTCCGTGATATTAAATTTATTACAGATACGCTCAAATCTTTGTCTGATTCCGTGAATGAAATTATTAGCCGTTGTAGCGTTCCAACTGATCGTTATGTATTAAATAACGGTGGGATGGCAAGGGCCATGGCTTACAGGGAGTACTATCGAGCAGATAATTATGTATTACGTTCAGTCGTAAGTGACCGGGATTATGTTGAGCATGTAATGAAATACAATCGGGTTACTGAGTACAAAAATAAAATATTTTCTTAAATACTAAAAAAGGTGAAAAACTATGTATGCCTTCAAAACTGAAAGGCCGGACGCCGCACGTCGTTATCATAATAAATTCGTCGCTGGCACTAACCATCAGGAGGAATCAAACAGACGCTTTGCATTAAGCGAACCCACCGAAAATATACTGCGTACCTCAATTCTGGAATCCGGGTGGCTTATTAAAAATATCACCCTACGTGATGTTAACGCCGTGTCAGGTAATGCCGTCAATATTGGCGCCAGTGAACTGCATACCGGACGTGTGGATGGTGGCCGTTTCCACAAAAAAATGGCAATCAATGGTACGGAGTTTTTTCTGACAGAGACGGATACCTGCGCCCGGATCAGCTATTCCGATATGTCTCATATTTACCATACCGGCGTGCCGGATGAGTTTGAGAAAACGGTTGAGAGCTTTTTTGCCCAGGCATATGCGCTGGACATGCTGCGGGTCGGTTTCAATGGTGTGTCGATTGCAAATACTACAAACCCGGAAATCAATAAAAAAGGCGAGGATGTCAATATTGGCTGGCATGCATTGGCGAAAGCCTACGGGAACGGGAAGCAAATCATCTCTGAGCCTGTCACGCTGGGAGAGACTGGCACCTGGAAAAATATTGATGCTCTGGCCAACCATCTGATTACTGAGCTTATTGCTGAGCAGTTTCGTGAAGATCCCCGTCTGGTTGTACTGGTTGGGGCAGAGCTGGCAGCACATCAACGCCTGAAGTTATTTAATGCTGCAGACCGCCCGGCTGATGTGAATGCTGCACAGATGGCTACAAGTTCTGTTGCAGGCCGCTTTGCGTTTATTCCCCCGTTTATGCCGGGTAAGCGTCTGGCAGTAACGACGCTGGATAATCTGCATATTTACACTCAGGCGATAACACGTTGGTTTCGTGCTGAGTTTGATGATGAAAACAGTGAATACGTACATTCCTACCTGCGCAATGAAGGCTATGCACTCGGTGAACCTGAACTGTACGCGGCTGTCGATGAGAGCGCTCTGACGTTTGCGGATTGACTTAGCGACAGAAAGACCCGCTCAGAGGCGGGTCTCGTTTACAGCATCAGGAAAAAATGAAGAACTATTTTTAAGCAGAGGCTTAAGCATGCCAGCGTTAATTAATCCAGGCAATGATCAGTTTTCGGTTATAAATTTCTTGCCTCACCAGGAATGCACGGGATATAGTTTAAAGGTTGCCGCAAAATCGGCAGCCGGGCGTAGGAACCCGTGTTATCTGAAGGCGATACTACACGCGCCAGGCGTGTTTTTTTGTGTCGCAGCTTTGACTCACCTAAAATTTATGGTGTGGTGGCTGATTGTATTTTTTTATTTTTTACGCCACATCATCAGTATTATGGTAGTCCAGGCGGGGCAGCTTTCGGGCTGGCCGGTATCCTTCAGAGCCGGTATTCCTACCCCCGTCTGGGCTACCACCCATGAGCGTAGGAACTCCGGTGGTAGCGTTACCCGCTATCTGAAGGAGGTTGCCATTATGGCTACAGTCCCTGCTTTATCTCACCCTGAATTTACCTTTGTCTTTCTGGCTGTCCGCCGTACAGACCGTGATGCCCGTCCACGTCCTGTGCGTGTAATCGCAGACTGCGAGCATGCTGCACGCCTTAAACTTGCCACTGAATTTATCCTGAGCTTTGCTGCCCGTATCCCTGTGAAAAGTGCCGGGGAGGTGGTTGCATGAAATCCATGAATTTTAAGCAAGGCTGCATATTGAGCGAACTGGGTGAGAGTCGTCTGTTACGGGCGGCACTGGCCAGTGAGTTTCTTGCAGAGGTCCTGTCCGTTCCCACAGTTAATGGAGCGAGAACGGTTTCAGCGGAAGGCGCTGCGGCTTTAGTGGCCTGTATTGCCGAACAACTGGATGGCGTTGTTAAGGAAACCAGCACAATTAAGGGAGAGATGCGCGATGAATAATAATCAAAATTTAAAGGCGCATGCTTTACGAACAGCAGTCTTACGGTACTACATTGCTGATGCATTCATTTCCTTAATGGCGCGTGTTCATAATGAACCTGTTTATATTGAAGATGGCGAACGAATAGAACTCACCCACGAAAAAGTGGTGAGCAATATTATTTACCATATTGAAATGCCGTGGGTGAATGAGTTTGGGGCTGATGCAGGCTGCATACTGGCCGCAGAAAAACTGGAAAAAATGCTTAAACCGGGCTTTATGTCAGAAAATATTCGCCTGTCAGTTTTTGGTGTCACAGAGATGCGTGAGGTTTACCGGGATATTATTTTCGGTGCACCTGATGGCGAACTACCCGAAGGTTTTGAATTTGTGAAGCCGGAAGGTCAGGAGGTGCTGCTGTGAAAACACCGTCTGTATCCACGATTTCCGGGGCTGCAATTGGGCGCTGGCCTTATATCCTGTCAGCATTAGGTATCAAAGTACCGTCCGCAGGACATCATGGGGCTTGCCCTGCCTGTGGTGGCAAAGATCGCTTTCGACTGGACGATAAAGCGGGGCGTGGGACGTGGTTTTGTAATCAGTGCGGTCATGGCGATGGTCTTGATCTGGTTCGTCTGGTGACAGGAAGAAAGATAAAAGAAGCTGCCGGGATGGTATCTGAGGCGCTTGCATTACCAGAAATACAGGAGAAGCCCGCTTTGCCAGCCAGGAAAAAGGCCGCAGGAAAAGAAGCGGGTGCGGAGCGATATACCAGACTCAGACAGCAGTCCTGCAATGGTGAGCCGGTCTATCTGACAAACAAGGACTTACACGGGTATTTATTTCCCTTGCTGTCACAGCCTTTGAATCTGGCCGGAATAACATTTTCCTCCGGTTCATTACTGCTGCCGTTGACGGATATCTCCGGGAATATTACCGGTGGCCAGCTTATCAATCCTGACGGGGATAAAAGTCTGCTGCCCGGTAGCCAGCTGTCTGGTGCATTCATTGCCCTGACCGATATACCCGCTGAAACACCTGAACAGGTGATTATCACTGAGGGTTTTGCCACGGCGCTTACCGTCAGTCTGCTGACTGAAGGATGGATCGTGGCAGCTGTCGCTGCCACCAATTTACTGAAGGTGACGGAGCAGATCCGAAAACGCTGGCCGGAAACCCGGATCATTCTGGCCGGAGATAATGATCTGGCTGACGGGAAAGAAAACACCGGGCGTATTCAGGCAGAGAAAGCCGCCAAAGCGGTGGATGGCTGGGTAACGCTCCCTCCGGTACGCCATAAGGCTGACTGGGATGATTATCGGCAGGAAGTAGGGAAAGAACGGGCGAGAGATGCCTTTCGGGAAGAAATGACGCTGCATGGTAAAGGGCAGACCCGTTTACCAGAAGGGTTCCGGCTCACAAAAGAATATTTGTGGTACGACAAGCTGGTTAATAAGTCTGATGGCGATACGGAGATACGTAATATCAAAATTTGCAGTCCGTTGCGGGTGACGGCAATCACCAGTGATGCTGATGGGAGTAATTACGGGCGTTTGCTGGAATGGGAAGATACCAACGGAAACAGCCGTAAATGGGCAATGCCGATGGAGATGCTGGGTGGCAGCGGGGAAGAGCTGCGCCGCGTTCTGTTGGTTAACGGACTTTCGTACATCAACATTAACGGCATGGCCAGAGCATTCCTGATGGAATATATCTCGCTGTGTAAACCGGACAGAAAAGTAACCTGTGTGAATAAAACGGGCTGGCACGGCGGGGTTTACGTTCTCCAGGATGAAGTGATAGGGCGCGAAGCCCAGTCAGTCATCTTACAAACATCGAGTGTGCAGGGGCGTGATTTTCGTGTCAGCGGCACATCAGAGGACTGGCGTGAAAATATAGGCCGTTACTGCATAAAGAATGCCCGTCTTGCCTTTGCGGTGAGTCTGGCATTTGCTGCCCCCCTTCTGAAACTGGTTGGTATCGGCGGTGGAGGTTATCACCTCAAAGGGGAATCAACAGACGGTAAAACCACTACGATGAAAGTGGCTGCATCAGTATGTGGTGGAACAGATTTCTGGCATACGTGGCGGGCGACGGGGAATGCATTAGAAGGAACGGCGAGCCGCCGCAATGATGCCACGCTGATGCTCGATGAAATCCGGGAGGTTGACGGCAGGGAGGCGGGGAATATCGCTTATATGCTGGCTAACGGGCAGGGCAAAGCCAGAGCCAGAACAGATGGTTCGGTAAGGGAAACCAACCGCTGGAATCTGTTGTTTCTGTCCACCGGGGAACTGTCACTGGTGGAACATGCGGCAAGCGCCGGGGAACGTACGTATGCCGGGGTTGAGGTCAGAATGATCCAGATCCCAAGCGATTCGGGCAAATATGGCGTGTTTGAAGAACTTCATGGCTTCAGTAGCGGGAAAACCCTGGCTGAGCATCTTGAGCAGCACGTAGCGCATTATCATGGCGCACCATTCCGCGACTGGCTGCATTGCCTGACCGCTGATCTGCCGGAACTGACCAGCCAGGCGAAAGCCTTATTGAAAGAGTACACCCGAAGGCTGACGCCGGAAAATGCCGGGAATCAGGTTGGCCGGGCTGTTACCCGTTTTGCTCTGGTTGCTATGGCCGGGGAACTGGCCACAAAAGCGGGCATCACAGGATGGCCGGAAGGAGAAGCTTTTCGTGCCGCTCAAAGCTGTCTGGCTGCATGGATGGCTGACCGGGGTCATACAGCTAATCAGGAAGATAAAGCGGCACTTGAGCAGGTACGGGACTTTATGACGCGTAATCAGTTCAGTCGGTTTGCTGACTGGAATGACGACAGGAACCGGCCTGTTTCAATGATGGGATTCAGAAAAGTCGATAAAGGAGACAACGTGACAGAGCCGGTTGTGACGTTCTACGTTCTCCCGTCAGGCTGGAAGGAGATCTGTAAGGGATTTGACTCGCGTAAGGTGGCCAGGTTGTGTGTGGACGCGGGCTGGCTGAAACCCGGTGAAGATGGCCGGACGCAAAACAGCATTCGCCTGCCAGAAATAGGGCTTAAACGTGTGTACCAGTTCAATACACAGGTACTGGGAAGCGCCGAACCTGAGTAATTATCGCGTGAGTCTTATTTTTATGAGGTAACACTGGTAACAGAGGTAACACCCGCTACTGATACGGTTCTTCAGTGTTACCAGTCAAAAATACTGACTGGTAACAGAGGTAACAAAAAATGGTGTGTTACCACGCGTTACCTCTTGATTATGCTAACTGGTAACAGATTAAATCCTTTTAAATCAATAGCGTTACACGTGTTACCAGTGTTACACGTTCAGAACAAGAGGTAGGGATCCAAATCCCTTCTTCTGGCGGGCAACAGTATAGGGCACAGAACGATGAAGATGATGAGAATGTACTGCCCCACATGTCAGGCAGTAGCGCGGATAGGTAAAACAAACAGGAAACACCCACAGCTGTACGATGTGTATTGCTATTGCTCTAATGTGGAGTGCGGTCACTCGTTTGTGATGAATGTTGCTTTCTCCCATTCCGTTAGTCCAAGCGCGCTGAACGGGCAGGGGAGGGTTAAAGAGCTAATTGATGCAATTCCACCCGAGGAACGGGAAAAGGCTTTAAAGTTGCTGCTGGCTGCGCAAAAGAATGGGTAAAGTATGCGTCGGGAATGGCCGATCCGTTCCCGAAACCTGAACACAGGATTTCAGTTTATACGGACATAAAATTATTATTTTTCAGATTGTTATGTTTTTCATGTTTCACAAACCGTCATAAAATCACACACCTAAAAATAATTATCCATTTAATATCAACGTGTTGCGTATTCAGACCACAGACACGACGGACAGTAAAACTGAAAAAAGCTGAATTTTTTTTCATTCTTTTCAGTTTCTGCTTCGCAGTGCATCCCCAGCATGGACGCGGGCTGGCGGTATCGTTTGTAAAAAATCACAACTGAAAAATTTTAGTGATATGAAAACCGCAGGCGGGTGCGGTGTAGTGCGATTTTGGTCATTTTACTTTTTATATTGTTGTAGAGTATATTTATTGTGGTTGCTCTGCTAACAATGAGGTAAAGTTGTCATGAGGTTTATTTATCTTTTTAATAATGTTAAGCGGAACATCCCTTCTCGGGAAAGTATATGTAAATGTTAACTATACCCTGTATGATAATCGGTCAGTGTATTTAGTAATAAACAAGGAAGAATATGAATAAGTATTTGATAAAATCTATACGTGTCGAAAAATTATTTGGGTTATATACTTATGACTTGGATGAGGAAAAGTTAAATAATAGTGCAGTGATTTTGTATGGTGATAACGGAGTGGGTAAAAGTACTTTGCTCCGGTTAGCATTTCATATGTTATCCCCATCGAACAAGAATGGGCATAGAACAGCACTTTCTAATATTAAATTTGATCTTCTTAAAATTGAGTTAACTTCTGGACACACTTTAACTGCAAAGCATGAAAATTTTCAAAGTGAGAATGCATCCCTCATTCTGGATATATCTTACGAAGAAAGAATAATTGCGAGGTGGGTGAGAAGTCCTAATCAGAACGAAGTAAGAAGAGTCGTTATAGATGATGAGATTGTATATGTCCGTGAGGGGGTAGGATATGATGGTGTCATAATTGAGAGCAAAAAACAGCAAAATAAAGATCCTTTAAGAAAAATTACGAGTCAACGTCTTTATATTGAGACATTAAAATCAATAACTCCAATTACGTTCATCTTGGATGCAGACAGAAGGTTGGATGGAGATACTATAAGTGATCCTGATGATGAAGTAGAATTGCGTCGAGCAGTTAAAATGGGGACGCCAAAGCGAATCCAAGATTTAGTTCTTAGATCAAGAGAAATTGCATTAAGTCAGGCCATGAATACAGCAACAAAATGGATTGCACGAAAAGCTGTTCAAGGTACTAACATAGGAACTGATAATGTTCACTCAACTTATGTAAGAATTCTGAAACAATTGGGTTCAAGTTCAAATCATAGTGGAACATCTTTATCAGATGCTGATATTGATCTTCTTAAAGATAGTTTAGTTGATATTGGTAAAGAAACATTTGAACTTGCAAAGTATGAATTAACATCTTTTTTAGATATGACTGAGTTTAAAAATGTTTTATCTACAGGTTCACTATCGAAAAAAGCACTCTCAGCCGAACTTTTAAAACCATATATTGAGAGTTTAGACGGGCGTTTAGCTGGCGTTAGATCTATTTATAAAATACTTGATAAATTTATTTCAACCATAAATGGGCTATTAACGGACAAAGAAGTTAAATTTCAGCTAAGTCAAGGTTTTTTAATTGTTAATAAGTTTGGTGATGAACTTACACCTGCTCAATTGTCCTCTGGTGAGCAGCAGTTACTTTTGCTTTTTTGCTATGTTTTAGTTGCTAGAGATACTCCAAGCATATTTATGATAGATGAACCTGAAATATCTCTTAATATAAAGTGGCAAAGAATTATAATTAACTCACTTCTTGATATTACAAATGAAGCAAATATTCAATTCATTTTTGCCTCGCATTCTTTGGAAATAATCTCCCAACATCGTAATCGCGTTGCCAAACTGGAAAATGAAAATGGCTGATTTACCAAGAAGATCAATTGAAGATATTAAAACTCGATATTTTGTTGAGCCAACTCTTCGTGATGTTTATGTTGAGGGGGATTTTGATAAGCGAGCATTAAATTCTTGGTGTGAGAAGAATGCAGAAAAACTTATAGTGTCATATGAAATTGATAGTGTCGATATTCCATTTGAAATATTAGAAAAGTATGGATTGACAGAAGGGAGAAAACAAAGGGTAATTGCTTTAGCTAAGGAATTAGAGGAACTGCAATGTGATAATTATAAGTGTTTAGTAGATAAAGATTTAGATCACTGGTTTGATGCAATAGAAGATATTCCTCAACTAGTTTGGACTGATTATAGTTCTCTTGAGATGTATTTTTTTTCTGAATCATTAATAAAAACAATATTAGTTGATATATCTAACAGCAAGATTAATGATTGGTCAGCGTTTTATGACTCATTTTTACTTGTATTAAAACAATTGTACAGTATTAAACTTACAGATCGAGCCATGGGTATAAACGGCAATTGGTGCGATATAAGAAAATCATTATCCTCACCAAAAGGCACGCTGATATTTGATTCTATTGGTTATATCAATAAGAACCTTATTTCATTTGGTATTAAATCTAGGAGTGATGAGTTTATTTCAGCTTTTACTGAGTGGTTCGAAAAACTTGATTGTGATCCACGATTATGTATAAGAGGACATGACTTTGTTGAGCTGATGTCCAGTGCAGTAAAAGAGTATAAAGGTATGAAGAATTTTCAAGATGCAGAGGCGCTACAATGTATGTTGCTAGCTTTTATTGACGATATAGAACTTCTTGTTCAGCGACTGAGGTAGTTCGCATACCACTGGAGCATATTTTTTCGTTGTTCTGAGTATTGCGCATGATTGTAAGTGCCTCGAATAGAGTTCTTATCAACATGCGCAAGTTGTATTTCAATCCAGGCGCTTTCAAAACCATGTTCATGCAAAATAGTACTCATGGTATGCCTGAAACCGTGACCCGTTAACCGACCATGGTAACCCAATAGTTTTATCACTTTGTTGATGCTGGCTTCACTCATTGGCTTCCTTACGTCATTTCTGCCAGGGAAAACGAGGCTGTAATTCCCTGTTATTTCTTGCAGCTTTTTCAGGATGCTGATCGCCTGAGTTGATAACGGAACCAGATGGGGGCGGCGTTTCTTCATCCTTTCTTTGGGGATCTCCCATATGGCATTATCTAAATCAAACTCAGCCCATTCCGCTGCACGTAGTTCAATTGTGCGCACTCCGGTTAGCATCAACAGCTGCGTGGCATATTTGGTGACTAAACTGCCTTGATAGTTTTCCAGAGCATTGACAAAATCAGGCAATTCACTTTCAGTAAGGAACGGGAAGTGTTGAGTTTTAGGCTTGTTGAGTGCAATAGCCAAGTCAGGAGCAAAGTTATATTTAGCTCGTCCGGTGGCGACGCCATAACGTAAAACCTCACCGCAGCGGCGGCGGATCTTACTGGTTTGTTCCAGTGCACCTCTTTTCTCTACTTTTTGCAGGACGGTTAGCAGCTCTAGTGGTTCAATCTGCTCAATTGGGCGCTGACCGATAAAAGGAAAAATATCCTTTTCCATACAATTGAGAACCTCTTTTGCATATCCCTCTGACCAGGTGGCTTTTTTCGATGAGTGCCATTCTCTGGCCACAGACTCAAAGCTGTTCTCATGCGCGAACTGCAAAGCTATCTTATTTGCTTTTCTGGCTTCACTTGGGTTGATCCCTTTGGCTAACATCGAACGCGCTTCATCGCGTTTAGCACGTGCTTGTGCCAATGACACATCGCCATATACGCCGAAGGAAATCATCTTTGGCTTACCTGCAAAGCGATAGCGGAAACGCCAGCCTTTGCTGCCCGTTGTGTCGATGAGGAGTGATAGTCCCATACCATCGTTAAGCGTATAGGGTTTGTCCTTCGGTTTTGCTCTTTTTATTTGGATGTCAGATAGCAGCATGTGTATAGAAAAAAGATCGAACTCAGTTATACACAATGTTATACGCAAAGATGTATAGATTCCATTAGAAATAATGGCACTTTGCTGGACAAGTAAAAGGAGATGAGAACAGTAGAAACAGTGAGTTATGGAATTAATTGGACTTAGTGAGAAGTGTTCATGGTGTCCCCTGCAGGAATCGAACCTGCAATTAGCCCTTAGGAGGGGCTCGTTATATCCATTTAACTAAGAGGACAATGCGGCATGAGTATACCCGCTAATGGACTGCGGGGTAAGTACGCTGCCGCTCGATTGCTTAAACCCTCGCCATTTATGCTGGGTTTTTATCATTTTTCTTAATGTTTTCCGCACGTTCTGCTTTTTGGCGTGCTTCTGCTTTACGCTTGTTGCTCATGTCGTTACGAATCTGTGCATGACTCATTAACGCGAAGATAAAGGTGCCGCCGCAGATGTTCCCCGCTAAAGTAGGTAGTGCGAAGGGCCAGATGAAATCGCTCCAGTGCAGCGTGCCGTTAAACACCAGATAGAGGATTTCAACAGAACCGACAACGATGTGGGTGGTGTCACCCAGTGCAATAAGCCAGGTCATCAATATAATCACCACAATCTTTGCCGCACCCGCAGCAGGAAACATCCAAACCATAGTGGCGATCAGCCAGCCGGAAATGATCGCGTTGGCAAACATCTCGCTGGGGGTGTTCTTCATCACATCCATGCCGATTTTGACAAATGCATCGCGAGTTTCTTCATTGAAGATAGGCATATATTCAAATGCCCATGCAGCAATACCTGTCCCGAGAATATTACCCAGCAGCACGACGCCCCATAATCGCATAAGTAAGCCGACGTTGCTCATTGTCGGTTTTTGCATGACGGGTAGTACCGCAGTCACGGTGTTTTCGGTAAATAATTGCTGGCGGGCCATAATGACGATAATAAAACCAAAGGTATAACCGAGATTCTCCAGTAAGAAGCTGCCTGGCACTCCTTCCAGTTCGACATGAAATATCCCTTTTGCCAGTAGCGAAGCGCCCATCGACAGACCCGCCGCAATGGCTGACCACAGTAGCGCCATTGCGTCGCGTTCCAGCTCTTTTTCACCATCCTGGCGGATATGCTCATGAATTGCCATCGCCCGGGAGGGGAGTCGATCTTCATCTATTTCTATTTTTTTGCCGCGCTCTTTTTCTTCGCTCTCAACTTCAATTTCGTCGCTGTGTTGATCAATTTTGTCGTTGTCCATGGTCTCTTCTCTTGAATTAGCACGTATAGCTAAAGCGTAGCGGCTTTTTTGCTCGCAACTGGCGGGAGTTACTCTGAAAATGTAGAAAAGGCTGCGTTTGCCTTTTTCTGTTTCTATAGAATCAAGTAGCCTACAGGGCGGCGATTACCAGGCTATGATCAAATCAGCAAATCAGGGCGTCTGGACATCAGTTGACGTGCTGTTACAATCGCCCACACCTAAACAGGCGGATACGGTATCGTTCCGTCATGGATGGCAAACTGCATAAGCCATAAAAAAACAGGGAGACATTTATGAAGCTTCGCCTGTCGGCGCTTGCTCTGGGAACTACGCTTCTGGTGGGGTGTGCGAGTTCCGGTACAGATCAGCAAGGGCGTTCTGACCCGTTAGAAGGGTTCAACCGCACCATGTACAACTTCAACTTCAACGTATTAGACCCGTATATTGTTCGACCGGTCGCTGTCGCCTGGCGTGATTATGTTCCGCAACCGGCGCGTAATGGTTTGAGCAACTTTACTGGCAACCTTGAAGAACCTGCGGTGATGGTTAACTACTTCTTGCAGGGCGACCCTTATCAGGGGATGGTCCACTTTACCCGCTTTTTCCTGAACACCATTTTGGGGATGGGCGGCTTTATTGATGTTGCAGGGATGGCGAACCCGAAACTGCAACGGACTGAACCTCACCGCTTCGGTAGTACGCTTGGTCATTATGGCGTGGGTTATGGGCCTTACGTTCAGTTACCGTTCTACGGTAGCTTCACGCTGCGTGATGACGGTGGTGATATGGCGGATGGTCTTTACCCGGTTCTTTCCTGGCTGACCTGGCCGATGTCTGTGGGTAAATGGACGCTTGAAGGGATCGAAACCCGCGCTCAGCTGCTGGATTCCGATGGTCTGCTGCGTCAGTCGTCCGATCCTTATATTATGGTGCGCGAAGCGTACTTCCAGCGTCATGATTTCATCGCTAATGGCGGCGAACTCAAACCGCAGGAAAATCCGAACGCACAAGCGATTCAGGATGATTTAAAAGATATTGATTCTGAATAAGAAACAAATAAAAAAGGTGAGTCGCAAAACTCACCTTTTTTGTTGTTATCCCTCAATTACCACAAGTAAAAGGAGATAAACCGACAATGACCCGGACGTAATGATGTAAAAATACTGATGTTCGTCACTGACTATTTCCGATATTCAGGCGTTGAAAAATCAAAAAACTGGAAAAATAATTTTAAATATCATCAAAATTAACACCTGGCGCAGATAGTTGATTAATTTCATTTTGATATTTCGCCTGGCGATTTTGAAGTCTTTTTTCAACGTTATCTTCGAGATCCTTAAAGTCTTTGTATTTATTTTCAGGATGGTCAACGTCAACTTTGTTAGCGAATAAATTAGAAATTATTTCTTTTACATTGTCGCGTCTAAATTTTGCATCGTCCACTTGAAAATTATATCTTATTGCTCGACCTAAACGTTTAAAAACTTCGTTAGGTTCTCTCAGTCTTTCCCCGTTGAGCTCGTTTACAACCTGATGATCGGAACCTGTTGCAAATGATTCTGCCATGATAGCTTTACTGCTTTCAAACCACGCTGAAGCATTCCTGGCTTTTTCACTACAATATTGGGTGAGACTATCACCATTAATACGAATTCCTCTTTGAATGTGGTAGTCGTCCTGATCGTAGTAACCGAGAGATAAGTAATCATTTCCGTTTTTATTTTTAATTACAATAGCGAGAGAGTCGCCTTTTTTATCTTTACCGTACCAGGTAAATAAGTCCGTTGGTTCGCTATTCCCGCTCTCATCAAATTCCGTTACCGTATGTCTGAGTTTGTGTGATATCTTATCGAAGATAAAACCAGGATCTCCATCATATATTTCTTTTAATGCGCTGAAGATCATTTCCTTGTTATTGATATTATGAGTCTTCTCAACTATGTTGTCATTAATGATAGTACGGACGAGTTCTTTGTCTTTATAGTTCGCAGGTAATTCTATTGGTTCTTGGTTGTCGATACCAATAGTAATATGGTCTGTATCATTGGAGCCAATATCAATATAAGTAACTGAGGAATTATTAATATTAAATCTATAAGGATCGTCGTTTACTCGTATGGCGTTTTTTATAAGCTCAAGTAGATGTTTAATACAGGTGCTTATTCCTTCCTTACCATTAAAAAGGTTTTTGAGCTCTTGTACTAATCCATTAACTTCATCATTGTTATTTTCATTAATGGATTCTGGGTAAGTTGCGCTGGTATTGTTGATTGAAATAGATGGTAGCATGATTTTATTCCATTTTGATTGATTTGTTACAAATATATATTACCTAATGAAATAGACTATCAAAAAACGCTCATTTATTTAGAACCTATCTTTAATTTGAGTGTATGAGCGCACAATAGCCAGGGGGGGGTGAGTATCCTGGAAATTCAGAAAAGTAAACTCTTTGAGAAGGACGAGCAGAACGCCTGAAAATATGCCTTTCCCTTCAGATTTGTCTGTGGATACCGCTTATTGATTTGAAAGGGCAAGCTGCCATCAGGCTGTTTGCAAAACTCAGGAGGTAAGCAATGAGGACACTACTTTCGGTGAAGTGGGGGAGTTAAAGTCACCTGCTATGCAGGTGACTTTATCCAGGCGAACGTGTTATCAGAACGCGTAGTTAAAGTTAGTACCGAACAGCCAGGCTTTACCTTCAGACTCGAACTGGTATGGGCCTTCGTTAATTTTCACGCTCTGACCGTGCATATAAGAAACACCAACGTCGACTGAAGCATCTTTATTAAATGCGTAAGTCGTACCTGCACTCAGCCAGAAACGGTCCTGGTCCGGAATGGAGATAGAACGATTCTGAGCCGGAACTGGGCTGTCATCAAAGGCGATACCGGTACGGAAGGTCCAGTTATCATCGTAGTAATAAGTGGTACCCAACGCGATGCGGTAAGCATCTTTAAAGCCTTCATGTTTCTGGAACAGCGTGTCGCCACTGGTTGAGGTCGCTTTCAGCTGCTGGAACTGACTCCAGCTGGTGTAAGCCAGGCTATAGTGAATCGCCCACTGTGGATCAACACGGTTATAACCTGACACTTCCCACATTTCAGGCAGGTTCAGCGTCAGATAACCCGATTGCGTTGCGCCACCTGTCGCGGTAGGAATTGGCAAACCGTAGTTATTAAACGCACGATTAAGATCGCTGCTGTAGTTACCTTTGAAGTCAATTTTCACTTCAGAACGGTAGGTCAGTGCATAGCGGTTATTTTTATCCAGTTCATACAGGATTCCGGCGTTCCAGCCAAAGCCCCACTGGTTACCGTTCAGATGAGCGATTTTGGTATTACTGTCGATACCGTTGGCGGTAGCTGCCAATGCTTGCCCTTGAGGAGTTTGCCCGGCAGGAGATTGCATAATCTGACCAGCAACCAACTGCCCCAGATCGCCTGCGAAACGTTCAATTTTCGCGCGAGCGTAGACGGCGTTGAAACCAAGACCAAAGCTCCATGCATTATTTAAGCGATACGCACCGCTTAAGTTCAGGTTCATGGTTTCAAGGTCAGTTGTACCCCCGACAGAGCCGCCTGCATAAGTATCATTAAACTCTGTTGCCAGACCATAGTTAGAGGTAATAGAAGCGCCCCAACCAAATTGGTCGTTAATCGGTGCAACAAAGTGCATGTTCGGAACCCATGCCGTAGGCGCGATGTTATCGGCTTTCAGGCTACGACCAGACGGAGACGTTCCGCTGATATTCACATCCGGGTCAATATAAACCGCACCCGCAGAAAATGTCGGGCGGTCAAACATGGTAATCAATGCGGGGTTACGGCTAACGTTACCTGCATCATCGGCAATTGCGCCTTCCCCTGAATAAGCCCGGCCCAGGCCAGAGGAAGAAAATTCGTTTAACTGAAAGCCTGCCGACCAGGCCTGGGTGGAGATAAGTGCCACTGCGACTGCGAGAGCAGACTTTGTAAACAGGGTTTTCTGGCTCATGACCATAACCTCAATGATTTATTTTTATACAAACTATGTTACGTGCTGTAACAGGAGCGCGAAGTGTAGGGTCTGAGGTACATCTTAGAAATCAGACCAGTGGCGAGAGTATAGGTCGGACCAGCTGGAATGTTGCAAGTATGTTTCCATCTTTTTTCAAATATGATCTAAGAAACGCGATCCAGCTGGCAAAATTTGGAGGTTGCGCACTCGCGGATTCGGGTGAATTTTGTTTTAGATCATTTTTAAGTGTGATTTCGGTCACTTATCCGATTTTGCAGAATTAACAACTGGAGCAGCACTTTCCGGAAGCGTAAAATATCCACAACGTTTATCTGGCACCTTGGGTGCACATACAGAGGAAATCAACGATGAGTAAATGTAGTGCTGATGAAACCCCGGTTTGCTGCTGTATGGATGTTGGCACCATTATGGACAACTCCGACTGCACCGCGTCTTACAGCCGCGTGTTTGCAAACCGCGCAGAAGCAGAACAAACGCTGGCGGCGCTGACTGAAAAAGCCCGTAGCGTGGAATCCGAACCGTGCAAAATCTCCCCGACTTTCACTGAAGAGTCTGACGGTGTGCGCCTGGATATCGATTTCACTTTTGCCTGCGAAGCTGAAATGCTGATCTTCCAGCTGGGTCTGCGTTAATTCCTCTCGGGTACGTTCGCCCCTGTCAGTTGCTGGCAGGGGCGTTTTCTTTTCTTTCTCCTGTCTTCACTGTGTCATAGCTCCCACTTTCCTTTTTCTCCGCTTGGCTAAATGTAAAAAAATGGTTAAGACTATGATCAGGTCAGACCACTTTATTTATTTTTTTACAGGGGAGTGTTATGGGTCAGGTTTTACCGCTGGTTACCCGCCAGGGCGATCGTATCGCCATTGTTAGCGGTTTACGTACGCCTTTTGCCCGCCAGGCGACGGCTTTTCATGGCATTCCCGCGGTTGATTTAGGGAAGATGGTGGTAGGCGAACTGCTGGCACGCAGCGAGATCCCCGCTGAAGTGATTGAACAGCTGGTCTTTGGTCAGGTCGTACAAATGCCTGAAGCCCCCAACATTGCGCGTGAAATTGTTCTCGGTACCGGAATGAATGTGCATACCGATGCTTACAGCGTCAGCCGCGCTTGCGCTACCAGTTTCCAGGCGGTTGCAAACGTCGCAGAAAGCCTGATGGCGGGAACTATCCGAGCGGGGATTGCCGGTGGGGCAGATTCCTCTTCCGTATTGCCAATTGGCGTCAGTAAAAAACTGGCGCGCGTGCTGGTTGATGTCAACAAAGCTCGAACCATGAGCCATCGCCTGAAACTCTTCTCTCGCCTGCGTTTGCGCGATTTAATGCCCGTACCGCCTGCAGTAGCAGAATATTCTACCGGCTTGCGGATGGGTGACACCGCAGAGCAAATGGCGAAAATCTACGGCATCACCCGAGAACAGCAAGATGCATTAGCGCACCGTTCGCATCAGCGTGCCGCGCAGGCATGGTCAGACGGAAAACTCAAAGAAGAGGTGATGACTGCCTTTATCCCTCCTTATAAACAACCGCTTGTCGAAGACAACAATATTCGCGGTAATTCCTCGCTTGCCGATTACGCAAAGCTGCGCCCGGCGTTTGATCGCAAACACGGAACGGTAACGGCGGCAAACAGTACGCCGCTGACCGATGGCGCGGCAGCGGTGATCCTGATGACTGAATCCCGGGCGAAAGAATTAGGGCTGGTGCCGCTGGGGTATCTGCGCAGCTACGCATTTACTGCGATTGATGTCTGGCAGGACATGTTGCTCGGTCCGGCCTGGTCAACACCGCTGGCGCTGGAACGTGCCGGTTTGACAATGAGCGATCTGACATTGATCGATATGCACGAAGCCTTTGCAGCTCAGACACTGGCGAATATTCAGTTGCTGGGTAGTGAACGTTTTGCTCGTGAAGTACTGGGGCGTGCACATGCCACTGGCGAAGTGGACGATAGCAAATTTAACGTGCTTGGCGGTTCGATTGCTTACGGGCATCCCTTCGCGGCGACCGGCGCGCGGATGATTACCCAGACATTGCATGAACTTCGCCGTCGCGGCGGTGGATTTGGTTTAGTTACCGCCTGTGCTGCCGGTGGGCTTGGCGCGGCAATGGTTCTGGAGGCGGAATAATGGAAATGGCATCAGCGTTTACTCTTAATGTTCGTCTGGACAACATTGCTATCATCACCATCGACGTACCGGATGAGAAAATGAATACCCTGAAGGCGGAATTTGCCTCGCAGGTGCGCGCCATTATTAAGCAACTCCGTGAAAACAAAGAGTTGCGCGGCGTGGTGTTTATCTCCGCGAAACCGGACAATTTTATCGCCGGAGCAGACATCAACATGATCGGCAACTGCAAAACGGCGCAAGAAGCGGAAGCTCTGGCGCGGCAGGGCCAACAGTTGATGGCGGAGATTCATGCTTTGCCCATTCCGGTTATCGCGGCTATTCATGGCGCTTGCCTGGGTGGTGGGCTGGAGTTGGCGCTGGCGTGCCACGGTCGCGTTTGTACTGACGATCCTAAAACGGTGCTCGGTTTGCCTGAAGTACAACTTGGATTGTTACCCGGTTCAGGCGGCACCCAGCGTTTACCGCGTCTGATAGGCGTCAGCACAGCATTAGAGATGATCCTCACCGGAAAACAACTTCGGGCGAAACAGGCATTAAAGCTGGGGCTGGTGGATGACGTTGTTCCGCACTCCATTTTGCTGGAAGTCGCTGTTGAGCTGGCGAAGAAGGATCGCCCATCTTCCCGCCCTCTACCTGTACGCGAGCGTATTCTGGCGGGGCCGTTAGGTCGTGCGCTGCTGTTCAAAATGGTCGGCAAGAAAACAGAACACAAAACTCAAGGCAATTATCCGGCGACAGAACGCATCCTGGAGGTTGTTGAAACGGGATTAGCGCAGGGCACCAGCAGCGGTTATGACGCCGAAGCTCGGGCGTTTGGCGAACTGGCGATGACGCCACAATCGCAGGCGCTGCGTAGTATCTTTTTTGCCAGTACGGACGTGAAGAAAGATCCCGGTAGTGATGCACCGCCTGCGCCATTAAACAGCGTGGGAATTTTAGGTGGTGGCTTGATGGGCGGCGGTATTGCTTATGTCACTGCTTGTAAAGCGGGGCTTCCGGTCAGAATTAAAGATATCAACCCGCAGGGCATAAATCATGCGCTGAAGTACAGTTGGGATCAGCTGGAGGGCAAAGTTCGCCGTCGTCATCTCAAAGCCAGCGAACGTGACAAACAGCTGGCATTAATCTCCGGAACGACGGACTATCGCGGCTTTGCCCATCGCGATCTGATTATTGAAGCGGTGTTTGAAAATCTCGAATTAAAACAACAGATGGTGGCGGAAGTGGAGCAAAATTGCGCCGCTCATACCATCTTTGCTTCGAATACGTCATCTTTGCCGATTGGTGATATCGCCGCTCACGCCACGCGACCTGAGCAAGTTATCGGCCTGCATTTCTTCAGTCCGGTGGAAAAAATGCCGCTGGTGGAGATTATTCCTCATGCGGGTACATCAGCGCAAACCATCGCCACTACGGTAAAACTGGCGAAAAAACAGGGCAAAACGCCCATTGTCGTGCGTGACAAAGCCGGGTTTTACGTCAATCGCATCTTAGCGCCTTACATTAATGAAGCTATCCGCATGCTGACCGAAGGTGAACGGGTAGAGCACATTGATGCTGCGCTAGTGAAATTTGGTTTTCCGGTAGGTCCAATCCAACTTTTGGATGAGGTAGGAATCGACACCGGGACTAAAATTATTCCTGTACTGGAAGCCGCTTATGGAGAACGTTTTAGCGCGCCTGCAAATGTTGTTTCTTCAATTTTGAACGACGATCGCAAAGGCAGAAAAAATGGTCGGGGTTTCTATCTTTATGGTCAGAAAGGGCGTAAAAGCAAAAAACAGGTCGATCCCGCCATTTACCCGCTCATTGGCGCACAAGGGCAGGGGCGACTCTCCGCACCGCAGGTTGCTGAACGGTGTGTGATGTTGATGCTGAATGAAGCAGTACGTTGTGTTGATGAGCAGGTTATCCGTAGCGTGCGTGACGGGGATATTGGTGCGGTATTTGGCATTGGTTTTCCGCCATTTCTCGGTGGACCGTTCCGCTATATCGATTCTCTCGGCGCGGGCGAAGTGGTTGCAATAATGCAACGACTTGCCACGCAGTATGGTTCCCGTTTTACCCCTTGCGAGCGTTTGGTCGAGATGGGCGCGCGTGGGGAAAGTTTTTGGAAAACAACTGCAACTGACCTGCAATAAGAAGGTCAAAGCTATATGAATCCGCGCTGAATGGCGGAGTGTTGGTCAAAATGTAAACGCATATTGACTATACTTACGCCATTGAGGTAAAAAACAGCGTTTCATTCGGTGAATGGATAAGGCACAATGCCGGCCACCGTTTTCTTTCTCTGGTTTCAGATGAAAGAAAACGGGCGAATCTGGTTAACAAAAGCGGTGCAATATGCAAGTTTTTATCATGCGTCACGGCGACGCAGCCCTCGATGCCGCCAGTGATTCGGTTCGTCCTCTGACCACTAATGGTTGTGACGAATCTCGCCTGATGGCGAACTGGCTGAAAGGTCAAAAAGTGGAAATCGAACGCGTTCTGGTGAGCCCGTTCCTGCGAGCCGAGCAAACACTGGAAGAAGTAGGGGATTGTCTGAACCTGCCTTCCAGTGCAGAAGTTCTGCCGGAGTTAACGCCCTGCGGCGATGTTGGTCTGGTCAGTGCCTATTTGCAGGCGTTGACCAATGAAGGTGTTGCTTCGGTACTGGTGATCTCTCACTTACCGTTAGTCGGGTATCTGGTTGCCGAGTTATGTCCGGGCGAAACGCCGCCTATGTTTACCACCTCGGCCATTGCCAGCGTAACGCTTGATGAAAGCGGAAACGGTACATTCAACTGGCAGATGAGCCCGTGTAATCTGAAGATGGCAAAAGCTATCTGATGTGTTCCAAATTATGCCCAATGAGGTAGATTCATTGGGCATAATTGCTCATCAGGCAGCGGATATCTGTCAACCTCACTACTATCGAAGACTCTCCTTATCTATAAATAAAACACTTTCTACATTCATTCGGAAATTATTCTTCTGCGCGTATCTTGATTTTGCCCAAAGTTACATGTTGAAATGAATAATGTCTGTTTGACACTCATTGTCATTTATTAATACAGATAATAGAGAAAATAGAGTTGAATAATCAGGCAGGATGTAATTGAAACTTGATTAAATTCTGGCTATAGTGTTTATATATTATATTGTCAAAAGTGGATAAATGCCAATCGCATTATATGTTCATTGTTTGTTTTTTAAGCTGTTGATATTCATTATTGATATACTTTCTATTTTTTCTAAATACTTATTCCGTATTTTTTAAGGATGTCCTTAAGATAACCTTTCTTCTGTCAATATATTAATTAAATCTACATTTACTCTTTAGTAAAATTAAATTGCATCAGGGGTGTGGAAACATCACCTGTCTCTTATACACATCTGACGCTGCCGACGACTAGTCGAGTG
>ERZ1027065.362-NODE-362-length-22347-cov-6.122914_pt1 | contig 22347 bp, 22 predicted proteins | sample MGYA00519421_ERZ1027065 | MGnify/ENA primary metagenome ERZ1027065 (study PRJEB26926, sample SAMN06164495) | human gut metagenome | biome: ENVO:00009003; feature: ENVO:2100002; material: ENVO:00002003 | host: Homo sapiens | place: USA | collected 2012 ... | reverse complement strand
CTACACTCGACTAGTCGTCGGCAGCGTCAGATGTGTATAAGAGACAGCCCTTTACTCAATCCAGACCCTGTCCGGCAGCGAACGCAGCAGTTTCTCAAACTCCGGGTCATCCTGCCATTTCTTCAATTTCGACTGCCGGTCATAGGCCTTTTCAATCTCCTTGATGGTTTGCAGCACAGCAGCGTTTTCCCCTCGCAAGATGTCCAACTCGGCTTTCAGATAGTCGTATTGCTGCCGGAGATCGTAAAAGGCCAGCAGGACGCCCATGCACTGGCCGATGTTGGCCAGCATATCTTTTTTTGCCCAGCGGCATACACGCTTTCCGGCTTCTGTTTGCGCCAGTTCCTGTTCGTAGTAGGTGAGATGGTAATAATCTTCCTCGTAGCCATCATATCCTACAGACTCGTAGCGGTTTCCAATCAGGGCGACGGTGCAGTCGTCAAAATATTCTGACAGTTCGTCATGGTCATACAGACAGCCGGATAGCTGCTCGCATTTTGCCGAAAGATCTGCAAAGGTCATTTGAAATTCCCATGCACGTTCTTCGTCGCCATCGAAAGCGTCCAAAATTGAATCTGTGCTCATGCTGTAAGAAACGTCGTCACACGCTGACTGGATTTCCGAAAGCTCGCTCGTTATCGTTTCCCAGCCCATCAAGGCCAGCGCGGGGCGCTTATATCGCAGGTTTCGTGCCTGCTCCTGTTTGGCTTCATCCTTCGTCATTGCTGGCATCCCCTTTCAAGATCCAGACCTTGTGCGTTCCGTATCCTGCCCAGTGCAGGGCGTCATCATGGCTGCCGGGCACTGCCACGTCAAGGTGCTTTCCCTGTATGCCGGAGCCTTTGTCCTGCACGACGCGGACGCCGATGCCCTCGATGTAGATCACGGTGCCGAATGGCAGCAGGCTTTGGTCTGCTGCGACGGTCAGGTCTGCCGTGATAGGTGCGCCGCTGGCCGTGATTCCTGTACCAGTGCCGCAGATGTGGGGTCGCTTCTCGGTGCAGTATGCCGTGCAGGTGTATGATGGGCATTTTCAGGCACTGTACGACGCCGACGGCATCAACTTCGACGCTTCCATCGCCGGCGGCGACGAGATCACGCTGTTCCGCAACGGCACGTTGCAGATGGCTTTCTGCTGGAACATCGCTCAGCAGCTGAACGCCGACAACAACGACGCCGGCCTGACCAACGACGGCGACGAGATCATGCCCATGGCATTCCCGACTGCAAGCGGCGACCCGAAGCTCTGCGGCGGCATCTGGGGCTTTGGCGTCTTCGACAATGGCGATGAGGCCAAGGTCAAGGCAGCCAAGACCTTCATTGAGTTCATCGCTGCTGACCCTGACCAGGTGAAGGACAGCGTTCTGGCTTCCACCTACTTCCCGGTCCGTGCCAGCGTGGGCGACATCTACGCCGACAACGCCATCATGAGTGAGTACACCAAGTTCATGGCTTATCTGGGCGACTACTACCAGATCACTCCGGGCTGGGCAACTGCCCGCACCGAGTGGTGGAACATGCTCCAGCGTGTAGGCACTGGCGAAGACGTTGCCACTTCCGTCGCAACCTTTGTCCAGAACGCCAACGCAGCCGCAGCTGCCGAAGCCTGAGCTTTTCCGCCTGAGGGCAAATAAGTAATGACTGCCCCTCCCTCGAACATCCCGGCGAGGGAGGGGCATTTTGTGTAAGACAAGCACCCAATCAGAACGAAAGGTCTGGTGATTTCTTTGGCTGCAAAGACTGCAAGCATCAAAGAGCCGAAGCGCAGCAGCGCACTGGTTCGGCAGGAGACCATCGCTTCCTACCTGTTCCTTCTGCCCAGCCTCATCTTTTTTCTCGGCTTCGTCATTTACCCCATGATACTCTGCGTGGTCACGAGCTTTTTTGACTCGACCATGAACCGTGCCGACGTCTTTGTGGGTTTTGCCAACTACGCAGAGCTGTTCGCAGACCCCATCTTCATCGGCGCTTTGCGCAACACCTTCATCATCGTGGTCGTCTCGGTGCCTGTGACCTGTGCGTTCTCGCTGTGGGTCAGCTCGGCCATCGTCGATTTGCCCGAGTGGGCCACCAGCCTCTTCCGCTGTGTGTTCTACCTGCCGGTCGTCACCGGCTCGGTGGCTGTCACCGTCGTGTGGAAGTGGATGTACAACAACTACTACGGCATCTTCAACTATCTGGGTAAGGCTGTGGGACTTATCGACAAGAACATCAACTGGCTGGGCGATGAAAAATACGCTCTGGGCTGCATCATCCTCATCCTGCTGACTACTTCTGTCGGCCAGCCCATCGTGCTGTACGTTTCCGCACTGGGCAACGTAGACCAGTCCATCGTGGAAGCCGCTGAAGTGGACGGTGCCACCGATTTCCAGTGCTTCTGGCGCATCAAGTGGCCCGCCATCATGCCCACCACCCTGTACATCCTGGTCATCACTACCATCAACTCCTTCCAGTGCTTCGCACTGATCCAGCTGCTGACCTCCGGCGGCCCCAACCACAGCACCGATACCATCATGTACTACATCTACTACACTGCATTCAAGCTCTACCGCTATGGTTACGGCAACGCAATGGGCGTTGTGCTGGCCGTTATCATCGCCATCCTGTCGGCTGTCCAGTTCAAGTTTGGCAGTCAGGATCATTAAAGGAGGTGCCGGGCAATGACTGCAACTGCAAAAAAACAGAAACCGTTGAAGCGTCACCCCAGCAAGCTGAAAAAGATGAGCGCTTACATGATACTGACCCTCATTCTTATCAGCATCGTGGCCGTGCTGTTCGCGTTCCCGCTGTACTGGATCATCACCGGTTCCTTCAAGACCGGCGCGGCCATCAACTCCACTACCCCCGAGTGGTGGCCCAGCCAGTGGGTGCTGACCAACTACCAGAAACTTTTCGCAGGCAAGAGCGCACCCCTGTGGCAGCTGGCCGTGCCCTTCAGCCACTCTTTCAGCGCGGATGGAGAGCCGATCTACTTTTCCGTCGGCCCGACTGCTCCGGCCGCGCTGCGCTGGATGATCAACACCGTGTTCATGGCCGTCATGTCCATGATCCTCACCTGCATCACAGCCGCCATGGCCGGCTATGCACTGGCAAAAAAGCGCTTTGTAGGCCGCAAGCTGCTGTTCACCCTCATCGTGTGTGCAATGGCTCTGCCCAAGCAGGTCATTCTGATTCCCCTGCTGCGCGAAATGAGCAGCCTGAACCTGTACAACACCATCTGGGCCGTCATCTTCCCCATCGTGGGCTGGCCCTTCGGCGTGTTCCTGATGAAGCAGTTCAGTGAAGGCATCCCCACCGAAATGCTGGAAGCTGCCCGCATCGACGGTGCCAGCGAGGCACGCACCTTTGTCAAGATCGTGCTGCCCATGGTCAAGCCCGGTATCGGTGCACTGGCCATCTTTACCTTCATCAACAGCTGGAACGACTACTTCATGCAGTTGATCATGCTGTCCAGCACCAGCAACCTGACCATCTCGCTGGGCATTGCAAAACTGCAGGCAGAGAACAGCACCGACTTCGGCCTGATCATGGCCGGTGCCGCACTGGCCGCAGTGCCGATCATCATCATCTTCCTCATCTTCCAGAAGTACTTCACCAAGGGCATCGCAATGGGTGCTGTTAAGGGCTAAAATCCCGACCGCCGCCTGCGGCGGAAACAGGGAGGGATTTTTGGCGCCGCGGTCAGCAGGACGCGAGTGCCGCACCAAGGCACGAAGCGGACGCTGGGAACCGCAAGAGGGCGCTGCTGCCGTTTCCCGAACGGAGAGCGTGTAGGGCTTGAATTATCAGAAAGGACATGGACAAATGAAAGACATTACCAAGTATCAGGGCGTTATCCCGGCCTTCTATGCCTGCTACGATGCAGAGGGCAATATCTCCACCGAGGGCGTCAAGGCACTGACCCGCCATCTGATTGCAAAGGGCGTCAAGGGCGTGTATGTGGGCGGCTCCTCCGGCGAGTGCATCTACCAGCACGTCGAGGAGCGCAAGACGGTGCTGGAAGCCGTGATGAGCGAAGCCAAGGGCAAGCTGACCGTGATTGCCCACGTTGGCTGTAACAACACCGCCGACAGCATGGAGCTGGCACGCCACGCCGAGAGCGTGGGCGTGGACGCCATTGCCTCCATCCCGCCCATCTACTTCCACCTGCCGGAGTACGCCATTGCCAAGTACTGGAACGATATGTCCGCTGCCGCCCCGAACACCGAGTTCGTCATCTACAATATCCCGCAGCTGGCTGGCACGGCGCTGACCATGAGCCTGCTGAACGAGATGCTGAAGAACCCCAACGTGGTAGCCGTGAAGAACAGCTCCATGCCCACGCAGGACATCCAGATGTTCAAGGATGCCGGTATCGCCGCCCGCGGCGAGGGAAACTTTGTGGTGTTCAACGGCCCGGACGAGCAGTTCGTTTCCGGCCGCGTCATCGGTGCAGACGGCGGCATCGGCGGTACTTATGCCGTAATGCCGGAGCTGTATCTGGCCATGAATGCCCATCTGGAAAAGGGCGAGATCGCAAAGGCACGCGCTATCCAGTACGAGGCCAACCGCATCATCTACAAGATGTGCTCTGCCCACGGCAACCTGTATGCCGTGCAAAAGGAGATCCTGCGCCGGATGTACGGGCTGGAGCTGGGAAGCGTGCGCGCACCGATGCCCGGCCTGATCCCCGAGGATGAGCCCATCGTTGCCGAGGCACAGGCCATGATCGAAGCTGCCATCGCAAAGCTGTAACAAAATAAAAGCGCCCCTCTCCGTCTCTTTTTCAGAGGGGAGGCGGGCGCTTCTTTTATTGGAGGAAACGCGAATGATCTGCGATACCTTGCAGCATCTGGGCCGGTACAGGGGACTGCACCCCAACTTGGATACCGCCATTGACTATCTGCTGACCCACGACCTTGCCGCCCTGCCGCTGGGGCGCACCGAGGTGGACGGCGATAAGGTGTTCATCAACCTGATGGACGCCACCTTGCACCCGGACGCGGGCTACCACCCGGAGTACCACAAGCTTTATGCTGATTTACAGGTAGACCTTACCGGCAGCGAGGGCTGGGGCTACACCAATCTGCCCGGCGCGGAGATCGGGGAATTTACCGGGGACTGCGGCTTTCAGGACAGTGCCAGCGTAGTGACCGGTGCACTGGGCGAAGGACGCTTTGTACTGTTCTTCCCGGAGGAGCTGCATAAACCCGGCCTTGCACAGCACGGCTGTGTCAGCGTGCGCAAGGCGGTCGTCAAAATCAGAATGGAGGAGTAAGACCATGGATAAGGAAAAGCTGTTTGCACAGATCAAGGGCGGGCTCATCGTGTCCTGTCAGGCACTGGAGCACGAGCCGCTGTATACCAAGGAGGGCGGGGTCATGCCCCTGATGGCGAAAGCTGCCGCCATGAGCGGGGCTGTGGGCATCCGCGCCAACACCGTGCGGGACATTACCCAGATCAAGCAGGTGGTGGACCTGCCGGTCATCGGCATCATCAAAAAGGATTACCCCGGCACGCCCATGTACATTACCGTCACCATGAAGGAAGTGGACGAGCTGGTGGCCTGCGGGGTGGATATCCTTGCCGTGCAGGGCACCGGTGCGCTGCGCCCGGACGGCTCTACCTCCGCGCAGTTCATCCGCGCCATCAAGGCAAAGTACCCCGAACAGCTGGTGATGGCTGATTGCGATAACTTTGAAAACGCCATGCTCTGCGCCGAAGCCGGTGCCGACTTTGTGGGCACCACCATGCGCGGCTACACCCCGGAGACCACCGGCATTGATGATATCGACTTTGACTTCATCCGCAAGCTGTCCGCAGAGTGCCCGGCAAAGATCATTGCCGAGGGTCATATCCACTACCCGGAGCAGGCGGTCAAGGCGCTGGAAGCCGGTGCCTTTGCGCTGGTGGTGGGCGGTGCCATTACCCGCCCGGCAGAGATCACCGCACGCTTTACCGGTGCCATCAACGCCGCAAAGAAATAACACAGGGGAGTGCCTGCTATGAAACACTATCTTGGTATCGACATCGGCGGCACCGCCGTCAAGCTGGGCATCGTGGACGAAGCCGGTGCAGTGCTGGCGAAAGCCGAAGAGAGCGTAAGCTTTGACGGCTACCGCACCCCCATCCTGACCACGGTGCTGAAAGCTGCACAAGCTTTCCTTGCCGCGCAGAGCGTCCCGGCGGAAAGCCTTGCGGGCATCGGCGTTTCTGCCACCGGGCAGATCGACAGCCGCAAGGGCATCGTGGCGGGTACCTGCGGCAATCTGCCCAACTACATCGGCGCACCCATCAAGGCGGAGCTGGAAAAGACCTTTGGTCTGCCGGTCACGGTAGCCAACGACGCCAACTGCATGACACTGGGCGAGGTGTGGGTCGGCGGTGCACAGGGCTATACGGACGTCATCGGCGTGACGCTGGGCACCGGCGTGGGCGGCGGCATCCTGACCGGCGGCCGCCTGCTGGAAGGTGCGCGGGGTCTGGGCGGCGAGCTTGGCCACTACCGCACCCACGCGCTGGACGGTGTGGACTGCACCTGCGGCGCAAAGGGCTGCTGGGAGCGCTACGCTGCCACCACCGCTCTGGTGCGCGCCGCGCAGGAGAAAAACCCGGCATGGAAGGACGGCCGCGCCATCTTTGCCGCCGCGGAGGCGGGCAACAAGACCGTGCTGGCGCTGCTGGACGCATGGACGGACGAGATCGCGCAGGGACTGGCGGGCATGGTGCATATCTTCAACCCGCAGCTGATCCTGATCGGCGGCGGCGTGTCTGCCCAGCAGAAGCTGCTCATCGAGCCCATTGCCACCAAGGTAAAGGCCGCAGTCATGCCCGCCTTTGCCGAGGGGCTGGAAATTCGTGCCGCGCAGCTGCACAATGACGCCGGGATGGTGGGCGCTGTGTACTACTTCCGGCAGACGATGGAAAAGGAGTGATTTGGTTATGAAAAAGCATATTCTCTGTCTGGGTGATTCCAACACCCACGGCTATTGCGCCGACCCCAACGACTGCGCCGACCACGGCATCCGCTTCAACGAGGACGAGCGCTGGACCTGCCGCCTGCAAAAGGCGCTGGGCGAGGAGTATCTGGTCACCGAGGAGGGGCTTTCCGGCCGCACTACCGTGTTCGTGGACCCGCTGCATGAGTCCATGGACGCCCTGAGCGTGGCCTACGCCCTGCTCAAGAGCCACGAGGTCATCGACCTGCTCATCATCATGCTGGGCACGAACGACGTCAAGGAGCGCTTTGGCGCAAACGCCGCCTGCATCGGCGCGGGCATGGAGCGGCTGCTGCTCAAGGTGAAAAGCGTGGACTGCTGGGGCGGCAAGGCGCCCAACATTCTGGTGGTGGCGCCGCCCTGCATCAAGGATGGCTTCCACGATGCCGTCATGGGCGCAGGCTGCGTGGAAAAATCCCGCGGGGTCGCCGAGCAGCTGCGCATCGTAGCCGAGCGGCAGGGCGTGCACTTTATGGACGCCGCCGAGTGCGAGTTCAACGAGGTGGACTTCATGCACCTGACCTGCAAGGGGCACGCCCGGCTGGCAGAGCTGCTGACCGCAGAGGTGCCAAAGCTGGTCTGAGTGTGTTAAAAGAAAATGGACGGAGAAACGTCAAAGACGCTCCTCCGTCCATTTTTGTGCAGTGATGTGAGATGATATCAGAGGTTATGTGGCGCTTTTAGCCTGTTTGAGGATACGGATCACCTTGTATTTGGGTACATACTTTTCCGGGGCGAAATCCTCTTCCAGATAGCCCTGCTCGACACACCAGCGGGCGGCGGCAGCGGCATCGGTGGCTTGTGCAATGGTGGGCTGGGGGCAGCCTGCGTTCTGCCACAGCAGCTCAGCCAGCTGGCCCTGAGTCTTGGGGATGGCTGCATCTGCGGGCAGCAGGTTCTTCAGGATGGCGCGGGTAGTGATCTCGTAGCCGCCCCAGACTGCTGCGCCGCCAATGGCGACTGCTGCAATAGCACCGGCGGCGGACTCTGCGGGTGCTTCGGGCTCTTCAGGTTCGGGCTTCGGCTGAGGAGTATCAACACCGAAATCCTCGTCCAGCGGCTGATCTGGATCGGGTCGGGTCGCCGGAGTAGCGGACCACTGTGCTGTCAGTCTGACAGCACCCCGGGGCATGATGAATGCGATCTCCTCAGTACCCTGCTCCGTATCAGAGCCAAGCGTGCCGACCGTTACGCCAAAGTCCGCGCTGGTGCCTTCTTCCACTTTCCAGTGATGGAATTGCATGTTTTCAGCAGGTGCATCAGCCTTGATCGTGACTTTTTCGCCCGCCTTTACACGCACAAAGCTGTCCTGCGTGCAATTGATTGTACCGCCTTCCACGATGACCGGCAGACTCATTGCGATGGCGGGAATACTGTAGACAGCACTCAGTTCCACAGGCTTGTCAGACATGGTGAACGTAAAAGTTTCGTTTTTGATCTTTGCCCCGCTGGCATCCAGCAGATAATTGTTTTCTGCGTCCACCGTAACATTCAGGCTATTGCCGTCCGCATCGATGATTGCAGTAAGGCTGCCCTTTTTGAGCTTCCAGCCTACGAGCTTGGAAAAGCTTGCGTTGCTGTCGTGACCGGTCACGGTAACGGATGCACCCTCCAGTGCATACACCGTCTCACCGGTGGTATTGTCCGTTTGGGCAGTACCGTTGCTCACCTTGACAGCAGCCTTGTAGACAGCGGTCAGCTTGACGGCTGCATCCGGCATGGTGAAGCTCAGAGGGCTGACCTTCAGCTCCTCTTCGGTCTTGCCGATATTGCCGCCAGATACCTCCCAGTGGTCAAACTGGTAATCCTCGGGGCTGCCTGCGGTCACGGTAACGGCTGCGCCCGGGCGGGCAAAGTCTGCATTGCTGTTACCGTTCACTTTGGCAGTACCGCCGGACACCTCAAGCTTGTTGCTGTGGTGTGCGGTCAGTTCTACATTGCCTGTAGGCATGATGAACGAAAATTCCTTCTGCGCCAGTTTTTCGGCAGAGATCGTAAAGCCTGCGGGAGCATTTACTACTTCCCAGCCGTCAAATTTTCGCTCGTCAGTTTCATCAATCTGGGCGGTGACGGTCACTTTTTGACCGTTGAAGGCCATTTGCACTTCGCTTCCGCCCGCTTTTGCGATTCCATTGTTTACGGTAATTGCGGAAAACGTCTTTTCCTCAATATGCAGATAGCTGTAGGGTGCATCGGACGGGATGGGTGTAATGCTTCCGTCGATGGCTTCTGTCTCCGCATCCTCGCTGGTGTAGTAGACGTAGTCTGCACCATCCGTGCGCTGGTAGGTGAAGTTCTTGGCAATTCTATTGCCGCTTTCTGCATTACCGCGGATGGTAACAGGACCGTTGCAGGTAATATCGGCGATGCCCTTCCGTCCGCCGATGACCTGATTATACTGGGGTGCATTGATCTCTACTGCACTGGCATTCCGAATGATCAGAGTGCCCTCGTCTGCCTGAGAACGGGCACCTATGGCATAGGTGCCAAAATTACCAGACGCATTGATCGTTACTTTTCCGGTGCAGTCAATCTCTGCCTTATTGCCAATCGCGGAGTAGTTATCGCTGGAGATTGTTACGTTATCTGCATCATTAATATAGATTGTAGCCAGAGGACTGTACGCTCCGCCGTTCAGTTCAATATTCGTGCCCGGCGCAGTTACACGCAGAATACCTGAGAGCTGTACATTATCTGAGCATAATGCACCGTTTTCATATCTGAGTTTACCGGCATTCAAGGTTCCTGCAAGGACATCGTCCTTGTTAGCATCTGTGACCTCTACGCCATTAACTGTGATGCCGTTGCCGTTTTCCGCATCCAGCACACTGACCGCACGGTTGCCGCTGATGTTCAACTGCATCAGTGCATCAGTGCTCTCAGCCAGAGCCGGGGCTGAGAGGGTGAACATCATGCATCCGGTTAGCGCTGCCGATACTGCACGTCGGATAAGTTTGCCTTGTTTCATGGTACAACCTCCTTTTTCCCCTCGTATTATTTACGGGGGGGGGGTATGTATTACGGTACTTCCATTATATTACATTTTATCGTATTTTGGAAGGGAAATGGCGCAAAATGCCCAAAAAGAGCACGAATTATCGAAATTATCACTCTTTGATCGGCTCTGCCCCTGCCGTTCTTCCGCTCTGCGTGCTTTTTTGCCCCAGCACCGCCTTTTTTGTTGACAAGGCACCGGCTTGCTATTATAATAGTGTAGTCAAAATGGCATTCCTGTGCGGCTTTGTGGCTGCGCGAAAGAAATACAGCTAATAACAAGGAGAGATTCTCAAATGGCACAAGAGATCAAGATGTCCGCTGCCGGTCTGAAGGCAATGCAGGAGGAGCTGGAATACCTCAAAACCGTCCGCCGCAAGGAGCTGGCTGAAGAGATCAAGGAAGCCCGCAGCCACGGCGACCTGTCTGAGAACAGCGAGTACGACGAGGCCAAGAATACGCAGGGTCTGGTGGAGAACCGCATCACCGAACTGGAGCAGACCATCAAGAACGCAGTTATAATCGACGAGAGCGAGCTGAGCGTGGATAACGTCTCCGTGGGTACCCACGTTACCATCCGCGAGACCGGCGAGGACGAAGCCGAGGAATACGATATCGTGGGCCGCACCGAGGCTGATGCCTTCAACGGCAAGATCAGCGATGAGAGCCCCGTGGGCCACGCCCTGATGGGCAAGGCTGTGGGCGAAAAGGTCGAAGTGCTGCTGCCCACCGGCCAGACCGTGGAGTACACTGTGCTGGCCATCACCCATTCTGCAAACTAAGTAGGAGTAACCATGGAAGAGCAAAAGAGAAACCCCGCTGCGGGTCTGTCCGAGAGCGAGCAGGTACAGGTGCGCCGCCAGAAGCTGGCCGACCTGCAGGCCGCCGGCAACGACCCCTTTACCCTGACCAAGTTCCCGCAGGACGCGTATTCTGCTGACCTGAAGGAAGAATTTAAGGAACTGCCCAACGAGACCGACAGCGGCAAGCTGGTGGCACTGGCAGGCCGTATGATGTCCAAGCGCGTCATGGGCAAGGCAAGCTTTGCCCACCTGCGCGACGACAAGGGCGATATCCAGCTTTACGTCCGCCGCGACGAGCTGGGTGACGAGGCCTACGCCGCCTTTAAAAAGCTGGACGTGGGCGACATTATCGGCGTGAAGGGCGAGGTGTTCCGCACCAAGACCGGCGAGCTGAGCGTGCGCGCCACTGAGCTGACCCTGCTGGCAAAGAGCCTGCGCCCCCTGCCCGAGAAGTTCCACGGCCTGACCGATACCGAGATGCGTTACCGTCAGCGCTATGTGGACCTGATCGCAAACCCGGAGGTGAAGGACACCTTCATCAAGCGCAGCCGCATCCTGAAGGAGATCCGCGCTTATCTGGACGAGAAGGGCTTTTTGGAGGTGGATACCCCCATCCTGACCCCGTTCGAGATCGGTGCTTCCGCGCGCCCCTTCTACACCCATCACAACACCCTGAACATGGACATGGTGCTGCGCATCGAGACCGAGCTGTACCTCAAGCGCCTGATCGTGGGCGGCATGGATCGCGTGTACGAGGTGGGCCGCATCTTCCGCAACGAGGGCATGGACCCCAAGCATAACCCGGAGTTTACCTCCATTGAGCTGTATCAGGCCTTTACCGATTTTCACGGCATGATGGATCTGGTGGAGGAGCTGTACAAGCGCCTTGCCCTCAAGATCTGCGGCAGTCTGGTCATTCCGTATCAGGGCAAGCAGATCGATATGAGCCACTGGGAGCGCCTGACCATGGTGGAGGCTGTGAAGAAGTATTCCGGTGTGGACTTCAACGACTGGCAGACCGATGCGGACGCCATCGCTGCCGCCAAGGCGCACAACGTGGAACTGCCCGAGGTGCCCACCAAGGGCGCCATTCTGGCCGAGTTCTTCGACGCCTTTGTGGAGGACAAGCTGATCCAGCCCACCTTCATCTACGATTACCCTGTGGAGATCAGCCCGCTGGCCAAGCGCAAGCCGGATGATCCCGCCTTCACCGAGCGCTTCGAGTATTTCATCGACTGCACCGAGTACGGCAACGCCTTCAGCGAGCTGAACGACCCCATCGACCAGAAGGGCCGCTTCGAGCGTCAGGTGGCCGAGCGCAAGGCGCTGGAGCCCGAGTGCAAGGCACAGGTGGACTACGACTACGTCAACGCACTGGAGTACGGTCTGCCCCCCACGGGCGGTCTGGGCTTCGGCGTAGACCGTCTGGTGATGCTGCTCACCGATAGTGCCTCTATCCGTGATGTGCTGCTGTTCCCCACGATGAAGCCGATTGAGCAGTAAATTCCCAATTTAAGCAAAACAAAGCCTGAAACTTCTTGATGTACTGAGAAGTTTCGGGCTTTTTCTTTTGACGGATTTCCAGCGAAAACTACGCCATACGCCAATTTTACGCCAAACGATGTAGGATTTTGTGCAGAGCAAAAAGAGCGTTGTTCGCATTTAGCGTAAAATTGGAGCGTGTGGTGGATGGGTGCAGACCTGCAAAGGGCTGCATCACAAAGCGGATTCATGAATCTGCAAACGGACAAGCCGGAACTTTCCACCGCAGAAGAAGTAAATGTGAAAAACATGGAGGCTTTCTTATGAACAAACTGCTTTCCTGCCTCTACAACATGGACACCAACCGGGTGGAAGCCCGTTTCGAGGGTGGCACCACTCTTGCCATCGACTGCGTCGCCATCGAGGACAAGTACGGCAACACCCCTACACAGCGGGCTGAACTGGAGTGGCTGCTGTGCAACAGGCCGCTGGAGTACGCACAGCTTGTGCTGGGAGGAGAGATGGAGCACTATCTCTCGCTGGGATGCGACCACGGCAGGCTGGAAGATTAAGTCCCTATAAAGAACACGATGCCCACCGACCTATGGTTTGCCATAAGCTGGTAGCATCGCTTCTTATCCATAAGCAACTCGCTCTTTTCGGCTAACGCTTTTTTGTAAATGTTTCCCTTGCAGAATCTTTCCAGATTCTCTATAATAAGAAAGAGCTTTATAAATCTTCTTTCAAATGTTGAATCTGCTCTTGGAGGTGAGTGAGCCCATGACCGGCAGCGGCGCAAATAACCGTGATGTTAAAAAAATCAACCGCATCCGAACGATTCGCAGCATTTTTTCCTGCGACCGAATCTCGCAGCCGGAGCTTGCGGCAAAAGTCAACAACAGCTGGCCGACCGTATTGCAGAATGTCAAAGAACTGATGGCGATGGGACTGGTGCAGGAGGTCGGCACCTTTGAATCTACCGGTGGGCGCAAGGCGAGAGCATTTGCTCCCGTGCGGAATGCCAGACTTGCGGTCGGACTGGAGATCACCCAGAATCATGTCGGAGCAGTTCTGGTCGATCTGTCCGGTAACCTTCTCCACTATGAGCGTAAAAAGCGTCTTTATGAGCGATCGGACACCTATGCGGAAATGCTTGCCGGAATCGTGCAGGGGCTGATTGAAAAAGAGGGCTGCCCGGTCGAAAAAATCTTGGGCGTCGGCATTTCGCTGCCCGGTATTCTGGACAAAGAGGGGCAGACATTGGTTTACTCTCATGCCTTGGGTCTGCGGAATGTTCCTACCGAAGAATTCAGCCGTTACATCCCGTTCTCCTGCCGGTTCATCAACGACGCGAACGCTGCCGGACTTGCTGAAGTGCGCGACCTCGAATCTCCCCGCAGCCTTGTCTACCTTTCTCTGAGCAACAGTGTCGGCGGTGCGATTCTGACCGGTGGAGCGCTCTATGGCGGCGACCATCTTCGTGCCGGAGAGTTCGGGCACAACACGCTCGTTCCCGATGGCCGCCCCTGCTACTGCGGAAAAAAGGGCTGTCTGGATGCCTATTGCTCTGCAAAAGTCCTCTCCCAGCTGACCGACGGAAATCTTGCACTATTCTTTGACGGGTTGCGCTCCGGCAATGCAGCTTTGCAAACGGCATGGAATGAATACCTTTCTTACCTTGCTGTAGCAGTCAATAATCTGCGCATGACCTTCGACTGTGATGTAATCGTTGGCGGCTACGTTGGCGGCTTTCTGGCAGAGTTTGGCGAACCGCTCCGGGAAATGCTGGTCGAGCGTAATACGTTTGAGCCGGACAGTTCCTACCTGAAGTTCAGCCGCTATAGGCTGGAAGCCTCTGCGCTGGGAGCCGCTCTGCTCCATATCGAAGCCTTTATTCAGAACCTATAAACCTTCCCATCGAGGACGGCACCTGCCGTCCTCGATTTTTTGCACAATTCCGCCGCTTTTTTCTTGTGCAGTTCTCCGAATCCGCGAAAAAGGGCTTGACTTTGGTTGTGCGGTGTGTTAATTTGTAGTCACATTCATAAACACTTTATAAAAGTTAATAAACAAATAAAAACGGAGGTCATCTTATGAAAGGCACAATGAAAGTTGCAGTCATGAACGGCATCGGCAAGATGGGCTACACCACCCGCCCGATCCCCACACCCAAAGAGGACGAAGTTCTTGTCAAGCTGGAATACGTTGGCATCTGCGGCAGCGATATGCACTACTATGAAACGGGTGCGATCGGCAATTATGTGGTCAAGCCACCGTTCGTGCTGGGCCACGAGCCGGGCGGCACAGTCGTGGAAGTTGGCAGTGCTGTCAAGCATCTGAAAGTCGGCGACCGCGTTGCGCTGGAGCCGGGCAAGACCTGCGGTCACTGCAAGTTCTGCCGTGAGGGCAAATACAACCTCTGCCCGGATGTCGTGTTCTTCGCTACCCCGCCGGTAGACGGTGTTTTTCAGGAGTATGTGGCACATGAAGCAAACCTCTGCTTCAAGCTACCGGACAACGTAAGCACCATGGAAGGTGCGCTGATCGAGCCTCTGGCCGTTGGTTTCCACGCCGCCAATCAGGGCGGTGCTCATGCTGGTCAGACTGCGGTGGTCATGGGTGCAGGCTGCATTGGTCTGGTCTCCATGATGGCGCTGAAAGCCGAGGGTGTTTCCCGTGTTTACGTTGTAGATATCATGCAGAAGCGTCTGGATAAGGCTCTTGAACTGGGTGCAGACGGTGTGATCAACAGCCGCGAAAAGGATGCTGTCCAGACGATTCTCGACCTGACCGATGGTCTGGGCTGCGACCTCGTTATCGAGACTGCTGGTACAGAAATCACTACCCGCCAGGCCATTGAGATGGCGCAGAAGGGCGCAAACATCGTTCTGGTTGGTTACTCCAAATCCGGCGAGATGACCCTGCCTATGAGCCTTGCACTGGACAAGGAACTGACCTTCAAGACCGTGTTCCGTTATCGCCACATTTACCCCATGGCGATCGATGCCGTTGCTTCCGGCAAAATCAATCTGAAGGGTATTGTGACCAACATCTTTGACTTTGACGACATCCAGAATGCCATGGACAAGAGCATTTCGGACAAGGCCAACATCGTCAAAGCAGTGGTGAAGATTGCGGAGGAAACGAAGGTATGAGCTTTCCGCAGGTTCTGACCGGTGTGGCGCACATTGGCATCCCAACAAATGATCTCGACAAGACCATTGCATTTTACAAGAAGCTGGGGTTTGTTTCTGCGCTGGAAACGGTGAACAAAGCCGCCGGGGAGCGCGTTGCGTTTCTTCAGCTTGGCAATCTGATGATCGAAACCTATGAAAACCATCGTGCGGCGGAAAAGGCCGGAGCAATCGACCATGTAGCTCTGGCAACGACCGATATCGAAGCCGCCTTTGCTGCGGCAAAAGAGGCAGGGATGCACCTGCTGCATTCCAGCATCCAGTCACTGCCGTTCTGGGAAAACGGTGTTCGCTTTTTCATGGTCGAAGGCCCGAATAAAGAGAGAATAGAGTTCTGCCAGAAATTATAAGCATCGCGTCAAGAGGAGAAAGGAGCGCGCCGTATGAGTTACACAGCAGAGCCGAAACAGCAGGATACGAACATCAAAATCCCTCTGATCAGTAAAATCGCTTACGGCATGGGCGATGTGGGCTGCAACTTCAGCTGGATGTTCGTTGGCAACTTCTTGATGATTTTTTACACCGATGTCTGCGGCATCAGCATGGCGGCAGTGTCCCTCCTGATGCTGGTCTCCCGCTTCTGGGATGCCATCAATGACCCCGTGATCGGTTCGCTGAGCGACCGCACCCGTTCCCGCTGGGGACGCTACCGTCCATGGCTGCTGTTCGGCGCACCGGCAACTGCTGTGGTGCTCGTGCTGACGTTCTGGGCGCACCCCACATGGTCAGACAGTGCTAAGAGCCTGTATATGTACATTACTTACTGTGTACTGGTTCTGGGCTATACTTGCGTGAACATCCCTTATGGTACGCTCTGCGGCACCCTGACCCAGAACATCGAGGAGCGTGCGAAAATCAACACCTCTCGCTCCGTCTGTGCCATGATCGCCATCAATATCATCAACATCATCACCCTGCCTTTGATCTCTGCTTTTGGCGGTGATAATGCAGCACGGGGATATCTTCTGGTGACCGTCCTTTACGGCGGTATCTTCACCCTCTGTCACTGGTTCTGTTTTGTCAAAACCAAAGAGGTCGTCCAGCCCCCGGAGCGGAAAAAAGTCTCACTGAAAAAGCAGTTGGATGCAGCGCTTCAGAACAAGCCCTACCTGATTGCACTGGCGGGTCAGTTCCTGTTCGGTGTGACGCTGTATGGCCGCAATGCCGACCTGCTCTATTACTTCAAATATGTGGAAGGCAACGAGAATCTGTTTACCATCTACTCGATGATCCTGATCGTTCCCTCCATTCTGGGTGCTGCGGCATTCCCCTTCGTGTTTGAAAAGCTGGGCAACAAAGGGCACACCGCTTCCCTTTTCGCTGCCGGAACCGGCGTTTCCCTGATTGCGCTCTATTTCTTCAGTGCAGTTTCTTCTCCCATTCCGTTCTATACATTCGCTGCACTGTCCCAGTTCTTCTTCTGCGGATTCAATACCGCCATCTACGCCATCGTTCCCGACTGCGTGGAGTATGGCGAGTGGAAAACCGGTGTCCGCAACGATGGTTTCCAGTACGCATTCGTTTCACTGGGGAACAAACTGGGCATGGCGATTGGCACCTCTGCGCTGGCTGGTGTGCTGAGTGCATTGAGTTTTGCCCCCAATCAGGTGCAGAATGCTGCCGTGCAGAATGCGATGCACTATGCATTCTCGCTGCTTCCCGGTGTGCTGTGGCTGATAACAGCGATTGTCCTGTTCTTCTACCGAATCAGTAAGCGTTCGTATAACCAGATTATGTCCGAACTGAACGCTAAAAAAACAGGTTGAGGTGATACCATGTTTGATGTTGTAGCTTTGGGAGAAAGCCTGATCGACTTTACCCCGAACGGAACCAATGCACAGGGCATCGAATTGTTTGCCCGGAATCCCGGCGGTGCACCCGCCAATGTCCTTGCCATGAATGCCCGTCTGGGCGGCAAAACAGCATTCATCGGAAAAGTCGGCAAAGACGGATTTGGCGATTTTCTCCGCCAGACCCTTGTGGAAAGCAGCATTGATGTGTCCGGTCTGGTGATTGACGAAAAGATTCCCACGACCCTTGCCTTCGTACAGCTTGACAGCAAGGGAGACCGCTCCTTTACCTTTTACCGGAACCCCGGTGCCGATGTGATGCTGACTTCGGCAGAAGTCAACAGGAATCTGATTGACGATGCTGCCATCTTCCATTTCGGCTCTGTCTCTCTGACCTCCGACCCAAGCCGCACCGCCACGTTGGAAGCTGCGCGGTATGCACGGCAGCAGGGCAAGCTGGTCAGCTTTGACCCCAATTACCGTCCGCTTCTGTGGGAGCACCCGGCAGATGCCGTTGTCCAGATGCAGGAAGGTGTCAAGCTGGCGGATCTTCTGAAAGTTTCCGAGGAAGAAATGCAGCTTATCACAAACGAAAGCGACCTTGCCCGCGGCTCACAAGCCCTGCTCGAAATGGGGCCATCTCTTGTGCTGGTATCGCTGGGTGCAAAGGGTGCTTATTACCGGAACGCTGTGGGCGCAGGGCATCTTCCCACCTATGATGTGCCTACCGTGGACACGACGGGTGCAGGCGATGCTTTCATGGGCGCAATTCACTACCAGCTGCGGAGAAAAGCTGCGGAGGATTTGCGTACCCTCCCTGCATTTGAGCTTGAAGAAATCGTCCGCTTCGGCAATGCAGCGGGCAGTCTGACCACGACAAAGGGCGGCGCAATCCCTGCAATGCCCTCCATGGTGGAAATTCAGAACTGCATTGCCTCTATCCCACTGATGTAAAAGAAAGGATACCCTATGACAAAATTACAGATCAGAATGCGGCAGGTCGATCAGGTCAAGGACTTTGTAGATTTGCTGTCCAAATATCCCTATGAGATGGACTTAGTCTCCGGGCGATATACCATTGATGCCAAATCCCTGCTTGGCATTTACAGTCTCGACCTGAGCAATCCGCTTACCCTTGTGATTTATTCCGATTCCTGCGAAGAACTGCTGACACAGCTCCATGCGCTGCTCCCAGATTGCATCGTCTGATTTTCTACGCTTTTCTCCTTCTTCCATTTGCACCGTTCAATTCTGGTTCTCCTTCACCAGAATCGGGCGGTGTTTTGATTTGTATAAGTCTTACTATCACTGCTTTACTGCAATAAAATTTGCAAAACCATCTTGACGCTCGCCGCAATCCATGATACCCTTTATCGCAAATCCCACCAAATTTGTAGAAAAGTACAGAGCGGCGAGGATTTATTCTCCATGAAGATTTTTACCGCCCCGCAACACACCCGATCTATTTTGCCGCCGATTCACCCGACAAAATCATCGCTGCGCTGCGTGGGCGGTATTTTTCTTTTTCACAAATAAAATCTTATGTAGTTGTTCAATCTTCCAAAATTTGTTTTTGGTTGTTGACCGCACAACTGCAAAGTGTTATTCTTGTGCTTGAAAGAAGCAGGTTGTAGTGTCCGCACTGCGTCCGGCTTTCTTCATACTGTACCTTGAATCTTACATAAGCCGTCTGAACGAGATACTGCGCCATGACCTCACACTTTCTGTGGGCGAGCCGGACAACGCCGCTGCAAAACAGGGGCAGGAACTGCGTTCGGTGTGAACGGTGACCATGAGCAGGGGCTTTGCCTTTTCACACGTTTTGCTCTGCAAAATTTTCAACGTGCATTGCGGTTCGAATTCTGAAATTTTCAGTGTTGCACGGAAAGGGCGAAAGCAAGTATCGACCTGTGGCCACAAATTTTCAATGCTTGAAAATGTTCTGTCACATGGTCTGCCACTTGTTGGGGAGTGCCTTCCCCAAACCCTGCTCCAGCATTGCGCTGGTTTCAGCGCAAAAGCGGCGTGTCGCATTACATAGCCCTCTCCATCCCGGAGCGGGCATTTATCATTTTCACAGGAGGTCGAATATGACTGAAATGAAAAGTCCGAATGTACACGCACGAAAGAACCGCAATGACACGCCGCGAAAACGAAAGACACACATCATCAAAGTCCGAGTGACCGCAGAAGAAAAACTGCGGATCGCATACGCCTGCAAAGAACTCCACCTCACCCAATCCGAACTCGTCCGCCGCGTCCTGTACGGCGTGAACGTCAAGCACACCGTTGTGGTGGCGCAGGGCGGCGAGGATGCACTGGCGGCGCTTGCCGCCTTGTCTGCCCAGTGCAGCAAGGTGGGAAGCAACCTCAACCAGCTTGCACGGCACTTCAACTCCGGCGGCAAAGACACCGAGCAGCTCCGGGCGCAAATTCTGGAGGAACTGTCCGCACTCACGAACTTTCGGCTGAAAGCCGAAGAAACGGTTGGTGAACTGTATGGCAACCATCAAGCATTTGACCTCGAAAAACTCTAACTATGCCGCCGCCGAAAGCTATCTCACCTTTCAGCACAACGAGTACACCGGCCTGCCCATCACGCTGGACGGCAACATCATTACCGGCGAAGCGCTGGGTGCGGCCATCCCCTTTGCGCTGGCCCTCGCCAGCCGCCTGGCCGGGCAGCAAGCATCCAACGCCGTCAAGCAGGGCATTGTGTACCGGTATTGATTTGAAGTAAAGCGTTGTAAAACACACAAACCCGCCAGCGGGCGGCAGCGTATTTCTGTTGCTGCTTGCTGGCGGGTTTTATATTTCTTTATTGTTCAAAAGGCGCTGTTGAGAATTTCTTCGCTTACGCAAATTTAACCTCAGTAAAGCCTCTATACAAAGCCTTTAATTAGTAAGAATTTTAATGATTTTTGAGTTTGAACATCATGCCAATATTAGTTAATCTTCATCGTCATCATCTTCATTCAATTCACCAGAGCAGTACGGGCAATGGCTATACTCTGATTCATCATAGACATGATCGCAAAAAGGACACATCTGCATGTCACCTCACCTCCCTTCAATGTATATTATACTATAGTAGCATTAGATATCAATTAGCAATTTCACAAATAAATTGCTCTTCATTTTTACATCCGCTGGCTCTGCGTGTTGAAGGGGGAAATATTGGCTTTTACCCGTTCCATCCCCTTTTCCCCTGCCAGCTTTATCATCTCCAAAACGCACCGCCGCCCGATGTGCTGGTTCTGGAACGCTTTGCTTACCACAATGGCAATTTCCGCATTATCCTGCAGGGAAACATCCCCGACCAATTCGCCCTCGTATTCGATATAGTAGCAGTCTCCGTGGGTGCTCAAATAATCGTACATGCGGTGCAAAAGTTCCATATCGTATGGTGCATCCCGGTTATCCACCTGCTTGCAGACGTCCCTGTCCCGATACCACGGCAGGGACACCGCATCATTCCGATAATAGGGAATCAGCCGGATTTGGTTGCCGATGATTCGTTCTGTCATTTTGGGAGTTCTCCGCAGACTTTTATTGATTTTATATTTTACAGTGTCGGTTCTGTTTCCGCCGTCACCGCATCCCCCAGTTCCTTTGCTTTGCGGCGCAGTTTGCCCCATTCCGGGGTCAAAAAATAACCGAGCATGGCCACCAGGCCCACGGCATAGCTGAGGGAAACGCAGGCCATGGAGGAAGTGCCGTACCCCAGCGCATGCAGGATATACGCCGCCGGGATGCGCACGGCCCACAGGATAAGCAGGTTGACCACCGTGGTATATTTGACCGCGCCGGTACCGTTCACAAAGCTCATCATACAGTTGAACACCGCATAAGTCCAGATAAAGGGCAGCACCCACCAGGTATAGCGCACTGCGGCATCCAGAACCGCCGGGTCGCTGCTGAACAGCCCCAGCAGCGGGCGGCAGAACACAGTAGCCACCAGGCCAATCAGTAATGTAACTACACCGGCAGCGCAGGTGATCTGCACCACGCCCCGCTGCAAGCGGCGGTAGTTGCCCGCGCCCAGGTTCTGCCCGGCAAACACCACCGCGGCAGAAGAAAACGAGGTGATGGCAATACCGGCAATGCCGGTCACGCGGCCTGCAATGGAGCACCCGGCCACAAACACCGAGCCCTGCATATTATACACAGCCTGCACCGCCACATGCCCCACCGAGTACAGCGAGTTATTCAGCCCCAGCGGCACACCCACTTTCAGGATAGCCGCCAGCTGCGCCTTATCATAGCCATGGGGCAGCAGGGGAAATTGCAAACCCTCGTAATTGCGGCGGGCGTACAGGATGCTGGCCAGCCAGGAAAGATACAGCGCAATGGTGGTTGCCAGCGCCGCACCGGCCACACCCATGCCCAGCACCGCCACAAAGACAACATCCAGCACAATATTGGTCAGGCAGGAGATCAGCAGCAACAGCAAGGTGGATCGGCTGTCCCCCAGCCCGCGCAGGATACCGGCGTTCATGTTATAGCCAAGGTTGCCTAGGGTGCCCAGCGCCGTAATCCGCAGGTAGAGCACCGCATAATCAAAGGCATCTGCCGGGACCTGCATCAGCCGCAGCAGCGCCGGGCCGACAAACATTGCCAGTATCGTGACCGGGATGGCGCACAGATACAAAAACCATACCGCCGTGCGCACCAGCATGCGCAGCCCATCCGCATTGCGGCGGCCCATTTCCTGAGAAACAAGGATGGACGCCCCGTTGCCGATGCCCAAAAACACGCACAGCAGAATTTCCATTGGCTGTGTGGCGGTGCCCACCGCCGCCAGCGCGGCGGAATCACAGAAATTGCCCACCACAAGGGTATCCACCGTGCCGTAAAGCTGCTGCAAGATATTACCCACACAGATCGGCAGGGCAAACAGTGCCGCCGATTTGATGATGGAGCCGCGGATCATATCAATTTTGCCTGTATGGCTGGCCATGCCGCAAACCACGTTCCTTTCACTTTTCCAGATGTCTTTATGGCAATACCGCATAATTCTAAGTGCCGATACGGTGAGCGAGGTGCGGCAGCTGCTAAGCCAAAAGCGCAGATAATACTGGATGCTGCAAAGGTGAGCGCCGCCAGT
>ERZ1027065.265-NODE-265-length-27219-cov-7.599728_pt1 | contig 27219 bp, 19 predicted proteins | sample MGYA00519421_ERZ1027065 | MGnify/ENA primary metagenome ERZ1027065 (study PRJEB26926, sample SAMN06164495) | human gut metagenome | biome: ENVO:00009003; feature: ENVO:2100002; material: ENVO:00002003 | host: Homo sapiens | place: USA | collected 2012 ... | reverse complement strand
TTGCCTGAATTCTTTTGTTATTATAATAATCTATATATTCTTCAACCGCTTGTGAGAATTCTTCGAAGGAAGAATAGTCTTTCTCATAACCATAATACATCTCATTTTTCAATCTTCCAAAGAATGTCTCCATAATACAATTGTCATAGCAATTACCTTTCCGTGACATGGATTGTACAATGCCATGTTCTTGTAAGGCATTTCTAAAATTGACATGCTGATACTGCCACCCCTGATCAGAATGAAATATTAATCCTTCGACAGAAGGAAATTTTTCAAAAGCTTTATTTAGCATTCTTTCTATCTGGCCAAGATTAGGAGTCCTAGATAAATCATATGAAATGATTTCGTTTGTATTCATATCTAACACTGGCGATATATAACACTTTCCCCATGAAAAATTGAATTGAGACACATCTGTGGTCCATTTTTGTAAAGGCGAAGTTGTGCTGAAATCTCTGCCTATTATATTATCAGCAATCTTACCAACTTGTCCCTTATAGGAATGATATTTCTCCTTTGGTCGTTTGCCGGCTAATCCTGATTCATGCATAAGACGCTGAACTCTCTTATGGTTCACCTGATACCCGCGATTAATAAGTTCCTGGTGAACCCTTCTTACGCCATATCTGCGTTTGTTCTCCTCAAAAATATTTTTTATTTCTTCTAGTACTTCTTGATTGCGTTCGGCAACAATATCGTTTCTGTTAATCTCAAAATAGTAAGTAGATTTAGCCATATGCATTGCTTTTAGGAGATACTTTAGTTGATATCCTTTTTCTCTGAGTTCTTTGATGATTGCTGCTTTTTCGCCTTGAGTTGCGCAACCCATTTTTCTTGCCTCAAGGCGATCCGTTTTTTTATTACTTCATTCTCGGCTTTGATATATTCATTTTCAGTTCTCAAGCGTATCAGTTCTTCTCGTTCCGATTCTGTTAAAGGTAATGGATTTGTTGATTTTTTCATTCTCGGTTCCTTTGTTGGTCGTCCTTTTTTACTTTCTACCAATCCATTATATCCTTGTAATTTATATTTGTGTACCCATTGATAAAGCAGTCCTGCATTAATGCCTGCTTCTATGGCAACTTTCGTTCTTGGTGTGCCTGCAATAACCTTTGAAATCAGTTCAAGTTTTTCTTCGGGTGTCCATACCTTATTAAACACCTTATGTTTTAAAACTTCTGGACCATGTAAATCAACCAATCTGGACCATTCTCGTATATGCCTTTTGAGAGTATTGGGATTCAGCCCCTCTGGGATGTCAGGATACGAACCCGAATGATACAATTCAACACACATCATTTTAAACTCATAACTATAACGCATAAAAATACCCTCCTTACTGGTTGTCCAGTAAAGAGGGTACATATCAGACAGGTACAGACGTTTTGTTCCAGTCAGGTACAGTAGCAATGATCACACAGGGTTCATGGATGACAGCAGGATTCCTTGACAACGAGTATCTCGTTGAGAACTGTGACGTAGCAATTCTTCCATACGACAAGACAACAGGTAAGAGAACTTCTATCTGTAACGGACTTGGATGGGCTGCATCAGCAGACACAAAGAGACCAGATGACTGCTGGAAGCTTATCGAGTGGTTAGGTTCAAAGGAGATGCAGGAGAAGCAGGCTGAGCTCGGTGTAACAATGTCAGCTTACAACAACACATCAGACAAGTGGGTTAACTGCACAGACAAGTTCAACCTCAACGCTTACCTTGACATCACAAAGGATTCAACAGTAGCAGGTGTTACAAATGAGCTCGTGCTCAGACCTTACACATACAACTCAACAGTTTGGTCACAGGCAGCACAGACATTCTTCGCAGATGCATGGGCAGATCCATCAAAGATGGAGCAGTCATGTAAGGACTTCGCAGTTCAGATGAACCAGTACATCGATGAGGAAGACAAGTAATCCTACAGAGCATTTATAAGATAACATAACAGTGGGTAGGATGGAGGTCCTGCCCATTGCTTACCAGAAACAATGGGGTGTTAATTACAGTATAAATGATAAGAGGAGGGATTTTATGTCAGATAACAACAAGAAAGTTGAAGAAAAAGCAGCTGAGATAATCCAGGCTACAGAGACACAGACAGTTAAGCCGGCAGCAGCAGAAGATAAAGAGTTCAAGAAAAAGAAGTCAACAACATGGGAAAGAAACCAGCGCAAATGGGGCTGGGCATTCATCCTCCCAACAATGATAGGAATCATCGTACTTAACTTATGGCCTATAGTACAGACAATATATCAGTCATTCTGCAAGGTCGGTTCATTCGGAGATTCATCATTTGCAGGATTTGCAAATTACAAGAAGATGTTTGCTGACCCTGAGGTATGGCAGTCACTTCTCAATACATTCAAGTATGCAATCATCGAGGTTCCATTCTCAATCGCAATTGCACTTATACTTGCAGTATTCCTGAATCGTAAGATGCATGGAAGAACAATATACAGAGCAATATTTTTCCTGCCAATGGTAGTTGCACCAGCAGCCGTAGCCATGGTATGGAGATGGTTATACAATTCACAGTTCGGTCTGTTAAACCACATCCTTGGTGCAAAGATCGAGTGGATATCCAATCCAAAGATCGCATGGATCTCAGTTGCGATCATCGGTGTTTGGTCGATTATAGGTTACAACATGGTTCTGTTCCTTGCAGGACTTCAGGAGATACCTAAGGATTACTACGAGGCAGCAGATATTGACGGAGCATCAGGAGTAAGAGCATTCTTCAAGATCACTCTTCCACTTCTCTCCCCTACAGTATTCTTCGTACTCGTAACAAGAGTAATCGGAGCACTTCAGGTATTCGACCTTGTATACATGGTAATGGATATTTCCAATCCGGCTCTCAAGAAGACAGAGTCCATCGTATATCTGTTCTACCAGTACTCATTCCAGAATGGTAACAAGGGTTATGGATCAGCAATAGTAGTTCTTCTTCTCGCAGTCATCATGGTACTTACAGTATTCCAGATGATCGGTCAGAAGAAGTGGGTTCATTATAACTAGGAAGGGGGAATCGATATGACAAGAGGCGTACAGTTTAAGAGAAGAATGCAGAGATTATTGATTCACCTCATTCTGATCATATTCTCAATCATTATGATAGTGCCATTTGTATGGATGACACTCACAGCATTTAAGACAGTAACAGAGGCAACTTCGGTAAGTCCATTCGTAATATTCCCATCACAGTGGCGTACAGACGCGTTCACTACTGTTTGGAATAACATGAACTTCCTTGTTCTCTACAAGAACACATTACTGCTCATATTCTTCAGAGTTGTGTGTGCATGTCTCACAGCAACACTCGCAGGATATGCATTTGCAAGACTTAAGTTCAAGGGCAGAGACTTTATGTTCTCCCTGATACTTTTCCAGATGATGATTCCTTCACAGATATTCATCATCCCACAGTTCCTGATGATCAGTAAGATGGGCATGACAAATACAATGTTTGCTCTGGTATTCCCAGGAATTGTAACAGCGTTCGGTACTTTCCTGCTAAAGCAGGCTTACATGGGACTTCCTGGAGATCTCGAGGAGGCAGCGAGACTTGACGGATGTAACATTCCAAAGACATTCGTGTTTGTCATGGCTCCGCTTGCAAGATCATCGATGGTTGCCCTCGGTATATTCACAGCAGTGTTCGCATTCAAGGATCTGATGTGGCCACTGGTTGTAAACAGCAGTGCAAACAAGATGCCGCTCTCAGCAGCTCTTGCAACAATGCAGGGACAGTATCAGTCCAATTATCCACAGCTGATGGCTGCATCTCTTATATCATGTATACCAATGATCGTTATATACCTGATATTCCAGAAGCAGTTCGTAGAAGGTATTGCAACATCAGGTGGAAAGCTCTAAAGAAAGTTAAAGAAGATATTATATATGACCACAGGGTGACGTCAGTTACTGACGCCACCCTTGTGAAATATATCGTAAATACGAAGTATTTACGATGCTGCAGACGCCGCGCGAAGCGCCTCCCATGCGTCTGTTCCAAAATATATCGTAAATACGAAGTATTTATGATGCCGTGGACGCCGCGCGAAGCGCCTCTCATGCGTCCACTCCAAAATATATCGTAAGTGCGAAACAAAAGGAGGACGTCTATGAAAAAGCCGATAATCACGGAAGAAGAAAAACAGAAGATCAAAGAGATGGACTCCACCCGCAAAAAAATAGGATATATCTGGGATTATTACAAGCTTTGGATAATCGGTGCGGTCGTTCTCGTGGGACTTGTAGTGTATTTCACTGTTGTGTTTGCAACGAGGGAGGACAAGCCGATACTGGATGTCGTCCTTGTGAACAACTACGATGATGTTTCAGAGGACTGCAGGCTGACACAGGGGTTTGTGTTGTATGTAGGGGAAGAAAATCTCCCGGGAAGGGTTACATTTGACAACAATGCGTTTTTTAATCTGGCAAATAACTCAGATTATAAGAACAGTTACTATATGAAGGTGCTGGCATACCTTGAGGCGGACACTGCTCAGGCAGTCTTGTGCCAGTATGACAATCTCATAGGTCTGGCGAAGAGCGGCAGACTTGCAGACCTGTCGGATGAGAAGGTCGGCGATATATATGATAAGTATAAGGATAGGATAATTTATTACGAGGATGAAGAGGGGAAGAAGATACCTGTCGGAATAGATATATCTGAAGGATACAAGGCGGCAGGACTTACTGAGTACACAGATGGCAAGGCATATATTGGATTGTCAGCATATGCGGCGGATTATGGATATGTGGAGAAATTTGTGGACTACATGGTGGAACTTGGAATACAATCCGGCGGAGCCGGTTGTAGATAAATTATGAGGAAAGATCAGTCAAATGAAATTTGGCTGTAGAGAAACTGGAGATCACGAAAAGGAGGACTTGGGCATGGCAATATTGATAAATGAAGAGAAAAAGCTTTTCACATTGAACACCAAAAATACTACATATCAGATGAAGGTGATCGACTATGGGTATCTGGCTCATCTGTATTATGGCAAGAAAATGGACGGGGATATGTCATATGTCATAACTCATTACGATAGAGGATTCTCAGGCAATCCTTATGAAGCACAGGAGCACAGAGAATTCTCTCTGGACAACATTCCACTGGAATATAGCTGCTACGGCAACGGAGATTTCAGGACTCCGGCATTCAACATAAAGGACATAGAGGGAATACATGGATGTGATCTCAGATATGTTTCATATGAGGTGATGGACAGTAAGTATAGTCTCAAGGGACTTCCTGCTGCTTACACAAATGACGGCGAGAAGGGTGAGACCCTTAAGATCGTTCTTCAGGATCCTCAGGTGGGAGTGGAGGTTGATCTTCTGTATGGAATTATAGAGGATAAGGATCTGATCACAAGATCAGCTATAGTCAGAAATATAAGCGATGCGGATATATTTGTGGCAAAGGCATCAAGTATGAGCCTGGATTTTGTGACAGGTGATTATGATCTCATCCACTTCCACGGAAGACATGCTATGGAGCGCATGTATGAGAGAGAAGCTATAAATCATGGTGTGAAGAAGATCGGAAGCACAAGGGGTACATCAAGCCATCAGCACAGCCCATTTGTGGTTATAGCAGGCAAGGATGCGAATGAGGATGCAGGTGACTGCTATGGAATCTCATTTCTCTATAGCGGAAGCTTCAACTGTGAGGTTGAGAAGGATCAGACAGATCAGGTGAGACTCAATATGGGTGTTCAGGATGAGATGTTTGAGTATGTGCTCTATCCTGAGAGCGAGTTTGTGGCACCTGAGGTAGTTATGGTTTATTCACCTGATGGATTTGCTGACATGTCACATAAGATGCATGACGTTGTGAGATACAATATCTGCCGCGGTGAGTACAAGACAAAGAGGAGACCTATTCTCATCAACAGTTGGGAGGCAGTATACTTCGATTTCAATGGTGATGATATAGTTAATATAGCAAAGCAGGCTTCAGAGCTCGGCGTTGAGATGCTGGTTCTGGATGATGGCTGGTTCGGTGTGAGAAATGACGACAAGTCAGGTCTCGGCGACTGGTTTGTAAATGAGGATAAGATGGGCGGCCCTATGGCTGATGTTGTCAAGAGGGTTAAGGATCTCGGCATGAAGTTCGGTATCTGGATCGAGCCTGAGATGGTATCCGAGAAGAGCGAGCTGTTCAAGGAGCATCCGGATTATGCATTTGTGATCCCTGGAAGAAAGCCTGTCATGGGAAGAAGCCAGCTCAATCTGGACTTCTCAAGAAAAGAGGTCGTAAACTGCATATTTGACCAGATGACAGCAGTGCTGGACAAGATAGATGTTGATTACATAAAGATGGATATGAACAGAAGTATACTGAACGTATACTCCATGACCGAAGGAATCCAGAACAATGGAACTATCCTCTACAAGTATGTACTCGGTGTATATGACTTCATGGAGAGACTTCAGGCAAGATATCCAAAGATGTTCATCGAGGGCTGCAGCGGCGGCGGTGGAAGATTTGACGCCGGAATGATGTATTACACACCTCAGATCTGGTGCAGTGATGACACAGATGCCATCTGCAGACTTGACATACAGTATGGAACTTCATTTGGCTATCCTATATCGGTGGTCGGCTCACATGTATCAGCGGTTCCAAATCACCAGACAGGAAGAACAACTCCTTTCAACACCAGAGCGGTCGTTGCCATGGCAGGAAGCTTTGGCTACGAGCTTGATCTGAACAAGGTCAGCGACGAGGAGAAGGAGGAGGTTAAGGTTCAGGTAGAGAACTACAAGAAATACTGGGATCTCCTTCACAATGGACTTTACTACAGACTGACGGATGCGGACAAGAGCAAGGGTGTGGCTGCATGGTCATTTGTGGCAAGGGACAAGTCAGAGACACTTGTAAATATTGTGACAGTGGAGAGCTTCTGCAATTCACCTGTACCATTTGTCAGAGTCAAGGGACTTGATGCGGATGCCACATATGTTGACGAGGAGACCGGCGTGGAGTACATCGGACAGGGACTTGAACAGATAGGACTTCCTGTACCACTCAAGTTCGGCGAGTACAATGCTTACCAGATCCACCTGGTTAGAAAGTAAAATTGCATAAGTGATATTGTGTTATTTATACATAAATATTAATTATATTGTATTAAATTACAGCTTCATGATAATATGAGGCTGTAATTTTTTGTGCTTATATATTCGGCATAAATGTGCTGAATATGTATGGGAGAAAAAGGGAGGTTACATATGAAATTGAAGGGGATAATGGCTGCGGCTGTAACTGTAGCCATGGTGTCGTCGTGCATTCATATACCGATGACGACTGCACAGGCACAGACTTTACTGTCAAATATGACAGCGTATGCCGTACAGATGAATGAAGCTGAGATATCAGCAGCTACAGAGGATATTTCAGAGCTTGAGGGTGACTATGGGGTTGTGAACATAGTTAATGGCAAGGAGAGTAAAATATCGTTTGTCACGGATGAGACAGGATATTATGAGATAATATTGCAGGGAAGCCAGTCACGGCTGATGCTTCAGGAGACCTTGTATAACAGTAAGAGTAAGCGCCTTGCTACAGGTAAAAAGGATGGCAGTGGATGCTGCAGGCTGGTATACAAGTGCACTGCGGGGGAGAAATACATTCTTGGGTCTAAGTATGCCCGTTCTTATACAGTTTCCGAAAGTGCAAATATAAGCGTGAGAAAGCTTCCGGATGTGGCGGCAATAAAAATGGTGCCGGATAATACAACGATACTGGAGGGAACACCAGACTCCATAACATCGGCGTACGCAACGGTAACCTATTCCGGTGGAAAGATGCGCAGTTCAGGTATCAGCGGCTCAGACTGTAAGATAGATGGAGTTACATACAGTCTGTGGGTGAAGGATTCCAAGGGAAGTTATTATTATGAGGGCGATGAAGGGGATATGGTATCGTATGCGGATGCGGAAAAACTTCCGGCCGGTACGTATACTGTTCAGCTTACAGATAAAATGGATAGTGAGCCGAACCAGTCGACCAAGATATACGATTCGTACACTGCAAAGGTGCAGACTCCTGCTGAATATTTTGTAGGAAAAAGGAATATCAGTGAGACGGATACCTACGCATATGATACCAGGGTGGACGGTTACGAGTATTACAGATTTATACCATCTGCAACTGCTGACTTTGTGTTTGAAGTAGATAAATCATCAACTGCATTTATAGATGTATATGATTCGGACATGGCGGTGGTTGAGACCGATAATGACAGGTATTCATTTGTCAAGGGAAAGATCTATTATGTCAGACTTTCAGGAACAACGGATGATGACAATGAAACATTGAATGAGGTCAGGCTCAAGGCGAAGAAGTATGCGGCACCTTCAGGGGTGACATTGAAGCTGGCAAAGAGCGAATGGGCAGCCGGAACGCCGATAAGCTTCATGAATGGTGCGAGCAGTACAATAAAGTATAATGATAAGTCCACGGAAAGCATAGATCTGACCGGTGGAAGTGGATACAGTAATGGAAACAGATATACAGTATATTATTCGTCATCTGATGATAACTGGAAAGAGTACGAATATGAAAAAGGTGTAAATCTTTCAGAGGGCGAGTACAAAGTAGCTGTGGGATATAATGCGGCTGAGGAAGATCAGGAGCTGCTCGGCACGGCAGTGCTTAAGGTAGTGTCCATAGACAAGCTGAGCGCAGGACAGCTCTCCGAAGGTGACAACAATGTGAGTGTCGGAACGGATGAGTATGACAAGGCCTATTACAGTTTTGTCATGCCATTTGACGGAAGTGTGGTAATAGAAAGCGACAGTCCTTATTGTGTATATGAGTCCGGTGATGAGGGCCCGGTAGAGGTTACAGGAAAACTTACTGGAGGCAGCACTTATTACGTAGGCCTGTATAATGAGTTATCTACTTCCAAGACAAATGTGAGACTGAGCTTTATTCCGAAAGTGACAGATATGATTGCTGTTCCCGAGAACACAGATTTCATCAGAATGGGCAGCTACGATAAGGATATCAGCAGTTATGTAGATGGAACCAGAGTAAAGATCTCGTATGCTGACGGAAAAACAGAGGAGCTGGTGTTTGACGATTCGGACAGTGTGGAAACCTCCAGAGGAGACGAGGTACGTGCTGAGATAGTTACAGATACGGAAAATGAGTGCCCTGTCGGAGCGGCACAGATTAGGATATACACACTGTATAGTGAGGACTCTTATGCATATGACATAGAGATAAAGGATATAGAGGATGTTGCTGTCGGAAGTCTTGCGGAGGGATCTAACCAGGTAAGTCTGTCGGAGAATGGCAGTGCATATTATACGTTTATGCCTTCGACATCCGCCAGGTATACATTTGCCCCAGTGGGCGGTATGGAGATCTACAGCAAAATTGACGCTGATGATGAGACAATGTATGATCTGAAGAAACTTAGTGTATCGGATGGCGAGGCTGTACTTGAGAGCGGTAATACATACTATATCTGTCTCGATGGCGGAGTAGAGGACAAGTGGGGAGATACGCAGACCAGTTGGAGCATGAATGTGACAAGGGGAGAAACTTTGTCAAATTCAAAGATCAGTTCATGGAAGCTGAGAGATAACAGAACCTATGAATTCCTTCCAGATATGAAATTATCAGGTATTAAAAACCTTCTGGATAGAGAGACTCTCCAGTTTGTATATGATGATGGCAGTGTAAAAGAGGCCAGTGTCGGTGACAGCGAGGATAATGAGCTGATCACGAGTACATGGTACAGATATAACGAGAAAACTGGAAAGTATGTCGAGATCGCAGGCTTTGGCGGCAGGGTTGATACTGGCAGATACATGGTTGAACTTGCAATTGCTGGTGCGGATGGCATGGATACGGTTGAGATACCATTTGCAGTGAAGACTGCACAGAGCATGAGCCTTGGAACATGGGACGGCTCAAAGACGCTTGATATTTCAGGCGACAGATATGTGTATGTATATAAGGTAAGTGCCCAGGCGGGTTCGTATGTGGTATCCGCTGATGAGAAGATCGATGGCATCAGGATTTTGGATGCAAATGGAACAGAGATAACGACTAACAACGTGGCTTATTCATCTGATGGATTTGGCAGTGCGGGATTTGACACAGCAGGCGGGGATCTGTATGTATGTGTGTATCCGGGAAAAAATGTAAATAAATGCGGCGTGACAATGAAGGAGATCGTCAAGGCTGTAAGTGTAAGCACAACCGTTTCTAAGACTGAATATCTGAGGGAATTTGATGAGATCAAGGGCAGCATAAAAACCGTTGTCACATATTCTGATGGAAGTACCAGAACATTTGGCGCGGATGACGATGATATAAGCTTTACGATCAAGAAAAACGGCAGGGTGAGCAGCTATTTAAGCATCGACACGATAACAGAACAGACCGGATTATATGAGATAATACCTTCCATATGGGGAATGGCTGACGATTGTGAAGTTCAGGGAGCATCATTTGACGTCGTAGATCTGAATGTGGATGAGCTGGAGTACCTGATATCAGGTGAGCCTGCGGTGCTTTCAGGTGTTGAGAACACTGGGGATGTAAAGCTGTACAGATTTGATATTGCGTCAGATGGAGTGGTATCCCTTCAGAGACAGGGCTTTGAGCTTAAGGGTATATATACCATTGAGGATGATGGCAGCTTTTCAGATACATATAGCAGTGGAGATGCTTTCTCTCTGAAAAAGGGAAGCTATATTATAGCACTCTATGCGAGAGAGAAAGATGATCAGATAACATTTACATATCACGATTCGTATGTGACAGGTAATGGAAAAATAACACCGGGTCAGAAGACAACAGCGGATATAAGCTATGACGGAGAGGGCATCGAGTATGAATTTATCCCAACGGAGACCGGAGAGTACAGATTTACGGTGGACTGCGGAGATAATACAGTATACACCAGAATCTATGCTGATGGGGTTCTGGAAAAGACATACTCACGGAACGGCGGACAACTCATTATAGACAGGACATTTGAGGCGAACCGCAGTTATACATTCAGGATCAGCCTTGCGTCGCAGCAGACAGGAAGCGTGACGATCACTCCTGAGAAGGTGGAGGCAGAGGTAGAGAACGAGTACGATATCTCCGCTGTGAGCATATCAGGATGCAAGGTGAAGAAGACGGAGGACGGATACAGTGTAACCGGAGATATAAAGATAACATATGCAAATAATGAGAGCCAGAAGACACCATTTGTCAGCGGAAGATGGACTGATGCATATGGAAATATCATTCAGGGAATCATGTCTGTTGTGGAAAATGACACATACACAGATGTGACTCTGGATCTCAGATATAAGAATACGGGTTCATCAGAATGGGTGTATGCCGAGTCAAAGACCCAGAAGTTTGGGGATGGAGATGACGAGGGATGGATCATAACCAAGATTCCGACATGTACTGAGAACGGAGAGAAGACAAGGTATATTGAGGATGAGGATATATATGAGACCGAGGTGATCCCTGCTACAGGACACAGTTTCACAAAGTATGAGTCAGATGGAAATGCCACATGTTCGCAGAAGGGAACCAAGACGGCAAAATGTGACAATAACTGCGGAGAAAAGGATACTATCATAGACGATGAGACCACAGTTCCTCACGATTATCAGACGGTGTGGACGGTTAAGAAAAAGGCATCACAGACCAGTGACGGATATAAGGCGCATGTGTGCAAAAACTGCAAGTCAGCCAGCAAGGAAACTCAGAGTATATACAGGATAAAGAGTATCAGGCTTGCATACAGCGCTGTTGAGTATGATGGTACAGCTAAGAAGCCTGCGGTAGAGGTAAAAGACTCAAAGGGCAGAAAGGTTGCCGCAGGAAATTACAGCGTTTCATATTCAAATAACAAGAATATCGGCAAGGCCAAAGTTGTCATCAAATTCAAGGGTGACTATGAAGGGGAGAAGACACTCACATTTGACATCAAGATGGGTGTGAGAAAAGTTGAGTCCATTGACAACACAGCAAATGGAATAAAGTTGAGCTGGAAGAAGTATAAAGCGGCATCGGGATATGTTGTTTACAGAGGAGTAAATGGAAAAGCATATACGATAGCAGGTGTTGTTCAGAATCCGGATACAACATCGTTCGTGGACGTCACAGCTAAAAATGTGGGTGTAAAGTATACATATAAGATAAGAATTTATAAGACATTTGGCGATGTGACATACAATTCGGCATTTGGCGGCGAGAAGACAGGAAGTTATGTACCTGCCGTGAAGCTGAAGAAATTCACAAGTGCATCGGCCGGAACAGCCAAGGTTACATATAATAAGGCAGCCAAGGCCACCGGATATCAGATACAGTATGCAGACAATGCATCGTTTAAATCTGCAAAGACGGCCAATGTAAACGGAGGTTCAGTTACAAGTAAGACCATCAAACGACTTACTAAGGGCAAGAGATATTATGTCAGAGTACGAAGCTTTAAGAAGATTGATGGTAAGGTTTACTATTCCGCATGGAGTGGAAAGAAATCGGTTGTAATAAAGAAGAGATAATATCAAAAGAAATAGAAGAATCCGCCATGGATACAATTTGTATCCGTGGCGGATTGTTTTTTTATTCTGTGTGTTCATCATCATAACGCCTTTTATTACATAATAGCGAAAGAAAACAGGTAATAAAGTGTAAAATTTGAGGTAATGTGATGTTTTTAGTTGGACATGGCAGATATAAAATGCTACCATGATTCTATGGGAACATTATTGTTCCAGAGCAGCAAAAGGGATGAGCAGAATAAGGAGAGAAAGATGGACGAGAATAACGTAAATGGATTTAATGATATGGACGACGATGAGGACGAGGGAACTACTGTCCTCACGACTCCGGGAGTGAGCGCATTTTCTCCGGTGCAGAACAGTGCACAAGGGCAGCCGAACCCGGGTCAGCCACAGCAGAATCAGCAGCCGGGTGGATTTGGACAGCCGATGGGCGGACAGTATGGAGGATTTGGACAGCCACAGTATGGTCAGCCGCAGTACGGTCAGGGTCAGCAGTTTGGTGGAAATGTCCAGCCGACAGGTGGACAGTATGGAGGATTTGGGCAGCCACAGTATGGGCAGCCACAGTACAGCCAGCAGCCGGGCATGACTCCGGGTGTTATGGAGCCGGGTAAAAAGGTGAACAAGAAGCTTATAGCAATAATAGGAGGAATCGCAGCGGCAGTCCTGATCGCGATAATAGTCGTTGTTCTGATCCTGGCGGGTGGTTCCGGTGAGAGAAGTGCCAAGAAGGTCGGAGACAAGCTGGTGACAGCCTATGAAAAAGGCGATGCCGATGCCATGGTTGATCTGATGGACAAGGAATATTACAAGCTGTATAACAGAATAAGAAGCTATACAGGCAGTGATGACTATGTCAAGGATACATTCAACGAGCAGGTCAGCGACATGGTAGATGAGGTAGGCAAGGTCAAGAGTATCAAGGTCGAGGACCGATCAGAGAAGGAATATGACGAGGATAAGCTTAAGGATGTAAATGATACATTTGACATGCTGGATGTCGACATGACGGTTGACAAGTGCTACGAGGTGGACCTTGATGTCAAGATAAAAGGATCTACTGACGAATCAGATGGCGAGATCATATACACAGTTATAAAGACTGGCGGTAAGTGGTATCTTGTAGACTATGATCTCTACGTATATTAGAAAATAAATCTCATGGATTGAGGATTGATTTCTCAGTTCATGAGATTTTTGTATATATTAGATAAATACGAACGTGTTTTGTAGTAAATATGCATAAAAAACAAATTGTATTTGTATATGCATGGTGATAATATAAAAAACGTAAGAAATTTTTATATGTATCTTAATAATGGAGCTGGTGGATATATCGTATACAGAAAGGCTGGAAAGGGAAAGTACAGCAAGCTGGCCAATATAAACAAAAACACAATACTGAGCTATACAGATAAGTCAGCTAAAAATGGAACGGTATACACATATAAGATTGTTGCGTGCAAGACGGCAGGCAAGACAAGTTACAATGCGGCTGACAGCAATCAGAAAACCATTATGAGAATCACTTCGTCAAAGGTTACCAAGACCACGAACAAGGCAGGAAAGAAGATGACTGTTAAGTGGTCGGTAAATTCCAAGGTAGGAGGATATCAGATACAGTATTCTGTAAAGAGCAATTTTGCCAAGGCAAAGACTGTAAAAGTGACCGGAGCTAAAAAGTCAAATGTCACAATAGCAAAATTGGCTAAGAAGAAATATTATGTGAGAGTCAGAAGCTTCAAGAAGGTAGGAAAAACAACTTACTATTCTGCATGGAGCACAACAAAGAATGTGGTTATAAAGAAGTAGAATAGTAAATTATTTGCGCATATTGCGATTGACAAACCACAAATACTTGCTATACTAATGAATGGATAGGTTCAGAAATGGCTTATACAGGCGGGTTTCTGGATCATATAAGTTAAAAACGATGACAGAGACAGTACGGAGTCTGCGAGATCAGCAGCGAGCCGGGGGCGGTGCGAGCCCGGTGACAGTAGAGACTTTCGGAATATCACTCTGGAGTTGCAGACCAAAAGAGATTTGCTCAAGTAGGCTCTGACGTATTTCCTGCGTTAAGGGGAGCGCATATGTTAGTATGTAAGTAATAGGTGGTATAACGAACTCAAAGCCCTTCGTCCTGATTACGACGAAGGGCTTTTTTATATTTATCACAGAAAGGAAAGACGACATGTACGACAAGGTTTCGACTAAACTGGAATTCGTAAACAGAGAGCAGAAGGTATTGGACTTCTGGAAAGAAAATCAGGTATTTGAGAAGAGTGTTGAAGAGACAAAGGATCTGCCAACATACACATTCTATGATGGCCCTCCAACAGCAAATGGTAAGCCACATATCGGACACGTTCTCACACGTGTAATCAAGGATATGATCCCTAGATATCAGACAATGAAGGGACATAACGTAGTCAGAAAGGCCGGATGGGATACACACGGTCTGCCTGTTGAGCTCGAGGTTGAGAAGCTCTTGGGAATCGACGGCAAGGAGCAGATAGAGGAGTACGGACTGGAGCCATTTATCCAGAAATGTAAGGAGTCCGTATGGAAATATAAAGGCATGTGGGAAGAGTTCTCAGGCAAGGTTGGTTTCTGGGCTGATATGGACAACCCATATGTAACATACCATGATGACTTCATCGAGTCAGAGTGGTGGGCACTGAAGAAGATCTGGGATCAGGGACTTCTGTACAAGGGCTTCAAGATCGTGCCTTACTGCCCAAGATGTGGTACACCTCTTTCAAGCCATGAGGTTGCACAGGGATACAAGACAGTCAAGGAGCGTTCAGCAGTAGTAAGATTCAAGGTTATCGGAGAGGACGCATATTTCCTCGCATGGACAACAACACCTTGGACACTTCCTTCAAACGTAGCACTCTGTGTAAATCCAGATGAGACATACGTGAAGGTTAAGGCAGCAGACGGCTACACATATTATCTTGCACAGGCGCTTGCAGACAAGGTTCTCGGCGGTCTTGCAAAGGAAGCAGCAGACGATCAGGCAGCAGTTCCTGCATACGAGGTTCTTGAGACATATGTCGGTAAGGATCTTGAGTACAAGGAGTATGAGCCACTCTATGAGTGCGTAAAGCCTGTATGTGAGAAGCAGCACAAGAAGGGCCACTTCATCACATGTGACACTTATGTAACTATGACAGATGGTACAGGTATCGTTCATATCGCACCTGCATTTGGTGAGGACGATGCAAATGTTGGAAGAAACTACGATCTTCCATTTGTACAGTTTGTAGATGGCAAGGGTGACCTCACTGAGGAGACTCCATTTGCCGGAATGTTCGTAAAGGATGCAGACCCTGAGGTACTCAAGGATCTGGACGCAAGAGGACTTCTCTTCGATGCGCCTAAGTTCGAGCATGAGTATCCACACTGCTGGAGATGTGACACACCACTTATCTACTACGCAAGAGATACATGGTTCATCAAGATGACAGCAGTCAGAGACAAGCTGGTTAAGAATAATGACACTGTAAACTGGATCCCGGAGAGCATCGGTAAGGGACGTTTTGGCGACTGGCTGAAGAATGTTCAGGACTGGGGACTTTCAAGAAATCGTTACTGGGGTACTCCGCTGAACATCTGGGAGTGTGAGTGCGGCTGCAGACATGCCATCGGATCAAAGGAAGAGCTCCGCTCAATGAGTGACAACTGCCCTGAGGACATCGAGCTTCACCGTCCGTTCATCGACGCTGTAACCATCAAGTGTCCTGAGTGTGGCAAGCAGATGCACAGAGTCACAGAGGTTATCGACTGCTGGTTCGATTCAGGATCAATGCCATTTGCACAGTGGCACTATCCATTTGAGAATCAGGATATATTTGAGAAGCACTTCCCTGCTGATTTCATCAGTGAGGCTGTTGACCAGACAAGAGGATGGTTCTACTCACTTATGGCGATCTCAACGCTGCTGTTCGACAAGGCTCCGTTTAAGAACGTAATCGTTCTCGGACATGTCCAGGATAAGGACGGACAGAAGATGAGTAAGTCCAAGGGAAATGCTGTAGATCCTATGGATGCTCTGAACAAGTACGGTGCAGATGCCATCAGATGGTACTTCTACAGCAATTCAGCACCATGGCTTCCTAACAGATTCCATGAGGATGCAGTTGTTGAGTGTCAGAGAAAGTTCATGGGTACACTGTGGAACACATATGCGTTCTATGTACTCTATGCAAATATAGACAACTTCAATCCACTTGAGCATGAGCTAGAGTACGACAAGCTGTCACTTATGGATAAGTGGCTTCTGTCCAAGCTGAACTCAACAGTCAAGGCAGTTGACGCAAACCTTGGCGCATACAAGATCCCTGAGACAACAAGAGTTCTCGAGGAGTTTGTGGATGACATGAGTAACTGGTATGTCCGTCGTGGCCGTGAGAGATACTGGGCAAAGGGCATGGAGCAGGACAAGGTAAATGCTTACATGACACTTTACACAGCGCTCGTTACTATAGCACAGACAGTAGCTCCTATGCTCCCATTCATGGCAGAGGATATTTACCAGAATCTGGTTAGAAATATAGACAAGGATGCACCTCTCTCAGTTCATCTGTGCTCATTCCCTGAGGTGGATGAGAAGATGATCGATCCAGAGCTCGAGGTAGCTATGGACGAGATCCTGAAGATCGTAGTTCTGGGACGTGCAGCAAGAAATACAGCAAATATCAAGAACAGACAGCCAATCGGCAAGATGTATGTCAAGGCTGACAAGAAGCTTTTCGGTGAGGAGAAGGCTATCATCGAGGATGAGCTGAACGTGAAGAACGTTGAGTTCGATGATGATGTAAGCGCTTACACAACATACAGCTTCAAGCCACAGCTTCGTACAGTCGGACCTAAGTACGGTAAGCACCTTGGTAAGATCAAGGAGCATCTGTCAGCACTGGATGGCAACGCAGCCATGGCAGAGCTCAAGGCAGAGGGCGCTCTGAAGTTTGAGGCAGACGGAGAGGAGATCGTACTCACTGAGGCTGATCTTCTGATCGACATGGCTCAGATGGACGGTTTCGTATCTGAGGCAGACGGCGGTGTGACAGTAGTTATCGACACAAATCTGTCAGAGGAGCTTCTTGAGGAAGGATTTGTCCGTGAGATAGTATCCAAGGTTCAGACTATGAGAAAAGAGGCTGGATTCGAGGTTATGGACAAGATCACTGTATACGCAGACGGAAGCCAGAAGGCAAATGACATCATCGCAGCAAATGCGGATGCCATCATCGGCGACGTTATGGCAACAGAGATCATTACCGGTTCAGTTGATGGTTACTCTAAGGAGTGGAACATCAACGGCGAGAAGGTAACTCTCGGAGTGAAGAAGAACGACTAAGGGATATAATATTAGGGCTTAAAACAGGCATTTTGGAAAAAATTATCCCTGATCAAGAGAATACGGCCCGAAAGGTACAAATCTTAAAGATTTTGTATCTTTCGGGCTATTTTTATGTGATTTAGGATAATTTTGTACTTTTTTTAAATATATTTGGATATTAGGGGATGACGGTGGAATTACGATTTATTAAGTTTGTGTATGTGTGGTGTTGGGAGTATATTATTGTATGAATAAATCGTACAAAGGACTGCCGTCAATATGTATATTGGCCAGTCAGAAAAACAAAGGAGAAAAAAGATGATAGCAATTTTTATTGCGCCTTTTTACATAGCGTTAAATATATATTTGTTCTGGAGAATAAAGGGTTGGGTACAGGCATATTTCCCGAAACTCAAAGGCAAGAAGGGCTGGATAGTCCCGATAGTGCTATATGCATTTCTGGCGTCGGCGCTGGTGATCGCATTCTTCCTGCCACAGGGAAGGTTCAAACGTGGCATGAAGCTGGTGGGAAATTACTGGCTGGGTGTTCTGCTTTATATGATATTCTTCATAGTGATAGCCGAGCTTGGAAGATTCCTACTGCTTCATGTATTCAGAGTGAGCAAAGATAAGATATGTGTGCCGCGGATTCGCAGGATAGTAGGCTGTGTGTGCGCAACACTCATCATGTGTATATCATTCTGGGGAGTGGTAAATGCGAGACTTGTGCGGGTGACGCCTTATGATGTGACCATCAATAAGGAAGCACGGGATGAGAATGGTCAGAAGATGGATTCCATGAAGATAGTGCTGGTTGCAGATCTTCATCTTGGATACAACATAGGCGTCAGGCAGGTTCAAAGAATAGTGAATTCCATAAATAAGCAGGACGCAGATCTGGTGCTGATAGCGGGTGATATATTTGACAACGAATGGGAAGCCGTTGACCAGCCGGAGGAGCTTGAGAAAATACTCCGGGGGATCAAATCAAAGTATGGAGTGTATGCATGCTATGGTAACCACGACATACAGGAGCACGTGCTTGCCGGATTTACATTTGGCGGACAGAAGGAGAAGACCAGCAGTCCGGAGATGGACGAGTTTATGGAGAAAGCGGGAATCACTCTTCTTCGCGACGAGGGAGTGCTGATAAACGATTCCATATACATCTATGGCCGCCGCGATGCCCACAGACCGGGAAATGGAGTCACAGACAGAGTATCCGCAGACGAGATCACGAAAAATATGGACAAATCAAAACCTATCATAATCCTTGATCATGAGCCAAAGGAGCTGGAGGAGCTGTCGTCGGCAGGTGTGGATATGGACCTGTGTGGACACACCCATGACGGACAAATGTTCCCAGGCAACATCCTTGTGGCGATGATGTGGGAAAATTCCTGCGGTTACCTGAATGTTGACGGCATGCACAACATAGTGACATCAGGAGTCGGCGTGTTTGGCCCAGATATGCGGGTTGGAACCAAGGCGGAGATATGTCCGATAACGGTGAATTTTAAATGACCACCACACCACATAATATTTTGCCAACCGCCCACATAACTTAATTAATAAAGGAAAATAACCATAACACCACAATACTCTGGACTTTGTGGCAAAATTACAGTAAATTTACGGGTATATAAACTGATTCGGGACAAAAAATGAGGGGAGTGCCGGGTCGGATGATATGGATAACCTGGAAAGAGGAGGCGGTTGTATGGAAAAGTTAAATGAGATCGTGTCGGCGGTGGATGGATTTGTCTGGGGACCGGTCATGCTGGTGCTTCTGGTTGGAACGGGAATATTTTTGACGATCAGAACAGGGTTTCTTCCCTGGAGGAATCTCGGCTATGCGCTGAAGAGTACACTTAGCAAGGAGGCAAGGACAAAGAGCAGAGGAACCGGAGACGTGTCACCATTTTCGGCACTGACCACCGCGCTTGCTGCAACCATAGGAACGGGAAATATCGTTGGTGTTGCAACGGCCATGGTATCGGGAGGTCCGGGGGCACTGGTGTGGATGTGGATATCCGCAGCATTTGGACTGACATCCAAGTTCTCAGAGTGTATGCTTGCTATCAAGTACCGTGAGGTGAATGCCAAGGGCGAGATGAGCGGCGGTCCTATGTACACTATGAAGAAAGCATTCAAGCATAAGAAGTTCGGCGCAGTGCTGGGCTGGCTGTTCGCACTCTTTGCAGTCATCGCCTCATTTGGAATAGGAAATATGACACAGGCCAATTCCATATCTGAATCTCTTAGCAGCACATTCAGCGTGCCTACATATGTTACAGGAATCATACTTACGGTTTTTGCCCTTCTTATAATAGTTGGAGGAATCAAGACCATATCTAAGGTGTCATCAGTTGTTGTTCCTTTGATGGCGATATTCTATGTTGTAGCCGGACTTATTGTAATAATCGTCAATATCCAGAATCTTCCGGCAGGAGTTGCCATGATATTCAAGATGGCATTCTCAGTCAAGGCAGTCGGTGGCGGTCTGTGTGGTACGATCACAGTAGCTATGATGAACGCCATGAGATTCGGTGTTGCCAGAGGAGTATTCTCAAATGAAGCTGGAATGGGCTCTGCGGCCATCACGGCGGCGGCTGCCACAACAGACAATCCTGTCCGTCAGGGTTACATCAATATGACAGGTACATTCTGGGATACTATAGTAGTCTGCACCATCACAGGTCTCTGTATTGCATCATCGGGTGTGCTTGGTATTACTGAGAACAGTACAAAGGGCAGCTATCAGGTGAGCGGAACGGCGGTTACTGTGGAGGCTGTTGATTCTGATAACAAGACTACCACGACGGATTATACATATGAATTCACAGATGACCAGCTCATTCTGACAGATACATCCAATTCGTCAAATACCCTGACGCTTTCAGTTCTTCCATCCGACGAACTCAACAAGGATGAGAATACAAAGCTTGCAAGTGAGCTTGCGGTGGAGGAGAGTCAGGCAGCCATAGGAAGTCTTACCGGTACATGGACTGATGCAGCCGGAAACCATTATACATTTGCTGAAGATGGAACATTTGCCTGCTCAACTGTTATAAAAGGTGCAGCTCTCACGATACTGTCATTTGGCTCTGCACTTGGCAAGGTGGGAGGCTGGCTCGTAACTATAGGAATTGTGCTCTTCGCATTCTCCACGATCCTTGGATGGGAGTATCACGGAGAGAAGGCATTTGAGTATCTGTTCAAGTCACACAAGTACAATATGATATACAGGATAGTGTTCTCGCTCGTTGTATACGTAGGCGCGACGATATCACTGGATCTTGTATGGAACTTCTCAGATATAGCGAATGCGCTCATGGCGATTCCGAACCTTATCTGTCTGCTGGCATTAAGCGGAGAGATCGCAAAGGATATAAAGGAATTCCAGGCGGTTATCAAGGCAGAGAAAGTATCAAAGTAGAATATTAAATCCGGGGACAGAGGGGTCAGGTACCTCCGTCCCTTTTTTTATACTCTCTTAACCTAACTTTATACTTACTTTATTTTTTGTCCAAATTATGTTCATAAGTGATGGTTATTATATACAATATATAGGGACGGAGGTACCTGACCCCTCCGTACCCATGAGTAGATTAGAATACCATTACAGAGAGGTTGACATATATGAGCAGAGTAGTAGGAATAGACCTGGGAACAACAAACAGCTGTGTGGCAGTGCTTGAGGGCGATCAGCCAACTGTCATACCGAATTCGGAGGGCGGCAGGACCACACCTTCCATAGTAGCCATCACAAAGAATGGAGAGAGACTGGTGGGTGAGGCTGCCAGGAGACAGATGACTGTGAATGTGGACAGAACTATCACATCCATCAAGAGAGCGATGGGAACAACATACAGAAAGAGGATAGACGGCAAGGACTATTCGCCGCAGGAGATATCCGCCATCATACTTGCAAAGCTGAAGAGCGATGCTGAGAGTTATCTGGGCGGACCGGTATCTGATGCAGTCATAACAGTTCCGGCTTACTTTGACGACAGCCAGAGACAGGCCACAAAGGACGCCGGAAGAATAGCGGGACTGAATGTGCTTCGAATCATAAATGAGCCTACATCGGCGGCTCTCGCCTATGGTCTTGACAATGGACAGGCGCAGAAGATACTTGTATACGATCTGGGCGGAGGAACATTTGACGTGTCTGTTATAGAGATAGGGGACAGCGTAATAGAGGTTCTTGCCACCGCGGGAGACAATCATCTGGGCGGAGATGATTTTGATGAGAGATTGCTGGATCACGTCATCAAGACCTTTAAAAAGGAGACAAAGGTCAATCTGGCGAAGGATATCACGGCATCCCAGAGAGTGAGGGAAGCCTGTGAGAATGCCAAGAAGGAGCTCTCATTTGCGCAGACTGCACACATCAATCTGCCATTTATATCGACAGTGAAGAATCAGCCGGTGCATCTGGATATGACTATAACAAGGGAACAGTTCAACGAGCTAACCTATGATCTGGTGGAGAGAACGGCGGGACCTGTAAACCAGGCATTATCCGATGCGGGCATAACGAGAAATCAGATAGACAAAGTGCTGCTGGTGGGTGGCTCCACCCGTATACCGGCGGTTGTGGATAAGGTACGTGCCATAACCGGCAGGGAGCCATCCAAGAATATGAACCCGGACGAGTGCGTTGCCATGGGTGCGGCGGTCCAGGGAAGCAAGCTCAGCGGCGAGCTCACTGTGTCGAACAAGGTGAATGACATTCTCCTCATGGATGTGACACCTCTCTCGCTGTCCATTGAGACCCTTGGAGGCGTGGCAAATGTCATCATTCCGAGAAATTCAGCCATTCCGACCAGAGCATCAAAGATATTTACCACGGCGGGCAATTTCCAAAGGGATGTCGAGATCAAGGTATACCAGGGCGAGAGGCATTTCACAAGGGACAACAAGCTGCTAGGCAACTTCAGACTCAGCGGTATCAAGAGAGCCATGGCGGGCGTTCCTCAGATTGAGGTCACATTTGACATGGATGCAAATGGTATTCTCAAGGTCTCAGCTAAGGATCTTGGCAGGGGTGTGGAACAGCAGATAGTGATCACATCCAGCACCAACCTCTCGGAGGAGGAGATCCGCAGAGCAAGGGAGGATGCGAAGAAGTACGAGGATGATGTGGCTGGAGCTAGAGAGTTCAAAGACATTATGAACGAGGCCGAGGCGTATGTATATAAGGTAGAGAATCTTCTTGAGACCAAGGGCGCACAGCTCGACAAGAAGGAGATGAAACGGATCAAGAGCGACTGCGAGTATCTGAAGAAGCTTGTGACACGAACTGACATGAATCATGTAGATGATGTGGAGATGGGCAGGATGAAGGAAGCCTACAGGCAGCTTCAGGAATCCGCAGAGAAGCTGGAGACAATGTAGCCTGGGGACGGAGGTGCCTGCCCCCCCTGGGGACGGAGGTACCTGACCCCCGATACGAAATGGGAGACTTGGAATATCGGGTATCTTTATATATAATATTTAGAAAATTACGAGGAGAATGGTGATTATGAAAGACAAATTTATAAGATTTATGAGATCCAGGTACGGCAACGATCAGTTGTCATCATTTCTTACCTGGGGCGGATTGATATTTATGGTGCTGGATGCATTTATCAAGACAGGGATATTTTATTTCCTTGGACTTCTCATGTTCATATATGGATATGTCAGGATCATGTCCAAGAACTATGACAAGCGCGCGGCGCAGAACAGATGGTTCATGGAGCATACCGCGGGCGTGAGAAATATATTCAAGCGCGCGAAGAAACAGAAGGAAGCCGGCAAGGAATACAAGATATTTGTCTGTAGCAAATGCCAGCAGATGATCAGAGTGCCAAGAGGAAAGGGCAAGATAGAGATCAGATGCCCTAAGTGCGGCAACAGATTTGTGAAGAAGTCATAGTAACAGCGCAGACTGATAAAGTCGTATATTGGAATACAGTGTGGAGATTGAGAGATGTTTGGATATATAGTGGTGAACCAGCCTGAGCTTAAGATGAAAGAATATGATGAATACCGTAAGTATTATTGCGGCCTGTGCAAATCGCTGAAGGACAGATATGGTGCCAGAGGACAGATCAGCCTCAGCTACGACATGACATTTCTGGTACTTCTTCTGACAGGGCTATATGAACCGGAGAAGTTTTCGGGCAGCCGAAGGTGCATCGCACACCCGGCATCAAAGCATACTTATGTACAGAATGAGTACACAGACTATGTTGCTGACATGAACGTGATCCTTACCTATTATAAATGTATAGATGACTGGGACGATGAGCATATGTTTACCCGGAAGCTTTATGCAGATGTGCTGCTCGCCGGGAAAAATGGCAGGAGACTCAAGGAAGAGTATTCACAGAAGATTCGCAGCATAGTGGATAACCTCAAGGCGATAAGCGAGCTGGAGGAGGCAGGATCTGATGACATGGATGCATTGTCGGGGCATTTTGGCAATATAATGGCAGAGATATGTGCCCCGAAACATGATGAGTGGGAATCATATCTCCGCACCATAGGCTATTATCTGGGCAAATTTGTCTACATAATGGACGCGTATGACGATATAGAGAAGGATATAGGTGCCGGAAATTACAATCCATTCGTGTGCAGGCTTGCGCATGAGCTGGGTGTTGAGGTACAATCAGTGGGTGTGGATAAAACCATAGAACAGGACAAATGGCAGGAGCTTGCAGAGTGGACGAAGGATGTTCTGATGATGATGGTGGCACCACTTGCTAAAGAGTATGAGATGCTTCCCATTATTGAAAATGTAGGTATACTCAGGAACATAATATACTCAGGAATATGGGAAGCATATTATTCGACTACAAATAGAAGATGCGGCGATGAGGAATAAATTATGAAAGATCCTTACGAGGTGCTGGGACTCAAAAGAGGTGCCAGCGAAGAAGAAGTAAAAAAAGCATATAGAAGGCTGAGCCGCAAGTATCATCCGGATGCAAATATCAACAATCCCCACAAGGATGAGGCTGAGGAAAAGTTCAAGGAGATACAGCAGGCGTACAAGTCCATTGTGAGTGGTGAGGCCGACCGTGCAAGTTACGGTGGTGCTGGTGGATATGGAACCGGAAGCTCGCAGGGCTACGGCGGCGGTTATGGATCTGGTAGATCTTATGGTGGGAGCTCTTATGGCGGTTCGTCAGGAGGCTACGGACAGTATGATGATCCATTTGGCGGTTTTGGAGGATTTGGCCCATTTGGCTTTGGAGGATATCAGAGACAGAATGACTACGATCCGAATGATAAAGATTCCAGATATTTTCAGGCCGCGAAGAACTATATGAACAGCGGAAGCTATGAGGAGGCGAAGAACGTCCTCAATCAGATAGAGAATCACGATGCCAAGTGGCACTATTACAGTGGCGTGTGCAACGCCGGACTTGGCAATCAGATAAGAGCCATGGAGATGCTGAAGCGTGCAATGGAGCTTGAGCCGGGCAATCAGGAATACCGTCAGGCATATGAGTCCATCAAGAGCGGCCGTCAGTGGTACATGGACAGAGGTGCCGGGTATGGAATGGATATGCCGACCGGCGGAAAGTTTTGCAACAACCTTTGTACTATATGTACCCTCATGTCATGTTGTGTAAGCGGTATGCCTTGTGTGTGCTGCATGCCTGGTGGATACGGTAGAAGTTAGATAAACTTTTACAAACAATACTCTTATCTTAAGCCTGACTGTGAGAAGACCGACTGGGAAAAGTTCTGCGAAGGCTTAAAGAAGGTCGGTCAGTGGTGTAAAGATCACTGGAAAGAGATTGTGCTTGTAATTGAAATCGTAGCGGCTGTTGTCTGCCTTTGCGTTCCTGGCTTACAGGGTATAGGCACTGGTATTCTTATCGGAGCCTTAAAAGGTGCTTTGACCGGCGGCTTGATCGGCGGAATTACCAGTATGCTAACCGGAGGGTCATTCCTAGAAGGATTTGCCCAAGGCGCATTAGATGGTGCCATAATGGGTGGTGCCTTGGGCGGCGTAGGCGGAATCGCCGGCAAATTCATAACCTGCGGTTCTAAATTAGGAAACGCAATCCAGACAACCTCTAAAATCAGCGGAGCCATTTCCAATAGTATGGATGGTTTCGACATGGTTTCATTGGGACTTGGAATGATAGATCCTAACAATCCTATTACAGAACTGAACAACAAAATGCACCAGAGCGATGTATACAACAAGTTCCAGATGGGGGTAAGCTTGGTATCTTCGTTCTCAGGTGCTGCTTCTCAGAATATGGCGTGCTTTGTTGCTGGTACATTGGTACTTACAACTGCTGGTCTGCTCGCTATTGAAAAGATAAATCCTGGTGAAGGCGAAGGTCCAGATGATCCTGGGCACGGTCCAAATCGCGGATTTGGCAATAGTGCTTTTCCAGATACTTGGTCCGATGATAATGCTATTAAGGCTGTCGAAGATGTTGCGAATAGTCCAAAATCAATTTGGCAACAAGCTACAGGTCCAGGAAGTGGTCGAAATGCACCGAAAACTATTGGTGGTCCAGATCCAAACGCTCCTCTTACCACAAGAAATGGTAGACCAGTTAGATTTACTGTTGAAGGACAAAACCATAGTTTAGATATTAGAGTGATTGTTGAACCAGGCGGTGAAGGGATAGTAACTGGCTTTCCTATTAATCGCTAATTATGAGAGGAGATTAAAATGGTAAAAGACGCATATGATATGTTCTTCAAAAATATCTCTATGCAATTTCATGACGACTCTCTTGTGAATGCTCTTGTGGAAGATGCTGAAGAACTGGCGAAATATGGAGAAAAACGGGTGGCTCTTGAAAATTTTTTGGAGAACGTTTTAGCTAATGAGGTTACGATTTCAAAAGAAGCTGTCACTTTAGCAGAAAAAGCATTCAGTGATGCTCCAAATGATTATGATATAGAGCTAATAAACGAACTGAAAAAAACCGATGTTACGTAAGGGGATGATTTGGATGCCAATGGACAAAAAAGATCAACTTGCAGAATTAATTTCAAATGCGGAAACTTCCTTTTATAATGGGCAATTACAAGAGGCGTTCAGTCTTTCTTTATCAGCTATAAAACTCGATGAGAACTGTAACATATCAAAGCTCCCGGCAGAGCTCCAATCATGTTAAGGTACATAGCGGAAATGATGTCAGAAATTACAAATCACGTTATGGGAAAGGCATTCGGCCAACTTATACGGTGCTGCAGATTAAGCCGGATTCACCGGTCAATGGTGCCGATGTGTTCTGGCTGTCTCTTATACACATCTCCGAGCCCACGAGACCGGAGCCTATCTC
>ERZ1027065.218-NODE-218-length-30492-cov-6.437592_pt1 | contig 30492 bp, 20 predicted proteins | sample MGYA00519421_ERZ1027065 | MGnify/ENA primary metagenome ERZ1027065 (study PRJEB26926, sample SAMN06164495) | human gut metagenome | biome: ENVO:00009003; feature: ENVO:2100002; material: ENVO:00002003 | host: Homo sapiens | place: USA | collected 2012 ... | reverse complement strand
CCTCAATTCGTACAACCCGTTAAATTCATTATAACATATACGAGACTATATTTAAAATTGTTTCTTGATATTTCTGCACGCTAATACTCAACTGGTGTCTGCGCACCCTCTCTGCGGACCACCAGCGCAGCCACGTCACTTCCGGTAAGTTTTGCACTTCTTGCATCCGGCTGCTGACTGCGACGGTCTGTATCTTATTTTTATCCAACGGCAGGAACGCATTCTCGTTTTTCAACAGAACAAGACTTCTTCTTGCCGCTTCAACAGACAACTTCACATGTTCCGGACATTCTACTTTATCATAGGTAATGTCTTCATACGGGGACGGATAATCCTTCATCATACCCAGACGAATACGAACTTCCATCAGGCGCTCCACCGCTTCTGTGATCGCCTCCTCGGAAACAAGTCCCTTCTCGTAAGCTTCCTGCATATCCTGCAGGAGAGTTTTGCTTCCACACGCCGGCTCTTGCAACACCATGCAAAGCCTCATTCCACCAGTTATATGCCGGAATATTAAGTCGCTCGATCGCCGGTGACTCATAGAGCATCTGGCTCATTTTTTCCTCAACCGTCATCTGTGCAACCAGTTTCTTTGCATATTCTTTTGTCTGTCTACTCATTATTTCATTTTCTCATCTTAAACACTTTCTATCAATCCATCGACTGGCATGTCAGCCATTCAAAATCAGCATAATTTGTACTGTCACTGCCGTTGGAAGACGCATATACACCGACTGTGCATCCTACAAAGCCTCCGGCTTCCTCTGTCGTGTAAGCAAGAAGATCCAGATTTTCCGCAACGGATACATATCCTTTGCCTTCCGAAATCCAGACACGGGCACACTGATTGCGGCACTGCAGGCGGATCTTTAATTTTCCTTTCTTCTCCAGCCGTGTTGTTGCCAGCGTCTGCTCATCTCCGTGAATACAGCTGGTAACCACAAAACAAACTTCTCCATCCACGCGCACCACTTCAAACCGGAGATGATTTTCATTATTCTGGTAAAGCACAAGTCCCGCCGTCTCCGACTCATTGTCCGGATAGAATTCCATTCCGGTCTCTGCGACAAAGCGGTAACTCTTCTGTCTTACACCAAGATATGCACAGTTTGCTCTCTCGGAAATCTTTTCTTTGCGAAGGTACATCCGAAGTGCACCCTCACGTTCGGTCAGCGAATAAATTCCGGATGTCCAGTCCTCGATCGCCACCAGCCGCTGATCCAGCTGTTCTCCCCAGAAATGAATGACATCGGAATTCGTAATTTCTTCCGCAAAGCGATGCTCAGGCATATCGATCGTAAATTCGTCCTCCAGATGTCCGACTCCCGGAGCGATCACCGGCCAGCCGTTCTCCCAGATCACCCTGGCAAGGAAAGTCTCACGCCCCATGCTGCTATGCTTTTTGCAAGGTCTTGATGCAAGCATTACAACATACCAGTTTCCCTTGCCGTCATCAACCAGATCTCCATGTCCCGCATAGATGACCGGATAATCCATACCGAGATTGCGGTGTGTGAAAATCGGATTGCGCGGACAGCCTTCAAACCACTGGAACAGCTTCTTACTGCGTGCCACCGTAATACTATGTTCCGGACCGGTTCCGCCTTCTGCGTGGAGTAGATAATAATAACCATCGATCTTGTAAATATGCGGACCTTCCGGCCAGATACATCCCTTTACCGCACCTTTCCAGATTGCCATGCTCTCACCGACCAGCTTCATGGTCTTAAGATCCAATTCCTGAATCCAAATCTCCCAGTCCCCGTTATAGCGAACGCCCTCCGGATTCGGACGGGTTCCGCAATAATAACATTTGCCGTCATCGTCGAAAAAAAGGCTCGGATCGATGCCCGGGGCATCGTCGCCGAGATAATACGGCTCGGACCACGGTCCTTCCGGATTCTCCGCTGTGACGATAAAATTGTTGCCGTGCGTCACATTGGTCGTGATCATATAAAACAAACCATCATGATAGCGGATCGTCGGCGCATAAATACCATCTGAGATATCCGCTCCCGCCACAGGAAGCTGCGACGGACGGTCTAAAATATTACCGATCTGCTCCCAATGTGCGAGATCTCTGCTGTGAAAGATCGGCACTCCCGGTGCATACACAAAACTTGAATTGACGATATAATAATCCTCTCCCTTTCTGCAAATGGAAGGGTCCGGATAAAATCCCATTAAAATCGGATTCTTAACTGTAACCATTTTACTCCTCCTTATAACACGTAACCAAATCCTAAAATTGTAAACTTCTTGTCTCTGTCTTCTTCTGCGACTTCAATGCGTACCGTATGGTCGGCGCTTTCATCCTCATTGAACACGATCATCGCGTTGCAGTGCTGCCAGTTGTTAATATGCGGATCCGCCGTCATGCGACGCTCACCGTCCACATCGACATACGCCTTTCCAACGTCCACTTCTCCGGAATCCTTAAAGATCAACACAAGCGCTTTGCAATGGATGCGGATTGTAAAGACAGCATTCTCCGGCATCGTTGCATCGTACATCCAATTGTACGGAAACTCTGGTGTCAATTCTAACCGGTCATCCATCTCCACACTCTGGAGCTGATCATCCGTTGCACAGAAGCCACCGGCGTCGATTTGAGCCCCGGCATAGACATCTTTCTTATCCAGAAGCCGTACATGCTCAAAGCTTTTGCCGATTGCCGGCTTCATCTGCAGCTGCTGTGCAAGCATTCCCTCCTCGGTCAGGCCGCTCTCAAAAGCGTCAAGTCTTGCATGTTCGCTCAAATCACAGCGCTCAAACAGATACTGTAAACAGTCTGCCATAATGGTATGGCCGAGGTTGCTCGGATGAAACATATCGTAAAAGAACTGATTTTTTGTCAGAACCCTTCCCTCGTTCGGTTTCTTTGTAAACTGCTCCACCACGGTATCCTTGATACTGACCATCGGCAGATCATACAGTCTGCCGACCGGACTTAAGCGATCCTGCAGATTCCAGTCATTGGCAAATACGGAAAAAAGCAGAACGACCGCCGGATTCCAATCCAGCTTTAAGATCTTGCGCACAAGGCTTTCGTAGCAATCGCCCTTCGTCTCGTCGCCCTCATCGTTGACCGCAAATTCTACGACTACGATATCCGGCTTCTCGCCGTCTCTTAACACATCTCTGTCAAAGCGGAGCATTCCAAGCTCCGACGGGGTTCCTCCAACGCCCGCTTTCACAAATTTAACGTTATCTCTCATCGCAAATCTGCTTTTGAAAAGCTGATAGGACTTATAGGCATAACACGCGGTATTGATCGGTGTTGCTCCCGCCCCCTGCGTGATCGAACCTCCGATATAGGCAAGCGTTACTTCTTTTCCGGCTCTCGCCTTCTCGATCGCTTTGCGGATACGGTAGGTGTTGCCCAGATTCATGAGAGAACGCTCGATCATCGTGCAGTACAGTTCCGATTTCGTATCCACCGCTTCTTCTTCCACCTCTTCCGGAGCCGTATATCCGTCGTTCAGATAAAACCGAACGCTCGCTTTTCCCATCTTTTCCGGTACGCTCATGATGAACTTGATCTGTCCCGGAATATAATCATCCTCTGTCCAGGTATAATCCGACAGATAAATGCGCCGTTCCATTCCGTCTCCGGTCAGGCTGCATCGCAGATTGGTTCCGCCTCCGTAGAGATCTTTTTTCCCGTACATCTGGAAAATGAACTCCATCTCCTCCTTTGGATTGTCGGTCTCAACAGACACCCCGATACTGTGTACAAGCTTGCCGAATCCCTCCACCGTCTCCAATAACCGAAGCATGTTCTCATCCGTAATATTTCCGACGATCTGTGCGCTGTTAATCAGCCTTCCGTCACTTTCATAGATAAAGTGGATCGCACTTCCGTCTTCCTGTTTTGCTCCGAAGATTTCTTTATCCTTCATAATGTAAAAATATGGTCTTTTCTTCTCCGGATCCTTTGGTGCTGCCGGTCCATTCATAATCATTACCTCCTTGCCTTCTTGACCTTCTTTTCTTTATACATTTACGCTTTTTTCCTGATTTTCCTGATTCAGATGGATCGGTGCAAAATCAACAACGTTCTTATTACTGCTTGATTTCTTTTGGGATTATGCTTTTCTTGTGATTTGATTATAAAAAAAGCCCCCGCTTGCGTCACGAGGGCTTTTTATGGAATAATTACCGACAAACTATAGTAATTGTATTCCTGTCAATATTTTCTATCGAACGACTATCTTCATGGATACCGTTTTTGTTTTTCCATTCTTTAAAGTCACGGTCGCCTTGATCGTTACCGTTCCTTTCCTGTTTGCTTTGATCTTACCGTTCTTGTTTACGGTAGCAATCGACTTCTTGGAAGTTTTGTAAGTTACCTTCTTTACATTGTTCTGATTCAGCTTGCTGTCAAGCTTAAACTCCGTTGTTTTTCCTTTTTTAACCGTTGCCTTTGCTTTCTTCGGAGCGATGGTCTTAAGGATTTCTTTTTCAATTCTGGCTGCTTCCTTTGTCGTCAGAAGTACATAATCGCCCTTCTTTCCAAAACTTACATTCAGATTTCCGTCCTCAGCCTTATAGGTCTTGCTGTTGATCAGTTCATATTCACCCGTCTTACGGTTGACAACAAATGCCTTCAGTGATTTATTATTTTTCACATTCTTTGCGGAAACGGAAACCGTGTATTTCACATCACCATTCGCATTCTTAACCTGCAGGATGATCGTAAGATCTTCGGTTCCTGCCGCCTCGGTAAGCTGCTTTACCACATCTGCGGTAAGTGTTCCCTTTGATCCCGATACCGTTGCATTTGCGCTGGTCACATTTCCCTGCGCATCCTTTGTTATGGTTACCGATGCCTCAGCCTTCTTATCGCCGGAAACTGTAATTTCCACTTTGGATGTCTCAATGGTCGTATCCTGTTTTCCGTCCGGTTTCACATCCGGCTTCGTATCCTGTTTTCCGTTCGGTTTCACATCCGGCTTCGTATCCGAAGTTCCCGGATTTACAGACGAGCCGCCGCCATTGCTGCCGGTCTTTCCGGTTAATTCGACCGTACCATATACGTTTGAGCCTGACCAGCCCATTCCGGTCTCATCATACCAACTTAACGTACCGATACGCTTGCCGCCTTTTGCATCGTTGATCTGGAGTTCCAGACCAATCTTGGTTCCGTTTGCCGGCTTGATATCCGTCCACTTGAAAGCAGCCTCAACCACGTATCCGCCATCGATTGTTTTTGTTGCAGACTTGACATTCTCTGCCAGACATTTTTTACCATTGAAGGACTGCTCATTGTTATAATTGATACGATACTGCTTATCGTCCTCTCCATAGGAAGCGGTCTTGCCGTTGTCCTCGTCGATGAACACTTCAAGAGAATCCTGCTCATGCGTCTGAGCGCCTGTTTTATCCAATACCGCGTCGTTTACGGTTGCATATACATAGAGATTGTCATCATCCCAGAGAACCTTTGCATTGGCAGAAGCCTCGGAGCCTTTGTTGATCGTAAGCGGGATGTTTACCGCATTGCCCCATGCGGCATCTGCATCTGCGTCAACCGAAATTGTTCCGTACGGGATCTTCTCGATGCCCGGCTTCATGGTTGCCACTGCATAATACTTGCTGCTTGACTCCTGCTTTCCGGTCAGATCATTAAAGCTTCCTGTCTCCCCGTCATTGTTTACAACAACATCGAGACTGATCTGCTGTGCAACTTTCAAACCCTTCATCGAAACCTTGACGGTTGCCTGATATCCGCCTGCGATCGCAGCAGCAGCTGTTCTTGCAACCGTCACCTTATGTGGTGTGATATCCGATGCCGAATTGTCCGGATCTACATATACCGTAACGGCATCTGCGTCATTTACGGTTGTATCTTTTACTTTTACCTGTACGGTAAGACCGTCTGCATCCCAAACCGGGATAAATTCTGCCTGTACCGCACCCTGATCGATCGTATAGGTTTCTCCTGCAATATTGCCATCCTTCGCCTCTGTAATGGTAACCTTCTGAATCGCCGGCTGAAGTTTCGTTGCATCCACATAAGCCCAATAAGCAGGCTTTGCTTTATAGTTTCCGTCAAAAAGCAGCGGGCACTGTGCAGAGCCGCTTGCTCCGCCACCGAGATCCGACTGGGAATTCAGCCATGAATTCGGCTCAATGACACCCCAGACGGTAATGCCGGATACGTTTGTTCCTTCCTTCTTTAACGCCTTGATCGCCTCATACAGATTCTTATGGCAGTATGCCATCTTGGTGTATTCGCTTTCCTTTGTAGCCGCTGTACCGTCGTAGGTACTGCTTGCCTTAAAATCCAGCTCAGTCAGCTGCACTTTGCCGGCTGCCTGTGCATACTTCTTCGCTACACTCTTAAACTGTGCTGCTGAGAAACCGTCCACATTGTAATGTGCCTGCATACCAAAAGCATCCAGTCTGGTTCCTTCTGCAGACTTCACGTCGTTGATCAGTTTTACGATACCCTCACACTTGGTGTTGTCCGTCTCTCCGAAGTCATTGTAGTAAAGTTCTACATTCGCTGGTGCATATTTGTTTGCATACTTGAAAGCATTGATGATAAACTCGTTGCTTTCATACACATGCCACCAGCTTGAGTTATTGCCATGCCGGATCTCACTGAGCGATTCTGCGGCACTCACTTTATCGGTACGATAGGTGTTACCGATGACTGCCTCATTCACAACATCCCATCCATAGAAGAGTCCGTCATACTTTCCGTTTGCAGCCTCTCCAAAATAATGACCAAACACACTGGAAATAAACCACTCCAGTCTGCGGTTCATAGTCTCTTTATTCACATATGGCTGTGTAATGTCATAGTTCTCATGGAAGAACCATTCCTGTGTCTGTGAATGCCATACCAGCACATGTCCGCGGATACGGATCTTCTGATCCGGATGGACCTTGTTCCACTCAAGGATCTTATCTGCCATCGCATCTGCGCGGGAAAAGTCAAGGCTGTCTCCTGCATCGTTCACAACCGGCACTTCCAATTCTGAATCGTTAAAATTGATCTTCTTTGTCTTAATCGACGAATCAAGCTGATAGTTAAACAGTGCATCCGGCTTTAACTCGTTTCCGAATGTCACCGCATTGAAATGTTTCTCGACAAGTTCCATCAACGTATCGTCTTTAATTTCACTTGACATGATGGCAGTACCTGCGATCGAACCAGTTCCAAGACTTTCTGTAACGGATGTTTTCCAATCCTGAATGTCCTTTTCAATCTCCGGTTTTGGTTTTGTGATCTTTTTCATGGATACATTTGCCACATAGTATTTTCCCATGATACAGGATTTTGGATCCTGCCAATCTCCCTGTTCCAAAATACGAATCACAACCTTCTTCGCACCTGATGGAATCTTGTATGTTCCTTCGAATTTCGTCCATTTTCCAGCTTCAAGGACCTGCGCGGATGTACCGGAAATCAGTCCTGTTGTATCATACACCTCCTTATCATTTCCATTCACATAATACGGCTGAAATTGAACAGTTTTCTGAGAATCTTTCAATTTTTTATCTTTAGAATCCTTATAATCATCCGACAATTTTGCCCAAAAAGAAAACTCATATTCTTCGCCTTCTCTTACTTTTCCCGTGATGTCCTGTGCAAAACATTCATATGATTTTGACGGATCGCCGGATCTTGTAATAGCACCACATGTTGTAACACCAATATTAGCTCCATTTTCAACAGGTTCTGCTGTAATCGTAGCGTCTCCTAATGAAGCACTCCAGGATGAGAAATCCTGATTTGAAAAATCTCCATTATCAATGATGTTCTCGCCATGAGTAATCTGGCTTCCGCTTCCTTCTTTTAATTCAAATGTTACACTGATCAGACTAACTTCCGAACCTGATCCAGGTGCGTCAGTTGTCATAAGTCCAACTGCATCAACACTACCTTCTCCAGATGGTTCAATCGTATATTCTTCACTTCCTGTTAAATTATACTTTGTATTAGCGCCTTCTGCATCATCTCCACCATTATACACTTTTAAAGTAACGGATCCTTTTTGATCTGCGACATGAAATGTAACGGACTTCACATCTGAAAGTGCAATCGTCTCCGGCACTTTCCATTTTACCTGATCATATTGATTTGCAAAGGTAAGCTTCCATTTACCATCCTCAAGTTTGTACTTTGCATTTCCCCAACTTACGTCTAGCTGGTCCGCGGTGAACGTCTTGTTTGTTGTCTTTGTCTCATCCGCATATACCGTATCAATACCCCAATCCGACGGCAGCATACTGCCTACACTCGTGAGCATCATTGCCGCGGATAGTGCAATGCACGCCCCCATTTTCCCCATTTTTCCCACTCCTATTTTCCTCCTTAAATAGATTTTTGTGTATCTTAATAGTAGCAAAATCAAAGCCGACAAAAACAGGGAAAAACTATAGAAGAACAGCCGACAAATTGCAGTAAAACAATTCGGGTTTGCCGACTTGGATTTTGAACAAGGAGTGTAATTTGTTGTGATGTTTTAGTGATTTTTGTCCCACATGCTGGGGCACTTCCAATTCTTATTCTGCTTGTTTGCTAACGTTGTACATAAAATAAATCACGCGCGGCGAAATTTTACATTTACTGGTAAAATAACACCGCGCGTCAATTTACTTAAAGGCTATCTGCGCAAAATTGAAAAAGCCGAGATACCAGATATGAAAATCATGCATGCCTTTTAATTCCTGCCAGATAAAATTATCAGGTTCCGTTAATTTATCACATAAATCAGGAAGATTCTTTGCAGCTGCTGCCGCGCTGTCGTACGCGATCTCATCCTCCATTCCGCAGATATTGTAAAAATAATCAACGGTATATGGAGTATCCTCTAATATTTTTGCTGTCTTCTCCGCCAGATTGCTGGTCGGTGCTGCGGAAAATGCACCAAAATAACTGAACAGATCCATACATTCTCCGATTCCGATGTTAATCGTCTGCATCCCTCCCATCGAAAGTCCCGCCATCGCTCTGTGCATTCTTGAAGCACTTGGATCTCCTTCCACCGCATAGGTCGAATAGTGCGCTTCCATATACGGGATCAGATCCGAACGCAATTCTTTGCCAAACACATAAAACGAGTTATAATCCGAACCTTCTCTTGCACAGTTTTCGGTGGAGCGTCCGTTTGGTGTCACCACGATGAACGGCTCGATTTCTTTGTAATAGATCAGATTGTCCATCATTCTTTTTACCAGCGAATCCTCATCAACCATTCCCCACTCGGCTTCGTCTCCACCGATTCCGTGCATCAGGTAGAGCACGTTGTACTTTTTATCCCGGCTGTAACCATACGGAAGATAAACATTTGCTTCCTTTGTGATTTCTTTTCCAGCTAGAAAATAATCTTTTGACGGGTAGCGGATATGCTCGATCACTCCGGCCTCATCGGCTCTCTTCTGCTGATATTTTTCCGGAATGCTTTGTGCATTCACATGTACCTTGCCGTTTTCCTGTGCGATCGCCTTTTGGATCATTTCCTCACTGTGTCCCATTTTCTCCACCTTTTCCAATACCTCATTTTCGAATCATCATTTCTAATAGATCCGGTAATTTCCCGATAAAGCAAGCATCGCAAACATATACAAAAAATTGTCGTAATACCGTCTCTCACCGGTTCTAAGAGGTGTGTTCCAGAATTTGTCAACACATTGTTTCGCATAAGTTCCGTCCGCAGCCAGTGCACTTTCGGCATTGACCGCAATGATGGCTACCGGATGCAGTGCTTTCTCCTCCAGTCTGGTTCCGTCGGTCAAAAAGACGCCGTCCCAGTGATCCTTCTGATCCTCGCAGTAGAATTTCTGGAATTTCTCTGCAATCTGCACCTGCCACGGGTCCTTGTCAAACCACAGATGGTCCATCGCGATATTTGCGATCGTGCGATAGGCATCACTGTAATACCAGTCGTGGCGGCCGAAGATCTCCTGATGCGCGCTGTGCGGGGTTCCGTCATAATCCGCATACTCTGCCGACAATCCGGTATCCGGATGACAGGCTTTATGCAGGTAGGCCCGGCTTGCTTCGGCAGCGCCTTTCCAGAACTTACGATCCTCCTCATCGGCATATTCCGCAAAAAGCTCGTAAAAATGCGGCAGATGATACGATGGATCACTAAAATCCAGTCCCGGGACAAATTTGATCAGTTTGTTGGAAGGCTCCCACATCGGATCGCCCGGATGTCCCGGTTCTCCCTTATGCACACACTCATGCAGGATCGCTTTTGCCTCCCTGCTGTAATTAAAAATGCCCTCTCCGTCTCCCCATCTTCTTGATGCAAAGAACAATGCCATAGCAAAATACTCTTCCCCGTCCGGTGCCGGTCCGTCCGCATTTCTTGTGCCGTCCAAAGCGCAGGACCATGCAAAATAATTCTTTCCCGGTCCTTCATCCATATACATATAAGTTCTTGTCCACTTCCACAGACGGTCAAATTCCTCTTTCTTATCCAGCTGTACACAGACCATCATGCCATACGACATGCCCTCGGTCCGCGCATCATGATTGCCGGTATCTTCCATAAATCCCATATCCTCCCCGGCTTCATGGTAAAAGCGCTCCTCTTCGCTGCCATGAAAAATCGTCTCAAATGTCTCCTGTACTCTTTTTTCGATTTCTTCTTCCGAATAACCATACTCCGCAAATACATTGCGGTACTGTTTTGTTTCATAAGCTCCTGCCATATTTTTCTCCTTCCTCTTTCGGTCAGCCCATGCCAAATTTTCTTTCCGCAAATAGACTGACATGCTCCTCACTGTATTGATATATGATCAGCTCCTGCACCGATACGTTTCTGTCGGTCCAAGATAGGCTTCTGCCGGTTTGTTTCCATGGGGATAGATCACGATCTTCTCAAGAACAAAGCCCGGCGTGACCGGATAGACCCTGATCGTATTGATTCCCTGTTCCAGTTGCACCGGTACACTCCGGCGCCGGATCTGATCCAGCACACCGCGCGCCCACACAGGCTGATGATCTCCGATCTTAAAATCATCCGTAACGGCATCCAAAATCTGCATTGGAACACCGTTCACGGACACTGCATACTGCAATCGGTTCTCTGTTGTCACAGGATTCGACGGCTGCATATAAAATTCCGCTTCATAATCCCCCGCCTGCTTTGTCACGATGCTGTATTCGATATACGGTGCCCCATTCTCTGCATCTGCGTAGGAATCCGTCGGAAATGCTTTCATCGCAGATAAAGTCTTTCCGTAGCCGGCAAGACATTTCCATTGCATCGGTTGTCCTTCCCGATCAAAACCGTCCTTGCATCTGCTGTAATGTTCCGCCTCGATTGCGATCCATCCCTGTGTATCCACAAACGTATTGTTTCCATATTCATACGTTGACCGGTCGACCGGCACGCTGATCTTGCAGATGCCCGCCGGCAATTCCAGCCGGATCATTCCCTGCGTTCTTCCATCGGTGAGCGCCATCGCAAGCGCACTCTCGTCCACTGTGACATCAATGGTGAGTCTCTTGTTCTCTTCACCGTCAAGCGTTCCATCCATTGCGGACAGTACGATCCATTCGGGCTTTTCGATCACCCGAAACGATGCTGGAAGTTCGCTTCTGCTGTACAGGCTGATCGAAGCACATCTGCATTCCGGATTCAGAAAATCCGAAATCGTCATTCTCTGATTCAGCCACGGACTGCCTTCCACATGCTGCACGGTACCGTCCACCGTTGCTATAATCGTCGGCTTTTGCAGCGGTAACACCTGCATCAGAAGCGGGTTCTTACACTCATCCTCATTCCAATTCGTAAACCCGATATGCTGCGACAGTCCCATTCCGTACCAGCGCGCATCATCCGACCGATGATACTGCTCTATGATCTTTTGATCGGCATCCAGACATGCCTTTGCCTCTTTCGCATAATCATTGGCACTGAGTGCACCGATTTCTGCCAGATAATGATTCATTCCGGACAACAGCTGAAGCTTCAGCACATTCATCGTTCCCATCGCCGGATACCAGACGAGCGCAACATAAGCGGGAAGTATTTCGGGCGCAACACGCTCCAGCTCATCGTACAAATCCTGTGCGGTCTGCATCACCCGCCCGGCCTCCGCAAGCACCCGTGAACCTTCACGATAATTTGCTGCATGATAGGTTTCCGGTCTTAACGCCTCCGGTCTGCATTTGTGTATCATCCTTGTATAATCTGTCAGGATATCCGCAATCTGCGCCTGCTGCACTTCCGACAGCCTGCCAAATTGCCGCTTTACCCACAGTCTGGTATAGGCATCCGTCGTATTTGGTGCAGTCGTTCCCCAACGCTCAAAATCATAAGCCAGATCCATAAAAAACGATAACGGAAATTCCTGCGTTGCAATGTCTCCCACATTGACGATCCAGAGTTTTTGTACTCCGAAATCATATGCCTGCGTCATCTGTTCCCAGATTTTCGGAAGATAGGAACTGTTGATCCACTCATAGGAGGTCGGCCACCCATGATAATCGAAATGATAATACATACCGTATCCGCCCGGATGCTTACGCATCTCCTCCGTCGGAAGCGTTCTTAAGTTTCCGTAATTGTCATCGCAAAGCATCAGGATCACATCATAAAGCTCCTTGGATCCGATCAACCCCTGCGTCGTCTCATCCCCGTAGAAGAAAGCCTCCACCTCCTTGTACAAAGCGATCATTCTCGGAACTTTCGACAGATCTTCATTGACATTCTCCCGGATCAGCTTTCGCTGCGTTCTGAGCACGTCCCTGAGCAGTTCAATATTGTCCGCAAGCGTTGCCCCTTTTCCCATGATCGCGGTGTCCGCTTCTCCACGCATACCAACCGTGATCACATTCTCAAATTTACCGCTCCGCTTCAGACCATCTTCCCAGAATCTTATGATTCCTTCCCGGTTCGTCTTGAAATTCCACGCATCTCCGTAAATACTGTCTTTTCCGCGCAGATATTTGTATTCCTCACCCTGCCGCAGACACGGCTCATGATGCGACATTCCCATGATCACACCGTACTCGTCCGCAAGTTCTGCGTTCAGAAGTCCCGGACCGTCATCCTCAAACCGTGCACTCCACATCGCCGGCCAGAGATAATTTCCTTTCAGGCGAAGAAGCAGTTCAAAGATCGGCTCGTATGCCTTCGCATTCGGTCCCCCGAAATGGTACTCACTCCAGGTACCGAAAGCAGGCCACTCATCATTGATAAAGAATCCCCTGTATTCCACCGATGGTTCCTTTGCAATACATGCCATATCCGTGCTCAGCCGGATTTCATCCCGATGCACCGGCACCACATGACACCAGTTCACAAACGGGGATACACCAAAGATCTCCGACAAATGAAACAGTCCGTATATCGTTCCCCGCTTATCGCTTCCGACAATGACAAGCAGTCTCTCCCGCAAGCCATCATCCGGGAAAAACCATCCGTAGCACTCCCGTTTTCCTTTTAACACATCCGTCGGGATATTTTTCTGTGCATCCAGCCACCTGCTATGCTCCATCGTTGCGACAATGATCGTCAGTTCACGGGCTGCACTGCTTCTTACCTCTTCATGATCGATCGTTTCGACAACACGGATTTCCGGCAGCGTGCCGGTCACAAGTTCCATGTCATGTGCAACTTTTCCTGCGATCTTCAAAACCCCGGAATACGCACTCTGTTCTATGATAAATTTCATGTTGCGCTCCCTTTTCCCCCTTTTCCACTATTTTTATTCTTATCCGTATAAATCGTGATTACCGGCTGTCCTTCCACAACCGTAAGGGTTCCATACATAGATGCCGTTTCCATCCATTTCAGTGCAATACTGTCCGTATAGATGACCGGTCTGGTAATCGTTTCACCGTCATACATGATTCCGTTATTTTCGATAAATATCCGACATCCGCGCCCCGTATGATCGATTCCCTGCACTAGATAACGAGCCGATAATTTTGATGGCTGATCCTTATAATAAATCTGCGTATCCACACCGCCCGGAAGGATCTCTCCTCTGAAATAATCTCCATCGCACCTTCCGTCAAACGAAATCATCTGTACGGTAGCGCATTCAGATTCCACCTTCTCGCAGCCATTCACATGAATATACAATTTCAACACTTCCATTTACTTCTCCCCATCTGCCTGTCCTTTCATTGCTCAGCGTAAATAAAAATCCCCATCCGTGTACGATCAAAAATATCGCACTATGAATGAGGATTTTATTTCTATCACTTATATCACATAATTGTCGTATTATTGAAGAATCTGATCCACATGCCTCTGCAGGATATCGAAATAGTCCTGTGGATTGCATTCCTGATATGCAGCCATATATGCATCCCATGTCGATGCAAAGTCATCGCTCATGATCACCTGCGGTAACCAGCTTCTCTTGACCGCGTCGATTTCATCACGAATCATGCCGCCTTTGGATTTTGATGACAAAGACTGTGTATACGAATACATCGGATACCATGCGCCGGGCGCTTCATTTGTTCCCAGCAGCTCGACATAGTTTTGTACACCATACGCTTCAAAACACTCCCGTATGTCGGGCTTTAGGCTTTTCATAAACTCCACCGGCTGATACTCCATCGAAAATGCATTGATTCCGTCGTCAAGCAGACCTTCTACTCGTGGAAAATACGAATAGGGACAAAAATGAGATTCATTCAGCACGCTGTCTCCGTGACGTTTTCCCTGTTCACTATTCATATAGAACATACCGTTTTCGTCCACCGAATAGTCCAGGTCTTTTTCTCCCCAGAATCGAAGCTTCGTAATATCGGAATCCAGCAGATCATTTACAAACTGAAGTGCCCCCTGCACATCTTCACAGGATGTGGTAATCGAAAGTCCGCTCGATGTATCCATCTCTGCATTCCGGCTTGTATGCCACTGGTTTGACGTACCTTTGTCCATTGTAATCGGAAGCGGAACATAATCGCACCCCAGATCACTCAGTCCGTTTGTCTCATAAGGCTCTGCCAGATTGTAATAGAACTGCCACCATTGGTCAACCATTCCGAGAACAGCACCGGTTCCTAATTTATCCAGATATTCTTCGTATGTACTGGTAAACGACTGCGGATCAAAAATACCCTTGCGGTACTCTTCGTTCAGCTTCTGAAAATACCGTCTGGCAGTCTCCGTCGTATTATAATCAATGACCTGATCATTCCCGGGATCAACCATACAACTTCCGTCATTGGGATATCCATCCAGAAACTGCGGCACATTCTCCAGACAGAAGAATCTCCAGTCATCGCACAACATGGTAAACGGAACATTTTTTGTTCCGCCCGGCATGACCGGATTCGCCTGCACATAAGCTTCGATCAGATCAAAATATTCATCCACCGTTGTAATCTTCGGATATCCGGCCCATTTTAAAACGCGCGTCTGTATCCAGAATGCCTCGCCCGTATGCGTCACTTCAACATTCTCTCCCTGAGACACACAAAACGGTGGAATCCAGTAAATATGTCCGTCTTCCTGCCGGAAGCGCTCCCACTGTTCCTCCGAAAGATAATTCCTGATATTCGGATAATCATCCCAGTATTCATCAATCGGGATCAAAGCATCTGCCTCCAGTAATGCTTTCTCTCCAAGAATAAAATCCGGATATTCTCCCGAAGCAATGTACGAATTGAGCACCTCTTCCTTGGATTGTCCAACCAGCCAGTTCTCCTCGCAGTCTGCTCCGATCTTGTCAGCAATGATTTCCTTTATATCGTTCTGCATTCCCAGTGGTCTGCCCGTAACACTGAAAAAAGCGGTAAAATGTTTAATTTCCGGTTTCTGCCTATATTGAACGTTGTAACTGTATCCCCCAAGTACAATAAGCAATCCAATCACAACTAAAGTTGATACGATTTTCTTTTTCATATAACTCTACCTTCTCCTCAAAAGCTTTCTTTTATTATAGCTTTTTTTCTGTCAAAGGACAAGCAATCGCATCCGCAAGCACGGTTAAAGTGATATATTCTCTCCTCTTAATCCATTAAATGCACCCTTGATGGCAGCCTCCTCATGTGCGATCAGCCACTTGTTTTTCGCGGTCATAAGTTTGTCCTCACCATCTGCTGCAAGGGTAAAATCAATCGGTGTGTTTGTACCCTTCGGCAAGATCACAACACACTTAAATCCACCGTCTGCTGCGTTGCACGGTGCATAATGAAGTGTCGTCTCATACATTTCAACGACCGTTCCTGCCGGAACCTTAAAAGCCTCGATTTTTGCTGTATCATAAGTAAATTCATCCGTTACATCCGGCAGCCATCCCAATAAAAGGATCATATCCGTTACCGCAATGTTGATTTCGGAATTTCTATGATATTCTACCGCGTTTAACTTGTGATTGTTTCCGTTGCAGTAACCAATCTGGATTGGAAGTCCGCCAAAGACACGCTCGCTGAATGTCTTTGCTTCCGGAACCGCTTCAAGCTCCTCGACTGACGGCACATAAATAACATCCTCCGGAAGCGGTGTGTGCTCCATCCCCTTTATCAGTTTTGTGCATTCGATGTTATTCCAAACCTTACCGTATTTACGGAATTTTTCATCATTAACAGAAAAAATCTCCATGATTACCTCCTCATACTCATTTTTTCTGAGTATAACAGTTTGGTAGCCATGGAGACATGCCTTTCTTTGTCTTTACAATGTCACTTTTTTGTCTTTTTCCAGCAATGCCCGATGATGGGCATATGATTCCCTCTGCTTTTTCTTAACAAGCTGCTTTCGGTATTCACTCGTCAGCATTCCATACCGCTTGCGAAACAGATTGGTAAACGCTTTACTGTTGGCAAATCCATGATCAAATGCAATATCCACGATCTGCTTATCCGTATTTTCCAAATCCTTTACCGCATGTTCTAACCGGATATTTTGCAGATAATCCTTATAATTGATGCCCGCATAGCGTGCAAACATTTTTGACAGATAAGACGGCGAATATCCAAATATTCCCGCCAGTTTTCCAAGCGAAATATCTTCCATATAATGATCCTTGAGATAGGATGTAATCATACCGAGCCGGTTCAGCTGCTGATTGCTTTTGAGCAATTCATCCTGCACATCCAGCTTCCTGTATTTCTTTACCAGAATATGTAATAGTTGATAAAACATACTTAAAATTTCAAAATCATAGCCATCTGTCTGCATCCGATACACCTTATACATCCGAAAGATCAGACATGCCACCTGCTCATCGTATGTCCGTTCACTGTGCGAAAACCAGATAAACTGCTCGCCCGTAAAGTACGACGCGAACTGATTCAGCGGAATCTGCAGCACAATTGTGTGATTCGGCCTGTTCGCATGGATCGCATGCACCTCGTTGCTGTTGACAATGATGAACTCGCCTTCTCCCAGATGATAATGCGTTGTGTCAAGAATAAAATCAAGTTCTCCTTCCTGCACTGCAAAAATCTCAATCGACCGGTGCCAGTGTTTCTCCCTGATATATTTTCCGCTGTGTCCCTCGAATAAAAAAAGTTTAAACGGAAAGCCTTTGTCCGGCACAATAACCTCATGTTGATACTGCTGCTCTGTCATATGCTCCCACATAACTATCACATATTTCTTGACTAGACATTAAATCTGAAAAGAATCACATCGCCGTCTTTAACCACATAATCCTTTCCTTCCATGCCAACGATTCCTTTTTCTCTGGCTGCCGCAAGGCTTCCGTTATCCAGCAGATCCTGATAGTTGACAACCTCTGCCTTGATAAATCCACGTTCAAAATCCGTATGGATCTTTCCGGCTGCCTGTGGTGCTTTGGTTCCTTTTTTGATGGTCCATGCACGGCACTCATCTTCGCCGGCCGTCAGGAAACTGATCAGCCCCAGCAGACTGTAACTTGCCGCTACCAGCTTATCCAGACCACTGGATGAAACGCCGAGGTCATCGAGATATTCCTTTTTCTCTTCATCGGAAAGTTCGGAAAGTTCCTGCTCGATCTGTGCACAGATAACAAACACTTCTGCACCTTCTTCTTTTGCCAGTTCACGCACTTTTGCCACATGCGGATTGGAGGCTCCGTCATCGGCGAGATCATCCTCTGCTACGTTTGCTGCATAGATGGTAGGCTTTGCCGTGAGGAGGTTGTATCCCTTAAACCAGATCTGTGCGTCATCATCATCCGGCACCTCAAAGGTTCTCGCCATCTTTCCATCTTCCAGATGTGCCTTGACTGCCTCAACAAGTTCTAACTCCTTGGCAAGTGTCTTGTCCATTCTTGCCTGCTTGGCAATCTTTGCAATTCTTCTGTCGAGAATCTCAATATCCGAAAAGATCAGTTCCAGATTGATGGTCTCGATATCACGCGCCGGATCAATGGAACCGTCGACGTGGATAATATTGGTATCCTCGAAACAACGCACTACATGTACAATCGCATCGACCTCCCTGATATTGGCAAGGAACTGGTTTCCGAGTCCCTCTCCCTTGCTGGCACCTTTTACAAGTCCTGCAATATCAACAAATTCGATTGTGGCAGGTGTCACCTTTTTTGTATGATAAAGCTCACCGAGCTTTACGATTCTCTCATCCGGAACCGAAACGATTCCTACGTTTGGATCGATGGTCGCAAACGGATAGTTCGCAGACAGTGCACCTGCTTTGGTCAGTGAATTGAATAAGGTACTTTTTCCCACGTTTGGGAGTCCGACAATGCCGAGTTTCATGATATATATTTCTCCTTTGAAAAGTATTGTAAGCTAATAAAAACAATATATAGTGTACCACATTAATGCTTAATTGTACAATTATTTCTCCCTAGCTGCCAGAATGCCACGGCACTTGCCGCCGCTACATTGAGCGAATCCACGCCATGCGACATCGGAATACAGACCGTATAATCGCAGTCCGCAATCGTATGTCCTGCCAGACCATCCCCTTCCGTGCCAAGCACGACAGCCAGCTTTTCTTCCGCAGCCAGTGCCGGATCATCAATTCCAACCGAATCCCCGGAAAGTGCCATGGCTGCCACACGAAATCCCATTTTATGCAAATGGTCAATATCCGCTCCTGCCGCCTGGCCGGGTGGATTTTTCACCCCATTTTCTGTCTGCAGGTATGTCCACGGAATCTGAAAGACGGTTCCCATGCTTACCCGGATGGCGCGCCGGTACAGCGGATCACTGCATCCCGGCGTCAGAAGCACCGCATCCATATGAAGCGCAGCCGCCGAACGGAAAATAGCACCGACGTTGGTTGGATTTACCACATTTTCGAGCACTGCAATGCGTCTGGCTTTGGCACAAATCTCCTCCGGTTCCTGCATCTTCGGCCGGTACATGGCACAAAGTGCCCCTCTGGTCAGGGCAAAACCGGTCAGCTTTGTCAGCACATCAAATTCTGCCGTATACACCGGAATATCCCCGCATCTTTCGATCATTTCTTTTGCTTCTCCCTGAACATGTTTTGTTTCCATAAGCAAAGACACCGGTATGCATCCCGCATCCAGTGCCCGCTCAATCACCTTGGGACTTTCGGCAATAAACATTCCTTCTTCCGGATGCGCACGGTTCAGCAGCTGATTTTCGGTCAGCCGCGCGTACACATCCAGCTCCGGTGCCATAAAATCCGTTATTTTTATTCTTAGACTCACTGTTACGTCCACCTTTGTTCAAACTTTTTTTATTATCCCAAAATGCACGCATGATTGCAAGTCTATTCGTAATCTTTTACATTAGAACTGTCAACTTTTTCAAATGGCACCCATACATAAAGGCCATCCTTCGTTGCCCCTTCCAGTTTTGTTACATCCGAACCATTTGCCACAGCAATCGCAGTCTCTACAACCATCTTTCCCTGTCCAACACCTGACTGATAGACGGTAAATGCCATATCTCCCGCCTCGATCGCTGCACATCCACCGGCCGTCGCATCAATACCAAGAATTGGCATACCGTTTATTCCTGCCTCTTTGCATGCATCGACAATTCCCATCGCCATGGAATCGTTGTTACATGCCACAACATCACAGGACTGTCCGGTCTTTAAGAAAAGTTCAAACATCTTCTGTGCCGTTGCCTGATCCCAGTCTGCATTATCCTCAAATACATAATTGATTTTCTTGCCGGACGCATTCAATGTATCCTTCAATGCACCCGTACGTCCTTTCGTTGCCGAATGGTTCCTTGGTCCCTTGAAGATTGCCACATTGATTTCATCCGAAGAAGAAAACTTATCCAGAATATACTCTGCCTGATACTGTCCCGCTACATTTTCATCGGAACCCACATACATATATTTTCCGGTCTCCAGATACGATGCATCCGGACAACTGTTATAAAAGATAACAGGAATTCCGTCTGCCAGTGATTCCAGTTCCAGCGCGGTATCTGCATTAACCGGTCCACATAAAATCACATCGTATTTTTCTTTTGCTGCCTGTTTGATATGTTCCACCTGACTCTCCAGGGAACCATCCTCATCATAGACATCCAGTGTTGCACCTTTTTCCTGTGCCGTCTTTTTTGCCTGTTCCACAATCGTGTTGCGGAAATCATCTCCCTGTGACAACGACATCATAATTTTGATTCCGTTTCCGCTGCCGGATTTGCCTCCGGTACTGCCGCATCCTGCCATGCAGCCCACAAGAAGCAGGGCGCATATCATACAACTGATTACTTTCTTCATGACCTTTTACCCTCCTATATCTGAAACTGCTTGACCTGATCCGCCAGCTGGTCTGCAGATTCTGCCAGATTTCCGGCTTCCGCTTCCACCTGTTCACTGTTCTTGGAAATACTCTTTGCCTGCTGGAGCATGGATTCCGAAGTGGAAAGAATTTCATCCGAACTTGCCGCCTGTTCTTCGGAAATTGCAGCAACATTGGTTGCCACCTGATCTACCTGGTTGATTTTTTCTACCACACCCTCTATCAGATGGCTGGTTTCCTGGATATTCTGGAAAATCTGGTCAAATGTATCCACCGCTGTATGAATCAGATCCGCGCTGCTTTCGATATCGCTTGCACTGCTTCCGGCCTGTTTGACGGCATCATCCACAAGTCCGTTAATTTCATTGATGAGTGATGTAATATGCGCTACCGAATCCGCACTGTTTTTTGCAAGTACCCCAATCTGTGAGGCAACTACCGCAAATCCACGTCCGGCTTCCCCTGCACGCGCTGCTTCAATCGATGCATTTAAGGAGAGCAGATTTGTTTCCTCTGCAATATCCCCGATCAGTTTTATAATATCTACGATTTCTCCGGAAGCCGTACCCACTTTATCAACCGCTTCTTCGAGGTTATGTATGGAAATTTCGATATTATGAAGCGCATTTCCAACGCTCTCCATATCGGCTTTTCCTTTTTCTGATACTTCCACAGTGGTACGCATCTTATCTTCTACTTTATCGCTGTCCTCTTTTGTATCCGCAACAACACCGGCAAGCTGGGTTGCGTTCTGTGCGATTTCATTGACAGAAACCGACAGCTGATCAACCGTTGCATTCAGTTCCGTCATGGACTGTGACTGGATGTTTGCAGCAGAATTCATTTCACCCGAAACATTCTTGCTTGATCCCGCCTGTTTTTCCAGACGGTCGGAGACATGTCCCATCTGCCGGATCATTTCCTTCATTGATGCAATAAAATGTTCCACGCTGCGCCCCATCACAGCAATCTCATCATTTCCTTTCACCTTCATGGATACGGTAAAGTCACCGGATGCCATGCTGGTAATTACCCTTGTCATCTCCTTCACCGGACGAATCACCACATGCGTCACACGTTCGATCAAAACACACAATACAAGGATCGAAATAATGCTGAAAATGATCATAAGATTCCGCAATCCTACCAGATCCGCAAGTACAACATTCGTAGGAACATAGGAAACCAGCAGCCAGTTGGTTCCATTTACTTCCTTAAATACCGTCATATTTCCATCGAGTGTACAGAAATCATACGATTTGCCGGAAACCTTTTTCTCCACATCTTTATAAAACGCACTCTGTCCGTCTGCCCCCAGTGTCTTGGAAATCAAATCGGAATCCCTGCTTGCAAGGATCACGCTGCTGTCCTTGTCCACAAGAAATGCCTCTGCATCGTGCATTCCGATAAAAGAATTTACAATCACGGAAATACGGTCCAGTGTCATATCGGCTGCAATTACACGCACGGTATCTGAACCATCATTCAAAAGTCCGGATGCACTGACAACATTCGTTCCGTCCGGATTCTGATGTGCAGATCCAACCGCCATATTCACTCTTGTCATACCTTCCTGATACCACATACTTTCCTTCGGATTCGGTTCCTGCTTTTTGGAGTCTGTACCTTTTAAAAAGCTGCCATTGGCATCTGCAAGGAAAAGACCATCCGGATAATTTTCACTGTATCCGCAGGATGCATCCAAAATAGTCTGCAGCTGCGCCTCATCCGGGTGTAATTTTTCAATCATGTTCTTTGCCATCTGCATGGATGCCAGATTTTCCTCAAGCCATGCCTCAATTTTTGATGCCTGACTGTTTACCGAAGATTCCAGTAAATTTTTGGAATAACTCTCGATAATTCCGGATGATACATGATATGCGGTAAACACCAGAATCAGTATAATCGCAATTACTACCGGAATAATAATTCCAAGTAATTTTGCTTTAATAGAAATGTTACCCTTCTTTTTCACAAACGATTCCCTCCCTCTTTTGTTTCTGTCCCTATTATAGTTTCTTATGCCTGTATCGTCAATGTTTTGCACTTTTTAAAATTTTTCTGCTTTTTTCGGATACATGCACAAAATGAGAGAGACCTTACGGTCTCTCTCAAATAAGAAGAAAAAATTGAAGTATGTAAAACAAAAATTTGATATTGTCAATTATAATATCCGGATACTACTTCTGTACGTTAAATGCTCCCATACCCGGATAAACAGCTGCTGCGCCAAGTTCTTCTTCGATACGGAGTAACTGGTTGTATTTTGCCACACGCTCTGTTCTGCTCGGTGCACCGGTCTTGATCTGACAGGTATTTAATGCGACAGCCAGATCTGCGATTGTGGTATCTTCTGTCTCTCCGGAACGGTGAGAAGAAATGGCTGTGTATCCGGCTTTGTGTGCCATCTTGATTGCCTCTAAAGTTTCGGAAACGGAACCAATCTGGTTTAACTTGATCAGAATGGAGTTTCCGCAGCCAAGGCTGATTCCCTTTGCCAGACGCTCGGTATTGGTAACGAAAAGGTCATCACCGACAAGCTGTACTTTGTCCCCCAGCTCGGCGGTAAGCTTCTGCCATCCTTCCCAGTCCTCTTCATCCAGTGCATCCTCTATGGAAATGATCGGATATTTCTCCACAAGCTTTTTCCAGTGGTCAATCAGCTGCCCGGAAGTATATACGGTTCCGGCCTTTGGCAGTTTGTACTCGCCCTTCTTTCCGGTCTTCCACTCGGAAGAAGCGGCATCCATTGCAATCTTAAAGTCCTTCCCCGGCTCATATCCAGCTTTCTTTACAGCCTCAAGAATGGTCTCGATTGCTTCCTCATCCGATTTCAGTGCCGGTGCAAAACCACCCTCATCCCCAACGGATGTGGCAAGTCCTCTGTCCTTTAAGATAGAAGCCAGTGCATGGAATACTTCCGCACACCATCTAAGACATTCTTTAAAGGAAGGTGCTCCTACCGGCATGATCATAAATTCCTGTACATCCAGTCCGGAAGACAGTGCGTGGCATCCACCGTTTACGATATTCATCATCGGAACCGGAAGACGGTTCCCGGAAGTTCCGCCAAGGAAACGATAAAGCGGAATATCCAGTGAAATTGCTGCCGCTCTGGCACATGCGATGGAAACCGCAAGAATTGCATTTGCTCCGAGTTTGGACTTGTCCTTCGTTCCGTCCGCATCGATCATGGCTTTGTCAATTGCATAGGTATCGGATGCATCCATTCCCTGCAGTGTCCCATTGATCACGGTGTTGATGTTTTCAACGGCTTTCTGCACGCCCTTTCCAAGGTAACGGCTCTTGTCTCCGTCGCGAAGTTCTAATGCTTCAAACTCACCGGTGGATGCACCGCTTGGTGCCATGCCTCTTCCGATTGTACCATCTATCAATGTAACCTCTGCTTCCACAGTGGGGTTTCCTCTCGAATCTAAAATTTCTCTCCCAATTACTTTTTCAATCTCCAGATAATTCATCTTTTTTGTTCTCCTTTCGATATGCGAAGAACTCCTTCCGGAAGCGGTAATGGCGTCGTCTGTACTTCCGTTAAACACACTCAGCAGTTATGTGTTTGCGAAGGAGTCTTCCAATGATTTACACAAGGAAGTTAGTTGTATCTAACCCAAGAAAGATTATATCTGACATATTGAAAAATAGCAAGCATTTTTTCTGATAGTTTTTATCAACTAATTTTAATTAGTTATATCATACTACATAGCTTATATTTTCATATCGTGCCTGCATTGTCCTTTTCTTTTTAAATCTGGCGGATGAGATTTACCATCTCCACAGCACCCAGTGCACAATCATACCCCTTGTTTCCAGCTTTCGTTCCCGCACGCTCAATTGCCTGCTCGATATTTTCCGTTGTAACCACACCAAACATTACCGGAATTTCGCTCTCCAGGGAAACGGCAGCCACACCCTTGGATACTTCATTGCAGACATAGTCGTAGTGGCTTGTGCTTCCGCGGATCACAGCTCCCAGACAGATCACGGCATCATACTTTTTACTCATTGCCATCTTCTTTGCGATCAATGGGATTTCAAATGCCCCCGGCACCCATGCCACCGTAATGTCCTCTTCCTTCACATCATGACGCAGCAGGCCATCCATGGCACCGCCCAGCAGTTTGTTAGTGATAAATTCGTTGAACCGTGCGACGACGATTCCTACCTTCATATTGTTTGCTACTAATTTTCCTTCCAGTGTACTCATAATGTTCATTCTCCTTTTCTTCATTTTAAAAGTTTAATACATGTCCCATACGATTCTGCTTCGTTTTTAAGTAAAACAGGTCATACGGTGTGGCCTGCATCTGGATCGGCACGCGCTCTGTGATGGAAATTCCAAACTCTCCGAGCTGGTATACTTTGTCGGGATTGTTGGTTAAAAGCCGCATGCTGTGCACACCCAGATCCTTTAAGATCTGTGCGCCGATGTAATATTCGCGCTCATCCCCGGCAAATCCTAAGGCAAGATTGGCATCTAAAGTGTCCATTCCCTGTTCCTGCAGTTCATATGCACGCAGTTTGTTGATCAATCCGATACCGCGGCCTTCCTGCCGCATGTAAAGTAAAATCCCGCGGCCTTCCCTTTCAATCTGTGTCATGGCAGCGGCAAACTGCTGTCCACAGTCGCACCGCAGGGAGCCAAAGGTATCTCCGGTGAGGCACTCGGAATGTACACGGCAGAGTACATTTTCTCCATCCCCGATTTCTCCTTTGACTAATGCCACATGATGTTCACCATTTAAACGGTTCACATAACCGTATGCCCGAAACTTTCCATACTTCGTCGGCATCTTTGTCACAGCCACACAGTCCACCAGCTTTTCATGGCATTTGCGGTATTCCTGGAGTGCGGCAATGGTAATCATTTTTATACCGTGCCTTTTTGCAAGTGCAAGCAGTTCCGTTGTGCGCATCATGGTGCCATCCTCGCGCATGATCTCACAGCAGAGCCCACATTCTTTTAAGCCTGCCAGGCGGCACAGATCCACGGTTGCTTCCGTATGCCCGTTTCGCTCCAGCACCCCGTTCTTCTTTGCCAGAAGCGGAAACATATGTCCCGGACGCCGGAAATCCTCCGGTTTTGCATCCTCTGCCACACAGCGCATGGCGGTCATGGAACGCTCGGCAGCGGAAATGCCTGTGGTTGTTTCCACATAATCCACAGAAACCGTAAACGCGGTTTCATGATTGTCCGTATTGTTTTCCACCATCTGCGGAAAATGCAGCTTTTTTACATATTCAGCGGACATTGGCATACAGATCAGCCCTTTTCCATGCATTGCCATAAAATTGATGTTTTCCGTTGTGGCAAATTCCGCGGCACATATAAAATCGCCCTCATTTTCGCGATCCTCGTCATCGGTGACAAGAATCAGTTTTCCGTTTCGTAATTCCTCAAGTGCTTCCTCAACGGTTGCAAATCCTTCCATTGTTCATTCCTCCTGTTATTTTTTCTCTTTTTATATCCATGGTGTTTTAGAATCCACAGTTTTCCAGAAATTCCCGGGTGATGTGGCTTTCTTTTTTTTCTTCCTGTGGATGCAGCAGTTTTTCCACATATTTTCCGATGATATCCGTTTCTAAATTCACAATATCTCCCTCTTTTTTGCTTCCAAGCGTTGTCACCTCCGCCGTATGTGGGATCACGGACACGGAAAAGTCATGTGCCGTCACAGCGGCGACCGTAAGGCTGATTCCATCTATGGTAACCGAGCCTTTCTCCACCACATACCGAAGCACTTCCGGCGGTGCCTCCACCCGTATCCACACGGCATTGTCATCCCGTTTTTTTTCGGCGATCTGCCCGGTTCCATCCACATGTCCTGCCACAATATGCCCGCCAAACCTTCCGTTTGCCGGCATGGCACGCTCCAGATTCACGGGACTTTTCCGCTTACACTGTGCCAGTGACGACCGGTTTAATGTTTCATGCATCACATCCGCGGTAAATGTTTCACCGTCAAAGGAAGTGACCGTCAGGCAGACACCATTGACCGCAATGCTGTCTCCGATATGCACATCCTCAAGCACCTTTTGGGCTGCAATTGTAAGCACTGCGGAATGTGCGCCTTTTGCGACCTCCAGAATCGTTCCCATCTCCTCTATGATTCCTGTAAACATCCCATATTCCTCCTGTTCTCCACCGGATACCCTTCGATCAGCCAGTCCGATCCCAGCGCTGTGATTTTTGTCCGGGTTAACTCCACGGCATCCGCAGGGGTGTGAAATCCCTGCCCCTCAACCGGGGTTTTTGCTTCTGTCCCCCCGAACAGCTTTGATGCCACATATGCCTGCACTTTCTGCACGATTCCTGCCTGCAGTGCCGACCAGTTCAAGGTTCCCCCGCCTTCAAGAATCACACTGTCGATTCCCAGCTGCCCAAGCTGCTGCATCAGATCCACAAGATCCACATGTCCGTCTTTTTCCGGTGTAACCAGAATCTTACATCCCGCCTCGATATAAGGCATATGCATGGCTTCCTGTCTGTTGCAGGTTGCAAGAATCGTTGGAATTTCTTTCGCACTGCGCACAATCTGTGATTCCAATGGTGTCCGCAGTGTGGAATCACAAATGATACGCACCGGATTTGCCCCGTTTTCTGTTCCCTTAAGCCGGCAGGTCAGCATCGGATCATCCGCAAGTACCGTTCCCACACCAACCATGATGGCACGGTAACGGTTTCTCATGCGGTGTACATGTGCACGCGCTGCCTCCCCGGTTACCCAGCGTGATGCCCCTGTGTATGTTGCGATCTTCCCATCCAGTGTCATTGCATATTTTAAAATGACAAACGGCAGTTTCGTCTGCATGTAATGGAAAAACACTTCATTTTCCGCATCACATTCCTTTTCCAGTACATGTTCGGTCACTTCCACACCATGCTCCCGCAAAATCCGAATGCCTTTTCCATGTACCAGAGGGTTTGGATCCTTCGACCCAATCACCACCCTGCGGATTCCGGCGGCAAGCAGGGCATCGGTACACGGCGGCTGTTTTCCGTGGTGGCAGCACGGCTCCAATGTGACATAAATGGTTGCTCCTTTGGGAGATTTGGTACAATGTGCCAGCGCATTCCGCTCCGCATGCAGCTGTCCGTACTGTTCGTGATATCCTTCCCCGATAATTTCTTCATCTTTTACGATCACGGCTCCCACCAGAGGATTCGGGGATACCCATCCCGCTCCTTTTTCCGCCAGTTCGAGTGCTCGCCGCATATAAGTTTCATCTGTCATAAGTTCCTCCATACTACAAAAAGCCCCGGGCAATTTCTGCTCAGGGCTTCTTTCGGATGTGTTCTGCTGCTTGGGCTTCTTTTGAAAAATAAAAAAGCTCTGGAAATAAATTCCAGAGCAAATATTCCAATATCCATCACAGCCGTATACGGTCTCTTGTGTTTCTATCGCTTATCTTCTTTCATCCAGACTGTACTGTCGGCTTCGGAATTGCACCGAATCATACCTTGCGGCTCGTGGGCTGTACCACCGGTAGGGAATTGCACCCTGCCCTGAAGATATCTATAAAATTGTCTATGTATAAGACTATAATCATTCTTTCCTTCTCTGTCAAGGAAAAATTATTCTTATACTGCCTCCACGGTATAACGTGCTTTCCAGATGCCGCCCGGTGCAATCAGGTTTCCCCACTCCCGGTCTTTTAAATCGCCGGTAAAATCAGCGCTGTCACAGCGTCCATACCAGGGTTCCACACATACAAACGGAACATCCGGACCTGCCGGTGACCAGATTCCAAACAGTGGTGCATCCATCGTAACAGTCAGATACGGATTTCCCTCCATATCACAGAGAGAGACTTCGTGCACATTCTGGTTTTCGATAACAAGTGCATCCGCATCAAACAGATGATCCGTGACCGTAAGATAACTGTCTTTCAGTTCATAATCCACCGTACCATTTCCGACCAGACCATCTACAATTGTTGTACTTGTGAGCGGGCCTTCCACATCAAAACGGATTTTACAATTCTTTGGACGGTTGAATGCCGGATGTCCGCCAATCGAAAACGGAAGTTCCTCTTCCGAAGGATTTTCCACCTGCCAGAGCACTTCCAGCTTATTTCCCTCTATGTGATATCCAATGCGAAGAGTAAATGCATAGGGATATTTTTCCATAGTTTCCTCATTTGACTGTAATACAAACCAGAGCGTATCCTCCGTCTTGGAATCCAGTGTAAAATCCATATCACGGGCAAATCCATGCTGCCCCATCGTGTAGGTCTGTCCCTTGGTGCGAAACTGTTTTTCTTTTACTGCCCCGACAAATGGAAACAGTACTGGAGAAGTACGCCCCCAGAATTTTGGATCTGCTTTCCACATGTACTCTTTTCCTGTATTTTTACGGACCAGGGATTTTAATTCTGCCCCATGTTCCTCCACTTCGATTGCAATGAGTTCATTCTCAAGCTTATGTCTTGCCATATGTTTTCTCTCCTCCGATTCTATAAATTACGCGTTACCGCTTCGCTTTTTCTTTTCTGCAAGCGTCCCCTTAACTGCCGATTCCGGGTCCTTTATGTCTGTTCCAAAGACAGGATTTGCGGAAGTATGTATTTCAATTATGTTTTCTCCAGCCAACAGGAAGAAGGGGGATATTTCTTTCGGAAGAACAAATTTACAACTTGCTCTGGCATTCACAAACTACAGTTAATTGCGTAAACCGAAAAACTTTACTCCATGAACCTGAAATCAACGCCAGAGCTGACTTGTAAATTTTTCTGTAGAAAGAGAATATCTCCCTTCTTCCGTCCCATCGAGAAAACCTATCTTTAAACCCCCGCAAATCCGTCCCTTTAAACTCTCCAGACCCCGGACCTTGCAGTTAACCAGCCATTTAAATGAGGAGTTTTCTCACCATCTCAGCATCAAAGGTAACAGATTTCAGATGATCCACCTCAATCTGATACAGCGCATTTGCAGCAATATGTTCTGCCGCCTGCTCCAAATCACGGATTCCACTGGTACCCGAATACAGATCCACGATTGTATTTAATGCATCATCTGTGATGATACATTCCTCTTCCTTTAAGCTCATGCGCTTTAATACCTTAGGCAGTGCAAATTTTGAGAAGATAATCTTCTTTTCCTCAAACGTATAATCCGGGATATCAATTACCGCAAAACGGGACAGAATCGGTGCGCTGATCTGCTCCTTATCGTTTGCTGTGGCAATCGGATATACACCTGATGTAGGAATGAGACATTCCATGTAATTATCTGTAAATCCGAGATTATCAAGGAGTGTGAGAAGCACGTCGGCAGGGTTTCCGTTTCCGTTGCCTGATGTGGCTTTATCAAGCTCATTGATAATAAATACAAGGTTAGATTCGCCTGCCATATTAAATGCTTCCATTATAATACCAGGTTTTGCATTAGAGTAGATTCTTGAACTTCCCGTAAGCTGTTCGGCATCGTTGATTGAACTCATGTCAAGTGTAGACCACGGAAGTTTTAAAATCTTGGCGATAAGTTTACAAACTTCAATCTGTACTATCGAAAGCAGGGAGAGCGCAAAAACAACAAACCACATATCGCAGCTTAAATCGGTAAGTTTAAACGCTTGCTGCAAGACAGGTATTAGTAAAATGGCAGCCATCAATGCAACGCTGGCAGTAAAGCTCAGCCACAGCCAAGGGTTATGCCCTTCGGCACGTACCCAGATATATTCAGTGTTAGAGCGTTGGTTTAAAGCACGCAATAACTGCGAAAACGCAAGTACGCAAAACGCCATGGTTTGACCGACGGCGTGGCTTAACGTGCTGCTGCCGATATGGTAAGCCGTTAATGCTGTCTCTTATACACATCTGACGCTGCCGACGACTAGTCGAGTG
>ERZ1027065.198-NODE-198-length-31601-cov-12.103880_pt1 | contig 31601 bp, 26 predicted proteins | sample MGYA00519421_ERZ1027065 | MGnify/ENA primary metagenome ERZ1027065 (study PRJEB26926, sample SAMN06164495) | human gut metagenome | biome: ENVO:00009003; feature: ENVO:2100002; material: ENVO:00002003 | host: Homo sapiens | place: USA | collected 2012 ... | reverse complement strand
ATCTACACTCGACTAGTCGTCGGCAGCGTCAGATGTGTATAAGAGACAGGCATTACAGTCCGCCGAATCTTCTGTTTCTCCTTGCGTACTCGTCACAAGCCACAATAAGATCCTTCTTTGAAAAATCCGGCCACAGAACATCCATAAACAAAAGCTCCGCATAAGCTCCCTGCCAGATAAGGAAGTTTGAGGTTCTCTGCTCTCCGCTCGGCCTTATAATAAGGTCGACAGGAGGAATGCCCTTAGTATAAAGATAATTGTCAAAATCGTCTTCCGTAAAGCCGTCAAGATCGACCTTACCCTCTTTATAATCCCTTGCAAGACGTTTTGCCGCAGTCAGTATCTCATCCTTACCGCCGTAATTAAGCGCTACAAGAACATACAGACCGTCATTATTCTTGATATTTCTTCAATCTCGACAAGCCTTGCCTGTATATCATCATCAAACGCAGACTTATCCCCGAGAAAAATTATCCTTGTATTCTTCTGAGCCATACTGCGTATATCGTCAAGATATTTTACAAGCAGCTTCATTATGGCGTCAACTTCATCCTTCGGACGTTTCCAGTTTTCCGTTGAAAACGCATAGAATGTGCAATATTTTATTCCGATGTCACGGCAATCCTCAACAGTGCGCCTGAATACCTTCGCACCCTGTGAATGACCCGCCTTTCTCGGAAGTCCTCTTTTTTTCGCCCACCTGCCGTTTCCGTCCATGATAAATCCGACATGGAGCGGAACACAGGTCAAAGCGTCCTTATTTAAATCAGCCAATTTGATTACCGGCAATTAAACTGTCATGATTTCTTTTTCTTTTGCACTGCAGGCAGCGTCCATTTCATCACAGTATTTATCTGTGAGCTTCTGAACGTCCTTCTCGCAGTTCTTAAGATCGTCCTCGGTTATTTCGTTGTTCTTCTTCATAGCCTTGAATTTTTCCATAGCGTCACGGCGAATGGAGCGAACGGCAACCTTTGCCTCCTCGGCATATTTGCCTACCTCTTTGGCAAGGAGCTTTCTCTTTTCCTCGGTGAGAGGCGGGAAGTTAAGGCGGATAACCTTGCCGTCATTCATCGGATTAACTCCGAGGTCTGACGCCTGTATCGCCTTTTCAATGGTATTTATGGTGCTTACATCCCACGGCTGAATGACAAGATTTCTGCCCTCGGAAACCGAGACGGCAGCCATCTGCTGAACGGGAGTGGGGCAACCGTAATAATCCACGACCACCTTATCGAGCAGCGAAACGGAAGCTTTTCCGGCGCGCATCGAAACATATTCGTTATGAAGAGACTTAACGCTCTTCGTCATTTTTTCATTGGCAAAATCATAAACCTCTTGCATGGTTTTTCCTCCTGAAAATATATTGTTATTTGACTAACGTGCCTATTTTTTCACCCGCTGCGGCGCGAATGATGTTTTCGGGATCGTTGAGATTGAAAACAAGTATCGGAATATTGTTGTCGCGGCAAAGCGAAGCCGCGGTGCTGTCCATTACCTTGAGTCCCTTTGCGAGAACCTCGGTGTGAGTAAGCTCATCATATTTTACGGCGTCGGCAAAGCGGTTGGGGTCCTTATCGTAAACGCCGTCAACATTTGTCGCCTTAAATATAACGTCGGCGTTTATCTCGGCAGCGCGAAGAGCCGCCGCAGTATCGGTTGAGAAGAACGGGTTGCCGGTTCCGCAGCCGAATATTACAACTCTGCCCTTTTCAAGGTGACGAACCGCTCTGTTGCGGATATAAGGCTCTGCCACACGGGGCATTTCGATGGCCGTCTGAACTCTGACCGGAACGTCAAGCTGTTCAAGAGTGTCGGCAAGAGCAAGCGCATTCATAACCGTTGCGAGCATACCTATATGGTCGGCTCTGGTTCTGTCCATATTACCGCTGGAGCGGCCGCGCCAGAAGTTTCCTCCGCCTACGACGAGGCCTATCTGAACGCCCATCTCGGAGCATTTTTTTACGTGCTTGCACACGTCGCTTACCGTGTCGAAATTGATACCGTGACCCTCTTTGCCGGCGAGAACCTCACCGCTGAGCTTTAACAGTATTCTTTTATATGCAGGCTGCATTTTTTAATTCCTCCATTCATATTTTAAGTCATACTTATAATTAAATATATTTTATCTTAAATTCGCTGTTATGTAAAGTGCTTTTTGACCTTTAACGCGCAAAGACGGAGCGTCTTTTAAAATTAAGACGCTCCGTCACGCTTTTTGCTGCGGCAGGATTTAATTTAAGCAGTCAAAAGGCTTTCAAAGTCAATATATTTTCCGTCCTTTTCGGCCTCGATGTGGAAATGCGTTCCGTCCGCCGACTCGGCAGGTATTTCGGAGATATTTCCGATTTTATCGTTGATTTTTACCTCATCGCCCTCGCTTACGGTGCTGCCCTTGCCGAGTCCGCAATACCTCACGGTAAGCCCGTCAAGGTGGTCGATTTCAACCGTCGTTCCCCACAAAACGTCGTCATATACCCTTGTGACCCTACCGTTGTTGACAGCTCTTACGGGGTCGCCGATATTTCCGGCATAATCCGTGCCGTTATGGGTTCGCCAATCACCCATTGTCTTTGACATTACAAGCGTGTCGCCCGAAAAAGCCTTTATGCCATCGGTATCTATCGGTTTTACAAACTGCGCCGCCCGTGACAGCCTTGTCTCCTCCTCGGTTTTCGATGTATCCGGTGCCGTTTCGCGACGAGTATCGGGCACATCCGTCACTATATCCGCCGCAGGGACGGTATACACAGCGGTAACGCTCTGCTCCGTTTTTCGAGTTGACTCGCCGTTGTCGGTCTTTACTCGAAATTTTGCCGACCAAAGCGAAACGCCCAGAGCCGAAACTATGCACAGCGCGGCTATGATGTAAAATGGGCTCAATTTCTTCAGCAGCTTCTTTTTTGAGCTTTTTTCTTTTTGTATCAAAAGAACACCTCCCACGGTTATTCTTGACACAAAGTACCGAACGTATACGATAAAGAGGGAAAAACCGCTGCAATTCGCGCTATATAATAATATAGTATAGAAAAAGGCACCGTAAGCATACAGCCTACGGCGCCTCGGAAATTCAGGTTTTTGTTAAAAGTACAGGCAAAAAATAATTTCCCGTAAAAAAGGAAAATCCCCGATTGCGGCATCGGGGATTCCCTATTGAGGGGTTGCTTGAGGAGGGGGTATAAAGTACTCAGTCGGACGGGTTGCGGCTCCCTTCCTGTCGAGTACAGGTAAACTATAACCGATAAATGTGAATTAACAATGAACAAATTATAAAAAAATACAATAAAATTAAAAATTTTATTTTTTTCTCGTTTTTCGGCAAACAAATGTTTGCTTTTTCAGAACATTTGTGTTACAATGAAAAAAACGCAATCGAATGGGGGCAGTGAGATGAAAACCATCAACGAAACTCAGAAGAAAATATACGAATATCTTATGGAGCGTTCGCAGTGCGGCGTTCCGCCTTCAGTCCGTGAAATCGGTGCCGCCGTGGGGCTTAAATCGACCTCCTCGGTGCAGGCGAACCTCGACGCGCTTGAAGAGGCGGGTTACATAGAGCGTGACCCGATGTTAAAAAGGTCGATACGTGTTACCGGCGACGCGGAAAACGTAACCAATGTTCCGCTTCTCGGAACGGTCACGGCCGGTATGCCGATACTCGCCGTTGAGCAGATTGAGGGCTATCTGCCATACAGCGGCAGAGTCTCGCGCGATAAACCGCTGTTTGCGCTGAAGGTTCGCGGCGAAAGTATGATTTGGGCCGGTATTCTCAGCGGCGACATTGTAATTGTCGAAAAAACTCCCGTTGCCGCAAACGGCGAAATAGTCGTCGCCATGATTGATGACGAAGCAACCGTAAAAAGGTTTTATAAAGAAAACGGTCATTTCCGCCTTCAGCCGGAAAACGACGCCTTTAAACCCATTATAGTGGATGAGGTCATAATTCTCGGCAAGGTCGTGGGTCTTATGAGGTATTACGACTGATAGAATGACCTTTGACGCCCCTCTGCCCGTCAAAATATGCTAATCATTGCACCGATTTGCTTTTTAAGCGAGTCGGTGTTTTTTTACACGGTAAGCCTTGAGTAAGTCCGTTAATCAGGACATTTCATTACTCTTTGGTATGTTCTATTGACCGAAAAGCCCTTTTCTGCTAATATTGTATTTGCAGACGAACATTTGTTCGACAGCAGAAAGGGGCGATAAATTTGACATTATCCGAATTATCCGGGGAATACTTAAAGGAGGAGGAGAAGCTTACGCGGCAAATTAAGAGCTTCACTCCCGAAATTCACCGTTTGACGGGCGAGGACCTCTACCTCGCAAGGCGGCGGCTTATGTGCCTTTATGAAATGCGCAGCGACGTGAGAGCCGTGGCAAGGAAGCTCGAAAATTACTACGACAAGGGTGATATGCGGCCTGTTTACCGCAAACATTGACAATATTTTTTGTCGAACCGTCGGCTAATTGTAACTTTTCCTATTGATAAATTTATCACGAAACTGTATAATGTTTCCGTAACAAATTGAAAGGAGCTTCAAAATGATAAACTATTCACAGGAAGTTGAAAAAATGTGTTGCGTTGCCAAAGGGCCGAAACACGGTCCCGCGCCTATCCCCGAAGAGGGCAAATGGGTAAAGGCATACGACATCAAAGATATTTCCGGATTTTCACACGGCGTCGGCTGGTGTGCTCCGCAGCAGGGTGCGTGCAAGCTCAGCCTTAATGTAAAGGACGGCGTTGTTGTAGAAGCACTCGTTGAGACAATCGGCTGCTCGGGTATGACCCATTCGGCTGCTATGGCGGCGGAAATTCTCCCCGGCAAAACTCTTCTTGAGTGCCTTAACACAGACCTTGTTTGCGACGCAATCAACGTTGCTATGCGTGAGCTTTTCCTTCAGCTCGTATACGGCAGAAGCCAGTCCGCTTTCTCGGAGGACGGTCTTACCGTCGGCTCCGGTCTTGAGGATCTCGGCAAGGGTCTTCGCTCTCAGGTAGGTACAATGTTCTCTACCGAAAAGAAGGGCGTTCGTTACATGGAAATGGCAGAGGGCTATGTTACCCATATGGCTCTTGATAAGGACGATCAGGTTATCGGTTACGAATTCATAAAAGTCGGCAAAATGCTTGAGGACATCCGTCACGGCATGGACGCCAACGAGGCTCTTAAGAAGAATACCGGAAGCTACGGCCGTTATGCAGAGGGCGTTAAATTCATCGACCCTCGTGAAGAATAATTGAAGGAGGGACTTACAAATGGCTAATGATGTAGTATTTGAGGGCAAAGAAAGAAGAATGCCCAAAATAGAAAAATGCCTTGCCGACAACGGCATAGAAAGCCTTGAGGCTGCAAGAGACCTCTGTCTTTCAAAGGGCATAGATGTTGAGTCTATCGTCAAGGGCGTTCAGCCTATTGCTTTTGATAACGCTGTTTGGGCTTACACTCTCGGTGTTGCTCTCGCTATTAAATCGGGCGTTAAAACCGCTTCGGAAGCTTCGGCGGTTATCGGCCAGGGACTTCAGGCGTTCTGTGTACCGGGCTCGGTTGCAGAGCAGAGAAACGTCGGCCTCGGTCACGGAAACCTCGGCGCAAGACTTCTTCATGAAGATACAAAATGCTTTGCATTCCTCGCAGGTCACGAGTCATTCGCGGCAGCCGAGGGTGCTATCGGTATAGCTAAGACCGCAAACAAGGTTCGCAAGACTCCTCTTCGCGTTATCCTTAACGGTCTCGGCAAGGACGCTGCCATGATCATTTCAAGAATCAACGGCTTCACATATGTTCAGACCGATTATGATTTCTACACAGGAGAGCTCAAGGTCGTAAACGAGACAAAGTATTCCGACGGTGAGAGAGCTGCCGTTAAGTGCTACGGTGCTAACGACGTTCTTGAGGGCGTTGCCATAATGAAGAAAGAGGGCGTTGACGTTTCCATCACCGGTAACTCAACCAACCCGACACGTTTCCAGCACCTCGTTGCAGGCACTTACAAGAAATGGGCTAACGAAAACGGCGTTAAATACTTCTCGGTTGCTTCGGGCGGCGGCACAGGCCGTACTCTTCATCCGGATAACGTTGCGGCAGGTCCCGCTTCATACGGTCTCACCGACTCTATGGGCAGAATGCACGGCGACGCTCAGTTCGCAGGTTCTTCCTCCGTTCCGGCTCACGTTGAAATGATGGGTCTTATCGGTATGGGCAACAACCCGATGGTAGGCGCTACCGTTGCTTGCGCTGTTGCAGTTGAAGAGGCTGCTAAATAATTAAGCTGAAGCTTAACTCAATTCATTTTCAAAAAGACTGTCGCAGAACCGAATGTTCATAATGCGGCAGTCTTTTTTGTTATATTTTATTGCAAACACCGAATATATGTGCTATTATAGAATTTACCGGCAGTAAGTGATATATAATCACATCGACGCCGGAATAAACTTGCGGAAATATGCGGAGAAAATTAAATATGGAGAAAATAAGATTTGCGGTTGAAATCAGCAACAGCAGTGTTGAAAAGCTTTGGGAACTTCTCTTAGGAGACGGATTTTTTGAGTTTCTTCCCTCATTTAAGAAACGTGTAGACACAGAAGACGGATTTACAATTGTGCTGAAACATCACAAGTTTTCTGTCACATTCGATGATTTGGTGCCTTACAGTGTTGTTTCCGGAAAAGTGTCGGAATATCCGTATCACATTGAATTTCGATTTACGATAACGCCTCGCGAGGCCACCGAATATGCGGAGTTTACCGCTTGGCTTACGGGATTTGCCGAGAAAGTGCCTCTGTGCAGGAAGGTGTTTGCCGACAGATTCGACGAATATGTCGAGAGGCTTTTGTCACAGCTCTCAAAATATGAGAACCGCCGTCCTTTCGGTTCTTGAGCAAATACTTATATGCGTATGCAGCCATTGAAGATGCTGAAAAAAGTGTGTGCTTACGACACAACAACCCGCTGAAATAACTATATAACATAAGACCCCGATATGCCGTTCATAAGGCGTATCGGGGTTAATTTTATTTTTGCCGCTTCGGATTTTTAAAGTGCGCTTCAGTCGTACTTTTTACGTGCCACATAAGTTGTGTGCAATATTTCATGAGCCTTGTGGCTTCCCGGCTCACCGAGGAATTCATCATACAGCTCCTTGACAGCCGAGTTTTCGTGCGAGCATCTCTTCGCATTATTTTTGTCCGACTCGTAGAGTGCCTTTGCGCGGCGTTCCTTTAAATCGACGAAATTGCGTACAACGGCGTGCTGTATAGGCTGACCGCCGCCGTTTATGCAGCCGCCGGGGCAGCCCATTATCTCAATAAAGGTGTAGTCGCCCGTACCGTCCTTTATCTTATCCATAAGATAGCCTGCGTTTTTGGTGCCGCTTGCAACAGCAACCTTTACGTCAAGACCGCCGACCTCATACTGCGCCTCTTTTATATTTTTCATTCCGCGAACATCATTAAATTCCGGCGACGGAGCCTCCGCACCCGTTATAAGCTTAACCGCGGTACGAAGAGCCGCCTCCATAACTCCGCCCGTTGCGCCGAAAATAGTTGCGGCACCGGTGCTCTCGCCGAACGGATTGTCGAATTCCTCATCGGGCAAGTGTTTAAAGTAAATTCCCGCGCTCTCAATCATACGGGCAAGCTCTCTTGTCGTAATCGAGATGTCAACGTCAGGATAGCCGCTTGCCGCCTCGCCGTCACGCTTCGTCTCGAATTTCTTTGCCGTGCACGGCATAACGCCGACGACCACCATCTTGGAGGGGTCCATATTGAGCTTCTTTGCATACCAGGTTTTCATGGTTGCGCCGAACATCTGCTGTGGTGATTTGCAGGTGGAGAGATGCGGTATAAGCTCGGGATAATAGTGCTCGCAGTATTTAATCCAGCCGGGTGAGCAGGAGGTAATCATCGGAAGAACTCCGCCGTTTTTAACTCTGTCAACAAGCTCATTGGCCTCTTCTATAATGGTAAGATCGGCTGCAAAATCGGTGTCAAAAACCTTGTCGAATCCGAGTCTGCGAAGAGCGGCAACCATTTTACCCTCAACGTTTGTGCCTATCTTCATACCGAATGCCTCGCCGAGAGTTGCCCTGATTGACGGTGCGGTGTTGACGATTACAAACTTATCCGGATCGTTTATGGCCTCAAGCACCTTGCCCGTGTCGTCCTTTTCGACTATTGCGCCCGTGGGACAATTTACAATACATTGGCCGCACGATATACATGACACCGTTGCGAGGTCTCTGTCAAAAGCCGAGCTTATATGCGTATCAAAGCCTCTCGCGTTTGCACCGATAACGCTTATTCCCTGCGCATCGCAGGCGGCGACGCATCTGCGGCAGAGTATGCACTTGTTGTTGTCTCTTATCATATGAGCGGCCGAATCATCTAAATCGTAATGGATTGTCTCGCCCTTGTATTCGTCCGCATTGTCCACGCCGAAATCCTTGCAGAGCTTTTGCAGCTCACAGTTTCCGCTGCGCACACAAGTTAAACATTTTTTATCATGAGTTGAAAGTATAAGCTCAAGAGTGGTCTTTCTCGAACGTCTGACCTTCTCGGTATTGGTGAATATTTCCATACCCTCGGCCACGGGGAAAACACACGCCGCAACAAGGTTTCTTGCGCCCTTAACCTCTACCATACATATGCGGCAGGCGCCTATCTCGTTTATATCCTTTAAGAAACAAAGCGTCGGGATTTCAATTCCGGCGTATCTCGCCGCCTCAAGTATTGAAATTCCGTTTGGCACACTCAGGGGCATGCCGTTAATTTTTATATTGACATTTTCCATTTGGCACACTCCTTATCTTTTAACTATTGCGCCGAATTTGCAGGTCTGCATACAAACTCCGCACTTGACGCAAAGAGATTTATTTATAACGTGAGGCTCTTTTACATTTCCGCTTATTGCCCCTACGGGACATTTTCTCGCACAGGCGGTGCAGCCGCGGCATCTGTCCTCAAGTATCTCATAAGACAAAAGCGCCTTACATACGCCTGCCGGACATTTCTTGTCAGCCACGTGAGCCACATACTCGTCACGGAAGAATTTAAGAGTGGCGAGCACCGGATTCGGAGCCGTCTGGCCGAGTCCGCAGAGGGAATTTGCCTTGATGTAATGGCAGAGCTCCTCAAGCTTGTCAAGGTCCCTAAGCGTTGCGTTGCCCGATGTTATCTTTTCGAGCATTTCAAGCAGGCGTTTTGTGCCGACGCGACACGGCGTACATTTGCCGCATGATTCGTCTACGGTAAAGTTAAGGAAGAATTTGGCAATATCCACCATACAGTCGTCCTCATCCATTACTATGAGTCCTCCGGAGCCCATCATACAGCCTATCGCCGTAAGATTGTCATAGTCAATGGGAGTATCCATAAGCGAAGCCGGTATGCATCCGCCGGAGGGGCCGCCTGTCTGAGCAGCCTTAAACTTTTTGCCGCCGGGTATGCCGCCGCCTATTTCCTCAACTATTTCGCGGAGAGTTGTACCCATTGGTATTTCTACAAGTCCCGTATTTTTGATTTTGCCGCCGAGAGCGAATACCTTTGTTCCCTTTGAACGCTCGGTACCCATGGAGGCGAACCAATCCGCTCCGTTAAGTATTATCTGAGCGACATTTGCAAAAGTCTCGACATTGTTTTCCGTGGTCGGCTTTCCGAAAAGTCCCTTGACCGCAGGATACGGGGGTCTCGGTCTCGGCTCTCCGCGGTTGCCCTCGATGGAGGTCATAAGTGCGGTTTCCTCGCCGCATACAAACGCGCCCGCTCCGAGGCGTATATGAAGGTCAAAATCAAATCCGCTGTCGAATATGTTTTTGCCGAGCAGGCCGTACTCTCTCGCCTGACCGATTGCTATTTCAAGCCGCTTGACCGCTATCGGATATTCTGCTCTTACGTATATGTAGCCCTCGCTCGCACCGGTGGCATAACCGCAGATGGCCATAGCCTCTATTATGCAGTGCGGATCGCCCTCGAGCACGGAACGGTCCATAAACGCGCCGGGGTCGCCCTCGTCGGCGTTGCAGACAACGTATTTTTGCTCCGATTTCTGCGCTGCGGTGAAGCTCCACTTTTTACCTGTGGGGAAGCCGCCGCCGCCTCTGCCCCTGAGTCCCGACTCGGAGATAATGTCTATAACCTGCGCGGGAGTGTATTCGGAGAGGCACTTTGCGAGAGCCGCATAGCCGTCATACGCTATATATTCGTTTATGTTTTCGGGGTCTATAACACCGCAGTTGCGAAGCGCAACGCGGTGCTGTTTTTTGTAGAAATCCGTCTCCTTGAGCGACTTTATGTCGTCCATGGTGAACTCCTCGAACAGCAGCCTCTTAACTATTCTGCCCTTTAAGAGATGCTCCTCAACTATTTCGGGAACATCCTCGGGCTTTACAAGCGAATAGTAGCTACCCTCGGGGTAAACCACCATTATCGGGCCGCGCGCGCAAAGTCCGAAGCAGCCGGTTCTTACAACCTTGACCTCGTTTTCGAGGCCGTGCTTTTTAATTTCGGATTCAAGCGCCTCAATGATAGCGGCACTGTTTGAAGAGGTACAGCCGGTACCGCCGCAAACGAGCACATGTGAACGATACATCGTTTAACCTCCTTAATCTTTAATGGCTCCGACCGTGAATTCCGCAACGGGATTTCCGTTTACGATATGGTCGTTTACAACTCTTACTGCTTTTTCGGGCGTCATCTTAACGTACGTGACCTTTTCCTTGCCGGGCTCGGTTACCTCAACTATCGGCTCGTACTGACACATTCCTATACAGCCGGTCTGCTGCACGGAAACTCCCTTTACGTCTCTTTTTGCAATCTCATCGACAAACGCATTGAGAACGGGCCTTGCTCCGGCGGCTATGCCGCAGGTTGCCATACCGACGACCACCCTGATTTTTGAGTCTCCGGTATCCTCGCGCACCGTCATATTTTTTCTGGTTTTATCTCTTATTGCCATAAGCTCTTCTATACTTTTCATCTTCTGTTTCCTCCGCTGAATTTTTCCGTATTTTCGGTTAAATACTCACGTATCCATTTTCTGACCTCGGGCGCATCCATCGGCACATCGCCGAGAATATCCCGAATTTTTCGCGACTCAAATGAGAATGTGTCGTTTTCGTCACTCTCGGTAAAAGCTATGTTAACGTCCGGATTTGACACGCACAAGAGCTCCACCGTAGACGCTATATCGCCGAGCGGAACAAAGTCCACATTATCGGTTTTAAAAATCGCCGTGAGAGATGTGCCCTCGTTTACAACCGATGATATCTCAAACGAGCCGCCGCTCATTTCCGCCGCCATTTTGAAAAGCGGAACTCCGAGGCCTACCTTGCGCGTGGTGCGCGTTGTATAAAACGGGTCGGTAACGTGTTTTATCTGTTCACCTGTCATACCGCAGCCGTTATCTGAGACTCTTACGGTCAGCTTGTTTTCCTCTCTCAGGAATTCGACATCGATTTTAATCGTATCGGCGCCTGCCTTAAGCGAATTTTCGGCGACATCGAGAATATTTAACGAAAGCTCTCTCATCACGCACCGTATTTTGCGAGTATGCCGGGCACGTCCTCGGGAACGAGCTTACCGAATACCTCATCGTTAACAGTCATAACCGGTGCCAAGCCGCACGCACCTATACAGCGGCAAGCTTCAAGAGAAAATCTGCCGTCCGAGGTACATTCACCCGGCTCTATTCCGAGTATTTCGGTTATTTTATCGAGAATTTTCTGCGAGCCTTTAACGTAGCACGCGGTTCCGAGGCAAACGGAAATATTGACTTCTCCCTTCGGCGACAGCGAAAACTGCGCGTAAAAGGTCGAAACTCCGTAGACCTTTTCGAGCGGAACGTCCATACCCTCGGCTATCATAACCTGAACCTCATACGGAAGATAGCCGTATATCTCCTGCGCCTGCTGCATAACGTACATCAAAAGGCTTTTATCGTGCTTATTGTCGTCGATTACCTTTTTGAGCTTCTCCTCCTGCTCCTTTGTACCCTTAAAGGGTATATTGCTTACTTTTTTAAGCATTCGGGTCTTTCCTCCTTGCATCCGTAAAGCGAAAAGCGCGGCTTTTCACTCATAAATTAGACATTGGTATAATTATAGCAGACGCGTCTTAAAAAATCCATTATTTTTTACAAAAATATATCAGTATTAAATTATCGATTGCACAATTTGTACAAGTTGTTTGGTTTTCCTGTCTTTTGCCGTGTGCATCGGCAAGCAAAACTGCGCAAATTGTCGTTTTCGGTGCACGGACGGTATAATTATTCATTTTGATGTTTCCGGCACGCCGTTTTTTTATATACGGCGCCTTTTTTTGAATTTTAAAGGTGAATTTCTTTTCACTTTTTTCAAAAAAGCCTTGTAAACATACATAATACTGTGATAAAATAAATTTTACATATTACAATAATTCTAAAATATTTATAAAATAGGTGAAAAAAATGGATCTTCGCGCGCATCACAAGCCGACATTTGACAATATCTCGGCTGAAAAAAGGAGCAGAATCCTCGACGCCGCGACAAACGAATTCGCTGTAAAAGGCTTTGAAAACGGCAACATAGGCACTATTGCAAAAAAAGCGGGAGTCAGCGTCGGCTCTCTGTATAAATATTTCGAGAACAAGCAAGACCTTTTTCTGACTGTCGTTCAGCACAGCATTTCGCAGATGGAGGAGCTATTAAACGTACTCGCCGTAAGCGATGAGGACATTCTCATAAAGGTCGAAAAAATCATACGCACAATACAGTCTTCCTCACGTGAGAGCGCGGTGCTTGTAAAGCTCTACAACGCAATGACGGCGGAAAACGATCCGCGCTTTGCCTCTCAATTCGCATACGAAATGGAATCCATGACGTCGCGCATCTACCGCATCGCAATTGCCGAGGGGCAGAAAAACGGCGACGTGAGAGAGGATATCGACCCGGCTTTCGCTGCGTTTATGCTTGACAATCTCTTTATGTCGCTTCAGTTTTCATATTCCTGTGACTATTATAGGGAGAGATTTAAAATATTTGTCGGGAACGATATTGAATCGCGTGATGAATTTGTCGTTGAGCAGAGCTTGAAATTTATAAAGTCTGCATTTAAGAATAAATCTTAACCTTTGGGAGGTTTTTGTTTATGGGAAATCCGATATATGTAATTGCCTATGACGTGGGAACCACGGGCGTTAAGACCTGCCTGTTTTCCATCACGGACAAAATCGAGCTGCTCGGAGCTGCAAGTGAAGGATACAACCTCTATGTTTATCCCGACGGCGGAGCGGAGCAGGACCCCGACGAGTGGTGGGAGGCAATGCGCACAAGCACCCACACGGTAATGAAAAAAGCCAAAATAAAGAAGAGCGATATATCCGGTATCTCGTTCTGCTCGCAGATGCAGGCTCTCGTTCTCGTTGACAAAGAGGGTAACGCCGTAAGACGTGCCATGAGCTATATGGATCAGCGCGCGCGAGAGGAGCTTAAAAAAGGTATTGCTTACGGTCCGCAGATAGCCGGTGCAAACATACCTAAGCTTTTAAAGGCTCTCAAAATCACCGGTGCGGTTGCGGCATCGGTAAAAGACCCGGTATGGAAATACAAATGGGTCGAGGCTCACGAGCCGGACGCATTCAACAGAGCTTACAAGTGGCTTGACGTTAAGGAATACCTCATAGGCCGTATGACGGGCGAGTTTGTTATGACTCAGGACTCCGCTTTTGCATCAATGCTCTATGACATACATAAGAAATGCTGGAGCGAGGAAATGTGCAAAATCTACGGCATAAATCCGAAGCACCTCGCAAAGATAGTAAAATGTACCGACAAGGTAGGCGAGCTTTCAAAGAAAGCTGCCGACGAGCTTGAGCTCGAGCCCGGCACCGCGGTATTCGGCGGCGGCGGCGACGCTTCGCTTATAGGCGTCGGCGCAGGCTCGGTTGACCTCGGCGACACGCACGTTTATTCCGGCACATCGGGCTGGGTATCAACCGTTGTTGACAAGAGCGTTGTAGACACCTCTGCCATGATAGCCGCGATAGTCGGCGCACGCGACGGCTACTACAATTATTTTGCAGAGCTTGAGACCGCCGCAAAGTGCGTTGAGTGGGTTAAGGACCACCTGGCTCTCGACGAAATCGACATATACCTCGACAAGAGCAAAAATTTAAAGCACGGCAAGGCAGATCAGGAGGTTATTTACACAAACCTTTACGATTATATGATGGCAGTCGTAAACACGGTACCCGCAGGCTCAAACGGCGTTGTGTTCACTCCGTGGCTCCACGGCAACCGCTGCCCCTTTGAGGACCCGAATTCACGCGGTATGTTCTTTAACATCAGCCTTGAAACCGGCAAATCCGAAATGATAAGAGCCGTTGTGGAGGGCGTTTGCTTCCATATGCGCTGGCTCCTTGAGACAGAGGCCAAAAAGGTCAGCACCTCAAGCACTATTCGTTTTGTAGGCGGCGGAGCTCTTAACGATGTCACCTGCCAGATACTCGCAGACTGCACGGGCAGAACCGTTGAAACCGTTGACAGTCCGCAGAATATAGGTGCTGTCGGCGCGGCGGTAACAATAGCCGTCGGCACGGGTCTTATAAAGGACATCGGCGAAGCGAAAAAGCTTATCCCCGCGGCTAAGGTCTTTAAACCTAACCCGGCACTCAAGCCCGTTTACGACAGAAACTACAAGGTTTACACAAATCTCTATAAGGCGAACAAGGAAAACTTTGCAATCCTCAACGGAGACAATTAACAAACCGCATAAAGAAAAGGCACTCTTTCGAGTGCCTTTTTTGTTTGATTAAATTTAAACTGCGATTACTGCTGCGGCATCTGACCGCCTGCGCCCATAAGCTGCGACATAATACCGCCGCTCTTTTTCTTTTTAGGCTTGTACGGAGGCGGATTTTTGAGCTTTTCACGGAGCTTTTTGCTGCTGCCGGAGGCCAAAAACTTATTTATGAGAATAACCGTATCTCTCATATCGTCGCACATATATGCGTTTGCATTCTCGAGCATAACCGGGTCGTTATTCATCTCGCCGAGAATCGTCACGGCAACAAGGCTCTGTGTGTCATTTGTGCCGTTTTCATATATGTCGTTAAGTATTCTGAAAAGCTTGGTCATATCCTGCTTTATGCCGAGACGAATGGTGTTCATAATATAGGAATTAGCGTGCTCGGTAAAGAAGGTGTCGGGCAGAAACTCGCCGTACTCCTCAAAATTTTCCTTGTAATACGGCTTGAGGTCGGGGTACAGAGCGGAAAGGCGGTTTGCAAGAGTGTTGCCGTCATAAGACGAAGTTCCGTTTTTAACAGCGGTTTTCGAAACCGGAACGGGTATTTTCTTGGCCTTGCCGCCGGCGGTTCTGTTTTTGCCGTACTTCTGCAAAATTGTCTCGTTAAGCTCGTTGCAAAGCGATTTAACGTCGCGCTCATCAAAGTCCTTCGGGTCAAAATAGTTTTCCGACGCGCTCTTATACTCTCCGTCGTCCTCCGAAAAGAGGAGACTCAATTTAACGCCGTCTATCTGTATTCTGATTTTACCGTTATCACCCGCATAGTCGATAAACGTTTTTTCGGTCTCCTTATCGACGGTTATCGGGAGCGCATCCTTTTCAATATTTTCGGGACGGACAAGCGCAAAGCCCGCCTCGGTAACAGCACTGTCAACACCCTTCATAAGAACGGATACAGCATTGTTTAAATCCATCATTTCATATACCTGCCTAAAATTTATATAGTTAATTGTATCATAAGACGGGCACTTTGTCATTAAAAATTTTTAAGCGCCTATCATTGCGTTGAGTGCGTTCATATATTTTGAATTTGACGGCACCATGGTATAGTTGCAAAAGAGCACCGTATCTATGCCGTTATTCTCCACAAACGATGGGATATTCATACCCTGTATGCTCTCCTGCCTCGGGTCAAGAACATAGACCTCGCTGAAGGTGTCGAGTAAAAACGGTGCCAGCGCATTGCCGTACGATTCCTTTATCAAAAGCACCTTTTTGCCGCTGCCGCAGGACGACACCATTTTGATGAGCGGCTTATCGCCCTGTATAAACGTAAGGTATTTGCTTGACTCATCGGTGATATTTGTCGATATAACGCGCAGGGGCTTGCCGTCAGTCATATCCGCGGTGGAAAACGACTCGGCACTTACATCGTAGCGCGGAAGGAAATACTCGACATAGTCGGGGTTTTTCTTGAGGTTTTCACTTTGAGTGTAGCGGTACATACTGCCGACAAAGTCGTCAAGCTTGCCGCTTTGGAAGCTGTCAAGCGGCGTGCAGGTAAGCCCCGCCGATTCGCAAAACGCCTTGTAGGCATAGTAGGCTCCGCGCGCCGTCCAATGGTGGTCGGTGCGGAAATATTCGTATTCATCGGTGTGGCGCGCTATCTCGCTGTATGCGTCAACACCGGTAACCTCGGGATTGAGAGCCAAATATGCTGTGGAAATGCCCATCTGCTGAGAATGACTGCCGGTTCTGTATTCCTCCGGACCGTAAAACTCCATACGCGTGGGAGCAAGCATCACATATACCTTTGATGACGGGATTTTAGACGCAAGATTATTTGCGGAGGCGGCATATTCCTTGAGCTTCGTGCTCGCTATGGAATACATCTCCATTGCGGCGTCGCCCGTAACGACTATATATCCGTTAAGAGAATACTCGCCTATCGGCTGAACGCCGATTCCGACAGATGAGGTGGTAGGCTCGGTTTTTTCCGGCTCGGTTTCGGTGGCCGCCTGTGTAGCTGCCGCGGTCTCGCTCGCCGCAGCGGAGGTTTCCTCCTCCTTTTGGGCAGAGAGCTTCGGCGCCGTAACGACCGCGATTATTATAACAGCCGCCGCAAGCACCGTTTCTATTGTACCGATTATTTTTTTACGTTTGGTAAGTTCTTTCATTCGGTCTTACTTCTTCCTCCGAAAAATTAAACCTTTTCTCCGGTCTCGGCATTTACTATGTTTTTAAACACGGCTATATGCGTACCCGATATATATTTATCCACGTGCATACTGCCGAAGAACCATTTTGAAAATTTGCACGAATCGGAAAGCTCCTCAAAATACGCGTTGAGAGCTGTAACACGCAACATATCGTAATCCTTGAGCTGTAAAAAGCCCTTGATTCGCGTAGGCGGCTCGTGGGTAACAACTATATCAACGGAAAAGCCGTGCTTTTCAAGATTTTTTGCACCCTCCAAAAGCTCATCCTGCGAAGGTATTTCGTCACGCGACCAGCCGTCGTTCTCTGAGCGTATGTCAATATCGGGGCTTTCGCCGCCGCCCATTGTAAACACGCTTTTGCCGTCAATATTATATATTTGGCCGCGCATAAGGTGGTAGAGATTATCGTAAATCTTATGCACCTTGCCGCCGTTCCACTCGCTGACTCCGTAGCCGTTCAGAAGTGAAAAGTTCTCGTGGGTACCGTCAATAAAGCAGATATTGTATTTTCTCTTGCCGAGCTGCTTTAATATTTTTTGTTCTTTTTTTGAACCGTCCCATATAAAACCGAAGTCTCCGCAAACTATAAGCGTATCCCCCTCTTTAAGGGCACGGAGCTTTGACGGGACAAGTCTTTCGACCTCGCCGTGTGTATCACCGGTAATATATATCAAGATTTTCACATCCTTAATACAATTATAATTGAATTTCAGAGCGTATTTTGCTATACTACTTATGATACACTTTTTCCTAATTCTTTTCAAGGGGGATTTTGTAATTGAAACGTGTCGCATCAATAATGCTAACCGCAGTTATACTTATCTGCTCACTCGTTTTACCGGCGAGTGCGTCATATAATTCTTCGCTCGACACAAGCGCGGATATAGCATTCCTTGTAAGCCTCGATGACGGAACGGTTATCTTTGATAAAAATGCCGACAAAAAAGCGGCACCCGCCTCACTGACTAAAATCGTCACGGCAATATTGACCATAGAAAACTGCGCCGACCTTGACACCGTAATCACCATAAAGCAGTCCTCCTTAGACTTACTTAAGGGTACGGACAGCTCTACTGCCGGGCTCAAGGCAGACGAGGAAATCTCGATAAAAAATCTGTTGTACTGCATGCTCGTAAAAAGTGCCAACGAGGCTGCGGTTGTGCTTGCGGACTATATCGGCGGCGGAGATGTTAACGCATTTGTAGGTATGATGAACGACTTAGCCTCAAAGCTCGGATGCGAAAACACGCACTTTATGAATCCCCACGGCCTTGACATGGACGGGCATTACACAACGGCGAGGGATCTTGCAAAAATCACACAGCACGCTCTGACCTTACCCGTTTTTACCGAAATAGTGAACACCGTGACCTACACTCTGCCCGCTTCCAATAAAAGCGGCGAAAGAAATCTTCTCTCCACCAACTGGATGATAAATCCGAACTTTAAGACATATTACTATCCTTATGCTCAGGGAATTAAAACGGGCACGACCTCAAAAGCGGGTCACTGCGTAATTTCCAAGGCGAGCAAGGACGGCTACAACTACCTCGGCATAATAATGAATGCTCCGAAGCAGGACGTTAACGGCGACGGGAACCCCGATAACTGTGCCTTCCTCGAATGTAAAAAGATGTTCAAGTGGGCGTTTGACAACCTGAAGCTCACCAAGATTGCCGACCCGTCGCAAATAGCCACGGTGATAGACGTAAAGCTCTCGTGGAGCGTGGATCACGTAAGACTCATTCCCGAAAAGGAAGTCACGGCACTTGTTCCCACGGGTACCGATTCCACAAGCGTTATGCTTGAGGTTATCCCCGAGGAAACCCCGACGGCCGTAAACGCACCCGTAAAAAAGGGCGAAGTCATAGGCAAGGCGCGCATAATGTATGCCGAACAGGAAATAGCAACCGTAAACCTTGTTGCCGCGGAGGACATAAAGGTAAATCCGTTTAAATGGATTCTGCACGGCATAAAGGTTGTGTTCACATCGGTTGTTTTCCGCGTGATATTCATTTTGGCTGTAATCGTTCTCGGAATATACATTTTCTCGGTGATACGGCGCAATCAAAACAAAAAGCGCAGAAGAAAAACCAAAGTCATAAAGAACTTCAGAAATATCAAGTAAATATCAAAAGCTTTGTTTTAAGCGGGCCTTTAATTTGGAGATAATTTATGAATGATGTTTTAATAAATACAGTTATTGAACATACGAATATGATGTTTTATAATTTTTCGATTACATTAAAAACATGTGATATGGATTTGATATTATGCGATATGCCAATATGGAAACATGTGTACCATACTTTACATTCTTTGGATCAGTGGTATATCAATCCTGAAGTATATACTGAACCGGATTTCCATGAACCAAATTTAAATAGTCTTGATGATTATGATAATCAAAAGGTATTATCACGAGAAATATTAATTGATTATTTTGAAACAATCAAAGAGAAAATAACGGAATATTTAAACTCGTTATGTGATGAGGATTTATATGAAAAACCCGATGGGTGTGAGTATAACAGATTATCGTTAATTCTGGGTCAATTTAGACACTTTCATTGCCATATGGGTAATATAAATGCAACAACTATCTACAATACAAACAAATGGCCTAAAGTGCTTGGTATGTATTGGTTAGACAAAATTGATGATTGTGAAGATACAAATGACTTATATGAATGACTTCATATATTAGAATCATACTGATACTCAATAAATTTTTGATATTTATAGTTAAATAAGTACAAAAGATAGTGTGTAAAATTATTTAATATATCCATTGATGCTAAATATAAAATAAGTAATCAGTATCAGCGGAATTATAGAATTAATCTATACAAAAGCCGAGAAGAAATTGACTGCATTGTCACATTTTTGCTCGGCTTTTTATATTGAAACAGAGTGACTAATCAATATAATATTAGTATAAATATCTTAAATCCATAGAAAAATTCTATAAATAAATTTTTTGTGGGTTATTGGAATACATAATCAAATCTAATGTAGCCGTAACGCAAAATAAAGGCTCGCTTTTTTCTTTGCAGAGAGCTAAAGCCGTAAAATATTTCTCGGGGCAACAAAAAAGGAGCCGCAATCCTAAGAGTTGCAGCTCCGTTTTTATTTTGTTTGATTATCGCATCAGATGGATTTGAGAAGCTTCGGAAGTCTCGCGAGAGTTCCGCCGAGTCTCCAGAAAATCGTATTGAAGCCTACAAAGCTCGACTCGTCGTCATTGAGCATTTTGAGGAGTCCCTCTGCCTGCTTCGGCGAGAACGCGCCCATACTCATCGAAATGAAGTTACGAACGGGTATCTGCGTTGCCATAGCCGCGAGCATTTTGCCGTCGCCGTTAGCATCGGAGCCCATACCGGACATTATCTTTTCGATAAGTCTGCAAAGCTTGCCGCCCCACTTGGTGTGGCGTGCGTCGTTAAGGCAGCAGTAAAGGTCAATCTTCTTGTTCTTATCTATTTCGGGATTCGGAAGCTCACCGTAAACAGCAGCGAAATCATCACGAGTGATATTTGCAACATTGTTGTAGTAATTCGGAGCTGTCTTTCTGTAATCCGGAATGCTTGCGGTAACGGTGGATTCAACGGTCATTGAAGCCGTAAGCTTGATATCGCGGCTCGAAGAACCTACGAGTATGTCAAATTCACCGGTTTCAACCATCCAGTCGCCGAGCTCTACGTTGTAGAACGCGAACGCTCTCTTGGAAAGCTCGACTGATACCTCTTTCTCTTCGCCTGCTTTAAGGAATACCTTCTTAAATCCGCGAAGCTCTTTCTTCGGACGGAAAATGGTGGATTCCTTATCGGCAACGTAAACCTCGGCGATTTCCGCACCGTCTACACTGCCTGTATTCTTTATCTTAAACGAAACCGTAACCGTATCGGTATCCTTCATTTTGTCCTTTGAGAGCTTAATATCGCTGTACTCAAAGGTGGTGTATGAAAGGCCAAAACCAAACGGGAATTCAACATCAATATCGGCTGCGTCATAATATCTGTAACCGATGTAAACCGATTCTCTGTGCTCCGAGGTAACGGGTCCGCCGGGGAAGTTGCCGTAGGTCGGGTTATCCTCAAATGCGCGCGGATAAGTCTCGCTCGTCTTACCGGAGGGATTGACTTTACCGGTAAGGATATTTGCAACGGCGATGCCGCCTGCCTGACCGCCGAGACCGGAATTGAGAAGTCCCTTAACATTTTTAAGCCACGGCATAAGAATTACCGAGCCGCCTGCGATTACAACAACGGTGTTGGGGTTTGCCTCGGCAACCGCAGCAACAAGCTCATTGTGCTCTGCCGGAATTTCAATTCCCTCTCTGTCGTAGCCCTCGCCCTCGAATTCTTCGGTAAGACCTACAAATACAACGGCTACATCAGCCTTAGAAGCGGCCTCTTTAGCCTCTGCTATAAGCTCTGCACTTGTCTTTCTGGGTGTCTTGTCCTTCTTGGAGGGAGCACTCTTATAATAGCCCTGAGCGTAAGAAATGTCTACGCCGAGCTTCTGAAGCTCGTCAAAAGCGTTTGAAAGCTTGGTGGGGTTGATTACGGAAGAGCCTGCGCCCTGGAAGCGCGGTGCCTTTGCCATTTCGCCTATAACGGCAACCTTTTGGCCGTCCTTGAGAGGAAGTATGCCGTCGTCGTTTTTGAGAAGCTGCATTGAGCCCTCGGCTATCTTCTGAGCTATTGCGTGATGAGCGTCAACATCATATGTATGTGTCTTTTCAAGAGCCGGCTTTGATTTGACTATAAGGTCAACTACCGTATCAACTCTCTCATCGAGTATTTTTTCATCAAGCGTACCGTCTTTTACGGCAGCGATGATTCTGTTTGTGTTAAGGTCGCCCGAGCAAGGCATTTCAAGGTCGGTGCCTGCCTTAAGTCCGGGGATTCTGTCAACGGAAGCACCCCAGTCGGTTACGATAAGGCCCTCAAAGCCCCACTCTTTTCTGAGCACCTTTTGCTGAAGCCATTCATTTTCCGAAGCATAAACGCCGTTGATTCTGTTATAAGAATTCATAACCGTCCAGGGCTGAGCCTTTTTAACGGCTATTTCAAATGCGGTGAGATAAGTCTCGCGAAGAGTTCTCTCATCAACTACCTCGTTGACTACCATACGGAAAGCCTCCTGAGAGTTAGCCGCGAAGTGCTTGAGAGAAGTACCTACGCCCTTTGACTGAACGCCGTTTATAACGGCTGCCGCACATTCGCCGGCAAGAAGCGGATCCTCCGAAAAATACTCAAAGTTTCTGCCGCCTACGGGAGCGCGCTTGATGTTTGTGCCGGGGCCTAAAATGGTAGATACCTTTTCCTTAAGGCACTCTTCACCCATTGCCTCGCCCTCTTTCTCCAAAAGCTCCGGGTCCCAGGAGCAGGACGACGTAGCCGCAGGCGGGAAGCAGGTTGCCGGAACAGAGTTTCCGAGGCCTATGCCGCCCGTTGAGCTCTTTTTGTCCGGATTAGCCTTACGAAGGCCGTGAGGGCCGTCGGTAATCATTATCTTCGGAAGGCCGAGCTCCGGAGCTTCCTCAAGATGCCAATAGTCATAGCCCGAAACAAAAGCTGCCTTTTGCTCGAGGCTCATTTTTTCCACAATTTCCTTATGCTTCATATTTTTCCTCCGTTTTTATACAGCACTGCGCTTGAAAATCCGCGGCACTTGCATTTTTTAAACCAAAATCATTTTACACCCGCGAGGGGTATAATAATATAAATATTCCGTTGTTTTTATAATAATTTACGGATTATTTATAATAATCGACAGCCGCTCTGCCCGAAGTGACTTTTTTAACATACGAAGCCACCTTTTGATGCTCCGGATGAACTTTATAGGCGTTGAGGTCGTCCTCGTTTTCGGTGACGACTGTAAGCATTGCGTCAAAATTACGGTCGCACACCACTTCGTTTTTAATGAAGGTGAGACTTTTGATTTGGGAAATTTTTTCCGGTAACGCAGTAAGACCGGCTCTCACGATTTCGATGTTTTCGTCAAGCGTTTTGCCCTCTGCATCACAGAATTTCCACATTACATTGTGATAAAGCATTTTCTCACCTCCGAAAAGCCGTTACAAGCTGTAACCGCATAATTATTATATAATTTTAACATATAAAATCTTAATGGGCAATAGCCTTTTTAGTAAAAACATTGCTAAAACAGCGTTTTTTTGAGCGTATACGCAGTTCTGCATCGCTTTATGCCGAAAAAGACTGACGGTGAGTCTTAGCCGAGCTTTCGGCAAAACTAAAAAAGCGGAGATTCGCCGCAGCGAACCTCCGTAAAACGAGCTTATTTATTTTTGATTGTTGCCGTAGCCGTAACCATATCCGTAACCGTAGCCGTACTTTTTGTTGTAGGACGACATAAAGCGTTTCGGCATACCGCTCTCTGTATCATTGTAGATACATCCGACGAGCTTGGTGCCGGAATTTTCGAGGTTTTCAACGGCGCGCTTAATACGTCTTGAAGCAACCATATCGTTTCTGACAACAAGAAGTATTCCGTCGGCATAGCTTGAAAGTATCGACGCATCAGCCACAACTCCGCAGGGAGCCGTATCAATTATAATATAATCAAACTCCTTTTCCGCGGATTTGATTATATCGGACATAGCGTCCGTAGAGAGAAGCTCCGACGGGTCAAATACAGGCTTTCCGCTGACAAGCAGGAAGAGATTGTATTTTTCCGAATACTTTATCGCCTCGGCGAGAGTCTTTTCGCCGTTTATGACACCGTATACGCCGCCGTCCTCGGAGGCATTGATTCCGAGAAGCTTTGCAACTGCGGGCTTACGCAAGTCGCCATCCACCAAAAGCACCGACTTGCCGTTTTGTGCGAGTGCAAGTGCGATGTTTACCGCGCTTGTCGTCTTGCCCTCGTTTTCGGCTGTACTCGTTACCACAAAAGTCTTGTACTTCTCACGCTGAGCGGTGTGCTCTATCTTTGTTCTTATAATCTTAAAGGTTTCGATGAACGGGAAGCCGCTGCGTCTGTCGGAAATAAGCAGTGGCTTATAATCCTCACCCTTTTTCTTCTTTTTACGGTTAACGTGACCGACCATACCGATAACGTCAACGCCGAGCTTGTCCTTAACATCATCGGCGGTTTTAACCGTATCCTTGGCAATTACCGCGAGAACAATCGCAAATAATGATATGACGAGACCTGCGGCAAAGCCTACTATGGTATAGTTTCTTGCGCTCGCATCGCGGTTCGGAGCACTCGCAAGAAGCGGCGGGTCGATAACCGTCAAGGTGGTACTCGGGAAAGCCGCGTTTATGGCGCTCTCATAGTTATTTACATATGCATTCGCTATTCCGTATGAAACGTCGGCATTCGGCGTAGTCACGGTAAGATTTATTATAGCCGTGTCTTCAACGGCCTCAACCGAAACCCAGCTCTTTATGTCTGCCACGGAAATATCTTTAAACCCGCTGTTGTCGGCAACTCTCTTTGAAAGCTCTGTCGTTGTAAAAACATATTTGAAGCTCTCGGCAAGCGTTGCGGACGCGTTAAGGTCCGACTGAGTCTGACCCGAAACGGCAAGTGCCGAGGATTTATTGTTTGCTATAAATGTTATCTTAGACGAATACGACGGCGTGTAGGTGAGCTTTGCAACGGCAAAGCCGAGTACAGCCAGCACCACTGCCGAGATAACAACTATTTTCCAATGCTGCAATATTTTTTTGAGGTATATAACGACGCTGTCGAGATTGTCGCTCTCCTCAGCATGAGTTTTCCCCGAAGATGAATATGCCATCTTTTTAACTCCTTTTAAACTTAATTAACGCAAAACAATTATTTGTATTATATCAAATTCGTCCCGATACTACAATAGAAAAAATAAATTTATATTTTTTTCGAATGCAAATGTCCGTCTTTTATCTCTATAACGCTGTCGGCAACTTCAAAAGCCGCGGTTTTGTGAGAGATAATAACGCACGTTCTGTCTTTTAACGACCTCAAGCCCAAAAGGAGCTTTTTCTCCGTTTCGGCGTCAAGTGCGGACGTCGCTTCGTCAAGCAGCATAACAGGCGCGCCCGACAGCACAGCCCTTGCAACTGCGAGGCGCTGAATCTGCCCCTCCGACAGTCCCCTGCCGTTTTCCATAAGGACGGTATCAAGGCCGCTCGGCAGCTCGTTTATAAAATCATAGGCGCAGCTTATTTTTGCCGCCTCGAGCACCTCCTCGTCCGTCGCGGTGCTGTTTGTGAGCTTTATGTTATCGCGTATGGTGCCGCTCATCAGCATATTCCCCTGCGGAACATATGCAAACAGCGGACGCATATATTTGTCAATATGATATTTTTTGCCGCCGGACACAACACTTATGCTTCCCTTTTGCGGTGTAAGCACCCCTGTAAGCAGCTTGAAGAATGTGCTTTTCCCGATGCCCGATATTCCCGAAATTACTGTGAAATCGCCCTTGTTTATCCGCACAGAGCCGTCCTCTATTACATTTTCTCTGCCGTAGCCGAAGGTCACGCTCTCCATTTCCATATATGACATCTCATCATATATTTTGCCGACGTCAAGCCCCGGCAAATTATATGCGACGCTCTCGGGGAGCGACTCGGTTTCAAGTATCCTGTCGGCAGAGGCGAGCATGGTATAGTATTTCGGCAAGTAACCCGACAGACTCGTAACGGGCGCTTGCACCTGACTCACAAGCTGAACTATCGCCGTGAGAGTTCCGAAGGTTATCGCTCCGCGGCTCAGCCTTGCGGCACTCCAAAGCATCGCGAAAAGCCAGCCCACCGAAAATGCCGCCGAAAAGCCTATATTTGCGAAAATCGACCACCTGTTGCGTTTTATTTTAGCATAGTAATTTTCGTCCTGATACACCTTCGAGCGGTCTTTCATCATATCGGCAACGTCAAATATCTTAACGACGAGCAGATTTTCTATTACCTCCTGCATAAAGGAGCGGACTCCGCCGTCGGTTTTTTGCACCGCCTTGTGAAGAGACTTCATTTTGCCGCGAAAGAATCGGGTGAATACAAACAGCAAAGCTCCGCCTGACAGCAATATGAGTGAAAACATCCTGTCAAGCGAAAAAAGAGCCGCAAAGGCGCAAACGAGCCTCGTCACCATAGCAACGGCGGACGGCAATATCGTTACGACGCCGTCGGAAACCACCGAGACGTCACTTGTGAGCCTTGTCATAAGCTCGCCCGTGTGAATCGAGGTGATTTTTTCGTAGTCCTTTTTGAGTATTGATGAAAACAGCTCTGTTTTAATGCTTATCTCGATTTTGCCCTGTACTCTCGCCTCAAGTGCTTTGCAAACAACCTTGAGAAATGTCTGTAAAAGTATGAGTGCGCCCAAAGCGACGCCGTTTTTAATCAGAGCGTTTTTATCGGCATTTTGCGCCGCGTCTATTATATACTTCGCATATAGTGCCGTCATAACTCCGCATACGGAAAACAGGGCGTTGCCGATTATCAGCAGCACCATACGAGGGCTCTCTTTTTTTGAGTGAGAGGCTATCCATTTTTCGGCAGAGCTTTTTTTCACTTACCGAGCTTCCCCCTTATTTTTACTATATATTTCCTCACGGGAAACAGAAGTTTCCAAAGCTTAACATAGAGGCGATATCTGCGGCTGCTCACGGAAAAGGTTTTTCCCTTGCGCGTTATAAACGCAACCTCGCCTATTATGTTCTTATCGGTTATGCCGTGCTCCCTGACCCATTGATTGTCGCCGCACATAACGTATCCGTTTTCGTCCTCGCCGACTTTTCTGTGCAGCACGAATGCGCCGTCGTTTCGGCGGTAAAACGGAATAGCATCTTTTTCAAGCGGCAAAACGGCACTTTTAAGCGTAACCTTGTCTCTGCCCGCCACAAGCAGCGGCAGCATGCTCGTTCCCGTAATCGGTAAAACGACCGTTCCGCCGGCTGAGAGCTTCTCCTCGATTATCGGGAGCAGCTCCTCTAATTTAACTCTTTTTTTGCCGTCCAAAATATCATTCCTCTAAAAGTCCGTTTTTGCGGAGCTTTTCAAGATAGCGGTCAATATCCTGCGCCGCGGTCTTTTCGTCTGTATCGTACCGTGAGAGTACACTTTTCAAAAGCTCGTCGCGCGTGGTTTCCTTTTCGAGCTTGCCCCACAAAAATGCGCCGACGGGATTCAGGGTTATCATGCCCGTGAAATCCGCCTGAACAGCTCCGACCGGCACAACCACATAGCTTCCGGCAACCCTACTTAGCATAAAGCCGTCTTTAATTTTCATATACCAGCACTGCCTTTCTTTTTCTTAAGCTCTCGGATTTTGTCTGTAATATTCCTCTATTCCGTCATACGACACGTGCGCCGCCGACGGGTCCATATTGCATTTAAGCAAAAAGACCGGCACCTCTTTTAAAAGAGCGTCGAGCAGCGATAACAGGACACCCATATACTGCGGTGTTTTCGGGCGTACGGTCTGTGACATAAACAGCGGCACGGCACTCGCCGGACTTATTTTTTCAATACTGTTCTTTTGGCTTCTCTCTATAAACACAACAGCCCTTATCGGAGCCGCGGCGTTTCTGCTCTCGTCGTTTTTGCCGCTGAACGGTGTGCCGTAGGCAACTGCGCCGCTTTCGTTTATGATAATCGCCGGCTTATCGTCGTTTAATATATATGCGTCGGGAAATTCCGAGAGCCAAAGATGCGTGTGCGTGGATTTGCCGGTTCCGCTGCGCGCGGAAAAAAGATAGGCATTGCCGCCGCGGCACACGCACGACGAGTGAAGCATAAAGCCGTTAAATTCAAGCAGCTTTAAATAAAACGCCTCGCCCGTCCACACATATCGGCACTCATCGAGCGTCAGCATGGGATAGCTTTGCCGCCTACGCATAAAGAAGTCATCGTCGAGTTCTATTTTTATGTCGGTTTTTTTATCGTCACTTGTGAGATACGGTCTGCTGCGCTCAAAAAGCAGTCCGTCCCCCGTCTCAAATTCAACCGTCAGACCGGCTATTTCGAATTTTTCCAAAGCGCACCTTCCCATCTTCAGTCTTCCCGTTGATTGTAACATTTTTTTGCTTTTTTGTATAGTCCGATTTTACCGCGAATATAAAACAAGAGCCGAGCTTACGTTTTACGCAGGCTCGGCTTATTTATTTTCTTATTGCGCGCTTTCCTGCTCACCGTCACAAGAATACACAAGCGGCATTTTCACCGTCGCCTTAAACAGGTCGCCGTCTATTGAGAGTTCAAGCTTTCCGCCCTGAAGCGTGCACAAATCCTTTGCTATCGAAAGCCCGAGACCGCTGCCCTCCATGGTACGTGACTCGTCTCCGCGTACAAAGCGCTGAGTCAGCTCATCGGGGTCTATATTCAACTTTTCGCGTGAAGTGTTTTTTATCGTTATTGTACCGTATGAGCTGTCCTTTTCGACGTCTATATATACTCTCGTACCGGGGAGAGCATACTTTTTGACGTTGCTCAAAAGATTGTCTATGATTCGCCACGTCTTTTGGCTGTCGGCGTATATAACAATCGGCTCCGTCGGCTCGTTGAGCACCGCATCGAGATTTCTCTCCTCAAAAGCGTCGGACATTTCACCGACCGCCTGAACCGCAAGCTCATGGAGATTAACATTCATCTTGTTAAACGTCACGGCTCCCGATGACGCCTTTGACGCCTCGACAAGGTCCTCGATAAGTCTTTTGAGTCTTATGGATTTTTCATCGAGCACGTTTATATATTTTTGTGCCGAAATATCGTCTATGTCGCACTTTTTGAGCAAATCGACATATGAGATTATCGAAGTGAGCGGCGTTTTGAGGTCGTGCGACACATTTGTTATAAGCTCGGTTTTCATTCTTTCGCCCTTTACCGCCTCGTTTATCGCCTTTTGCATCTCCTCCTGCGTAAGGCTGAGATTGAGCGCCAGCGTTTTTAAGGGCTCAGGCATATTTTCCGAATAGATGTTTTCGGGAGGCTCTCCGTTTTTTGCGTTCTCCGACGCCGCTATTATGCGGTCAAGCGACAGCACATATTTCCACATAAGCGAAACAGTCAGAATATTATACAGCAGCAGCACCGCTGTAAGAAGAACGAACCAAAATCCTCTGCACATAGCCGCAACGCCGGGCAGCACGGTGTTGCCGATTATATAGCCTATAAGCACAAGCAGTACACGGCGTCTTAAGCGCACCGGCTTTTCACGAAGCCTTTTAAGCGGTGAAAATAATTTCCCGATAAACCTTATAACATACCAAACAAGCGTTGATCGAAGCCAGTTTTTTTTCGCCTTGTAATATTTAGAAACAGAACAGAGCCACTCAAGCAGCACAGCCCACACCGCAACGGCAATAAGCGACATAACCACAAACATCATAAGCGCTTTGCCGTCGGCATAGTAATCGAAAGCATGTTTGTAATCGGCTGCCAAGGTTAAAATTCCGTAAACTCCCGCCCCCGCAACAGCGGCAGCCAAAACAAAATGCAAGTCCGTCGGAAGCTTGTCGAGAAACGAAAATTTGATTTTTTCGGGGCCTGCCGTCTCGCCTGCCGCATATATAAGGTAAACCGACACCATGGCAAGAACAAGCATAGATGCAAGGCTTAAAAATATATAGTTGTATGTATCGGCACTGCTTTTTACCATCTCCGACTGCATATTGTAATAATCGTCGCCTTCCGACAGCGTTTCGGGAAGCATCAGAATTATGTCATAGCCGTTGTTTGAAAAGCATGAGCCGAGAACGTTTGACAGCGTGCGTTTATAGTAGTAATCCGACTTAAGGCTGAAATAGTATTTATCGCCGCTCTGTACGGTATAGAGCGTATCGCGGGTTATTTGCGGACTCGCCGCGACAAGTCCTCCGTCGGCGGTATAGACCATATACCATCTGCTTCCGCTTGTAAATGCCGAATAATCTCCCGATTTTTTAATTTCGTTCGCTTTCTCCTCGCTCGTTTCCGTCTCAAGATTTGTGATTATTTCGCCGGTAGACGGATTATATATATAGTATTTAAGATTCTTTATATTTTTGATGCTGCGGCTCTCCATAGCGACCGTTGTTTCATACTCACGGCGCGCCGCAGACATAACCTGAGAATATGCATTGCTTACGAGCGACACCAGTTCCTCGTCCGTGGTGGATGTCGAAAAGGTGACATTCCCCGAATCTCCGCTCTTAAGCGAATAGCTCTCCCGGCAACCGTCATAGTAGTCCTTGTCGTAATTCGGCGAAACTACGTTGTCGGAGCGGGAATAGGCAGAGACGTTTTCGTAGACATTTGTCGTATATGCGGAAGCACCGGCCCCCGTAACATCGTCGCTCTTTTGAGAAGAGGAATACTCGGAAGCGGCATATTTATCACGATATGCCGCCACAGCCTCTGACATACATTCCTTTTTGAAGCGCTCCAGCTCCGTGCGAGCCGCGCTCAGCTCCTCGTCGAAAGTGCTGTAATACGTGCTTTTATATGCGTCCCACGTCATAAGGCCGCTGCCGGCATATATCGACTGCACATCGGAATTCAATTTCGATGCAAACAGCGACGTTTCGGTCATATCAAGACTTTTTGCCGGCTTTGTAAGGATCTCCGAGCCGTATCTGAACAGGTCGTTTATAGCCTTAACCGCACAAATCGCCGAGGAAAACGCAAGCAACGCCGCAATAAAAAATGCAACGAGCTTTAATCCGAACGAAGTTTTAAAGCTTTTCGATTTTATAGCCAATGCCCCACACCACCTTTAAATATTTCGGCTCTTTGGGATTTATCTCTATTTTTTCTCTTATTCTGCGTATGTGCACGGTCACGGTTTTTTCCGTCTGGAACGACGGCTCCTTCCACACCGCTTCGTATATCTGATTCGTAGAGAGAACTCTGCCTATATTTTTCATAAGATATTCGAGTATGCCGTATTCCGTAGCGGTAAGCTTGACTTTTTCGCCGTCGAGCGTAATCTCTTTGGAATCGAGGTCAAGAGCGAGCCCTCCCGTAACTATAAGGCTGTCCTTTTTCTCCATACTGCCGAGCGAAACATAACGCCTTATCTGCGATTTCACCCGTGCCATAAGCTCAAGCGGATTAAACGGCTTTGTCACATAGTCATCCGCTCCGAACGAAAGACCCGTTATCTTGTCCGTATCCTCACTCTTGGCAGAGAGCAGGATTATCGGTATGTTTTTGCTCTCACGGAGCTTCAGCGTTGCGTTGAGTCCGTCGAGGTCAGGCATCATTATATCGAGAATTATACATTGCAGCTCGTTTTCCTCCGCTGTTTTCAATGCCTGCCTGCCGTTTTCCGCCTTAAAAACCTTATACCCCTCAAGATTTAAATATATTTCGAGTGAGTCGAGTATCGCTTTGTCGTCGTCACACACAAGAACGTTATACATAACTTTGCCCCTCTTCCGTATTTTTCGCCTGCTCGGCTGATTTTATTTTAACAGATTATCACACAAAACGGAATACAAATATTTTATATCTCCGTTTTTCGAGCCGCCTCCCTACACAGTAAGTTTATACAACATCGAAATTACAAAAACATATACAAAAAATTACAATTCGGTTAAATTTAAAAAGGTGCCGCGAAAAATATTTTATATTGTTAAATCCCTTTTCGTATGATATAATTTACAGTGTATAAACTGTCTCTTATACACATCTCCGAGCCCACGAGACCGGAGCCTATCTCGT
>ERZ1027065.159-NODE-159-length-35415-cov-7.507268_pt1 | contig 35415 bp, 49 predicted proteins | sample MGYA00519421_ERZ1027065 | MGnify/ENA primary metagenome ERZ1027065 (study PRJEB26926, sample SAMN06164495) | human gut metagenome | biome: ENVO:00009003; feature: ENVO:2100002; material: ENVO:00002003 | host: Homo sapiens | place: USA | collected 2012 ... | reverse complement strand
GGGCTTTCGCCGCAGGAGCTGCGCGTACAGGCGGCGGGTTTTGTATACGGCGCAAACGCCGATACGGCGAACTACCAAATAGAATGCAGTTTGATATATTATGAAGGAGGAAAAAACAGATGAGCGAAACAGTAGTAAAAAGAAGCGAGAAACTGGCCTTTTACGGGGTCAAGGGGGAAGGCGACGCGGTGACCTACCACCGGATGGCGGGTTTTACCGACATTTCTACCAGCAAGAATCCAAAAGAATATTCCAGGCAATACGTAGACGAGGACGCGGAACGCACCGATGTGGTTGGATATGCGCCTTCCATTGCCTACGGGTTTGATTATTTCAAGGGAAACGCGGTTCATGAGGACCTAATAAAAATCAGCGACGACGAGCTGATGGGCCAGGAGGCCACCCGGTCTATTTTGATTGTGGATGTGGGCGCCACAGGGCCCAACGCCATGAAGCGGGATTTTGCGGTAATTCCTGACAGCGAAGGCGACAGCACCGACGCTTACACCTATTCGGGCAATTTGAAGGCCAAGGGCGCCAAGGTGAAGGGCACGGCAGCCTCCACTGACGGATGGCAGACTTGTACGTTTACTGAGCCGAGCGAGGAACCAGGCGCGTAAGCGGAGATTTGTGACAAGGATTCGGGTACTGGACATAGAGATTAACACAGCGTAGCGGGCGGCCGATGACCGCCCCTACAGAGGGGAACGGTTGGTAGTGATTTGAATTGAAAGGTGGAGAATCATATGAAATATGAATTTGGTAAATTTTCGGCGGAGATTGACGCTACGGATTTGGCGTTTACCGAACGGTTTGAGGCTCTGGCCGGGGCGCTGAGCGTCAGGATTCAGAAACTTGGGAAGGACGGAAAACGAAGCGAAATTATTCGGGGCGTGTTTCAGGCGCATGTTGAATTTTTTGAACAGCTTTTCGGAGAAGGGACGGCAGACCTTTTATTTGGCGACACCGTGAATCTGCGGCAATGCGACGCTGCGCTGTTGGCCCTGGCCAAGGTGGTTCAGGCCGACGATGCGCGCTACGCCAGCGAAGCCAAGGCGGGGGCGGCGGCCATTAGCGGGAATCGCACGTCAAAGCGCGGGAAAAGGAAATGAATTTATTGCTGGACCCCCTCCCCGACTTTGTAGAGGCGGACGGGCACAGATACCGGATATATACCAGCTACCGAAACTGGATAAAGATGGAGCTTGCCATGACTGACCGGAGGCTTTCGCCACAGGAACGGGCGGTTCGGCTTTTGGCTTTATGCTATCCGCCGGACGGGCTGCCGCCGGATATTTCAGCCGCCTTTGACATGCTGATGGAGTTTTACCGCGGCGGAGAGGAAGCCTATGAACAGGGAGAACGGGGCGCACAGGAAAATGTCGGTCAAAGGCCGGTTTACAGCTTCCGCGAGGATGGGAATCTGATTTACAGCGAGTTTTTTCTCAATGGGATTGATTTACAAAAGACAGACCTGCATTGGTGGCAGTTCAAGGCGCTGTTTGCGCGGCTGCTTGGTACACCGTATAAGGAGATTGTAGGCTACCGTGCAATGGATTTGAGCGCTATTAAGGATAAACAGCAGCGTCGGCATTACGCCCGTATGAAAGCCGCCTTTCGCCTGCCGGACCGCCGCACGCCGCAGGAAATGGAGCGGGACATGGTACGCGGGCTGGAGGCTCTATTTTGAGATAAGAATTATCTATTGATTTGAGATATGATATATGATATAATATATGCAAGCATTAAGGGTGATAGGTTGTTCCCCGAAAGGGGGCGGTATGATGGAATACATAGCATTGATTGTTATTTTTGCATTTTATATCGTTCTTTTGATTAAAAACTAAGAAAAAGAAATAACCGCCCACCATAGCGGTAAGCGGCGTTTCTAACAAGCTCAAAACTTGAATATGGGACGACCGCCACGGCAATGGCAATCACCCTTGATGTGATTATTATAACATAGAAATAAATATTTGTCAATAAGCGTTTGCGGGTGCGGACGCTTTTTTATTGACAAAACTTGACGGATGTTGTATAATAGTGGCAGGCGATTAGGAAGGGTACTGTGAAACGCCGTACCCTTGACGGCGAAGGGTATAGCGAAACGCGATACCCCCTGATGACGTTGCCCTGAAACAGGGCAGCATTGACGAGGTGTATAGCGAAACGCGACCCACCTCTTGTGAGGTGGTAATTTGCCACCCCATCGGTATGCCCTGTATTTGGGCATACCTGGACTTATGCTCAAAAATGAGCGAAAGTGGAATTGCGTTTTCTAAAATTTCAGAAATCGGCTTCGGCAGGAAGGGTTCCCCGTTTCAGGGTACCATTGCAATTTGAAATAAGGGGGATTTGGAAGTGGAGGTAAGAACGTGTCAAAAATGCGGGGCGATTCATCCCGCAACGGACAGATTTTGCCCTAGCTGTGGGTGGGACAGTACTGTTGAATATGTAAAGCAGGTAGGGTCTAGTCAAGTTGATTACAAAAGGGCTTTTCGGGCTGTTTCGGTATTCTTAGGGATAGTTATTGTTGTCGTGGCCTGTATTTTAATTAACCAGGGCGGCAATTCATCGGCTCCGGTCACTGCGATTGCCTCCCCTACCCCAGCGCGGACGGCGAAGCCTACGGTCACGCCAATTTTTACGCTACCGCCGGCTACGCCTCCGCCGGTAGCAGCGGAATCCAAGTCCGGTATCAGTAAATCTGCAATGAAAAATTTTATTGATAAGTCTATTCCTTTAGCATATAAAGGCAATACTTATATTGTTGATATATTAACTCCGGTTTCTGGAAACGGTTATATCATATCTCCGCAATTAGACAGTGAGCTTTTTACATCAGAGACGGTTTGCAAAGAGGCTTGCGTGGAAATAATCAGTTCTCTATTGAGTGCTAAAGAATATAAGTATATATATTCTATGCAGTTTACATTTGTGAATAAATCTAAAATGATTTGCATTTTGAATGTTGACGAACCTCAGGACATATCTTCGGTTGACGAGATTGAGAAGAGTATCAGTTAATCTAAAGAACAAGGCACCTCAAAATTCGGGGTGCCTTTTTATATAGAAAACAGGAGCTAAAATAGGTTGAGCCTGTACCACTCATGAAAAGTAAATACAGGCTCAATTGGCTCGCACCATCAGCAAAATATTATTTCATAGAAGCGTGTTTCTGTCAATCTGAACATAGAAACTACTGAACGCAAAATTGCGTTGAATGAATCAGTTTGCTATTTCATACAAAGAATACCTTAACTTTTTGTGCAGAGTGACGAAATGTTGATTTGCCTCTTGACTTATTGTAGCTATCATGATATCATGCTATCATGATAGGAGGTGAAAGGCATTAAGCAGATAATAGTAAGAGTATCTGATGAAGTCCATCAAAAATTAAAATCTAAATCTATTGAAGAAGGCATAAGCATTCAGGAGTTACTATCAAATTATATTTATAGCTATATAAATGAGTATGAAGTACCTAAAAAAAGCAAATCATATATTATTGAAAACGAAAGTACGAAACAGTCAATAGTATTGACGAAACCAGAACTAGAATACCTAAAGTTTATGCTAGATAAAATGATGGAAGAATCAGACGAAGAAGAATAGAGCGCCGTTACCCTAGACAAGTATTTCAGCGCTCTACGCACGACAGAGCAAGCTCTATCTGAAATCTATTATATCAGATTCGTTTGCTTCTGTCAAATTAAATTTGATGGAGGTATTTTTTGTATGAACGACATTAGAAACACATTTAAGGCATTACTTGCAAAAGAGGAACGGTTGCATGATTTATTAAGCATACTTGGAGATTTTCTTGTAAATGAAGGTGTGCAGAACAAGGAGTTTGATATTTTAAGCGCAAAGTGCTTTATTGAGCGGCTGTCAATGTACTATAATTTGTATAACGCGATTGTAGACATATCTTCGGCGCAGATAACAGAACTTACCGCCGTAGTGGATGAACTGTACATAACCGCAGAGCCTGCCGCCGTAAAGGAGGTGGCTGTGGCATGAATGAACTGATTCAGATTCATTATGATAATGACCGTCCTACCGTTCTGGCAAGGGAATTGCATGGTTATTTAGGTGTGAAAACGTTATATAACGATTGGTTTCCGAGGATGTGCGAATACGGTTTTGTTGAAGGGAATGACTTTTACTCATTTTTGAGTAAAAGTTCTGGGGGCAGGCCAGCCGTAGACCATCAGCTCACGGTGGAGATGGCAAAAGAAGTTTGTATGCTACAGCGAAACGAGAAAGGCAAGCAGGCGAGGCAATATTTTATTGAATTAGAAAAGCAGTGGAACACGCCGGAGGCAATCTTTGCGCGGGCGCTGAAAATGGCGGAACGTAAGATTGGCAGTCTGACGTTTCAGGTTGCACAGCAAAGTCAGCTTATCGGAGAACTGAAGCCGAAAGCGAACTATGTTGACATCATACTGGACAATAAAGGGCTTGTGACTATCACACAGATAGCTAAAGATTATGGCATGAGCGGGCAGGAAATGAACCGGCTGCTGCATCAGCATAAAGTGCAGTATTATCAAAGCGGGCAATGGCTGCTTTACTCGGAGCATCACGATAAAGGCTTTACGCACTCAAACACGATACAGATTACGCGAAAGGACGGCACACCGGATGTCAAAATGCAGACCAAGTGGACGCAGAAGGGGCGGCTGTTCATCTATGAGCTTCTGAAAAAGCATGGGGTTCTGCCGCTGATTGAGGTGGAAAAGGCAAGCTAACACTTGACAAAAGGGAAAAAACGGGGTATAATAAAAGCAGATACAGGGCGAACCGTTTTGAACGGTTTAGCTAAAATCTAGGGTATACAATAACCGCTATCATTTGGCTGTGAGGGCGGTTATTGTGCTTTTATCGTAAAAACTATAAGAAACAGTATCACAGACACTATTATCTTTAGTATATGTACCATAAACGCCACCCCCTTTCTACAAGGGAGTGCTAAACCGTCCTCGATTGCCCTGCATCCACCAAGATTATTATACAACACGCAACTAAATATGTCAAGCGCTTACATTTTGTGAGTGCTTTTTCATGCCTGAAAGGAGGAAATTTATGGAATACGCTGGGAGCCTGAAATTTGATACAAAAATTGACAGTAAGGGGTTTAGCGAAGGGCTAAACAAGCTTGGAAGCGTTGCAAAATCTGGCGCAAAGATAGCGACGGCCGCGATTGGTACGGTCAACGCTGCATTAACGGCAGCCGGCGGGTTTGCAACAAAGGTCGGCATGGACTTTGAGACGGGAATGAGCGAGGTTGCGGCCATTTCGGGAGCGACGGGGAAACAGCTTGACGCGCTGACTGAAAAAGCGAAGGAAATGGGCGCAAAGACGAAATTCAGCGCTGCGGAATCGGCGGAAGCGTTCAAATACATGAGCATGGCAGGCTGGAAAACAGAGGATATGCTGAGCGGCATTGAGGGGGTCATGAACCTCGCGGCGGCGTCGGGCGAGAATTTAGGGCTTGTGTCGGACATTGTGACCGACGCGCTGACGGCGTTCGGACTTTCCGCGAAGGACAGCGGCGAGTTTGCGGACGTGCTGGCGGCGGCCTCGTCAAACTCTAATACGAATGTCGCTATGATGGGCGAAACATTTAAGTATGTCGCGCCGGTGGCGGGGGCTATGAAATTCAGCATTCAGGACACAGCTGCGGCGATTGGGTTGATGGCGAACGCGGGTATCAAAGGAACCCAAGCGGGAACCGCGCTGCGGGCGATTTTCGTAAGGCTTTCCGACCCGCCGAAGGACGCGGCGGAAGCAATGGAGGCGTTGGGTCTTACGGTGACGAATGCGGACGGAAGCTTTAAGTCTTTAAGTGAAATTATGGGGACGCTGCGGGAGAAATTCGCGGGACTGACAGACGAACAAAAGGCGCAGTATGCTTCCGCGCTGGGCGGGCAGGAGGCAATCAGCGGACTACTGTCTATCGTCAACGCAGCACCTGCCGATTTTGACAAGCTGACTGCTGCGATACAAAATTCTAGCGGGGCCTCGAAGGAAATGGCGGACATCATGAACGACAATTTAAAAGGCGACATTACAATCCTAAAAAGCGCAGCCGAGGGGCTTGGGATTGCCTTTTATGAGACGTTCGGAAACGAGCTGCGGGGGCCTGTAAAATCCGCTATAGGCATGGTGGACGGGTTAAAAGCGGCACTGCAAAAAAGCGGCGTGGAAGGGCTTGTAAAGGAGCTTGGAAATAGCTTTGCTTCTGTTGCCGCTGCTGCCGCCAGGGCCGCGCCGAAAATGATTAATACGGCAGTTAAATTTATTGAGGCATTTGCTGACGGGATTGAAAAGTACGCGGGCGAACTTGCAGCAGCTGGGGCTTCTATTGCGAAATCGATGGCAAAAGGGATTGTAAGGCTTGCGCCGGCCGTGTATGACGCGGGAGTGTCTTTGCTCAAAGAGCTGGCCAGGGCTGTCGGTGGCGACGCGCTGGCAAACAGTATTGGGAAGCTTGCGGACACGGTAAAGACTACGCTCAGCAATGCGTTCCGCGCTGCTGTGAGCGCTGTGCAGCCGCTTGTATACGTGATGTCGGGGCTGATGCAGATTGCCGCGCCGCTTGTGCCTTACATTTTATCCGTTGTGGCGGCTATCAAGGGGTTTGCAGCGGCTCAGGCGGCGACGGCGGCGATAGCCGGAACGATAAGCGCAATTAAAACGCTGATAGGCAGTTTTGCCGCCGCGAAGGTGTCTGTGCTCGCCTTTACGGCAACCGAAACCGCCGCGACGGTGGCGGAATACGCGCTTGGCGGGGCCATGAGCGCGAAGGAAATTATCATAGGGGTGGTGACGGGGAAAGTCAAGCTTGCTACTGCGGCGCAGGCAATATACAATGCGGTAGTTGCGGCAAACCCTATCGGTCTGTTTGTCGCCGCCCTTGCCGCGCTGGTCGCGGTTATCGGCGTTTTGTATGTAACGACAAAGAAGGAAACTGAAGCGGAAAAGCAGAGCCGAGAAGAACGGGAACGCATGAAGCAAAAGACCGACGAGCTGTGCGGATCGAGCAAAGAGCTTTCCGACACGATTAAAAGCAATCAAAAGCAAAGCAAGGAGGATATAAGGTCAACCGAAGGGCAGGCTGTGGCGGCAAAAAAGCTTGCGGATGAACTCTATGCTTTGAATGACAAAGAAAAAAAGAGCGTATCGGAAAAGGCGAAAATGAAAACTATGGTCGATAAGCTCAATGAAATTATGCCGGACTTAAAGCTCAATTTCAATGAAGAAACCGGCGCGTTAAGCAAAAACAAGGATGAGGTATATGAAAATATTGCTGTTTGGGAAAAGCTTGCAAAGCAAAGGGCCATTACGAACATGGCAACACAGGCGATTGAGGACAGGTACAAAGCGCAGCAGGAGTTAAAAAAAGTAATTTCGCATAGAGAAGATTTACAAAAAGAGATTGATAATATTGAAAGCCGAGGAAAAATAGAGTCTTTTTATGGTTCAGAAATAACGACTTACTCTTCAGAAGATTACAAATCTTTAGAGGAGTATAAGAATAGCTTAGCAGAAGTTAATGCACAAATATACGAGCTGTATGGCAGAATACAAGACACAATAGGCATAGAGGATGAAATGAAGCATGGTATGGATGAACTGTCAAGTTCAACCCTACCAAATGCAAAGAAAAGCTATGCGAATATCATTCAGGAAATTCAAAATGTTAATGCAAAGGCTCCGCAGACACTGGACGGAATACGTCAGGCATACAAAGAATTTGGAGTAAACATGGCGACGGATTCCAGCACTTATGGAGAAAAATTCTTAGGTGCATGGAAAGTAGCTGTAGAGACCGCGCAGCCGGAGGCATTCAACTCAGTTGACGCATTTATGCAATACGTTCTAAGCCTTATGAGCAAAGAAGAGCAAGCGGAGCTTATAGGGCGCGGCACGTCGGACGCCTGGAAGGACGGGCTGATTGAGCAGGCGGTGGCAAGTCAGGGGGATTTATCCGCTGTGGCAAGCCAGGTGGGCGGCGAATATCTGACGCAGTACCTGCAAGCTATGATACGAAACAAGCCGGAGCTGAGCGCGGGTATCAATGCTTTACTCAAAGAAGCGGGGCTGGACGCATTGCCTGCCGCAGCAGAAACGGGCAGTGAGACGGGGACTGAGCTGGTGGACGCGGCGCAGGAAGCGGTAAAGCAGGGCGATATTGACTTTATCGGGCCGGTACGGCAGGCAGGAACTGAAGCGAAAAAAGAGGCTTCGGGCGGCGGGACGCATACCGCAGAGGAATTTTTAGACGCGGCCGGAGAGGGCGCGAAGGACGGCGGGACGCAGCTTAGCGACGCATGTGGCGCGGTGGTGGCGGACGCTTCCAGTCAGGAGGAGGCGGCGCAGACCGGCGCGGACGTTACGGCGAACGCGTTTGGCGACGAAGCGAAAAATGAAATCGCCAATCAGGAGCAGAAGGTGCAGGGCGCGGTAAGTGAGCTGATGAACGCGGTTACAACCGACGGCGAGGGGGCGGACCAGAAGGCCGTCGAGGTGGGTCAGGCCATGCAGGAGAAGATTTCCGAGGGGCTGACCGGGCGGCAGGAGGAATTGAAAAATTCGGTTATCACGGTCACAAAAAACGCCTCGGACGGAGCCAAGGATTCTGCCCGCAGCGGGGCAATTCCGGTGGGTAACGAGATGGCGGAGGGTATCCGCATTGGCATTACTGAAAAAGCGGTGACAATGAACGAAAGCCTTAAAACCGCCGTACGGAATGCAATCGAAGCGGGCAGGAAGGAAGCGGAAATACACTCTCCTTCACGGGTGACGCGGGACCAAATCGGCAAGCCGCTGGTGGACGGCATTGCAGTTGGAATTCTGGACAATGGCGGCGAAGCCAGCGAAGCAATGGAACAGGTCATCGCGGACCTGGAATTGCAGCGAGATTTGGGGCTTGTCGGCGACGCGGAATATTACGCACAGATGGAGCGGTATCGGGATGAATATCTGGCGAAGGGCACCAGGGAATGGTGGGATTACACTAAGCAGATTTTGCAGTACCGCGCGGACAGCTTGACGCAGGGATTTGATTTAGCCGAGGCGGTGGACAAAAAGGAACAGGACCGGCTTAGCCGAAGCGGGAGCCTGACGCTGGAGGAAGAAGGCCGCGTATTGCGGGACAGGGCCGCGCGAAACCGCGTATTTGCGGAGGAAGTTCTGGCACTAGAGGGAATCACGCAGGAGAAGAAGCGGGAGCTTCACGAAAAATACCTAGACGCGGCGGAGCAAGCGGAATCTGAGGCCTTGGAGGTTCAGACACAGATATATGACAAGCAGGCGGAGGCTTTTGAGGAAAAGCTAGACCGCGAGGAAACGCTCTTTGCGTTCCGCAAGAAGATGAACGGGGTTTCTTTTGAGGAGGAGCAGGGGTATTTAAAGGCACGAACGCTGAAATACCGCGATTTTTCGGAGCAAGTGCTCAGCATGGAGGCTTACACGCAAGAGCAGCGGGAGAAGCTTCATCAGGAGTATTTAGACAAAGCGGAGGACGCGGAGCGGACCTATCTTGAAAACCAGCGGGGCCGTTTGGACCTAGTGGCGGAGCAGCTGAAGGGGATTTTGCCGTTCTATCAAAAAGCTTCTATCAAAGAGGGCGGTATTAAAGCGGAATACGAGCTGAAGGACGGCGCGTGGCGGAACAAGTACGAGGCGGCGGAAAGCGCGTTTTTACCGCCGGATTATGCAGCAATGTCGGCGGAAATAGACCGGTACACGGCGTTAATGGAACAGCTCAGGAGACGGATGAACGAGGCCGGCGGCAAGCTGTCTGAGGATTTTTATACTGAATTGTCGGGATTATCGGTGCAGGACGCAACACAGCTGCTTTCTATGTTAGTAAAGCAGAGCGACGCGCAGTTTGAGGCATTTGCAAAATTTCAGGCGCAGCGGAACGCGCTGGCGGACCAAGGCGCGGCGGACATCTTGGGAATCGACCTCGCGGCGTATCAGAGCGGGCTGAAAGCAGCCCTGGAGGGCAATAGTCTAGACCTTTCGCCGGAGGGGCTGGGCGCGGATATGGCGGAGGCGGAGGCCGCATTTGAGGACACGGGCAAGAGCTTGAAGGAGAAGCTGCTGGAGCACTTCAAAAATGTGCCGGAAAGCTTTTTGGACATTGGCGTGGACGCGGCGGAAAGCTTTGCGGACGGGTTTGCGCAAAAGCTGGAGGCGGTCAAACTACAGATTCAGAGCGTAGTTGCGGGCATTATGCCGACGGCGGCAGCTGGCGCAGGAGCTGGGAACGTACAGAATATCAGCAATGCGGTAAGCTACAACCTCTACGGGTCGGGCGAGACGGTAGCGCAGCAGCTACAGAGCGCGCGGGCACACCGTCAAATTGAAAAGCTAAGGGGGAATTTATGATGTATTTGAGCTATGAAAGCCCCGCCGGAAAGGTGGATTTATGCGGCGGAGCCTGGAATGTCACTTCAATCGACGGGCTGGGGTTGGTAGAAAAAAGCTATCAGGCGGTCAGCTACGCGGGGCAGGACGGACAGCAAACGCTGTCCTCCGTTACGCCAGCGCGGACGATTACGCTTGCGGGCGACATTAGCGGAAATTTGCAGTACGAGTTTTCGCGAGCGGCGCGGATATTTTACAAGCCTGGGATTTTTAAGATATACAGTCATTCCACGGCGCGAGCTATCTCGGTGCGCGGGGCGGTTTTCAGCGAGGAGGAGCGGCTAGGGACATACGGCAGATTTATCTTACAGCTCACTTGCGACGACCCGTTTTTTCGGGATTTAGACAAGAAAAGTGTTGCTCTTTTCGGGCGGTCGGACGTGTACAGCGAGCCGTTTACTTTGCCTTGTGTGTTTACCCAGCGGCTCAACTCCGCAAGGGTAATAAATCAGGGAGATGTGCTGGTTCAGCCGGTGTTGCGCGTCAAGATTTTAGCAGACACTCAAAGTGTTTCTATCGTGAATCAGAGCACGGGGGCGCAGGTTGCAGTAACGGCGGGAGAAGTCCCTTATGCGGCGGGCGACGAGCTTATGATTGACCTTGCGGCGCGGAAAATCAGCAGCGCTATGCAGGGAGATATTTTAAAGCGCAAGAGCCTTGACACGGTTTTGTCACGATTTTGGCTAGAGCCTGGAAAAAACGAGCTATACGTTGAGCTGGAAGGGGCGGGAGAAGTTTGGTGCGAGTTTTATAATAAATATGTGGAGGCGGTGTATTAATGGAAGATATTTGCATTTATGATTTTGAGTTTCAGCTGTTATATATCGCTTCTGATTTGATTTCAAGTAATTGGACGATTTGCTATAACGGAGTTGGAAGTTTTGAGGGCGTGTTTGCGGCGGAAGGTGAACTGATGGCGGTTGTGTCACAGCCGTATTTGATATTAGCGCAGGGCGACAAACAGGCAATTATCACAGGCTGGCAGTTGGAGGGGAACACGATTAAGATATACGGAAAGACTGTAAACTGGCTACTGAGCCGCAACGTGACTTTGCCTTTCAAGACATCTGAATTTGGGATTGCGGAGGATGTACAGAGCATTGCGCGGTATCTTGCCGCACAAGCATTCGATGGGGCGCTGACGCTTGGCAAGGAGGCAGAAGGATTTGAAAAAACAGCGCACTTCTGGCGGAACACGGCAAATGACACGCTACAGGTTATCATAGACTGTCTGGACAACGATGGCGGCGGGCATGTGCTCCGATTCGACATATTACAGCAAAAATGGGTGTTTGAAGTGTTTCGTGGGCGGGTGCTTGACGCGGAGGTATCAGCGGACGACGGGACGGCTTATGATGTTTCTTATGTTAACGACTGTCAGGACTATTGCGGCGGCGGATGGTGGGAGCTGCGATTTGCGGACGCGGGCGAATGGAACCCCGCTACAAATACGCCGGCCCTCATGGACGGAGCGGAGGGCAATTATTTAAAATCCTGGCGAGTGACTGAGACGGGAACCTGGCAAGGAAAATCATTTACAAAAGACGAATATGCTATTTGCACTGCAAAAGACGGGTTGATTATACCCGCAAAGGAGACCAGCGGACACTGGGTGAAGATTCCGGCGCAGGAAAGCGGGATAAAGGCATGGTACGCGGTGCTCAGCGGCGAGAATGAGAGCGAGGTACAAACAGCTTTGCAAAAAAAGAAATGGGAGAAGTCGATTTCCGCAAAGGTGAAGGAATTAGAGCTGCTGCCCGGCGATTCAGTGCGGGTCCGCGTGGTGTGCGGTAGCTGGGATTTTGTGCAAACGAAGCGAGTGGAAAAAATTAACTATTGGTATGAAAACAACAATTCCGGCATGGAGCCGGTCTTAGAGGAGGCTGAATAATGGCGTATACAGTGGATTTTTTAGACAACAATCAGGTGACAGCGGCGCAACTGAATGCGATTCGCCAGGAGGCGGGGGGCGAGGTCAGCGCTGATTTTACGGCAAATACGGAATACATGACGTCTAAGCTTAACGACATCCGCAAAGGAATTTTTTCAGAAGGAGTGAAGGATGGATGTGCGTGCAGCTTAGACGAGAGCGGGGCAATTAGAATTGGGGCAGGGGCCTGCTGTTTCGGGAACGGGATGCATTTAGAGATTGACGCGGAGGGGGCCTGCGTGCCGCGCGGCTCGGCTGGTACAACGTATGTATACCTTTACGCCTCCACAGCGGCAAACGCGGCGGCGCCTGTGGCGGTGCAGGAGGAAAAGGCCGGCGCGGGGTATGTGCCGCTTTGCGAAGTGTCCGAGGACGGGATTATAACTGACCGGCGCAGCTGGTGTCAGGCGCTTATCCCGCTAGCGGCGTCAAGCAGGGTGGTTCAGACGGTGCCGGAGCAGGTGTATCAGAGCCCTGGTAAAAGCGAATTTGTTAAGCAGACGGAAATCACACTGCAAAACAAGGGGTACAGCTACATCCTAGCGCGCAGCGTAACGGGAAAATTCGTGGGTTATTACTGCAAAGCGGACGGCAAATATAACGGAGGCATCACAGGCAGCTCAGGCGGTGATTGGCGGTTTGACGCGAGCTATTTTGGTGGTAGCGGGGTAATGTCGTTAAAGTTTGTCGAGGCGGGCGAAAGGCTGGAAATACACACTTACGGCATAAACGGTTCACTAAAAGCGGAATTTATTATTGTGTAAGGAGGATTTTGAATGATTAATTACAAACAGACCATTTACGCGGCGGGAGACCGCACGACGAAAAGCAACATGATATTTACCACAGGCGATGTGAGGGCGTATATTCTAAAGCTTGATTTCCCAGGATTATGCATAGAGGGGTGCGGGCTGACGGTTAAGGCAAAGCGGGCGGACGACGTGGTTATCGTTGGCTACAGCGAGGACCCTGAGAGGTACATATTACAAAACAATATGTATGCAGTTGCGGGGGAATTGCGGCTTGAAATCGCGTTGACGGCGGCGGACGGGCGGTATATTACGACAGCAGAAATTTTAGCGGAAGTTCGGGAAGGATTCGGCGAGCCGGACATTACAGGTGACGACCGAGTTCCGGTCTTGACGGAGCTTATCATACAAGCGACCTCAGCGGCGGAAGCCTGCAATACGGCGGCGGGACGCGCGGAAGCTGCGGCGGAAGCGGTGAACGGGCATATGACCGACCCTGCGGCACACGCGGCGTTATTTGCGAATAAGGTAGACAAAGTGTCGGGCAAAGGGCTAAGCAGCAACGACTACACAGACAGTGAAAAACAAAAAGTTGATATAATTAACATTTCTGCCGGCGGTGGTTTATCTGTCGGTAGCTCAGCTCATTCTAGAGATTTTGTAGGCTTTGCTGCGGGACACGATGCAATAGATGAATCTAACAATGGAGCAATCCAGCTTGGCAAGGGAACTAATATCAGTGACGGAACTTTTCAGGTTTACGATTATCAAATAATTGACAGCAATGGTCATATCCCCGCGGAGCGGATTCCACAGATGGCGGGTAAGGTAGACAAAGTGTCGGGCAAGGGGTTAAGCAGCAACGACTACAGCGATGCGGACAAAGCCAAGCTGGCGAGTGTGCGAAGCCAGGTGACTTTCAGTGCGGCGTCCGGCGATATTGCGGTGGCGGCAGGGGTAACCACCGTGGTGGCTGTGCCGCTTAGCGGCGCAAACATTACCTTTACGACGCCGGCGGCGGGGGAGGAAAATACTTATCACCTCCTATTCTCCCTGGCAAGCGACAGCGCAAGCTTGAGTTTTCCAACAGATGTTTTGTGGCAGAACGGGAGAACGCCGGATTTTGCGGCGGGGGCGGTATATGAGCTTATCGTGACCTATGACGGCACACATTACCTGGGAGGTGTAATAACCTATGCTGCAAGCTAAGCTATTATGCGGCTCCGCGGAGGAACCGCTAAACTACATAACGGACGGCGCGCTGGTCTTATTCGACGGTCTTCGTAACCGCTCTTACGGGCACAGCACGAGCACGAAAAGCTGGCGGGACTTGAGTGGACGCGGCCACCACGGAACGATACGGACGCTGGACCAGGAACATTTCTGGACCAATGACGGCCTCCGCAATACTGCGGGGTATATTGCGGGAAAAGGATTGTGCATGACTACCTCCTGCGAAACGCTTGCCAGGACCTTTGAGATTACGCTGTCCGACCCTGTGGGGCTGAGCGGCAGCGTGAATTTTAATCCCATGAATTTTGGAAACGGCGGCGTATTGCAAACCTTGGATACCGCCTGTGTGTTCGGTTCTGGCAGCCACCAGATTCGGTGGAGGTACAACGGTGCAAATCAGATGTTTTACTTTGGCTGGCATGACACAACGCCAATCACCTGGAATTCCATCTCAGCAAGCGTTACGGTGTCAGAGAATACAATCAATGTTGCGGTCTATATCAACGGCGCTTTATCAAAACAGCAGGACATTATTATGGACGGGCCGGACTATGCGGGATTTAAACTGACCACCCTGCTGGGACAGGGCTATGACACTTTTACGGGAACGATACACGCCCTGCGGGCTTATGACCGGCCGCTGACAGCGGCTGAGATTTTACAAAATTACGAGGAAGATTATAGGAGGTTTCACAATGTATAAATTAATAAACGGAACTTTGATACCTGGGCCTGCGGCAGTGGAATTTGAAGGAAAGCAGGTGTTTAATCCGGATAGGAAAATCTTGATTCAGCTAGGTTACAAGCCGCTGGAAGAAACGGAGCCGCCGCAATGCGGGGCAAAGGAGCGAGCAGTGGCGGAATATACTGAAACGGACACGGCAATCATACAAAGCTGGCGGATAGAGGGCCGGGCGGAGGCAGAGCCAACGGTGGCGGAGCGCCTGGAAGCGGTGGAGGCGGCGGTTTTGGATATTGCGGAGGTGGTATACGGTGGTTAAGTTTTATGCAATGCAAATTAAAATGAATCGTATCACAATCGAAGAAGTGCCGCAGCGCTTTCGCGCAGCGGTAGAAATTGAGGAGGAAATGTAATGTATAAAGTGGACTTAATGCCATTATGTGAAAATCGGTGCGGCAAAAAAATGGGACGGGTACAGGGAGTGGTGATTCACTATGTTGCGGCGGCCGGCGGAAGGGCGGCGGCGGTGCGGAGCAACTTCATCAAGTGGGCGGAGCAGGCGCCCGTAAAATACGCGAGCGCACATGATATTATTGACCTGAATGGGGACATTTATCACATCATTCCTTATGACGAAATGGCCTGGCATGTGGGGGCAAAGCAGTATACAGAAATCGGAAACTACTTCTGCTATCCCAACGGCTGTCTGATTGGCGTCGAACTGTGTCATCCGGACGAGACCGCAAAACCAACGGAAAAGACTAGAAAAGCAGCGATAGATTTATGCCGTGACTTATGCGTGCAATTCAACCTGAATCCTATGGTAGATATTTATTTGCATAACGACATCACGGGGAAATGGTGCCATAAATATTACTGTGACCATCCGGAGGAATGGCTAAACTTCCGCAGCGGCGTACAGGAGGCCGTTTATGCCGGATAGTACTGTAATTGTAGGGGTTTTTAGCTTTATTGCAAGCGTTATTGGCACATTCGGCGGGATTTTGGTATCGTCTAAACTGACGAATTACCGGCTGGAACAGCTAGAAAAGAAAGTGTCAGAACACAATAATTTGAAGGTGCGTGCAGCGGAGCTGGAGCGGGATATGGCAGTGATGAATAATCGAATAAAGGTATCGGAACATAGAATTGAGGATTTGGAGGGTAAATAGATGTATGAATTTTTGAAGGACATGATAAAGCCGGAACTGCTGACGCTGGTTCCGGTGCTGTATTTGTTTGGAATGGGACTGAAGAAATCGGTGTTTGTGAAGGATAACTATATTCCGCTGGTGCTGGGAGGTACGGGCGTGATACTGAGCTGTTTATATCTGGTTGGCACGGCCCCGATTGCGGGCTGGCGTGACGCACTGCTGCTGATGTTTTCTGGGATTACGCAGGGGATTTTGACCGCCGGGGCTTCGGTTTATGTGAATCAGGTCGTCAAGCAGACGCAGAAAGGATGAAAATGAAGAAAGGGCGGCTTATTTGCCGCCCCTCTTTTTTTGGTCTTATGCCGCGATTCTCTGATATTCCGTCTCGCGGTCCGCTCTCTGCATTTCCTCCTCTTCTTTCTCAATCTGAAATGCGAGAAGTATGTCATTCGCTAACTTTTCGCCTATAACTTCATTTTCCAGTCCGATTTCTTCTCTGTACTCTACTCCGTAGATTTCGTCAAGCGAAGCGTCGATTCCTTTCAGCGCGTACTCTCTTGTGAATCCAAGTTCAGTTACATTTTTGATTAATTCTGTTGCTTTCATAATGTCGATTCTCCTTTTTTAATCTCACTTATTTTAATCTTATTTTTTGTTTCGAGGTATTACCTCTTCTGTAAGCTTACAAGTATATTATAGCATAGAGGGCACTATATTTCAATAGGTAAAACAACCAAATAAACTTAATATTTTTGTGCAATATGTATATAGCGTTCTCTATTTATTTATTGTATAATATATAAGTGAAAGGAGATGAGAAAAATGGCATATACAGAAGCTTCAAAACGCGCTACAATGAAATATATTAAAGAAAATTATGATGTAATTAGAATTAAGGTAAAAAAAGGCAAAAAAGAAGAAATCAAGGCTTATGCGGAAAGCAAGTATATGAGCATGAATGAATATTTTAAATGGCTCTTGCGAAACGACGGATTCGATATATAAAAAATCATAATTTATATTTGACATTTAGTAAAACACGCAGTATAATATGAACAGAACATAAATGTTGCATTGTTCTAATCCTAATTAATCTTACCATAATGGAAAAGAACACAACAAAGGCTATTCAAGAAACAGAAACAATACTGTTTGATACGCTGACAAAAATGGCGAATGGGAAAATCAAGCCCGGACGCGGTTCAGTCATTATTCATGACGCGCTAAGTATATTAGAGTATTTGAATCATCGAAAACTATACCCTACTCTGTAAAATCAGCGAAAGGAGGCAAGCATGACTAAATTAATGAATCGGATGACGAAGGATAGGCTGGAGAAGCTAAAGAGGGAAATGCAAATGGAATACTTTATCAATCATCTATTTTTTATTTTTGACAGAATCTTCGTTCTCTGGGTCAAAATAACCCTCGTATGGGTCGTAATGAAAATACTTATCTGATTTGCGCTTCATTGTTTCAAAACGCAATAACTCACCGCGAAGCAGTGTTGTCATAGAAAACTTAGCGGATTTAAGTGTATCAAGAATTTCCTTGCTTGGCTCTTTTCCCTTTTGGACATCTTCAAGGTAATTGATATACACGGCGCAAAAGTTTTCAATTACTTCTGCATTACGATGTGTAGATACCAGCATTGCTTTCATTCCCGCCGCAATAATCGGACCATAATTATATTCCATTTAATTATAACACAAACGTAAGACGAACGCAATCCGGCATATTTAGTAAGATTACAATAGGATTAACACAACATCTAGTAAAAGGAGGTCATTATCATGACAGGAAAAGAGTTAAGGGAAAATAGAGGAATTATTTCAATGCAATACTTCGGAAAAGACGCAGGGGAGTATTATCTTCCGCACAGCAAGGACTGGGAATGGGTACAGACAAGAATTGACTATACAGTTAATGAACTTGTCGTTACATTAAAAAGCGCATGGAATAGCGGCTATGACAAAGAAATCAGAGTCAAGCTTTAGTGAAAGGAGGTCAAACATGGAGCTTCAAGAAGTTGCAAGACTACGCGGGCTACATCTTCAAAGACAGTCAAGGACGCGAAATCTACGACGGCGTGAACGTCGTAACGCTGCAATATCTGCTTGAGAATTACCCGATTCGCATTGAAAATATCACGCTTGCGGCAAAGCTGATACATAAGCCTGACATGTTCATCCGAATCGGACTGAGAAAACGGCCAGGCGACCCCGGGAGGCTTCCCTACGGCGATGCGGTACAAACAAAATTGGGGTCATGGAGCTATTACGTGAGTACGCTGAAATTTTTAGAGCATACGGGGCTTTTAGACAGTATCGCGGCCTTGACGGAGCTGGGGTTGTCAGAGACGGTGAAAGCGGGATGAAAGGAGTGCCTGCAATGATTACAACAAGAAAAGCTGTAAGAGACGCGCTTGAAAAAGATATTGAAGTACTGCGAGAACAGAAAGACATGCTTATTCATGAGATTGAGAAGCTGCGTAAGACATTTAAAGACAAAGAGAAAGGGGAAATCACAATGAAAAAATCAGATTTAAAGACAGGTATGGTAGTAGAGTGCAGAAACGGAAAGAAATATATGTACATAGAGACGGAGTTGATACACGGAGTATTTATATGCTCAACAGGATATATAAATAATGATTTTAATGACGATTTTAAAAATGCTTATAGTAGATGCTACGATATTATGAAAATATATCAAGCAAATAACGCATATCAACTAGTGCAACAAAATTGGGACGACATGCAACTCGTCTGGGAACGACAGGAGCCGCGCAAAATGACGTTAGCTGAAATCGAGAAAGAGCTAGGGTATTCAGTCGAAGTGGAGGAATCAAAGTGAAAAAATACACGCAAGAACAGCTAGACGAAATCTTAAAAAAGCACAAAAAATGGCTAGACGGAGAGGACGGCGGAGAAAGAGCGGACTTGACGAATACGGACTTGACATATGCGGACTTGACATATGCGGACTTAGACTTTTCATCGTTTCCGCTGTGGTGCGGCAGTTTAAAAGCGCAGTTTGACGACAGGCTTATCATACAGCTGTTGTATCATCTACTGTCTATTGCGAAACACTCAAAAAACATAAGTGCAGAAATTAAGCAAACGCTGCTTTGTCACGATTTGATATGTATTGCGAATAAGTTTCATAGAGTAAGCGAGTGCGGCATGATAAAGCGGGAGGAATCAGAATGCAAGAATTCATAGCATGTATCATTGCAGTAGCCGCGTTTGCGGGAATTGTAGCGTTAATAACAGATTATTTAAACAGCATACAAGAACAGAAGACGGACGGATTCGCTGAAGCGCATCGGCGTCTGAAGCACGCGCGAGAAAATTTCAATAATGCAGACAGCGACTACATAGAAACAGCGACATATGAGATAAAAGCGGCGGAGGAGGCGGTAAAGGCTGAATTATTGCGAAAACGGAGGAACGCAGTATGAAAACATGTAACAACTGTCCGCACTGCGATACAAAATTCGCATTGTGCAAATTAGATTATAAAGTGCGTCCCGCGCAGGACGCGTCAGGGAAAATATATACGCCGCGCGGCTGTCCGAAAAATAAGCTTGCCCCCGCAACGGATAGCGCCGGCGCAAGGGCAAAAAATCATAAAAAATGAAAAATGAAAACATCTGTATTATACATCAAAATGAAGGAGTTGTCAAGTAATGTCTGTTTCAGATATAAATTATGCGCTCGACAGGTGGATAACGGGAAATTACGGAGACTTAGACTATGCGCAGCGTGAACATATAAATTATTGTGATGAGGACAGTCTTGAAATGACGCCTGACTGTCTAAACGAGGAGGAATTAATATGATTGAGATAGACGAAAAAAAACAGGAGCTTGCGATAATTGACAAGACCGGACTTAGCAATGTTTACGAGAATAGAGAGCAATTCGACCAGCTCACGCGGGCGGCGAACATGCTAAGCAAAACTTCGATTATTCCGCAGCAGTATCAGAATAAGCCCGCCGACTGCTTTGTCGCGCTGGAGATGGCGGTGCGAATGGGCGTATCGCCCATGATGGTGATGCAAAATCTGTATGTTGTGAAGGGGAAACCAAGCTGGGCGGGTCAGGCATGTACTGCGCTGATCGCGGGCTGCGGAAAATTCAAAAATGTAAGGCACGTCTACGTAGGAGAGAAGGGAAAGGAAAGCCGCGGCTGCTATGTAGAAGCGGTGCGGACAGACACGGAAGATATAGTGAAGGGGCCGGAGGTTACGCTTAAAATGGCGAAGGACGAAGGCTGGACAACGAACCCGAAATGGCGCAACATGCCGGAACTCATGCTTGCTTACCGCGCTTCCTCCTTCTTCGCGCGGGTGCATTGCCCAGAGGCACTGATGGGAATGCAGACGGCGGAGGAGCTGTGCGATATTCGCGAGCAAAGGGCCGTGATGGAGGATGTTTTATGAGACTGACAAAAGCAACTTACTTTAGCACAGAAATGAATATGAAATACATGTCCGCGTCACAGTTTAAATCATTTCTTGAATGCGAAGCGCGAACCCTCGCAGAGCTGCGGGGGGAATACGTGCGAGAGGAAACAACCGCGCTCCTGGTCGGCTCTTACGTTGACGCGTATTTCAGCAATGAACTAGCAGAATTCAAGTCGTCGCACCCTGAAATTTTTACGAGGCAGGGAGAATTGAAAAGCGATTACCGCCACGCGGAGGAAATTATACAACGAATTATGCGTGATAAAATGTTTATGAAATACATGTCCGGCAGGAAGCAGGTCATAAAAACAGGGGAAATCGCGGGTGTGCCGTTCAAGATAAAAATTGACAGTTATCACAAAAACAAAGCGATTGTAGACATGAAAATCATGAAGGATTTTGAACCGGTTTGGAAAGAAGGCAAAGGAAAGCTGCATTTTATTGAAGCATGGGGATATGACCTGCAAGGGGCGATTTATCAAGCAGTCGAGGGGAATCAGCTTCCGTTCATTTTAGCCGCGGCGACAAAGGAAAAGGTCACGGATTTGCAGCTGATTAGCGTTTCGCAAGAGGTGTTAGACGTTGCGCTAGAAATAGTCGAAGAGAAAGCGCAGTACTTTCAAGAGCTCAAAAAAGGACTTCATGAATCTGTGCGGTGCGGGCGTTGCGATTACTGCAAGCAAACGAAAGTTTTGACGGGAGAAATCCCAATTTTTGAAGGAGGGATGACGGCATGAATAGTGTAAATTTAATCGGGCGGCTCTGCGCCGACCCGGAGGCGCGTATGACGCAGAGCGGCGTAAAGGTATGTAAGCTGCGTTTGGCGGTTCAGCGAGATTTTAAGAATCAAGACGGAGATTATGAAGCTGATTTCATAAATTGCGCCGCGTGGCGGTCCACTGCGGATTTTATTGAGAAATATTTTAGAAAAGGGCAGGGAATCGGCGTAACAGGAAAGCTTCAGACGAGCAGCTGGGAGGATGAAAGCGGGAACAAACGCTATGCAACTGAGGTTATTGTTGAAAATGCGACATTCACGGAAGCCCTGAGGGAGACGGTGCAGCAAGCTCAGCAGAATCCGCCGGCGGGGTTTGCGGTAACGGATGAAGAAGATGATGATTTACCGTTCTAGGAGGTACATATGCAAATTCAAATTGACAGCCGCGAAAAACAGCGGGCGATAAGGAAAATTGTCGCAGATTTCGACAAAATGGGCGTCCAGCATTTTACGAGTAAACTGTATGTCGGGGACTATCAAAATCTCGACAACCCGCGCGTTATTGTAGACCGCAAGCAAAATTTAAGCGAGGTTTACGCGAACGTCTGCCACGGTCATAAGCGGTTCATCGCGGAGCTGCTGCGGGCAAAAGAAGCGGGGATTCGGCTTGTGATACTCTGCGAGCACGGCGGGAAAATCAGGACCTTAGACGACGTAAAAAATTGGGAAAACCCGCAGCTCAGGAAAAGCCCATACGCCTGGGACGGGCGCAGGCTGTACAAAACGCTCTGCACTATCTCGCGCAAATACGATACTGATTTTTTGTTCTGCGATAAGCGGCGCACAGCGAGGAAAATTGTGGAATTGCTGGGAGGGTTATCATGAAAAAAACGATAGAAGGCATTACGTTTGAGGAGGTTCATTTTACCTGCCCGGGCTGCGGCGCGGCGGATGAAATAAATTATAAATATCTGCAAAGCAATCAATCCATACAGGCGCGGTGCGTATGCGGAAAATGGATTGGAAATGTCAAATATGACAAACGCAGCCGGGAGGAAATCCGGCATGATAAAATCAAAAAATGGAAGACATCTTTGCGAAAAGGCGGTGCGTAGAGTGTGGCGAATCCTCAAAAAGAAAACGGTTACACAGCAGTTGCAAACGAGCTTTTAGAGCAGCTTTACAGGCAAAAACTGAACGGCACCCAATACAGGATTGTGCTGTCTGTGCTGCGGCATACATACGGTTTTCAGAAGATAGAACACGAACTCTCAGAGACCTTTCTTGCAAATGACATTAATGTAAACCGGCAACAACTGTGCCGAGAGATTCGCGCACTAATAGACATGAAAATAATTACAGTCGTCGCGGATACAAACCGCTACCATTCCCGTGTTCTTAAAATCAACAAAAATTACGAAGAATGGGGCGCGGGTCAATGCATCGATATACAAAGTGTAAGCGGATTCGCTAACTGTAAGCCAAATAGCATACAAACTGTAAGCGGATTCGCTTCAAACTTGTATGCGGATTCGCTTACCAAAAAAGAAAAAGAAAAAAGAAAGAATAAAGAAATATATGCGCATTTTGAAATTTTGTGGAATCAGTACCCTCGAAAAAAAGGGAAATCAAAGGTATCGGATAAGGCGAAACGAAGAATAGAAGAGCTGGGCTATGACAAAGTGTCTGAATGCATTTGCAGATACAAAAATGAAATTGCGGAGAAGCGGATGCCGGAACAGTACGTCATGTATGGCAGCACATTTTTCAACGGCGGGTTTGAGGACTACATGAACGACGCGGTTCAAAGCGTTGCGGAGGGCGGTGAGGAAAAGCGGTGGGAATAAACGAAACGGAAATCAGAAAAGCGATTTCGGTATTGAAAGAGCCGGGTCAGCTGTTTGAAGTGCGGTTAATCGACGCGAGCTGGAACATGAGCGGTTATTTCACCGACGCGGATACGCTGCTGGAACAGTTAAAGCGCGTACGGCTGCGCCGGAACGCGAATATATATATCACATTAGGGGCCATCCGTCAGGAATGCTACTCCAGGCAGCAGCGCGACCGGCTGATTGAGTACGCGAAGCCCACCACCTCGGACGGCGACGTTGAGGGGATGGAGTGGCTGATGATTGACATTGACCCGCGGAGGCCGGCCGGGACGTCGTCAAGCGACGAACAGATAGAAGCGTCGAAAAAAAAAGCGAATGAGATTTATCTGTTCCTGAAGCGGCGCGGGTTCAGCAGGCCCGTTTCGGCAATGAGCGGAAACGGCATTCATCTTTTGTACCGCGTTGCGCTGGGGAATACGCAGCAAAACGTGAAAATCATGCAGAATGCGCTTGCCGCTCTGAACTTGTTGTTTTCAGATGACGACGTGGAAATCGACTTAAAAACGTACAACCCGGCGCGAGTCTGCAAGCTGTACGGGACAATCGCGCAGAAGGGAGCGGACACGCCGGAACGACCGCACCGCATGAGCGGCATCGTTGACGCGGGAAGTAAAGAAGTCAACAAAAAGGCTCTGCTGGAAGCCCTATCGGAATTTCTGCCGCGCGAGGAGGAGCCGCAGAGGTACAATCACTACAATCCGCGGACATTTGACTTACAGGAATGGATTGACGCGCATGGCATCAAGGTATCGAAAAAAGCGGGTTGGAACGGCGGAACAAAATGGATTCTGGAGGAATGCCCTTTCGACGGTAGCCACACGGGGCGGGACGCTTCAATCATCCAGACCGCGGATGGAAAAATTTGCTTCAACTGCTTTCACAATTCCTGCGCGGGGCATCACTGGCGGGAGCTGCGGCTGAAGTTCGAGCCGGACGCATACGACAAGAAATATATACAGGGCAAGACCTACCCGAACTACAAAAATCAGGACTATCAAGTCGAGCGGAAAACAGAAGCAAGGGTGATTGACGGGCAGCCGGTTTTTTACACGACCGAGCAGATACGGCTGCTCAAAGCCCCGCCGGAAGAGTTTATCCGCTCAGGAATTGAGGTCATAGACAGTAAGATGCGGGGACTGAAGAAGGGGTATGTAACCTGCCTGAGCGGCCTTCGGGCTTGCGGGAAGTCAAGTATCATTTCGCAGTTCACAGTCGAGGCGGTGAATCAGGGGTATCGCGTGGCATTGTTCAGCGGGGAGCTGACGCCGAAAAATACGCTCAAATGGTTGTCTTTGCAATGCGCGGGCAAGAACAATGTGTCTCCGACGCAGTATGAAAATTACTACAAGCTAAAAAACGGGCTGGAGGAAACAATATCAAAGTGGCTGGATGAAAAGGTGTACGTCTATAACAACAAGTACGGCAACGACTTTCAAGATTTGCAGGAACGGCTTCGGAAATGCGTAGTGGACCACAAGGTGGATTTAGTAATTTTAGACAACCTCATGGCATTAAACATCTCCATGCTGGACCGCGACATTTTCCGTCAGCAAAGTTTATTTGTCGAGCAGTTAGAGGATTTTGCGAAAGCGAACAATGTACACGTTTTGTTTGTAGCGCACCCTCGTAAAAGCGACGGATTTTTGAGATTGCAGGATGTGTCAGGCAGTAACGATATTGTAAACCGCACCGACAACGCGTTTATACTGCACAGGGTGAACGAGGATTTTAAGCGGCTGTCAAAACAAATGTTCCGCTGGAGCGAAAGCAATACATTGTATCAATGCGATAATGTATTAGAAATCGCGAAAGACAGAGACGGCGGCATTCAAGATGAATTTATTCCGCTATACTTCGAGCGGGAAAGCAAGCGGCTGAAGAATTCCGTTTCGGAATATAAAACGTACGGCTGGGAGGCTTCGCATGAAATCTCAGGATTCCACGCGGCTCCGTTTGAGGATTTGCCGTTTTAGGAGCTTAGCATGAATGAAATCAAGAAAACGTCGCATGAATTTACAGTATCAATCAAGAGAGGCAGCGCGGACTATGACGAATATCTGAGATGGTTTGCGAAGCTGCCGGAGCGGGAGAAGGAGCAAGCGAGGCAGGCCTATCTGATTTTTGAGCAGTATCATTTTTCGAGAATCAGCGGAAGCCAGGCCGCGTCGGATTACGCGAAGATGGAGGAACATCAATGACGGAAGAACAGATGAGAAAATATGATTTCACGAAAGAGGATATAGAATACATACAGCAAAATTACGGAAAATGCAGAACAAGTGATATTGCCGCGAATATAGACAAAAGCGGAGACGCGGTACGCTACGCGGCAAAATGCATGAATCTAAAAATCACAAAAGCGCAGCGCAAAGCAATCAATCAGCAAGGCGTCAAGCGCGGCGTCAATCTCAATCCCGTCACGGAGACCACGCATATGCTGATTTGTCGCTATGATTATGAGAAAGTGAGTAAGCAGGAGATAAGCCGCCAGCTTGGACGGACAGAAGCGGAAATTGACAATATATTAGCAGAGTGCAGAGCTAACGGAAATTATGAACGATACAACAGGTACGGGAGGCATTGCTATGAAAAAAAAGCGTTAATGAAATTGATGTCGTTGAGCTGTTCCGGTGTGGCGTTGACATTGACAGACTGATACACCGCGTTACTGTAGAATGCGGAATTACGAGCAAGGAAGCACGGGACGCTGTGCAAAAAAAACTATATCACGACTGGATGAGACAGCTAAAAGGGAGTGACGATTGTGGAAATTAATGTTGACAAAGAGGAGTTTGCAAAACTGATTATAAACTGTAACGACGGAGTATGTAGCAACTGCGCATTGAATGAAACGTGTGGGAAAATTGAAGAATTGATTGATATGTGTAATATTGATTAGGAGGTGATGACATGTATTCACTGATAAACGAATTTGTAACGCTTGATGAAGACGAGAAGCGAAGAAAAGAACTTGAAATAGCGATTCAAGAACTTGAAGATTATGCATTTCATCCTAGCATGAAGCGTGAAATCGGCAGTAAGGCAATTGCTGTCGCGATGTCGGCTATGGTAAAAGAATGCGAGCGGGGCCGTGCTGTAGATATGAATTATTGCCCTCATTGCGGGCGCAAGCTGAGGAGGTAAGAATGGCAAAGCTGGAGAGACCGATTCGGGAATATATACTATACGCAATCGAAACCTATCATGAAAACAAACGACAGCTTGAAGAATACCGCCGGGACGTTATCGAAAGTAAAGACTATACTATCGACGGACAGCCGCGAGGCACTGACATGACAGATACGACGCAGGCAAAAGCAATTAAGCTGCAAAGCAGCCCGTGGCTGGTCCAGACCGAGCGAACCACGCGGGCGATTGAAAAGACGCTTGCCTCGGTAGATGAATCACACAGAACCGCAATAAAGCTAATGCTTTGGGATAAGACCCATACCGCTTGCGGCGCCGGAATGGTAGTCGGAGCAAGTGAGCGGACAGTATATCGCTGGATTAAATATATTGTTATAGCAATAGCGAAAGACCTTGGATATTTATAAAAGTGTCAAAAACATGTCAGTATTCGGGGGTAAATCTGTGATATAATAGTATCGTGGAAAAAAGGGGCGGGCGCGATATGGCGTTCGCCTTTGGTTTTTGGGATAAAACATACCGTGAAATCCGGCTGGGGCGGGGGCTGGGCGGTAAAGGAGGTGGTGGAAAATGGCGAATGAAAAAAACTTAATTCCGCTACAGACGCTAAGCACAGCAGAAGCAAAGAAGCGCGGACGCAAGGGCGGAATCAAGTCTGGAGAGACCAGACGAAGGAAAAAACTGTTAAAAGATTGCATGATTCAGCTGCTTGAATTACCTGTTTCTGACATGAAAAGCTATAACAAGCTATTGCGGATGGGCCTGTCCTGCGAGGATATTGACAACCGTGCGCTGCTCACCGCTTCACTGTTCAAGAAAGCGGTTGACACCGGGGATGTAGCGGCGTTTAAAGAAATAAGAGAGCTGGCCGGAGAGCAGACGGCGGAGGATGGAAGCGGCAAGCTTCAGAACATAGTGAAGGCGGTTGACAATATTGACAGATAAGGTATTCACGCAAAAACAAGAGGACTTGATGAGAATGCTGAAACGCAAGGAGCTAAAGCGAATCAATATTCTTGAAGGCAGCGTGCGCTCGGGGAAAACCTGGATTAGCCTGGTGCTCTGGGCCTTCTGGGTGGCGACCATGCCGGCAAGCGGGGCTTATCTGATGGTTGCGAAGACCCTGACCTCCCTCCGGCGGAACTGCCTGGATTTATTGCAATCGCTGGTTGGGAAAAGCAGCTTTAATTATAGCCTTTCCAAGAAGGAGGGGCGGCTGTTTGGCCGGTTGGTATATCTAGAAGGGGTGAACGACGCACGGGCGGAATCGAAGATACGCGGCATGACGTTGACCGGAGCTTATTGCGACGAAGTGACGCTGTTCACAGAAGAATTCTTCACAATGCTGCTGTCCAGACTGTCCGACAACGGCGCAAAGTTGATTGGGACGACGAATCCCGACAATCCGCACCATTGGCTGATGGCGAAGTATTTGACGCGGCAGGATGAGCTCAGTCTCATGTCCATGAAATTCACCATTGAGGACAATACTTTCCTCGGTCATGAATATGTCGAGGCTTTAAAAAAGGAGTATACGGGGGTCTATTATGACCGGTTCATTCTCGGCCTCTGGAAAGCTGCGGAGGGGGTCATTTATGACATGTTTGCAAACGGCCCTGAGCGGTTTATTGTCGATGATTATGACCCTTCAAAGATTGCGTTTGCCTCTATCGGCGTGGATTTTGGCGGGAACAAATCGGCGCACGCCTTTGTTTGCACCGGATTTACCAAGGGTTTTGGGGAGCTTGTGACATTAGATGAATTTTATCTTAAAGAGAAGATTTCCCCTGCTGCGCTGGAAGCTCATTTCATTGCGTTTGCGCGTCGCTGCAAGTCTAAGTATAAAGTCTATGAAGCCTATTGCGACAGCGCGGAAACTACGCTGATTCAGGGGCTAACGGCAGCTGTGGCAAAGGCGCGGATTGGAGTTGATGTGATTCCGGCAATCAAGGGGCGCATTAACGACCGTATTCGTTTTTACAACGCAATGATGGGGCATGAGAGATATAAAATTTGCCGGCGGTGCTCGCACACTATAGAAGCGCTGCAAACGGCGGTCTGGGACGATAAAAGCATTGATGACAAGCGGCTGGATGACGGAAATCTGAACGTAGACAGCTTAGACGCGATGGAGTACAGCAGCGAAAAATATATGAACGACTTTATAGACGTGGAGGTGCTGCGGCGGTGACGAGCATTAAGCAATACCTAACGGGGCTGGGGTACAATGTGATAAATGATGATTTCTACGGAAAAATCGCGCAGTGGATGGGCTGGTACAAGGGGAAAGTGCCCGCATTCCACTGTTATTCCCAATACAACGGGAAAAACCGTATCCGGCGGTCGCGGGCCACGCTAGGCATGGCAAAAAAGGTCTGCGAGGACTGGGCCAATTTGATTTTAAACGAGAAGGTGGAGCTTTCCATTGCGGACGCGGCGGCTCAGGAGGCGGTAGACCAGGCTTTTGAGGCAAATCAGTTCAAGACGCGGGGCAATCAGCTTGTTGAACTCGCCTTCGCGCTCGGAACCGGCGCTTTTGTAGAGTATTTGGACCGGGGCAGGGTGGTTATAGACTATATTCGTGCGGACATGATATATCCGTTAGCCTGGGAGAACGGAAAAATCACAGAATGCGCATTCGCAAGCGAGAAGGTAGTTGACAAGACAATTTGTATTTATCTTAATTTACATATTCTTGAAAACGGGACGTATCGAGTGCGAAATCAGCTTTTCAAGAAAGAAGATTTTTCTCCTTTGCCTTTGCCGCTCGGCGTGGCGGAAGAATACGACACCGGGGCCGCGTTGCCGCTGTTTCAGATAATCACGCCCAATCTTATCAATAACGTGGATTTGGATAACCCTATGGGCGTTTCGGTATTTGCGGGCGCGCTGGATATATTGCAAGGCGTGGACTTGGTTTACGACAGCTATCAGAACGAGTTTCGGCTTGGCAAAAAACGAATCATTGTACCGGCTGGCATGGCGCAGATTCAAAGCGGGGAAAATGGATTTACGCCGCTATTTGACGACAACGACACCGAATTTTACGCCATGTATGACAAAAGCTTAACCGATTTGAAGGAAATCAACATGGAGCTGCGGGCCGAGCCGCATGAAAAGGCGCTGCAAAAGAACCTGAATCTTTTATCCTCAAAGTGCGGATTGGGGAACGACCGGTTTAGCTATGAGCGCAGCGGCGTTAAGACCGCTACCGAGGTTATCAGCGAAAAAAGCGACCTGTACCAGAATCTGCGCAAGCATGAGCTGGTAGCGCGGGAAGCCCTTTGCGGCATAGCGCGGGCTATCTGTCATTTGCGGGGGCTTAACGCGGAGTTTGACGTCAGCGTGGGATTTGACGATAGCATAATCGAGGATACGAACGCTATCGCACAGCGGGCAATGCAGGAGCGGACGGCGGGTATTATAGACGACGTAGAGTATTTGACGCGGGTCTACAAGCTGACGGAAGAGGACGCGCTGCGCAAGGTGTCTGAAATGCGTCAGCGGGCTCCTGACGCGCCGGACGGATTTGGGGATGATGAATAATGTTGTCGCCGGACTATTTGTCAAGCTGCACGGACGAGATTTTAGCGCTTTACGACAAGCTGAATGACAGTATTATAGAGGACCTTGCGCGACGTATTGTAAAAGCAGGGAGGATGACAGATACGGCAGCCTGGCAAGCGGAAAAATTAAATCAAGCAGGTTTGGCTTATAAGGACGCTCTGCGGCGAATTAGCGAAATCACAGGGAAATCTAGGGCGGAATTAGAGCGGTTGTTTGAAGCCGCGGGGGTAGAAAGCTTACGGTATGACGACGAAATTTATAGAGCGGCTGGGTTGAAGCCTATACCGCTTAGGCAATCTCCCGCTATGCTGCAAATGCTAACAGCAGGGATTGAAAAGACGCGGGGCGAGATAGAAAATTTAGTGCGGACAACGGCAAATGCGGTTCAATCAGAATTTATCTCAGCTTGCGACCTTGCATATATGCAAGTGTCAAGCGGAGCATTTGACTACAATACGGCCATTCGTCACGCGGTGGACAGCGCGGCGAGGGGCGGGCTGTGGGTGCGCTACCCTACCGGATGGAGCGACCGCTTGGACGTGGCGGTACGGCGGGCGGTTTTGACGGGCATTAACCAAACCTGCGGGAAATTGCAGGAGCGGCGGATGGAGGAAATGGGCTGCGAGCTGGTAGAAACCACGGCACACGCGGGCGCGCGGGAAAGCCACGCGGTGTGGCAGGGGAAGGTATTCAGCTACGACGGCAAAAGCAAAAAATACCCTGATTTTCGGTCCGCTACAGGGTACGGCACGGGGCCGGGGCTTATGGGATGGAACTGTCGCCACGGGTTTTTCCCGTTTTTTGAGGGGATTTCTGTGCGGGCATACAGTGATAAAGAGCTGCGGGAGCTGGAAGCGCACAAGGTAAGTTATAACGGAAAAGAATACACGGATTACGAGGCCAGTCAGGCGCAACGGAAGCTAGAGCGGGACATCCGTGCTCAGAAGCGTACAATTTTAAAGATAGACAGCGCAATGAAAGAAGCGGGCAGCGAATTGAAAGAGGCTATGCAAATAGATTACAATTTAGCCGCAGCAAAGCTGAAAAAGCGGGAGCGCAAGCTAAAGGACTTTCTCCGCCAAACCGGACGGCTGCCGGACAGTGCGCGGCAACAGGTGTCAGGATTTAACAGAAGTCAGGCCCAGCGGGCGGTGCACGGTGCGAAAAAACAGGCATTGCGGGAAGAAAGTAGAAAAAATGCAATACAAACGCTGCCTCGTGTTGTGAAAAGTAAAAATACTTCATTGCAAAAAGAATTAACTTATGATATAATAACAAATGAGAATAGAAGTGAACGCGGCATTGTGCCACGGGCCGCAAGTCTTGAAAGCGTCAGAGTAATCGCGGGCTATGAAACATCAACAAATCTCAGAAGCGCAGAAAAGCTTGTTGAAAAACATGGTGGAGAGGCGCAAAAATGGCAGAAAAAAGCGGGCGTATGCCGCAGCAAATATAAAAAATACGAAATTCATTGGTATGAGTATGACGGGAAACAATATTATGTGAAGCTGAAAGGAGTGAAGGATAGATGAAGCTGTGCTACCTGGGAGAAAGCTTTGGTGTTGATGGGCTTACGGATGGGCGTGTATATAAGTGCCTTGGTTTTGATAGCGGAATGCTCCGCGTTGTAGACGACAGCGGGGAGGACTACCTTTATTCTGTGATAAATCCAGGGCCTAGCGATGATTCTGAAACAGGCGGACGGTGGGAAATTGTCGAGGACGACGAAAATGGGACACTAACTAATTTGTTTCGGCGGGTTTATGAAAAGAGTTAACGTGAGTTTCAATCAGAATAACACTTGACAAAAGAGGAAATTCGGGGTATAATAAAAGCAGGAACAAGGTAAACCGTAAAAAGCGGTTAGCCACAAGTTAATACAAGCTAAAAATAGCCGCTAAACTCTTGACCGGAGGGCGGCTATTTTGCTTTTGAAACCGAGATTATCACTAGCAGTAATAATATTAAAAAACTGATTATGTAATTCTCGTTCACAAGCACCACCTCCTTTCGGAGATGGCTAACCGCCTTTGACCTACCTTATTCCCACCACGAGTATTATACAACACGTAACTTAATATGTCAAGCACTTACACTTTTGTGAGTGCTTTTTTAGTTTCCCGATTTGAAATCGGAAAACCTCGAAAGGCGGTGGTCTATCATCTCCCTTGCGCGGGGTTAAGCGCACGTCAAAGAGCCAACGAAAATGGCTCTTTTTTCATGCCCTAGGCATGGCGTTTAAACTGCCTGAAATACCCTTGCGGAATGGGAAATAAACTTTCGCCGGCAGTGGAGGCACCACAGATAAAAACAGCGCTGTAGGAGGAACTATGGAGTTTTTAAAGGAGGTCCTGGGCGAGGGCTATGAAGCCTTTGCGCAGATGATGAAGCAGTACAATGAAAAAAGCCCTGACAAGGCCGTAAAGCTGGCAAATCTGTCGGAGGGCGGGTATGTGTCGAAGGAGAAGTACGCGGCTTTAGAGGCCGAGGCGGGCGGCTACAAGGAGCAGTTGACTGGGCTGCGTGAGGATTTGCAGAAATTGCAAGAGGAAGGGGGTGGAAAAGCGGAATTAAATAACAAGCTGTCTGCTTTACAGGCGAAGTATGACGCGGACACAAAAGCGCTTGCGGAAAAGCTTGACGCCGCTCGGCTGGACAGCGCATTGGATTTGTCTCTGATAAAAGCGGGCGCTAGGTCCACAAAAGCCCTGCGCGGGCTGCTGGAACTAGACAAAATCAAGCTAGACGGAGACGAATTGCTTGGACTGTCGGAACAGTTAGAGCAGGTAAAGAAAGAAAACAGCTACTTATTTCAAGACGCCGCGCCGGAAAAGACGGGAATGCGGCAAGGCGGCCCTGCTTCGGGCGGGGCTACGGACTTTATGAAACTTGTATCAGAAAATCAAGCAAAAAGAGAGTAGGAGGATTTTATGTATTTAAAAGATGAATTATCCGGGTTTGTGCCTGTCGAACAGGCGACGGAGATTTTAAAAGACGTGATTCGCGGTTCAAGCATACTGCGTCTATCAAAAGTAGAGCAGATGAGCAGCGAGACAAAGAAATTCAATGTATTGACGGACGGGCCGGGGGCTTACTGGGTTGGAGAAGGCGAGCGTATCAAAACCAGCGGCGCTACCTGGATTCACCCTACCATTACGGCAAAAAAGTTGGCGGTGATTGTGCCGGTAACAAAAGAAAAATTAAACGATACCACCATTTCAGTGTTTGACGAGCTGCGTCCGCAAATCGCGGAGGCGTTTCATCAGACAATCGACAAAGCTTGTTTATTCGGGGACGGGTCGCCGTTTGAAACAAATCTGATGGGCGCTGTAGATAACACGAAAATGTTAGTCGTGGACAATGCTAATCTTGATTTAGCTGTGTCTGACCTCATGGCTCTTGTGGAAAATGAGGGCTATGAAGCGGACGGGTTTGCAGGGCATATCGGTATTAAAAACACGCTGCGCAAGCTGCGCGATTCAACAGGAGCGCCGATTTATGTAGACGGGACCAACACCCGCGAGCTTTATTCCCAGCCCATTGAGTTTGTCCGTAACGGGGCGTGGGACAAGACGCGCTGCGACCTGCTCGGCGGAAGCTGGAAATATAGCATTGTGGGAATGCGCTCCGGTATTGAGTTTGAGGTGTTGACTGAGGCGACCTTACAGGGAACGCTGGACACTGACGGAAAGCCGCTGTCCCTGGCAGAACAGGACATGATTGCAATTAAGGCGACCATGCGGCTGGGGTATTTAGTGATTAAAGACAACGCCTTTGCGGCCCTTAAGCTTGCGGCGCCCTCATTAGGCGAGTTAACGGTAACAAGCGAAGAAGGTTCTGCTGCGGGCAAGAGCAAGATTGCGGTGACGCCGAACGCTATTTCACCAAATCGCTTGGTTTACAAGACTGCGGCTTCTACAGCGCCAGCGGTGACATACGACCAGGATTTAAGCTCCGGCTGGACGGACCTGCCGGCGGACGGTGAAATCACGGCGACCGCGGGGCACAAGCTGACGGTGGCGGAGGTAACGCTGGAAAACAAGGCTAGGAAAGCGGGAAATGCGGACGTAACCTCGAAAGCGTAAGGAGGCGGCGTTATGCCTTATGCAACATATGATTATTACGCGGAGAATTATGGCGGAACGCTGGTGCCTCTGGGCGAATTTACGCGGCTGGAACGCCGCGCCTGCGCGGTAGTGGACCAAGCCACATTCTGCCGTATTCGTGCGCCGGATGAGGCGGTAAAACAGGCGGTATGCGCCCTTTGCGAACTATATTACGACGAGGAAACCCGAGGGCAGATTTCAAGCGAGAACAACGACGGGTATTCGGTGACTTACGCGAAATCGCGGTCTTTGCAGAGCAGGGCGAGCGAGCTTTTGACGGCGTACCTTGCGCCTACGGGGCTGCTGTACGGGGGAATGTCATGATTACAAATACAGCCGTGACGCTGTGGAAACAGGGCTATGACAAGGCGAGCCGGATGGACGTGTGGGAGCGGCAGGTATTCCCTGATGCCTCTTTGCAGCGGGATTGTAAGGTACAGGTGAAAGACGGCAAGCTGGAGGGGGCGGACGCGGTAAAATTGCGGATTCCCACCGGCGTGGACTTAGATATAGCCTGCGGGGACAAGGTGAGCCTGGGACGCTGCCCCGGGCCCGAGCCGCCTTCCGGCGCCTTGACCGTGATTGGGTTTGCAGACAACCGGAAGGGGTCGCGGCGCATGTGGCATTGGAAGGTGGTGTGCGTATGAGCGGGATAACCTTGAAATTCAATACCAGCGCGGCGAAGCTGGGGCTTTTGCCCGGCGGCGGGGTGCAGAAATTCGTTGACAGCGAGGTTTTGCGGCTCTGCCGCCCGCTAGTGCCCGTCGATTCGCACACGCTAGTAAAAAGCGGGACGCTATGCACCCGAGTGGGCAGCGGTGTAGTGGAGTACAACACCCCTTACGCCTGGAAGCAGTATTTAGAGCACAAAAGCAAATCAAAATGGTTTGAAGTGATGAAAGCGCGGCACGGCGGGACGCTTGAGCGGAGCGTTTCAGCGTATGCGCGGAGGTTGAATGAATGAAAATGATTGAATATGTCCGCACGTTTCTATGCGGCTGTCCGGTGTTGAAGGACGGAAAAATGAACATAGATTTCCTGGGCGATACGCCGGTGGAGTATGTGATTGAGCCGGGGGTACAGCCCATGGAGCCGGTGCGGCGGTATGCGGACGGCGGGGCGTTATGGGAATATAAATTCAGCTTTGGCAGCCGTGAGGCATTTGGGACCCAGGTACGAACCAATCTGGCAAACAGCGGGTTTTACGAGGAATTTGCCGCTTGGGTAAGAGAGGAATCGGACGCGGGAAGGCTTCCTCCGCTGGGCGGTGGGCTTTCGCCGCAGGAGCTGCGCGTACAGGCGGCGGGTTTTGTATACGGCGCAA
>ERZ1027065.55-NODE-55-length-78010-cov-36.880726_pt1 | contig 78010 bp, 62 predicted proteins | sample MGYA00519421_ERZ1027065 | MGnify/ENA primary metagenome ERZ1027065 (study PRJEB26926, sample SAMN06164495) | human gut metagenome | biome: ENVO:00009003; feature: ENVO:2100002; material: ENVO:00002003 | host: Homo sapiens | place: USA | collected 2012 ... | reverse complement strand
ACTGCGTCCACAGGCCACGTAGGGCACATCCAATCTACCGGCTACTTCCACAACGGCACCGTTTCCCGCTATTCGCTGCCGTTGCGGGAATTTGAATTGATGGATTTCCCTCTGCTCCACTCCTTCGGAAGGAGTAGTCTTTCACCGCATTTGCCCGACTCCTTCCAAAGGAGTAACGGCAACGAAAACCATCCAGAACACGTAAAACACACAATATCCCGTTATACCCCTTCCAAAGGAGTCGCATTTTCTCGAATTTCTCCAACTCCTTCGGAAGGAGTAAATCCCACCTTCGAAAGGTGAGTACCCATGCATCACGTCTGTCTATCCGTCCTCCGAGGTCGCACGCCGCACTCTCACAACCAGCTGACAGTCACCGCCTTGAAGAACACCCATGTGCTTTGGTCTGTTCCGAAATCGCACCGAGACACCTGCGAGCCTTGAAATGCTTTGATTATCGGATAGTTATATGGGACCCCGTGCAAACGATTCAATTTCGTTCTTGTTTCAGCTCACAAAAGTGCATCCCGTTACCTCTACCACCTTCGGAAGGTGGAACGAAAATGCGGGGAAATGACTCACCTTCGGAAGGCGAGCATGGTATGGTGGATGGGGAAATGCGGCTACAGGCGACTCTCGGGGCAGTGCGGCTTCTGCGCACCTTCGGAAGGTGAGACGAAAAAGCGGAGAAATGACTCACCTTCGGAAGGTGAGCGTGGTGTGGTGGAGGGGGAAACGCGGCTATAGGCGGCTCTCGGGGCAGTGCCGCTTCTGCGCACCTTCGGAAGGTGAGACGAAAATGCGGGGAAATGACTCACCTTCGGAAGGTGGGCATGGTATGGTGGATGGGGAAATGCGGCTACAGGCGACTCTCGGAGCAGTGCGGCTTCTGTCTTAGCCGGGGTTGGTGACAGCCGTAGGGGTAAAGACAGGGAAAGCGTTCAGGACCGGGGAAAATCAAAATTTTTTCAAAAAAATTTGGAGAAAGGAAATTTTTGCCTACTTTTGCAGTGTACTAGCAAACTAATACACTGAAAAGGTAAGACATTTGTGACAGCAATCAGACATTAGCGACGGTACGAGAGCATTGACGGCACTGACAGTACAGAGTAATGACAGCACAGAGCAACGACAGCACAGAGCAACGACAGCACAGAGCAACGACAGCACAGAGCAATGACAGCACAGAGCAATGACAGCATTAACAGCAACACCATAAGGCAATGTCTGAATTGACAGCATCGACAACATCGACAATATTAACGCAAAAAGTATAAGTTATGGACACCAACAACCCGATCGTCAAGATCGACCACCTGAAGTTCAACTACAAGAAACACATCGTGTTCGAGGATCTGAGCCTCGAGATGGAGCCGGGCCGCATCTACGGTCTGCTCGGTGAGAACGGCGTGGGCAAGACCACCCTGCTGCGCATCATCTGTGGCCTGCTGCGGGCCAAGGAGGGCAGCTGCACCGTAGACGGCATCCCCTCCGAGAAACGCAACCCCGGAATGCTCAGCGACATCTACTACGTGCCCGAGATCTTCTTCGCTCCGGCCATCAGCGTCAACACATTCGCCAAGAGCAACTCCCTGCTCTACCCCCGCTGGGACGCCGCCCAGTTCCAGAAACTCTGCCTGACCTTCGAGGTAGACCCCGGTTACCGCTTCGACAAGCTCTCCCACGGCCAGCAGAAAAAGGCCCTGATAGCCTTCGCCCTCGCCCTCAACACCCGCATCCTGCTGATGGACGAGCCTTCCAACGGCCTGGACATCCCCTCGAAGACCACCCTGCGCCGCGTCATCTCCGAGTGCGCCACCGAGGAAAGGATCATCGCCATCTCGACCCACCAGGTGCGCGACCTGGAGAACCTCATCGACCCGGTCATCATCCTCGACCGCAGCGGTCTGATCCTCAACGCCTCCATAGAGCAGATAAGCGAAAAGCTGCTCTTCACCATGAGCCAGGAACTCGACCCCGAGGCTTACTGGAGCGAAAGCAGCCTCAGCGGCTACTATCAGGTCATCCCCAACCGCGATGGCATGCCCTCCAGAGTGAACCTCGAGGCCCTCTTCAACGCCGCCCTCAGGAACAAGGAAACATTCAAAACCCTGTTCAGATAACCGCCGGCACACACCCGGACCACAACAACACCGCAAACAGTCATCACCTTTATCAAACAGAAGACTATCATGAACGCAACATTCAACATACGCAGATTCGGACTCAACATCTACAAGGAGCTCCTCGAAAAATACAAACTCATCCTCGGCTTCTGGGCCGTCATAGTACTGGTCTACCTGATGATCTGGGGCCTCACTCTCCTGATAGGCGGCAACTTAGGAACCACCGGCCGCGGCACACTCGTCGCCACCCTGCTGCAGTTCTACTGCTCCCTCATCCCCTTCCTGCTGTACAAGAACGAGAACCGCCACGTCGAGGGCACATTCTACGGCATCACCCCCGCCTCCACCCTCGAGAAGACCCTGACAATATTCGTCATCGCCACCCTTCTCTTCCCGGCCCTGACCTCCGTGTTGATGCTCTCCCTCGACTCCCTCCTCGCATCCATACCCACCGACGGAGGCTTCTCCGGCCACATCTGGAAGAACATTTTCACCACCAGCGGATTCGCCGACAACCTGTTCAACATCGACCCCTCTCTTGAAAAAACGTTCATCCTCGACCGGCTGAACAACGCCACTCCCGCCCTGTTCCTCAACCCCTACTTCAGCATGCTGCTCAGCCAGTCCGCCCTCATCTTCATGGCCATGCTCTTCCGCACCCACAAGATAGGCAAGACCCTCCTGGTAATCTGCGGCGTCGGATTCCTGGTCTCCGTAGGCGCCACCTGGTCGATAGTTGCCACCGTAAAGCACCTCGATGAAGCAGTCCTCAACAGCATGGACGCCGAGATCCTGGCCAACTGGGTCGAGAACTTCGTAAAGACTGTCATGGTCTTCACCTGCTACGTTCTCCCCGTAGTCTTCTGGGTACTCACCTACTTCCGCATCCGCCGGATCCAGTACTAACCCCTCAAAACTCAGACAACCATGGAATTCGACCAGCATAAACCCATCTACCTGCAGATAGCCGACGCAATATGCGAGCGGATACTGACAGGCACATGGCCCGAGGGCGAGCGCATCCCTTCCGTCAGAGAATGCGGCATCTCCCTGGAGGTCAATCCCAACACCGTCGCCCGCTCCTACGACGAACTCTCCACCGAGGGCATCATCCACAACAAGCGCGGCATCGGGTATTTCGTCAGCCCCGGAGCCAGGAACGTCATCCGCGACAAGCAGCGCGAGGGGTTCATCTCCGGCGACCTGAAGGAGGTATTCAGGAAAATGGAAATCCTCGGCATCTCCATCGAGGACATCACCTCCCTCTACAGGAAATATATCACCAAGGACAATAATTAACCAAGTACAATGAAATACAGCACAATAAGGGCAGCGGCGGCCATCACCGCCCTGCTCCTGTGGGCTGTCTGTGCCTCAGCCCGTCCACAGAACGGCCGCAGCATCTCCGGCAGGGTCCTGGACGCAGCGACGCAGGCACCGATAGAGTTCGCCACCGTCGCCCTGATAGCCCCCGACAGCACGGTGGTCAACGGTACGACCACCGATGCGGAGGGTTGCTTCACCATCGACCGCATCCCCTCCGCCGGCGGATACAGGCTGCTGGCCTCCTTCATCGGCTACCGCGACCTGATAACCGACCTTAGCGCAGTCCCGCAGCAAGACGCGGTAATCTTCCTCGAGCCCGACACCGAGATGCTGGAGGAGGCCGTGGTCACCGCCCGCCGCCCCGTCATAGAGCAGAAGCTGGACAAGATAGTGATGAACATCGCCGACGCCGTATCCACCGAAGGCAGCAACGGCACCGACCTGCTCCGCAAGGCCCCCGGCGTGACGATAGACTTCGAGGGCAATGTCAAGCTCAACGGCTCCACAGTGGCCGTATGGCTCGACGGCCGTCCCTCCAACCTCTCCGGCAAGGAGCTGGAAGTCCTGCTCCAGTCCACCGACGGAACCACCATCGACCGCATCGAGATCATGTCCCACCCCTCGGCCAAGTATGACGCGGCCGGCGGAGGCGGCATCATCAACATCGTCACCAAGAAAAATTTCATGGAGGGCTTCAACGGCTCGCTCAACCTCGGTTACGGCGGCATGTACTTCGACCGCTGGGACCAGAGCGCCGACGGCTCGGTCAACCTCAACTACCGCGGCCGCAAGACCAGCACCTTCCTGACCTACAGCGCCCGCTACGACGACATGACCGCGGACCTGCTCTCCAAGTCCCTCTACGGACCCGACAACGAATACACCATGTCCGGCACCTCGCACCTGCTCATGCGCAACCTCAACCAGATGTTCCGTGCCGGCAACGACTGGTACATCACTGACAGGGACATCCTCGGCGTCATCGTCAACGGCACATTCCGTAGCGGCAGCTCCGACACCTACGGGGACAACTTCACCGAGCACCTCCTCGGCGAGACTCTCCTCGGCCGCCTGAACAGCGACATCGCCAATACCGACGACTTCAACGGAGTCTCGGCCAACCTCAACTACACCCACACATTTGACCCGGCCAGGATGCAGGAGCTCACCCTCAACGCCGACTATTCCTGGTACGACATCCGCAACGGCAGCAGCCAGAGCGACATCCCCGACCCGGCAGTAATGCCCCTGATAGCCCTGGACTCCACCGTCTTCCGCCAGGACGCCGCCCAGAATCTCCAGATATGGTCCGCCAAGGCAGACTACCAGCAGCTCTTCTGGCAGACCGGACTGCTCGAGGCCGGACTCAAATGGTCCCGCACCGTCACCGACAACAACTCCGTCCGCGAGGACTACTTCGGCGGAACCTGGAACTACAACGACAACCTCTCCAACCTCTTCCTCTACGACGAGCAGATAGCCGCCGCCTACATCTCCGCAGCCAAGAGCTTCGGCACGAAATGGTCGGCCAAGATAGGCCTGCGCGGCGAGTACACATACGCCCGCGGAGACTGGCGCAGTGCCGGGGAAAAGAGCGTCAAGAGCTATTTCAACCTCTTCCCCACCGTATTCGTAAGCTACATGCCCACCCAGAAGTGGCGCCTGGCCGCCTCCTACACCCGCCGCATCAGCCGCCCCGGTTACAGCCAGCTCAACCCCTTCCGCACCTACATCTCGGCCAACGCCTTCACCGAGGGTGACCCGGACCTCGACCCCCAGTTCTCCGACCAGGTATCCCTGACCGTCGGCTACGGCCAGCACCTCAACCTGAGCCTGCTCTACCAGCACAACTCCAACCTCATCATGCAGCGTCCCGAGGTCAACCAGGATAACGGCGGACAGCGCCTCATCTGGGAGAACTTCGGCACCCAGTCCCTCGCCGGAGCGGCCCTGTCCATCTCCGAGCTGCCCATAGCCAAGTGGCTCAACCTCTCGGCCAACTACTTCGCCGCCTACAACGGCAACACCAGCTCCGAGGGCAGCTATTCCGACGGCTCCTTCGTACAGAGCTTCTACGGCAACCTCAACTTCCTCCTGCCCAAGGAGTGGAAAATCGAGGCTGGCGGCATGGCCACCGGAAACATGACGGTCGGCTACATGAACATCCGCCCGATGTACATGCTCTTCGCCGGCATCAAGAAGAACCTCTGGGACGGCCGCGGCACCATCGCCCTCAACGTCCAGGACATCCTCCGTTCCCTGAGTACCGACATCACGTCCTACACCGGCGACGTACTGACCTACAGCATCCGCCAGCGCATCAACATGCAGAAAGTCACCCTCTCGTTCAGCTGGCGCTTCGGAACGGCCACAAACGTCCGCAGGCGCAATGTCGGCAACGTCGAGGAGTCCTCCCGCGTAGGCGGCTCCACTGGCATAAGTACCGGACAGACATTGAAGTAAAATGGGAAATCCGTATTTCAGATTCAGACAGTTCACCGTATGGCACGACCGGTGCGCGATGAAAGTGGGAACCGACGGGGTCCTGCTGGGAGCGTGGGCCGGTCGGGGCCGTCCGGGGAAGATACTGGACATCGGCACCGGCAGCGGCCTCATCGCCCTGATGCTGGCCCAGCGCTTCCCCGAGGCGCGGATAACCGGCATCGAGCCGGACACGGAGGCGGCGGCCCAGGCCGGAGAGAACTTCCTCTGCTCCCCCTGGCACGACCGGCTGGCCGTCCGCGACGTCACCCTCCAGGACTTCACCGCCGGGGCCGCCGGAAAGGAGACATTTGACCTGATAGTGTCCAATCCTCCGTTCTACGACAGCACCCTCCTCAACCCCGATGCCCGCCGCTCCGCCGCCCGGCACACCGCCACCCTGCCCTATTCCGAACTCATGCGCTGCGCCTCGGCCCTGATGACCGGCACCTCGGAGCTGGACATCATCATCCCCTCAGAATACTGGCGTCAGATACTCCAGGCGGCCGGAGACAACTGCCTCGCCCCGCAGCGGCTGGTGAGAATCAACTCCACCCCCCGCTCCGGTATCCGGAGACTTTTGGTAAGTTTCGGGAAAAATGCAGAACCGCCGGCACATAAGGAGAGCCTCACCACAGAGGACGTACTCCTGACTGATGCGGACGGCAGCCGCTCCGAGTGGTACCGCGGACTGGCAGGAGAATTCTACCTGAACTGAGCGGCAGCGGCCTCCATAGCGGCATAGAACTCCTCCCCGAAGGCATCGGTAAGGGGCTTCTGCAGGAATTTGTAGACGGGTATGCCCTCCCGCCTGCCCTTGGCGAAGGCGCAGGCGCAGATGTTCCACCGGTGCAGGTTGAGGGCGGTCATGCCGTTGGAGAACCTGGAGACCCGTATCGGGTAGAGCCGGCAGGAGATGGGCTTGACGAAGTCCGAGCCGCCGCGGCACCAGGACCGCTCGATGGTGCAGAACCAGCTGCCCTCCGCATCGCAGGCCGCGTAGGCACATTCCTCCCGGCCCGGCACCAGCGGAGTCACGGTGTCCCCGTCCGAGTCTATCTCGAAAAATCCCTTCTCCTCTATCACCGCCCGCCCCTCGGGAGACATCAGCGGAGAGAACCTGTCATAATTGGCCTCGATCCGCTCCGGCTCGTCCTCCTCCATCGGGGCACCGCTGTCCCCTATGATGCAGCAGGCCCCTCCGCACACTCCGTAGTCGCAGGCGAAGCGCTCGGTGAATATCTCGGATGAGATTATCTTGTCGTCTATTATTACCATTGTATCCATATTTCCTGTTATTCTTCAGGAGCCACTGACAGCAGTGATATCCTGCCTTCGTCCAGCACCCTGTAAAGTTCTTCGCGCACCTGATCTCCGGTAAGAGCTTCCATTGCGGACTCTCTCCTGGTATAGAAATCCTTGCGGTCGATATACCGGCTGCGCAGAATCCGCTTCCAATACTCGAAGTCCACCCTTTCCTGAAGGTCGTCGATCAGCAAGAGGTTGCGCCGGACGGCATCCACCTCGTTGTCGCTCACTCCCCTGTATGCCAGGTCCTCCACTATGTCCGCGAACATTCCGCCCATATCCGGTACCTCCTCATAGGTGGTGAAATGAAAGTCTATGGTCAGCACCTCCTCGGGATAACGGTAGAAACGTCTCTGGGCATCGGCAAGGATTCCTCTCAGCGACAGTCGCCGGATGACCTCACGCTCAATAATCTTGGCCGTAACCTCAGAAAGCACGCGGTCCTCCATATTAAGGTCCGATGGAATCGTAAGTTTGCAGCTGTTCAACCTGCGCGGGAACTCCATCGGAATCCTCACCACCTCCTCATCATCGTAGGAAGCGATGAAAAAACGGCTGTTCTCAGAACGGCGCTGCACCGAACGACGTCCGGGAAGTCCTCCAATAATATCGTAAGCTGTAGAAAGCAGCTTCTGCTCATTGAAGTCACCTACGAATATGAAAGTAAAATCAGCCGCATTGGAGAAGAGAGTATTCACAAATTCAAGCGCTTCCAGATAATCCAGTCCGGCAATGTCGGGCGCACCGGTCTCCACTCCGTAGCCTGAACGCACGTCCCGCATATGCAGCATGTGAAAGAGATTCTCCGGAGAGTTCCGGGAATAGGGAGCGCATCCGCTGACCATCTTCCTATACTTGTCGAAAGTCTCCTCATCCGGCTCCGAGCCATCAAAATACATGGAAGCCAGCTGCATGAACAGTTCCATTTCCTCCACCGGGAACCTGCCGGTAATCTTTCTCTCGCTCACCGAAATCTCCCGTCCGAGCTCCATGTGAAATACATCGAGCAGACGGTCAAGTTCGAAAGCATTGAGTCCGCCATTGACCGAAAGCCTGGCTACGTCCCCTGCATAGCTCCGCAAAAGGGACAGGTTCCTGTCCGCCAATGAGACACCCCCTCTGGCAACAGCCTCGAAATGCACCCAGCCCGGCTCCACATCCATATAACGGTAGGCCATAGTCGCTCCGTTGGGCAGACGTCTGGAAGTCACTCCGGTCGAGGCGTTGACTACCTTCTGCTCCGGTATCCTGCGGCTTTCCATCAAAGTTCTGGTCGCAGCATACAGGACCGTATCCATGCTCACAGGTCCGGGATCTACCCTGAAATACTCCAGTCCTCCGGTAGGGACAGGAGCGGAGCAAGTCACTGTTCTTCTGTCGGGATCCGAGAAAAGAGAGGCCATGAAGCTGTATAGGGTCGAGCTGTCTATCGCCGGGCCAGCGGCCTCGATATAGGCCTTCGAGAACTCCACTCCGGCCATTACATAACCGTCGGAGAAGTTGGACACACAAAGATCGGTATAGTATCTGTTGTCCAGCAGCGAACGTCTCTCGTATGTATCATTCAGATGGAAGAAGAACTCATTCCTGCATCTTTCGAACTCCCGTGCCGGTATTCCATAGCTCAGAAGCCGCTCCACCTCAGAGAGGATATATTCATATGCCTGCACATAATCTTCCGGTGCACAGTCCACCGTTATCCGGAAAGATTTCCGGTTGAGAAACGGTTCTACCCTCACATCATAACTGCGTACATAGAACGGAGCACCGTCTATCGCATCCGCAAGCCTACGCCTCATCAGGTCGACTCCGAGAGAAGAGAGATAATCGTATATAAAAGGTACTGCCGTATTGCGGAGCTGCACGTCCACCGGTTCTATGATGTAGTCAAACGTCACCCTGGCGCAGTCAGCCTCCTTGTCCCTAAAATAAAAATACTGTCCTCCGGATGTCTCCAAAAGCGAATCGGGAAACTCGGGAAGAGGATCCGAAGCCCGTGGAATCACCTGGAAAAGAGCGCGGATCTTCGAACTGACAGCGGCAGTGTCTATATCTCCGGCTATTACTATGGCCTGCAGGTCAGGCCGGCATCTGGTACGGTAAAAACGGCGTACATCCTCGGTAGTGTAGCTGTCCACCAGACCGAACAGTTCCTTCTGAGGCACGGGTGCCAGGGATGTCCCTGCAAAATAATACCTGGCCACTGAATCCCTTACCCTCTGATCAAGGGTTTCTGAGCCAGCGAATACATTGTGGAAGAAATTCTTGCCCCGCTCCACCGACCTGTCGTCCACCATAAGGGCCGAGGAGATGTTGAATATAGCCAGAAGCATGGAATCCACCACCGATTCATTTTTCTTGACAGGCACGTCACTGAACCTGTAAGTGGTATAATAATCCCCGCCGTCAATGACCAGACCGTCTGTACGGTCAAGCCCCATATCATCGATAAAGGTAAAAATCGCTCCGTCGGGGAAATTGAGGGTCTCGGTCAGCGCCATGCATTCCATCAGGTAAGTCATTCCACGGGAAGCACTGTCTTCCATAGCAATACCTATTTTCTGCACAAACGTAAAATCCGCATATCCCTCCACCGTAGGATTGTTTACAAGGTAATACACCAGGCCGTTAGGCATAGTGTCGCGCACTATCCTTGAGTCATCATCCAGTACCCCTACCATCTGAGCAAAGACCGCTGCGGTCCGGAGCAGAAGTACCGATACTATGAAAATTTTCAGTTTCATGGAGCAAAAGTATGAAAATATGCGTATATTTGTAAGTCATTTTTTAAGTTAACGTAAATACTCAACAAATATGAAGAAAATCTTAGCAATTCTGACAATCGCAACACTTTCCGCGGTATCCGTCCTCGCACAGGACATGGAGTCCGCCACAGCTTTGTACAATGAAGGCGCAACTGCTCTCAACGCAGGTGACAAAGAGACAGCACTGGGTTATTTTGAAGAAGCACTCGCACAGGCCGAGCTTATCGGCCCCGAGGCAGAAGAGCTTGCGTTCAACTGCAAGAGGAACATTCCTACCCTGATCAACGCCATGGGCAAGGAACTTGCCGCAGCCAACGAGATCGATGCCGCCATCGAAATGCTGAACAAAGCTGTAGAGAAAGCCAATGAATATGGCCAGGACGACATCGCCGCCGATGCTCAGGGCCTCATTCCCCAGCTGTACATGCAGCAGGGCAACATCCTTCTGAACCAGAAGAACTATCCTGCAGCCATGGCTGCTTATCAGAAGGTAGTAGAGCTAAACCCCAACGATGCAAACGGTTACCTCCGCCTGGGCCAGGCCGCTTCCCGCGCCGATGACATCGAGGCAGCCATCGCAGCCCTCACCAAGGCTTCCGAGCTCGGACAGAGTAAGGCCGCTGACAAGGAGATGGCCACCATCTACCTCAGCAAGGCCGCAGAGGTGCTCAAGGCCAAGGATTATCAGGGCGCATACGACAACGCCAAAAAGTCCCTCGACATCATGCCCACCCCCACCGCCATGCAGATTGCAGGAACAGCTGCCCTCCAGCTGAAGAACTACGACGATGCCATCGCCAACTTCGAGGGCTTCCTGACCGCTTCTCCCAACGCAAGGAATGCGGACCAGATCAAGTATCAGCTCGCCACCGCATACGAGGCCAAGGGCGACAAGGAGAATGCCTGCGTGAACTACAAGGCCATCCTCAACAACCCTCAGTTCGCCGAGTACGCAAAGCATAAGGTCAACAACGAACTCAAATGCCAGTAAAGCTCGAGCTTCTCGCTCCGGCACGAAATAAGGACATCGGCATCGCGGCCATCGACTGCGGTGCCGATGCCGTGTATATAGCCGGACCTGCCTTCGGGGCACGCGAGGCGGCGGGCAACTCCTTCGGAGACATCGCCGTACTGACGGACTACGCTCACAGATTCGGCGCCAGGGTCTATCTGACCCTCAACACCATCATCTTCGAGAACGAACTGGAAGAAGCCCGCCGCTGCGTCTTCAGCGCCGTGGAAACCGGATGCGACGCCCTCATAGTCCAGGACCTAGGGCTCCTGAGGATGAGCATCCCGCAGATAGAGCTGCATGCCTCCACCCAATGCAACATCAGGACACCGGAACAGGCCCGCTGGCTGGCCTCCCTGGGCTTCCGCAAGCTGGTCCTGGCCCGGGAGCTGAGCCTGGAACAGATCCGGGAGATATCCGAAGCCGTCCCCCAATGCGAGATAGAGTGCTTCGTACACGGAGCCCTCTGCGTGTGCTACAGCGGCCAGTGCTACCTGAGCCAGTACCTCACCGGCCGGAGCGCCAACCGCGGCTGCTGCATCCAGGCCTGCCGCTCCCGCTACGACGTGAAGGACGCCTCCGGCAATATCCTGCTGCGCGACAGGACCATCCTCTCCCTCAAGGACCTCTCCCTCCTGGACCGACTGGAGCAGCTGGCCGGGGCGGGAGCCACCTCCTTCAAGATAGAGGGACGGCTCAAGAACATCTCCTACGTCAGGAATATCGTCCGGGCCTACAGCGAGGCCCTGGACCGGCTGGTACAAAACAGCGGCGGCCGGTACTCCCGCAGTTCCTGGGGCTCCCCCGCCGGAGGCTTCACCCCTCAGCCCGCGGCTACCTTCAACCGGGGCTACACTCATTATTTCATCGACGGCATCCGGGGCAAATGGAATTCGGGCGACTATGCCAAGGGCATCGGAGAACCTGTCGGGGAAGTAAGAAGCATCAGCGGCAGGACAATGGAGCTACGGCTGTTCAAAGGCATCAGCACCCCGGTCACCAACGGCGACGGCCTCTGTTTCGTATCCAGGAAAGGAGAGGTAACCGGCATGCGGGCCGACAAGGTGGAGGGCAGCACCGTCACATTCGGACAGACTGAAGGCAGCGCACCGGCCCCCGGCACGAAAATCTACCGCAGCTACAACCACAGCCTCGAAAAAGCCCTTGAGAACAATCCGCCGACAAGACTGATTCCGGCAGAAATACGCCTGACACAGACAGACGGCGGGAGATACCACCTGACGGCCGAGGCCGCCGGCGGAGCCTCCGCGTCGGTGGAATTTACCGCTGAACCTGCCCTCAACCGGGACAAAGCTGCTGCCGGCCTCCGCTCCTCCCTGTCCAAACGCAGCGGGATCTTCTCGTTTGCCTTGACGGAACTTCCCGAGGACGGTCCCCTGCCCTTCCTGCCCTCATCGGCAGCCAACGCATTGCGCCGGGAGCTGGCCGCGGGACTGGAATCCGCTCCCGCCGCTCCCGATATGAGGGAAAGCATCCCCCTCGACCGCCTGGACAGGAACAGAATCATCCCTCCGGCACAGCGGACTCAGCTCAACTGCGCCAACTCATTGTCCCGAAGCATCTACGAATCAGCCGGCATAGAGCCTGACCGCGCTTTTGAGACCGCTCCGGCTGCATCCGTGGAACTCATGCGGTGTAAATACTGCATCCGCTACGAGATGGGCCGCTGCCCGAAACAGCGTCCGGGAGAGAAGGCCGCACCGCTCTACCTGGAAAATAACGGACGCCGGGTAAAAGCCGTCTTCGACTGCGCCCGCTGCGAGATGGTCATACTTCCGGATGGTGGTAACGCCCCTGATCCTGAGTGATACTCCCGTAGTCTATGGCACGGACGGGGCACCGGTTTATGCAGGAGGTGCACTGCACGCAGCCGCGTCCCCAGACGGGACGCCCGTCCTGCATCGTTATGGTTCCGGTGGGACAGTCGGCCGCACACAATCCGCAGCCTATGCAGGCATCGCTTACATGGAACTTGGTCTTACTATCAGGACCGGCCAGGAACCTGCGGAACAGCGGATTGATGACCCGGCTCTTGAGCCACGGCCTGGTACCCACTGTGTAATGGCTGTAACTGCTCTGTCCGCGGATAGCGTCCACGACGGCCCGGACTTCCTGAGGAGCCGTATGCAGCTTCGTCTCGCGCACCTCGTCGGTATCCACCCCGAATCCCTTCATCAGTATGTAGTTGTTCGGCATCCGCACCGACCAGCAGGCTGTCAGAGGCAGGCCGCGGCGGCTCAGGGCCTCCCGCATCATCCTGTCCGTCCAGCCGCAGGTATCCCCGCAGGTGCACACTGCATAGACCGGCTGCCCGCCGTAATCCTTGATCCGCAGACGCTCCACGAAACGCAGCATCAGCACGGCCGGTCCCCACGAATGTACCGGGAATACCAGAATCAGCGGCTCTCCGTCCTTGAGGGAATACTCACACTCGCCGGTCTCCCCAGCCCTGCGCAGCTCGTCGGCCACCGCCACGGGCTCAGCCTCCCCCAGCGCGGCCGACAGCTGCCGGGCCGTCCACAGAGAGTTTCCAGTACCTGAAAAATAGAATATCATATATCAGAAATTTTTGGTCGCAAACAGTATATTCGCCAGATGACAGAACACCATCTTGGCATTGACATTGGCCTCGATCATCGTGCGGGCCTCCTCCAGGGCCTTAAAGGCTTTCTCGTAGAAACCGTCCGGGAAAACGGGGCTGAAACGCTCCACCGCCCCGGCTTCCTGCGGGAGTGCGTCGGATATCCGGTCGAGACCGCTCCGTCGGAGCATCATCCTGCGCAGCAGGGCCTCCATGTACAGACAGAACTCCTTCTGCCGCTCCCGGCCCTGGGCCAGCACCGCCTCATTGCCCTCCAGAAGTCTCGCCAGATCTCCTGAGACGACTGCATCCAGCATATTTTCCGCCGTCTGAAGCCAGGCCGCGGCGGCAGAACCCTCCCCGGCCATATCCAGGGCCAGTCCCAGGCTTCCTCCGGCCGTACGGGCATAGACCGCCGCCTCCTCCGCCGACAGACCTGTCCGGGCCTGCAGCACCGGCACCAGTTCCTCTGTCTGCGCGGGATAGAGCCGTACAAGCTGCGAGCGCGAGCGTATGGTGGAGATTATCCGGTCGGGAGCGTGGGTTATGAAGAAAAAATAAGTATCGGGCATGGGCTCCTCGACTATCTTCAGCAGACGGTTGGCCGCCTCGGCGTTCATCCGCTCCGGAAGCCAGATTATCATGTATTTGCCCTTGCCCTCGTAGGACTTGAGGCTCAGGGAGTCCAGTATCTCGCGGGCCTCGGCCACACTTATCGCACCGGCCTTGCCGTCTATTCCCAGACGGGCGTAGAGGTCAGCCTCGGTAAAATAAGGATTGTCCCTGTACAGCTGCCTCCACTCCTGCAGGAAGGAGGAGCTCAGAGGTTTTTTGGAACTTCCGGACTTGGAGGAGACATTGACGGGAAATGCGAAATGCAGGTCCGGATGGACCATCTCCGCTATCTTGCGGCAGGCGGGACAGACCCCGCACGAGTCCCCGCCAGGAAGGCGGTTGCCGCATATCATGTACTGAATCAGGGCCAGGGCCAGAGGCAGAGCCCCGTAGCCGTCCCGTTCCACCAGCATTATGGAATGCCCGGTGCGGCCGCTGTCCACCATGCGGATCAGACGCCCCTTAAGTTCGCCGTTGCCTAATACTTCTTTGAATTGCATATCGAAATTCAAAGATAATTAATATCTTTGTAGTTTATGGATAAAATGGAAGAAAAACACATAATATACGACTGCTCCCGCGGATGCACCACCGAGCGCACAGAGAACGGAGAACTTCTTTGCAACTATCACCCTGGATGCTGCAAGCTGCACGACTTCAACTGGCTTGCCAACATCAACGACCCCAAGTACAACAACATCTTCGAAGTCCGTTTCAAGAACACCAGGAAGGGATTCTATGAGAACACCTCCCGCCAGCTGCTCAAGAGAGGAGACCTGGTGGTGGTGGAGGCTGCCACCGGACACGACGTGGGTATAATCACGCTGGAGGGTCCCGTCGTAGGCCGTCAGATGCTACGGAACCACTTCGACATGGAGACCAAAGAGCTCAGGAAGATATACCGCAAGGCCCGCCCTCTCGACCTGGAGAAGTGGCAGGAGGCCATAGCCCGCGAGAACAGCACCATGATCCGTGCCCGCCAGATAGCGGCAGAGATGGGCCTGGACATGAAAATCGGGGACGTGGAGTTCCAGGGCGACGGCACCAAGGCCATCTTCTACTACATCGCCGACGAGAGGGTGGACTTCCGCCAGCTCATCAAGGTCTTCGCAGAGGAGTTCCGGATAAGGATAGAGATGAAGCAGATCGGTGCCCGTCAGGAAGCCGGGCTCATAGGCGGCATAGGTGTCTGCGGCCGGTCACTGTGCTGCTCCAAGTACATCACCAACTTCCAGTCCATCTCCACCCAGTCGGCCCGCTGCCAGGACCTGTCCCTCAACCCGCAGAAACTGGCCGGCCAGTGCGGCAAGCTCAAATGCTGCATCAACTACGAGGTTCCAGTCTACATGGACGCCCACAACAATACTCCCAGCGTCAACTCTCCGCTCGAGTTCCAGGACGGCCCGGCATGGCTGGTCAAGACCGACATCCTCAAGGGCATCATGTGGTTCTCATACGAGCAGGGCAATATGTCCAAGATGGCCCCGCTCGCAGTCGATGAGGTACGCCGCATCATAGCGGCCAACCGCAAGGGCACCAAGCCCCCCACCCTCTTCAAGGACAGCGGCAAGGAAGACCGTCCGATAGACTTCGTATCCTCTCTCGGAGACGACAGCATAGACCGCTTCGACAACAAGCGCCGGAAGAAAAAGAAGAAAAAGAAACCCGCCCCCTCCAACTCCAAGGCCGGCTCTGCAAAAGGCGGCAACAGCAACATTCAGAACAATCCCGACCGGCAATGAGACTGGCACCGGCACTCCGACTGCTGACCGTGCTGGCATGCGCGGCCGTCTCCGCCTGCTCCGCGGGTACGGACACTGAGACCGTCTTCCGGACACTCACGGAAGAGGACGGCAGAAGCGCATCCTTTGAGATAGAGATGCCGGACTCCACCGGCAGTTACTCGATGAGCCTCATAGCCCGCATACAGAAGGGCAGCGCTCCGGCCAGTGTGACGCTGGACATCACCCTGACCTCCCCCTCGGGAGCCACAGGGACGGAGACCGTCTCATTCCCCTCCGACTATCAGACCGTCAGGCGGTATATCAAGGAACACCCAGAAGATGACCGGATACGTCTGGCCGGCACCCCTGACTACTATGACATAAGCTGGGTGTACAGAGACAGAATCATACCCCCGGAAAGGGGATTATGGCATATAGAAATCTCCCTGCCGGACACTGCCTACGGCAAAGTGCTGGGACTGGGAATAACACTGGAACATCATGGGAAAGGACAAGATACGTAAATTCAAGGAAAACGAGACATTCCGCTGCCTCATCCAGCCCCCTATGGATGAGGTGCTGCACAAGGACCACCCGCTGAAGGGACACTGGGGCTCAGAAATCTTCGGCAATGACCGCCCGATAATCCTGGAACTCGGCTGCGGCAAGGGAGAGTACACCATCGCCCTGGCCGAGCGGTTTCCTGAGAACAACTACATCGGAGTGGACATCAAGGGCGCCCGCCTCTGGAAAGGCGCCAAGTACGCCACCGAGCACGCCTTGCCCAACGTGGCCTTCCTCCGCACCAGGATAGACTTCATCGACTCCCTCTTCGGTCCCGGTGAGGTGTCGGAGATATGGCTGACCTTCTCCGACCCCCAGCCCAAGAAGCCCAACAAGCGGCTCTCCAGCCCCATCTTCCTGGAGCGCTACTCGCACTTCCTCAAGCCCGACGGCATCATGCACCTGAAGACCGACAGCCAGCTCCTGCACGAGTCCACCCTGGAGGTCATCCGCGAGGGCGGCCACACCCTTCTGGAGGCCGACAACGACATCTACGGCACCGGCCTCGCCGAGAAGGAGCCGCTGCTGTCCATCAAGACCTTCTACGAGTCGATGTTCCTCGCCGAAGGCAAGCCGATTACATACGTAAGGTGGAAACTATAGGCTGCCGCACAGACTTGCGGCAATGGATGCGAGGCCGTCTCTGGAAAGGGACGGCTTCAGTATTTCCAGGCAGCGCTGTGCCCGGAGGGAGTAGTCCCTGACTACTCCGGTGGCGGACTCTATGCCGCCGTGGGTGAGGACGAATGTCCTTATTTCCGAGGCAACTTCCCGGTCCTGATCCTTCCTGGAGGGGTCGCAGGTGATGTCGCCCATCCGGCGGCGGATGTACTCCTCCTGGTCGGGAGCGTTGCGCATGGCGCAGAGCAGCGGCATGGTGATCTTGCGCTCCATGATGTCGCTGTCGCTGTCCTTGCCGGTCTCGGCGCTGGAATGATAGTCGAGGATGTCGTCCCGTATCTGGAAGCCGCAACCCAGCCAGTAGGCATACTGTTCCATCGCTGCGACCACTTCCTCTGAGGCGCCGGCCACGATGGCAGGGCCCTTGACGGAGGCGATGAAGAGGGAGGCCGTCTTGCGCCGGATGACCTGGATGTAATCGTCCTCGGTGGCGCGGAGACTGTCGGCCAGTTCCATCTGGATGATCTCGCCCTCGGCAAGTTCCTCGAGGGACTTGGAATAGATGCCCAGCACCTCTACGGGACAGCCGTAGGCGATGAGCAGGTGGATGGCCCGGGTCAGCCAGTAGTCTCCCATCAGCAGGGAGGCTCCGGGAGAGAAGAGCTTGCGGACCGTCATGCGGCCGCGGCGCTGATCGCTGTCGTCCACTACGTCGTCGTGCAGAAGGGTGGCGGTGTGGATAAGTTCCGAGACAGCCGCGCAGGCTACAGCCTTCTGATTAATAGAACCGCTGCAGGCCTTCGCGGTTACGAGGGCCAGCAGCGGTCTGAGTTTCTTGCCCGAGGCATCGAGGAGATAGGTGTTGATCCTGTTGAGAAGGTCGCTGCGGGAAGCCAGGGCTTCGGTCAGAAGCCTCTCGAAGCCTTCCCACTCCGGTGCTATCGTCCGTCTGATGTCTTCGGTCAGTGTCATTTCTGTCTACTAGAAGAAGAATGCCAGGGAGAGCTCGCCTCCGTTGAATCTGGAGTCGTCCTCCATCTCTATCATGCCTCCGCGGAATTCGAAGTCGTTGTCAAATACCGGGTTGAGATCCCAGTTCCACTTGAATGACACCTGGAAGCGCCATACATAGATACCGGCACCAAGACCGATACCGTACTGGAAACGGTTGAGGAACTGATTGACTGTCTCCTTGTCCAGGTCGACCCCGAGGATACTGCCGCTGCCGAAAAGTACGGCTCCGACATAGGGGGAAACCACCACATAGGGTTTGATTATGTTCAGGAAACGGAAGCCCCACTGGATATTGATCGGAACGCGGAGGGAACCGGAATAGAAGGTAGACGGCTTGATGGTGTAGTCCATCAGTCCAAAAATGTTCCCGTCACCTGCCGGAGTGGAGATACCGGACTGCACGTACTGCAGCTCGGGATTGATCTCGAAACCCAGAGGGAGATTGAAATTGAAGACGAGACCGGCATTGAATCCTGTGTAGGTTTTCAGAAATCCGCGCTCGAAGGCGTCATCCATGTCGGACATCCTTGAGAAGTTCAGTCCGGCCTTGACGCCGAGGTTGAAGAAGTCCTTGCCGGGCTGGGCGTTGGCCGGTACAGCAGCGATCAGGAGGGCAAGGGTAAGGATTGAGAAAATCTTTTTCATGGTAAACGTTTTTACTCGATTGAGTTCATCTTGGCGACGATGGCGGCCTTGGTTGTGGAGCCGACCATCTTCTCTTTCATTACACCGCCCTTGAAGAACAGCAGAGTCGGGATGTTGCGGATGCCGAACTTCATGGGGATGTCTGTGGACTCGTCCACGTTGCACTTCGCGATGAGCCATTTGCCCTCATACTCTTTGGACAGCTCCTCAACGATAGGAGAGATCATGCGGCAGGGGCCGCACCAGGGTGCCCAGAAATCCAGAAGCACGGGAATCTGGGAGTTGATTACCATTTCCTCGAAATTGGAATCATTGATTGCTAACATAACTTTTTACCTTTTTATAAATTGTTAAAAGAAAAATACAAGATTTACCTCCAGGCCGCGGTAGTTGCCCAAACGGACCGGGCCCGTGGGTTCCACTTCTATGCCCTCAAAACCGTGATTACTGTCGCTGTCGGGGACATTGCGGGCCAGCTGCCCGATGTTCCAGTTATATTTGACCTGAAGCTGCAGCCTCCAGAAATCCACACCTCCTCCGATGCCGACTCCGTACTGGAAGCGGTTGAGATCCGCCCACTCCATCGCCTCCGGCCGTTTCAGGACAGCATAGCCGATATAAGGGGAAACCATCAGATATGGACGGAAAAGAATCAGGTCCAGGCCCACCTGCAGGTTGACCGGAAGCTCGATGAAGTCGGTCCGCAGCCATATATTCTCCGGGCCGCGGTAGATTGCTCCCTTGGAGACGTAGTTGAGTTCCGGCTGGATCGTCATGCCCTGCACGGGGAGGTCGAAGCTGAAGGCCACCCCGGCATTGAAACCGGTGTACTTGTTCACTGTCTCGGAGATATAGCCCAGTTCAAAACGGCTCATCGATGTGAAGTTGATACCGCCCTTGACACCTACCTTGAAGAATGAGGAGGAATAATCCTGGGCACCGGTCCTCAGAGGGAGGACCAGAAGGACTGCCGCGAGTCCCAGGACTGCTGTTATCTTTCCGAAATACTTCATCCCGCGAATATAGTAAATTTTATTCCTTCTTCTTTACCAGATATGCCAATCCGCCCTCCGAAGTTTCCTTATACAGATTGGGAAGATCGTGTCCGGTGCGCTTCATGGCCTCGATAACTGTATCGAAGGGCACAATGTGACTGCCGTCCGACATCAGGGAATACTGGGTGCAGTCCATCACCCTCGCGGCGGCGAAAGCGTTGCGCTCGATGCAGGGTATCTGGACCAGGCCGCAGACGGGGTCGCAGGTCAGGCCTAGGAAATGCTCCATGCCCATGGCGGCGGCGCACTCAATCTGGGGAGGAGTGCCCCCGAAGAGACGGGTGGCGGCGGCACAGGTCATGGCGCAGGCGCTGCCGACCTCACCCTGGCAGCCGACCTCAGCCCCGGAGATGGAGGCATTGGCCTTGATAACGGAGCCGAAGAGACCGGCGGTGGCCATGGCGTTGATGATCTTCTTCTCGGTGACTTTATACTGGGTGTGTATCAGGTAGAGCACGGCGGGAAGCACTCCGCAGGAGCCGCAGGTGGGAGCCGTGACGATGGTGCCTCCGGCGGCGTTCTCCTCGGAGACGGCCAGGGCATAAGCGAAGAGCAGGCCGCGGCGCTGCATGGTGTTCTGGTAGCTCATCGCGTGCTGGTAGTAGGAGTAGGCCTTGCGGCGCACGTTCAGGCCTCCGGGCAGGACGCCCTCGTGGTCCAGACCGTCCTCGATGGCCTTCTTCATCACCACCCAGCGGTCATAGAGGAAGTCCCAGATGTCGGGGTCCTCGTACTGGGCCACGTACTCCCAGAAGTAGGAGTTGTACTTGTTGCACCACCCCAGGATGTCCTTCATCTTGCTGTAAGGGTAGATGCTCTTCTCGGGCTGGCGGCGTCCGTCCTCACTGATGTCGCCCCCGCCTATGCTGAACAGCGTCTTCTCCCCCATGAGGTGTCCCTCGGAGTCGAAGGCCTGGAAATTCATGCCGTTGGGATGCTGGGGAAGGAAGACGTCCGGCTTCCAGACGATGTCCACCCGGGGACTCCGCTCATCCTTGAGGGCCTCGATGAGCGCCACGTCGGTCATGTGCCCCTTGCCTGTCGCGGCCAGGCTGCCGTACAGGGTAACAGTAAACGAAGATGCCCCGGGATACATTCCCTTGAACATCTCCGCCGCTTTTTTGGGGCCCATCGTATGACTGCTCGACGGGCCCTTGCCTATCTTGTAGATTTCCTTTATGCTCTCCATTGCAGAATATATGGTAACTCAAATGAAGGCGCAAAGATAACCAAAATCAAAAATTGTATTCAAAAAATCACACCGTCTGCTCTATATTCCAGACGAAGGCCCGCACACCCACCTCGCGGTTGCGGTTGTCCAGTTTGCGGACGGTCTGGAGCAGCTCCTCGACGCGGTCGTCCTCGACGACCGTCATCATGGCGGAGTTCATCTCCGGCCAGGTGTGGGTGCCGCGGCGGGGCTCTCCGTCCCGGCTGCCGCGGCCCTGGACCTGCTCGAAGAAGGTGAAGCCCCGGATGCCCAGCTCGTCGAGCATGTACTCCACCCTCTCGGTATTGGCCTGATTATACACTATAAAGACACATTTCATAATAGGTATCCTCCATTTACTTTACTGGTTGAGTTCCTGACTCCTGCGCACCTCGGGGTCATCGCCCTCGGGGTTGGGAGACAGCTGCATGAAAATGAACTGGGAGCGGGTCTTGCGGTCCTTGTCCCTCTCGCCGTGGCGGGAGAGCAGGGCATAGAAGACAGGCACCACTACGAGGGTCACCACCGTGGCCACGAGGAGACCGCCGATGACGACGATACCCATAGGCTTCCACATCTCGGCTCCCTCACCCTGGCTCAAAGCCATAGGCAGCATGCCGAGGAAGGTGGTGATGGCGGTCATGAGCACGGGACGCAGACGGGAGGCACCGGAAAGGGCGATGGCCTCGTTGAGCTCGTAGCCGCGGTCGCGCATCAGGTTGGTGTAGTCCACCAGCACGATGGCGTTCTTGGTCGCGATACCCACCAGCATGATGAATCCGAGGGAGCCGATCATGTCGAGGGTCGTACCCGTTATCCACAGGGCAAGCACCACGCCGGAAAGGGCGAAAGGCACTGCGGTCATGATCATCACCGGCTTGACGAAGGACTCGAACTGGGAGGCCAGCACGATGTATATCAACAGGATGATCAGGGCCAGAAGGAGGAGCAGATCCTGGAAGGTGTCCTGCTGGTCCTCATAGTTACCGGCCAGGCGGACGGTGATGCCGCTGGGCACGCCCATCCGGTCCACGGTCTGCTGGATGCCGGCTGCCAACTCGCCCATCGAGGTCTCATACGGGGTCACGGAGATGGTCACTATCCTCTGACGGCTCTTGCGCTCGATAGTAGGCGGGGCGAAATACTCCTCAATCTTGCCGAGTTCCTTTATCTTGATCATCGCACCGGTGGCGGTGGGAATGGTCATGTCCTCGATGTCGGTGATGGAGTTGCGGTCCTCCTCCTGCAGACGCACCACTATGTCGTACTCGTCACCGTCCTCCTTGAGGAATCCGGAGGCCATGCCGTTGACACGGTTGCGGACATAGGTGGAGACTGTGGAGGAATTGAGCCCGTGGTAGGCCAGTTTCTCCTTGTCGAGGTTGATCTTGATCTCGGGACGGTCCTTCTCGCGGCTGATGTCGATGTCGCGGGCCCCCGGCACGTTGTCGCGGATGGCGTTGCGGACCTCCTGGGCGAAGGCGTTCGTCTCATCGAAACTGTAACCGTATATCTCTACATCCACGGTCGAGGATGCTCCTCCCATGAAACTGGAGACATCGCACTGGTAGTCGATAATCTCCGGATACGAAGCCAGCTCCTGACGCAGCACCTCGGCTATCTCGAAGATGGAACGCTCGCGCTCGTTCTTCTTGTTGCAGACCACGGTCATGGACATGGTGTTGTTCATGGTGGTGGAGAACATGGCCGAGACACCGTCGTCGTCGGTGGTTCCGGCCGAGGTGGAGATGAGCTTTATCTCCGGCACCAGCTCGTAGAAACGGCTCTCGATATAGCGGGCCATCTTCGCTGTCTCTTCGATACGGTAGCCGGTGGCCAGCTCGATGGACACGGAAAGACGGCCGTTGTCGGTCTCCTGGATGAAGTCAGTTCCTATCTTGCCCATCAGGAAAGGAGTGATGGAGGCGAAGAAGAAGAGGACGATGGCTCCGAGAGTGATGGCCTTATGGCGCAGGCACCAGCGCAGCAGCCTGGCGTATGCCCGGTCTACGGCATCGAGTACCGGAATCACGAATCTCTGGTAGAAGTTGCGCTTGGGCGGAATGTTCTCGATGACTCCCCTCTCGTTGATACGCACGGGACGGGCCTTCAGCAGCTTGGAACAGAGCATGGGAGTAAGGGTGATGGCCACTACTGTGGAAGTACATACCATGATGGTCACCAGCCAGCCGAGTTCCTTGAACATGATGCCTGCCATGCCTGTAAGCATCGTCAGAGGCACGAACACCACCACTATCACGAGTGTAGTGGCGATGACGGACACCCACACCTCGTTGGTCGCATAGATGGACGCCTCTCGCGGCGACGAGCCTCTCTCAATATGCTTGGTGATGTTCTCGAGCACCACGATGGCATCGTCCACCACCATACCGATGGCCACGGTCAGGGAGCTGAGCGATATGATGTTCAGCGAGCTGTCCGCCAGCATCAGGTAGATGAAGGCCACAATCAGGGATATAGGAATCGTCAGGGAAATAATGAGGGTCGAACGCCACTCCCCGAGGAAAAAGAGCACCACCAGCACCACAAAGAGCAGTGCGTACAGAATGGACTCCTCAAGCGAACTGATGGAGTTCTGGATATCTTCCGAAGAATCGTAGATGGTCTCTATCTTGATATCCCGCGGCAGGGTCTTCTTTATCTTGGCCAGTTCCTTCTCGAGATCCTGGCAGATCTGTACGGTGTTGGCGCCGGTCTGCTTGGTCACCATAAGGCGGACGCTCTCGCGGCCGTTGGTCTTCTCATCGAGGCTCAGGTCCTTGATCGTGTCGCGCACCGTGGCCAGGTCCCGCACGAAGACCTGCCGGCCCTCGGAAGTGACTGTAACCACGATGTCGTTGATCTCGGAGCTCTCGACGTACTCGCTGCGCACCTCGAGCTGGTACTGCTCCTTGTTCATCTTGACGGTACCGGAGGAAAGGTTGAGGTTGTTGGCGGCTATCGCACTGCCGACGGTTTCCAGGGGAAGGCCGTAGGCATCCAGCTTCTGCTGGTCAATATCCACGTACACATAGCGCTCCGGAGAGCCGGAAAGGGTAAGGTTTCCGATACCGTTGACCATGCTCAGCTGCGGGATGATCTCATCGTTGAGCAGCTTGTCCAGTCCGGGATAGCTCTCGTCGGCCGTAATCGAGTACTGGAGGATAGGCATGGAACTTGTGCTGAACTTGAAGATGAACGGGTTGGTACAGCCGTCGGGCAGCTCGTCCGTCACCATGTCGATATAGGACCGGACATCGTTGATAATCTCGTCCAGGTCCGTTCCCCACTCCAGCTCGAGCATCACCACGGAGATGTTGTCCTTGGTGGTGGAGGTTATCTCCTTGAGGTAGTCGACGGAGTTGAGGTTGTTCTCTATGATTTTCGTAACGTTGGTCTCTATCTCGGAGGCACTGGCTCCCGGATAGACGGTCAGTACGGAGATGTACGGCGGGTCCATCTCCGGGAACTGGTCGATAGGCAGCCTCAGGAACGAGAAGATGCCTATCACTATCACGGCGACGAACACCAGGAGGGTCGTCACCGGACGGTTGATCGCTGATTTGTAGATACTCATCGCAGGCGGGGATTATTTTACCACATTCAGTTTGACTCCGTCCACGAGCTTGGCCTGTCCGGTGGTGACGATAGGATCGCCCACCTTGAGGCTGTCACTGGATATCTCGATGGTCTGGTCATGACGCTCGCCTATCTCCACGAAGACGCGCTTGGCCACACCGCCGTCATCCACGAATACATAGCGGTTGTTGGAGCCGATGAGCCTGAGCACTGCCTGATAGGGCACCACGAGGGCCTCGGTCCGGCCCAGGTCCAGCACCGTGCTCACGTACATGCCCGGACGGATGAGCTCCGAGGAGTTCGGAATCCGCAGCTTGAGGGTGAATGTATGGGAGGCCGGGTCCACCGTCGGGTAGACAATCTCGATGGTGGACGGGAAGGTCCGGTCGGGGTATATGTCCGAGTAGACATTGACCCTCATGCCTTCCTTGACCAAGGGATAGTAGGTCTCCGGGACATTGACGTATGCCTTGAGTTCTTTGATCTTGGTAAGCTGGAGGATGGGCTGGGCCCCGCTGTAGAGCTCCCCGTCCTCGTAGTTCTTGGCCGAGATGACTCCGTCGAACTGCGCCCTCACGAAGGTGTTCTCCTCCAGGAAACGGAGGGTCTCCTGCGTCTGGTCGAAGCTCAGCTTGGTCTGGTCGTAGACCTGCTGTGAGATGGCCTCGCTCTCCAGAAGCATCTGCACGCGGTTCATCTCTATCTGGAGGTTGGCAAATGCTATCCGGGTAGTGTTGAGCTGGTTCTGGTCCATCCTCACCAGTGTGTCACCCTTGCGCACGCGGTCACCCACCTCTACGTATATCTTCTCGATAAGGCCCGTCAGCGAGGGGGATATGTTCATCTGGTCATAACCCTGCAGGGTGGTAGAGAGCTCGATCTGTCTCGACACCTCCTCGTATGCGAGGGGGGAGGTCCTCACCTGCTCCACTCTTTCCTGGGCCATATCGCCGGTGTTGCCGCCACCGCAGCCGGCCAGAAGGGCTGCCGAGGCAAGAATTGATGCTATTGCTTTGAATTTCATGATGATTTATTTTTCTGCTTCTGTTTGTCCGTAAGTATTCTTGTTCAGGAGTTTCTCCAGTTCGATCTGTGCCGTCACGTAGTCCAGCGCCGCCTGCACGTAGGTGCTCTGGGCGGAAATGAGGGTAGTGGCCGAGTTGGTCACGTCGAGGCTCGAAGAGTAACCGAACTCGTATTTCTTGCTGATGTTGTCAAAGACGCTCTGCGACACCTCCACGTTCTTCTTCTGGGTCAGGTAGCGCTCGTAGGCGGAAGAGAGGTTGTACTTGAGCTGGCGGTGCTGGATGTTCAGGGCCATCTCCGTGCTTTCCAATGTATTCAGCTGCTTCTGGTATTCGAGCTTCGCCTTCTGGAAGGAGGTGAAGTTCCTGCCCGAGGAGAAAATGGGAATCGAGAGGGTCAGCCCCACCATATTCGGAGGTGTCATGTTCATGGTCATCTCGTCGGAGAAATACTTCCTGCCCGTGTACTGGTAGAATGCGCTGAGGGTAGGTCCGTAGGCCCATCCGGCGAGATTCTTCTGCTGACGGTAAAGGTCCGTGCTCTTGAGGGCCAGCTGGTATGAGAAATTGTTCTCGAGGATGAAGTCATCGTAGAGCAGGTCCAGCGAATGCTCCACGTCCATCAGCTCGTCGAGGGTCTGGGTCAGGACTATCTCCTTGTCAAATCCGATGTTCATCTGCAGGCGCATGGAGTTGTAGACCATCTCCAGGCCGCGGCGGGCCTCGTTGATCGAAGTCTCGAGAGTAGCCACCTGCACCATGATCTGGTCTGCATCCACCTGCTCGGCCACTCCGGCCTCCACCGATTTCTGGGAGAAGGCGTGAAGCCTGCGCACGGTCTCCAGGTTATTTTCCAGCAGATCGATGGTCTGCCGGCTCACCAGGGCCGAGAAATACAGGAGCCGTACCTGCTCGGCGACCTCCTGCTGCGACTGGCGGTAGGTCACGTCGGACATCTCTATGGAAAGTTTGCCGATGAGGGCACTGACGATCTGCGCCCCGCTCACGGCCATCGAGGCATTGACCCCTATCGAACCGTAGGGGGGCATTGCGATAGAGAGGCCCGTCTCTCCGAAAGCCATCTCATATCCCATGTAGTTGGAATAGTCGAGCGTCCCGTTGACCTGGGGCAGCATGCCCGCTATGGCCGCCCAGCGATCCGCCTCTGCCTGACGGACTGACAGGGAGGAGTTCTGCAGGTCCCAGTTGTGCTCCAGAGCGTAGCTCATCGCCTCGTCAAGAGTAAAATGCAGGACTGCGGAATCGGCCGCCTCCTGCTCCTCCTGCGCCGTACCTGCCGCGGAGGTCGGGAAGTCCGGTCCGGGAAATGCAGCAGCGGATACCGACAGAGCCGCACCGCAGCACAGGATAACTGTTGTCTTGAGGATTTGTCTCATTATATTTTATTGTAACAGTGATTTATTATTTTCCAGATATTCATCGATATAGGCCCTGCCCTTTTCCGTAGCGATACCCCGCACGAGGAAAAACATCAGGTAGTCCCCGCAGCGGTCATGCTTTATTTCCAGATAGTTGCGCACTGCCCTGTCCGTCACTGCCACCGAAAGCTCAAACAGCTGAAGCGACAGACTGTGTGCATCCAGGATATCCGTAATGAACATTCCCTCCCTCTGTCCTCTTTCCACAATTCTCTCAAGGAGTCCGCAATGCCTGCGGTTCACGTCCTGCACCACATTTATGAACACTTCCGGATAATACCTCTTTACTTCCGTGAAGAAATCGTAATAATTGCTCATGCGGTTCTGGTCCTTGTTTTCCAGCGAGCGCATGAACCACTCCAGGACATTGCCGGTATTTGCCAGCTCTTCTTCAGAACGGATCATATTATCCCTGTGCATCAGCAGGATGCATTCCTGCAGCAGCTTCGCCTTGTCATGGAAAAGCTCGTAGAGAGTGCGCTTGGACATACCGTTGGCAGAAGCCACCTCGTCCATAGTCACCGACTTGCAGCCACGCTCCAGAAAAAGTGAGGCCGTATTTCTCAGTATTTGTTCCCTGTTTGTCATAATCAGGGCGCAAAACTAAAAAAACTTCCGGAGTTTTCAAATTTTTGTTACAAGTACGGAATTATTTCATGCGGATGACAACTCCACCGCTATTTTATTATTTTTGCATTCAGAAAATTTCTCTAAAAACACAATATTATGTATAAAGATTTTCAAGCCTATCTTCAGAATGAGCTGAACAGCATCAGAGAAGCCGGCCTCTACAAAGAGGAGCGCGTCATCGTAACCCCCCAGGGTCCCGAAATCACTCTCCAGGACGGCACCAAGGCTCTTAACTTCTGCGCCAACAACTACCTCGGACTTGCCGACAGCAAGGAACTGGTAAACGCCGCCAAGGAAGCCCTCGACACACACGGCTACGGAATGGCCAGCGTACGTTTCATCTGCGGTACAGGCGACCTGCAGAAGACCCTCGAGGCCAAGATTGCCGAGTTCTTCGGAACTGAGGACACTATCCTCTATGCAGCCTGCTTCGATGCAAACGGCGGTGTGTTCGAGCCTCTTCTGAACGAGCAGGACGCCATCATCTCCGACTCCCTCAACCACGCCTCCATCATCGACGGCGTGCGTCTGTGCAAGGCCAAGAGATACCGTTACGCCAACGCCGACATGGCAGAGCTGGAGAAATGCCTCCAGGAAGCCCAGGCCCAGCGTCACCGCATCATCGTCACCGACGGTGTGTTCTCCATGGACGGCAACGTATGCCCTCTGGACAAGATCCACGCCCTCGCCGAGAAGTACAACGCCATGGTCATGGTCGATGAGTCGCACTCAGCCGGCGTCGTAGGCAAGACCGGACGCGGTGTTACCGAGCGCTACAACCTCCGCGGCCAGATCGAGATCATCACAGGCACCCTCGGAAAGGCATTCGGCGGCTCCGTCGGCGGATTCACCACCGGTAAGAAGGAGATCATCGCCATGCTGCGCCAGAGGTCGAGACCTTATCTGTTCTCCAACTCGATTCCTCCCATGATCGCAGCCGCTGGTATCCGCATGTTCGACATGATGAAGGAGTCCAACGAGCTCCAGGACCGCCTGCACGAGAACACCGACTACTTCATCAGCAAGATGAAAGCCGCCGGCTTCGACATCAAGCCCACCGAGTCAGCCATCTGCGCCGTCATGCTGTACGACGCCAAGCTGTCCCAGGAGATGGCCGCCCGCCTGCAGGACGAAGGCATCTTCGTAACCGGCTTCTACTACCCTGTAGTGCCCAAAGACCAGGCCCGTATCCGCGTACAGGTATCCGCCGGCCACAAGAAGGAGCACCTCGACAGATGCGTCGCAGCCTTCACCAAGATCGGCAAGGAACTCGGCGTACTGAAGTAACAGCCCGCCCGGCAACCTAAATTGCAGACCCCGACCGCCGCATCTCCGGCAGCCGGGGTTTTTCATTCCCGCCCTTTCATGTCCGGTTCACACGCCCCTGTTTTCCCATCTCATTCCGCCCCTCTTCCACAACGGCAGCAATTTCCGCGTTTCTCTGCCGTTGCGGTATGGCCTTTCTCGCGACCCCCTGCTGCAGGCCTTCTGGACCGCATTGCCTTCCTGTTCCTCTTCCACAACGGCAGCATTTTCCGCATTTCGCTGCCGTTGCGGCATGACCTTTCTCGCGGCACCACTGATACAAACTCCCTGGGCCACATTCTACTTTCGCCACCTTTCCACAACGGCAGCATTTTCCGCATTTCGCTGCCGTTGCGGCATGGCCTTTCTCACTGACCCCCTACTACAGACCCCCTGCGCTACATTCTCCTTTCGCCACCTTTCCACAACGGCAGCATTTCCCGCGTTTCTCTGCCGTTGCGGCATAGCCTTTCTCACGACACCACTGCTGCAGGCCTTCTGGACCGCATTGCCATCCTGTTCCTCTTCCACAACGGCACTATTTCCAGCGATTCTCTGCCGTTGCGGCAGCTCGCTCCGGAAGGTGCAGGCGAAAGTGGCTTTTCACCGTCACCTTCCAGAACCAGCCGAACCAGCCGGAACTGTCAGCCTGTCCGTGAACAGGATGCCGTCGAGGTGGTCGACTTCGTGCTGGAAAATGACCGCCGTATAGCCGTCCACGGTATCGCGGACCTCCGACAGAGTCTCCGGGTCGGTGTAGCGGATGACCACCTGCTGCGAGCGCTCAACGTCACCGGCGATATCGGGAATGGAGAGACAGCCTTCCGGGCCGGTCTGCTTCTGGTCGGAAAAATACTCGATATGGATGTTGGGATATACTTCGAACGGGTATCCGGGCTTGTCATAGCGCATTACGGCCACTACTCGACGGCTGAGGCCGACTTGAGGAGCGGCCAACCCCACCCCGTCCTGAGTGGAGTCCGTAACCGTGGCGATCATCCTGCAGGCCAGACGGTCATAAACCTCGGACTGCAAATCCTCCTCTGCCAGGTCCACGCAGGGCGTACGCAGTACCAGCGAATCCTCAGGAGAAGTCACCAGCAGCACCCGCATCAGTCCGTCCGAAGACATTATCAGTTGTGTTTCCTCTGCAGTAAGCCGGGGCACCCTGCCTCCGCATCCGGCAGTCAGCAGCAGCGCCGACCACATCACGACCGGCGCCATAAAAACATTCAAGAATCTCATTTTCATCGTACGTCAAAAGATTTATGCAAAAGTATGAAAAGTTCCCCAGCATCTACATCGATTTTATCCACGACAAAAGAGCACCTAGACAAAGCACCGGCAACCAGCACCTCATAGCTGACCGGAAGCCTGTATTTAATACCTTGGTCAGCAAGGCATTCCGCTTCACAGCCACCTTCACCAAGGACGGAGCGAGCGACATATCCGAGTTCGTAAAACCCGAGAACCCCTACGCATACAGCGCTTCCGAAGGTACTCTGAACATCCCCGCCTACAACCCTAAAGTCGTAATGTACAAGACGAAATCCGAATAAGGTAAAACAGGCCCATTCGGGCGTATTTCTGAAATGAAGCGGTAAATGAAAAGGCCGGGAGGACACAATGTCCTTCCGGCCTTTCTATGCGGGCAACCCTTACGGGGTGAATTAGTCAACGAGGGAGATGCGCTTGAAGACGGTCACCTTGGCCTCCTTGTCGGCAGCCGCGATAGCAGCCTTGACGGAAGTCTTGCCGTCGCCCATCTGGTACTCCTGCTCCTCGAGGGTGTTCTCCTTGAAGAACTTGTTCAGACGGCCGTTGGCGATGTTGTTGACCATGGCTTCCTGGAGATTGGCGGCCTTCTCAGCGGAGACGGTCCTGATAATCTCGCGGGCCTGGTCAGCCTGCTCGGGGGTGAGCCAGCCTTTGGCGGTGTTGGACTGGATGTGGTCCTCGCTGTCGACGTGGGCGGGATTGATGCCGGCCTTGTTGAGGGCGGCGTCAACGGCCTTCTTCACGAGCTCCTCCTTGGTCTTCTCCACGGCCACCTTGAGCTCCTCGTCGATAACGTTCTGAGGCACGGCCTCTTTGTTGACTGCAACGGGGTTCATGGAAGCAACCTGCATGGCCACGCCCTTGGCGAGGTCGAGGGGAACTTCCTTGTTGAAGCCGACGATAGCGCCGAGCTTGCCGTTGATGGTGTGGATGTAGGAGATGATGTAGGGAGCCTCGATCTTCTCGTAAGCTACGAGGGAGTGCTTCTCACCGGTCTTGCCGATCTGCTCGGTGATGGCGGCCTCTACTGTGCGGCCGTCGGCGATGGTGCAGGCCTTGAGGGCCTCCATGTCGGCGGGCATAGCTTTGATGGCTGCATCGGCGATGGCGTTTGCAAGAGCCTGGAACTCCTCGTTCTTGGCCACGAAGTCAGTCTCACAACCGAGGCACAGGAGGATACCCTTGCTGCCGTCCACCTTGGCTACGACGGCACCCTCGGAAGTCTCGCGGTCAGCCCTCTTGGCAGCCACGAGCTTGCCTTTCTCACGGATGATCTCCTTAGCTCTCTCATAGTCACCGTTAGCCTCGATGAGGGCCTTCTTGCAGTCCATCATTCCGGCTCCGGTCATCTTACGGAGCTTCTGAACGTCTATTGCTTTAATTTCCATTGTCTTCCTTTCTTTAAAATTATTCCTTTACTTCAGCGGGCTCAGCAGCGGGAGCGGCCTCTGCTGCAGGGGCTTCCTCTGCGGCGGGCTCAGCCTCTACTGCGGCCTCGGCCTTGGGAGCGGCACCTTTGCGGGGACGCATCTTCTTGCCGGAAGCGGCGCTGTCAGCCTCGCGGGCCTCTTCCTCTTTGTCCTTCTCGAGTTTCCTCTCTTCCAGACCCTCCTTGATGGCTCCGCACAGAGCATCGAGGATGACCGAAACAGACTTGGCGGCATCGTCATTACCGGGAATCACATAATCAACGGGGGTAGGATCGCAACATGTATCAACAACTGCGATAACCGGGATATTGAGACGGTTGGCCTCCTTAACGGCATTCATCTCTTTCTGTACATCCACTACGAAAAGGGCTGCAGGAAGACGGTTGAGGTCAGCGATGGAACCGAGGTTCTTCTCGAGCTTGGCCCTCTGACGGGTAATCTGGAGACGCTCGCGCTTTGCAAGGGTCTCGAAAGTACCGTTGGTCATCATCTCGTCGATGGTGTGCATCTTCTTGACAGCTTTACGGATGGTGGGGAAGTTGGTGAGCATTCCACCGGGCCATCTTTCAGTCACGTAAGGCATTCCGACACTCTGGGCATACTCTGCCACGATGTCCTTTGCCTGTTTCTTGGTAGCCACGAAGAGGATACGGCGGCCCGCATGAGCGAGCTGCTTCATTACGTTCGCGGCCTCGTCTATCTTTACAACAGTCTTATGCAGGTCTATGATATGGATTCCGTTCTTCTCCATGAAGATGTAAGGAGCCATTTTGGGATTCCATTTTCTCTTCAGGTGACCGAAGTGAACACCTGCATCAAGTAAATCTTGGAAATTTGTTCTGGGCATTGTTTTGTTAATTTTGTCTCTGTGTTATACAAGAGTTCTCTTTGTTAATTTTGAAGTAGCGGCTCTATGCGGCCGGTCTTCGAAATTTTCCGCAGCAGGACAAACGCGCAGTAACCGTCAAAGGGGTCTGTCCGTTTTGAATCCTGGCTGTGCATTCTGTAAGTTCTACGTAAATACTAACGTTTGCTGAACTGGAAGCGTCTACGTGCACCGGGCTGTCCGGGTTTCTTCCTCTCGACCTCGCGGGCATCGCGGGTGAGGAAACCGTTGGACTTCAGAACCGGACGATAGGCCTCCTTGTTGATCTCGCAGAGTGCGCGGGATATGGCAAGGCGGAGTGCCTCGGCCTGGCCTTTGATTCCACCGCCGTCAAGGTTCACCTTGATGTCGAAGTCGGCCAGAGTTTCGGTAACACTCAGAGGCTGTCTCACGATGTAACGGAGAGTATCCTCCTTGAAGTAGTCCTCAAGGGTACGGCCGTTGATGGTGATGTTGCCTTTGCCTGCAGTCACATAAACGCGAGCGACAGCTGATTTACGTCTTCCAAGGGCGTTGATTACTTCCATGTGCTCTGTTTACTTTTGTTCGTTAATGTTGATTAATACTGGAGACTGAGCCTGATGAGGATGCTCGGGACCTGCGTATACATGAAGGTTCCTGTACATCTTGGCACCCAGGCGGGTCTTGGGGAGCATCTTGCGGATGGCCTCCCTCACTACGGCTTCCGGCTTGCGTGCGAGAAGTTCCTTGGGAGTAGCGAAACGCTGACCTCCGGGATAGCCGGTGTGACGTACATAGACCTTGTCGGTGAGCTTCTTCCCGGTGAAACGGACCTTCTCGGCGTTGATTATGATGACATAATCGCCGCAGTCCATGTTCGGGGAGTAGTACACCTTGTTCTTTCCGCGCAGCATGATTGCCACTTTGGAAGCAAGGCGGCCCACAATCTGGTCTGTCGCATCAACCACTACCCATTTCTTCTCGATCATGTTCGGGTTAGCCGACACTGTTTTGTAGCTTAATGTGTCCACTGTGTTGATTTTTAAGTTAATACAATAAATTTTGTTGCAATCCCCCTATTATAAGGGGGTGCAAAGATAGAGAAAAATTCCTATGATGCAAAACATTCTGTCATAAGATTGTCACTCCAAGGCTGTCACAAAGAGAGGGGAAGGACAATAATGGTCGTCTGAAACATGTAGACATCAAGGTTAGTTATTAGTTCGTTAAGAAAAAAGGGATTGCCGTGACGGCAACCCCTTTTTTAATTGTTCATCCAGAGACAAATCTGTCAGTCTGCCATATTAATCTCCAGATATAGATGTCCGAAGTTGCCGCTGATTATATAATTGTCTGGCACACTCGATATCACCACAGGGAGGAGATATCTGTGACCGGGCTCGAATCTCGAGTCCACAGTGACATTGAAATCAACAGCTGTCTTCTTCGTTCCAGCCGCTATGACAAGCTGAGAGGGAAGCTCATAGCTGCCGGCAGGAAAAATCTCGCACTGCTGTTCCGATGCCGCAAGGCTACTGTTGAACTCCGTCACCATATCCTGATCCACAGCCAGGCCTACAGGGATATCCTCGGTAACCTTGTCCGCATAATCTATGGTGTAGTTCACCATCAGCTCGAAGGTAACGACCGTACCCTGAGCAACGTTGTTCTTCACCTGAGAGTGGGATGTATAAGGCAGCTCGACCACTACTCCGAGCTGAGACCAGTCAATCAGAGGATCGTCGTCGAGACAGGAAGTTGCGCAGAGCATAAGAGCAGGTACCGCAAATGCCAGTATTATTTTATGAATTGATTTCATTTTCTGTAGTTTTTTGGGTTAATACAACGTTGTGGCCGGAACAGTGGGCTGAGTCACATCCCAGAACACCAGTGCACTGTAGATATTCCTTTCAGGATCAGGAATATTGTCCATATTGAGGTTTCTTTCAGTCTGTGGATAAGGCAGCAGCGAGAAGTTCAGACGCGGCTGGAGTCCCTGGTTGGAAGCGGGCAGCTCGGGCATATCGGTCCTTCTATGCTCAAACCAGGCCTCCATGGGGTTGTAACCCATGAATGCCAGCCACTTCTGAGTGCAGATGGCGTTGAGTTTCTGCGTTTCATCAGACATTTTTGTCCAGTTGGTCAACACATTGTCCTGGTCAAGATAAGTGCGGGCAGCCTCTTCGGCTGTACCGGGAATAGGATCTCTCATTCCCACCATGGGATCACCGAGATAGTTGGTAAAGTTCTCGCTGGGATCCTGCATGGCTGCCTCGTGCCTCTTCATGGCGGAGATTACGGACCTCTCGTAGTAATCCTTGGCAGCAGCGTCACCGCCAGGAATGATATCGCGGAGAGCAGCCTCGGCCAGGAGGAATCCGACTTCGGCTCCAGTCATGAATGTAGTGGACCTCAGCATTCCGCCCTCCTTATCGGAGCTGCCGGCCAGCAGACCTGTTCCGGTGGTCGAGGTAAACTCGATACCGGCGGGGTTGGCCTGTCCGTAAGGAATACCGATGTAGCGCTCATTGACCAGTTCTGGATAGAGGGAGTAGTACACACCCATCTCCTCGTCGTCACCCAGCTCGCGGCGGGGATCTGCGTAAACCCTCAGACGGGGGTCATTGTTGTCCCTGAGTATGTCCACGAGAATGGATGTGGGGCAGTACTGACGGATGTTGACAGTAGGGTTGAGGTTCTTGTCCCAGCCGTAGTACTGGAAGAAGATGTTCATCTTGTTGTCCTCGGAGACATATCCGGGATTGGCGTCCACATTCTCATCTATAGACAGACACTTCTGATAGATGGCTGAGACAGAAGCACTGACATCCTGCACGTTGGAAACGCGCATCAGAAGGCGGAGCTCCACCGAGTAGGCTATACGGGTCCAGAGAGCGAGGTTTCCGTGACAGATGATATCCACACCGCTTAATTCGGAAGTACTGTAGGAGGCGGGAATGGACTCAAAGAGCTTGGCAGCCGCATCAGCCCTGGCAATCAGATCGGCATATACCGCATCCGCCTTGTCGTACTTGGGTTTTTCTATTTCCTCGGGCCTACAGGACTCGGAATAAGGGATATCACCCCAAATATCCACCATCCTCTGGAAGACAATGACCTGAAGAATCTCGGAAATAGCCTGATATCCCGGATCTTCGTTCTCCACTGCCATTTCCTGAATAGTTTTGAGATTCCAGAGAATGTAGTAGTAATTCTGCCACCATGAATTGAGATTCTGGGGCATCACCTGTCCGTTAAGGAAGGTGTAGTTGCCGGAATACTCGCCGGACTTCGTAAGGTAGTGGGCCAGAGACCACGCGTAGGTGGAGTTGGTCATATTGTCCAGGATGGCATACTGTTGTGCCGGCAGCATAATGGCCTCAGTCATCTGTTCCGAGGTCGGATTATTGGGGTCCTGGTTGATGTCCAGCCAGTTCTCACACCCTGACAGTCCGACGACACTCAGCACTGCTATTGTATATATTAGAATCTTTTTCATTGCTTTCACGTGTTAGAATGATAAGTTGATGTTGAAACCGAATGTTCTGAAACCGGCCATAGCGTTGCGTACAACACCGGGCGCGTTGCGGTTGCCTGTGCCGCCCCACATATCAGGGTCTCCCCAGAGATTGGTGTCAGGTACCCAGTAGAAGAGATTACGTCCCACGAGGGATACGGCAGCACTCTGCAGAACCTTGGTTTTCTCCATCCATCTCTGCGGCAGGTTCCATGTCAGGGAGAGCTCGCGGAGCTTCCAGGAGTTGGCGCTCACTACCTGCGCGGCACGGGCGGAACGGTAAACTCCTGTCCAGAAGTCCTTACCGCCGGAGTTCACAGTGATGTTGGTGTTCTCTACATAGTATTTTTCACCGTTCTCGTCGGTCATCTCTATTACGGAGTTCGGGAATACGAACCTCTCACGGCCTGCGATGGCCGAGATATAGGACGCTCCGGTGAAGAGCATCTCATACTCGGAGTCGAAACGGGCTACATGGCCGCCCCTGTACTCGAAGGTAGCGTTGAGTGAGAGACCTTTCCATGCGAACTCAGTAGAAAGACCCAGACGGACACTGGGTTCTGTCTGACCTACGGGCACCAGGTCACCGAGTGTAGGCAGACCGGTAACGGGGTCCACAATCACCCTACCCTCGGGGTCACGCTTGAAGTCTGTGGCCTTGATATAAGGGAAAGGCTGACCTACGATAGCATATATCGGGTCGTACACCGTCAGCTCTGACAGACCGCCGTAAAGCTCGGTCACCTTAGAAGTGGCGAATGTAGCGTTGGCATAGACATTCCAGTAGAAGTCACCGAACTCCAGGACAGGTGTCAGACGGAGGTCGAGCTCAACACCCTGACCGGTCATGGTTCCGGCATTGAGAAACTTGGAACCGGCTCCTGTCGAATAGGGTATGCTGACATTCACTGTCTGTCCGGTAGTATTCTGATGATAGTAGGCTGCCTCAAACGTGATACGGTCCTTGAGGAAACCTATCTCGAGTCCCACCTCAAACTCTGTAGTGAACTCAGGATTGAGGTAACGGTTGCGGATATTGTTGTCTATCTCATAGGATGTCAGAGCGCCGAAGGGGAACGGATCGGCCACCTCTGCTATATTGTCCAGACGGTAAGCGCCCACGTTCACCGTACCCACCTTTGCAAAGGTTCCGCGCAGCTTCAGGTATGAGAGCCAGGAACTGTTCTTCAGGGCAGGGATGGCGTCAGAGAGCATCAGGGACATGTTGGCTCCAGGATAGAAGAAGGACCAGTTGCTCTTATCGAGCAGGGATGTCCAGTCGTTACGTCCGGTCACCTGGAGGTAGATCCAGCCGAGGATATTGAAGTCTACGCTGGCGTATACCGACTGGGTCCTGATCTGAGTAATGCTGTTCTCGCCAGCGAGCTCACCCACCTTGTTGGAGACATTGAAGAGGTTGTCCAGAGCGAGCTGGCCGGCCTCAACTTCCTTGTCCTCCTCGTAACGGGAATTCATGGACCATCCGACCATTCCTTTGATACCGAAGTTCTTGCCGAACTGATGCTCCGCGAAGGCCATCACATCGGCATTGAGTCTCTGCGAAAGACCTGCATACGTATAGAAAGTAGAGTAGATATCCGATGTGGCATAGCTTCGTCCGGATGTCTTGGCGTAATCGTTGTAATGCCAGGCATTGGTACGGGTGCTGGTATTGCTGACATTGGTGTTCATACCCACACGGCCCATGAAGCGGAGCCATTTCAGAGGAGCCCACTCGAGGGTGGCGGCACCTGTGAAGCGGTCACGGCGGAATTCACGGCGGTAGATGTCAATCTGAGCATAGGGGTTCTGATAGTAGTCGTTGACCCACTGGTCAGGACTGCCTCCGAGGACATTCCTCCAATCCTTGTATTCGGGGAGATTGATATGTCCGGGTGTGTTCCACAGAGCCTGCAGACCGTTGGACGAGGAGTTGTTGAAGTCTCCCTGCATGTTGGCATAGGAGAAGTTCACCCTCGCTGTAAAGCTCTTGTAGATACGGGAGGCGTTGAAACGGACGGTGTTGCGGTCCATCACGTCACCAACCACAGTTCCGGTGCGGTGCACGTTCTGGTAAGAAACGAAGAAGTTTCCGTTGTCGCCGCCGGAAGAGAAGGAGATGTCGTTCTGGATACCGATACCAGTATCATAATAGGACTCGCGGGCACCCTCCTTGAAGGAATAGACCTCCTCCAGCTGATGGATTACACCCTCCTCGTCCATGAAGGGAGAACCTATCGGGACTATCGAGCCGTCAAACTCGGGACCGTACTGCTGGTTCTCACCCTGAATGTAGGAACCGAAACCGTGCTCCTCCTGGGCTCCGGGACCGAACCTCTTCTGGTACTTGGGGAAGTAAGAGGCCTTGTCGAAGGTGGTGGTCAGGGCGTAGGTAATCCTCGGGCGGCCTTTCTCACCTGTCTTGGTGGTGACATAGAGCACACCGTTGGCTGCCGACGAACCGTAGAGGGCCGCGGCGCTACCGCCCTTGAGAACGGAGATGTTGTCGATATCGTTCGGGTTCATCGACTGGAGGAAGTCCAGAGGGGTGGGAACACCGTCGACAACGAGCAGAGGCTGGTTGTCACCGAGGAACGAACGGCTGCCTCGGAGGTTGATACGCACCTCGGCGTCGAGGGATGCGGAAGCGGCACTGATCTGCAGACCGGACACCTTACCGATAAGTGCCTGGGTGGCATCCGAGTTCTGGGTAGTGTTCAGGTCCTCGGAAGACACTTTGGCTGCAGAATATCCTATCTCCTTCGACTGACGCTGGATACCGAGGGCCGTTACTACGACCTGGTCCAGGAACAGGGCATCGGGCTCCAGTGATATCTGAAGATTTGTACCGTTGCCGATAGGCACCTCCGTGTCCTGATACCCCACGAAACTTGCGATGAGTGTAGTCGCATCCTGAGGCACACCGGGAAGAGAGAATGTTCCGTCATCCAGCGTATAGGTTCCGAGAGTGGTGGAACCCTTCACCGCCACTGACGCAAACGCGATGGGCTCGCCTGTTTCAGCGTCCACTACGGTACCGGTAACAGTCCTGGTCTGCGCACTTAGCACGATCGGCAGGAACGACAGAACCGCCACCAGAGTGGTGATAATTAATTTTTTCATTTGGGTTAGTTTTAATTAAAAATTATAACGATAGTTTTAGGATTGCCTTATAAACTGTAAGAAGATGGCAGCATAACGACATCTTTTAGTAGAACGAGCGGTTTTTTCATACATTGCACTTTAAAGGTTAGTTATCAGTTCGTATCTGAAGTAATTCACTGGTTTTCAGCTTAAAGTCAATACTTTCCAATTTTTTCCCCTATACAAAGATAGGATATTTTTCATTTTCCCAAATATTTCTGAAGGAATTCTTTTTAAAAAATTCTTACAGATTTAAAGCTTGTTTTTGAGCCGGATTTTTATTATATTTGGGCCGCTAACCTTATAAAACCTTACCTGCCATGAAGAAAAAAATCGAGCTGTCCCTTTTCCGAAAAATAATAGCCGGAGCGATAGCCATAGTACTGGAAACGCTCCTGTTCCTGCTCATGATGTACATCTGCCGCGAATGGCTCGGATTAAGCAAGCTATTTATAAAGGTAATGCTGAGTCTGGTCATCGCCAGCCCAGTCAGCTACCTGGTCTACCATTCCGTCATCGAATCGTGGACAGGAGAGAAAATAGAGTAGCGGGCTACCGCTCCCCCCACCTTTCACCTATATAGTCAAGTATCTCCACGACCTTCCCGGGATCATTCTCCGTCACCAGACGGAGACGGGTCTCCTTAAAATCCGGAAGGCCCTTGAAATAACAGGACAGGTGCCGCCGCATCTCCAGCACCCCCGTCCTCTCGCCCTTGAACTCCAGTGATTTGGCAAAATGCTCCTTGGCCAGGTCCACCCGCTCGCGCACGCTCATGGGCGGAAGTTCCTCCCCAGTATCGAGGAAATGCCGCATCTCCCGGAATATCCACGGATGCCCGAAGCTGGCCCTTCCGACCATCACCCCGTCCACGCCGTACCTCTCAAAGGCCTGGGCGGCGTCCTGCGGCGTCTTGATATCCCCATTGCCGATTACCGGGATCCTCATGCGGGGATTGCGCTTAACCTCCCCTATCAGAGTCCAGTCCGCCTGCCCCTTGTACATCTGGCAGCGGGTGCGGCCGTGAATGGTGATTGCCTTTATTCCCACGTCCTGGAGCCTCTCCGCCAGTTCGACTATGATCTTGCTGTCCTCGTCCCAGCCCAGACGGGTCTTGACCGTCACAGGCAGCCTGACCGCATCCACCACCCGACGGGTAATCTCCACCATCTTGTCAGGCTCCCGCATCATTCCGGAACCGGCGCCGCGGCGGGCTATCTTGTTGACCGGACATCCGAAATTGATGTCTATGACATCCGGCCCGGCCGCCTCCACCCTCAGCGCCGACTCCACCATTGCCTCCGGGATATGCCCGTATATCTGCATGCCGATGGGCCGCTCGTAGTCAAATATCCTCAGTTTGTACAGCGACCCCGGGACGTCCCTTATCAGCCCGTCCGAGGATATGAACTCAGTATACATCATATCCGCTCCGAACTTCTTGCAGACATATCTGAAAGAGAGATCGGTCACATCCTCCATCGGAGCCAGCAGCAGGGGACGGGGTCCCAGGTCCAGGTCGCCTATTTTCATATTGTAACGGTTTTGTAATCCTAAAAAAGCAGGGGCAAAAGTAAAAAGAATTACAGAAAAGAATATATTTGCGTAGAATTTTAAAAAACTGAAAAATATAAAATCATGGCAACGAAGACGAAAATCAACCGCATCGGCGTTCTCACCTCAGGCGGAGACGCCCCCGGAATGAACGCGGCTATCAGGGCCGTGGTACGTACAGCCATCTACTGCGGAAAGGAAGTCTACGGCTTCTACCGCGGATATCAGGGACTCATCGAGAAAAGCTACATGCAGATGCAGTCCCATTCAGTATCCAAGATCATCAATCAGGGCGGCACCATCCTCAAGTCCTCTCGCTGCCCCGAATTCAAGGACAAGTTTGTCAGGGAAAAGGCCTACAACAACCTCAAGGAGCTGGGTATCGACGGCCTGGTAGTCATAGGCGGCGACGGCTCGTTCCGCGGCGCCGACCTGCTCTACAAGGAGCACGGCCTGCCGGTGATAGGCATACCGGGCACCATCGACAACGATATCTACGGCACTGATTTCACGATAGGCTTCGACACCGCCATCAACACCGCAGTACAGGCAATAGACAAACTCAGGGACACGGCCGACAGCCACAACCTGGTATTCTTCGTGGAGGTGATGGGACGCGACGCCGGCTTCATCGCCCTCAACACCGCGATGGCCACCGGAGCCGAGACCACCCTGATACCGGAGATACCCACGACCATCGAGAAACTCTGCGAGTACCTGCTCTACGAAAGACGGCAGAACAAGACCTCCGGCATCATCATCGTCGCTGAGGGAGGCGACCTGGGCAGCGCCAACCAGATAGCGGCCAAGGTCAAGGAGCGCATACCCAACTACGAGACCCGCGTAACCACCCTCGGCCACATACAGCGCGGAGGCTCCCCCACCTGCAATGACCGCGTGCTGGCCAGCATCCTCGGCTATGGAGCCGTCAAGGCCCTGCTCGGCGGACGCTCGGGCGTGATGATAGGGCAGATGCAGAACGAGACCGTCTTCACCCCCTTCTCCGAGGCCTGCAGCCGCCACAACGAGATCAACACCAAGTGGTACGACATCACCCGCGTGCTCTCGATATAAAACCTGCAGCCCGCTGAAACACAACAGCCGGACACCCGATGATGAGGTGCCCGGCTGTTCTTCTTAATACCGGCAGGTACGCGGCGGTTACTCTGCGGCCATCTCGCGCTCCACGTCCTCCGCAGTGATGGGAAGACGCCTGGCTCCGAGCAGACGGCAGCCCTTCTCAGTGATGAGCAGGTCGTCCTCAAGACGGATGCCGCCGAAGTCGTAGTACTCCTTCTCCAGCAGAGGGAAGTTGACGTACTGGGTATTGATGCCTTCCTTCTTCCATTTCTCGATGAGGGCGGGGATGAAGTAGATACCGGGCTCGTCCGTTACGACATGGCCGGGCTCGAGCATCTTGCCCATGCGGAGGGAACCGAGGCCGAACTGGGACGAGCGCTTGTAAGTGTCGTCATAGCCCACGTAGTTCTCGCCGAGATCCTCCATATCGTGCACGTCCAGACCCATGTTGTGGCCGAGGCCGTGAGGCATGAAGAGCGAGTGGGCGCCGGCGGCCACGATCTCGTCCGGGTCACCCTTGAGGATACCGAGATTGATCAGGCCCTGGGCCATGAGGCGTGAGACGGTCTGGTGCACCTCGGTGTAGGTGATGCCGGGACGGGCTATGCTGAGAGCCAGATTGTTGGCAGCGGATACGATGTCGTATATCTCCTTCTGCTTGGTGGTGAACTTGCCCGAAGACGGGAGGGTACGGGTGAAGTCCGAACAATAGTTGGTGTTGGACTCCGCGCCGGCGTCGATGACGATGAGCCTGCCGTCGGTCAGGATGCCGTCGTGGTTGTGGTTGTGCAGGGTCTCGCCGTGCTGCGAGAGGATAATCGGGAACGAGGGCATCAGACCCTCGGCGATGGCGATACCTTCCATGACGCCGACGAGCTGCTGCTCCACCATGCCGAGGCGGGCCATCTTCATGGCGGTGAAGTGCATGGCGTAACCGATGTTGCAGGCCTTGTCTATCTCCTCGATCTCGCACTGCTCCTTGATAAGCCTCATCGATACGACGGCCTTGATGAACTCCTCGGAAGCGTCGCTGCGCATGCGGTCGAACGGCACGCCGAGCATCTGGTTCAGGCGGATCATGTTCTGATAGCGGTACGGGGGCAGGAAATGTACCTTGCGGCCGCCGGCCTTGGCCTTGGAGACGTATTTCTCCAGCTCTGCCAGAGGGAAGGTCTTCGAGACGCCTACGGAAGCGGCTTTGTCGCTGATAAGCGGCTGGGGGCCCATCCAGATGATGTCGTCGATATCCACGTCGTTGCCGAAGATGATCTCCTCTCCGGACTCGAGGTCGATGACTGCGGCCAGATCGGGGTCGGTCAGACCGAAATAGTAGTTGAACGTGCTGTCCTGACGGTAACGGTAGGCGTTGCCGGCGTAGTTGACGGCTGCCTCACCCGTTCCCAGGAACAGAAGGATACCGGAGCCCACCTTGGTCTTCAGCGTGTTCCTCCGGTTTACATAGACTTCTTTTGCGAACATATATCAGATATTTTAAGTTTTACCGTACTTAACATTGCAACAAAGCAAATGTACAAATTTAAACGATAAAAACAAAATGAATGGCGGATTGAAACCTCAGATACGAAAATAGCCCCACCGAAGCGAGGCTGAATATGGAGCGGAAAACGAGACTCGAACCCACGTCTGCGACGTGGCAACGCGCCCTTTCATATCCTCCCCGGCCCTCCGACGGAGGGTGATTCGGGGCCGCGAGTTCGAGTATGGTCCGGAAGGTCAGGGCATGAAAAAAGGTCAGTGGGTTACTGACCTTCTGAGCGGAAAACGAGACTCGAACTCGCGACCCCGACCTTGGCAAGGTCGTGCTCTACCAACTGAGCTATTTCCGCGATTGGGATTGCAAAGGTAGATATTATTTTTGGATTTCCAAATTTTTTGAGAATAATTTCAATTTTCGGAAAGGGCCGGCCCGCCATCTGAGGATTTTCCCTATATTTGCAAAGATATATTAAAATAGGTGCAGTATGGGAAGGAGAAACTGGATGCAGGGACCCGCACCGGTCAATATCGGCGGGACAGGGCGCAGGCGCAGGAAGAGGCCCGGAAGCAGGAGAGCGCCGGAGAGCAAGGCAAGATGCGACGGAGGACGGCACGAGACGGGAAGGATAGGCGAGGAAATGGCTTTGGAATACCTTTTGCAGAGGGGATACAAGTTGCTTGACAGGAACTGGCGCTGCCGCTACAAGGAAGTGGATCTGATAATGAAGGGCGCAGACGGCCTGCACATAGTGGAGGTCCGGACCCGGAGGGCACCGACGGCAGTGGAGCCGGAACAGACAGTGGACAGATGGAAACGGCGCAACCTGGAGGCAGCCGCAAACTCATACCTGCGGTCCGCGGAGATAACGGACCCCGTGCATTTCGACATAGTCTCGATAGTGCTTGACGGCAGCGGCAGAACTCTCAGACTCAGCCATATCCCGGACGCCTTCCTGGCCATTGACCTATAAAATGAAGACAAAACACAACTTATAAAGATTCTTCGACATGATGAACAATAATTTCTACTGCGTGATAATGGCCGGCGGCGTCGGCAGCCGTTTCTGGCCTATTAGCAGGAATTCCAGACCCAAGCAGTTCCTGGACATCCTGGGAATAGGCAAAAGCTTCATCCAGCTGACATACGACCGGTTCATCAAGATTGTACCCGGACAGAATATTTTCGTAGTAACCTCCGCAGCCTACGCGGATCTGGTGCACGAGCATCTGCCGGACCTTCCCCTGGAGAACATCCTGACCGAGCCTTACCGCCGCAACACAGCCCCCTGCATCGCATACGCGGCCACCAGGATACGGCACATGAATCCTGAGGCCACGATGGTAGTGGCCCCCTCGGACCACTTCATCTCCAACGAGAGTCTCTTCATAGACACCATCACTGCGGCCATGAACTACGCCTCGCACCAGGACGAGCTGTTCACTCTGGGCATCGACCCCACCCGTCCTGAGACCGGTTATGGCTACATCCAGTGCAGCATGAAGGAATCCACCACAGTGGACGGCAACATAGCCTACAAGGTCAAGACCTTCACCGAGAAGCCCAACCGCGAGCTGGCCCAGGTATTCGTAGACAGCGGAGAGTTTCTCTGGAACTCCGGCATCTTCGTATGGAACGCCGCGACCATCTGCAGGGCCCTGGAGAGATGGCTGCCCGAGATATATTCCCTCTTCAAGGACGGGGACAAATACTACGGAACACCTCAGGAGCAGGCCTTCATAACCAAGATCTACGAGGACTGCCCGGCCATCTCGATTGACTACGGGGTAATGGAGAAGACCAGCCGCGCCTGGGTATTCCAGGCCTCGTTCGGATGGACGGACCTGGGCACATGGGAGTCCCTGTACCTTCACGCACAGAAGGACGGCAGCCGCAATCTGATCAAATGCCCCGACTCCATGATAGACTCCACGACCGACAGTGTCATCGTCTCCCACGAGAAAGACAAGCTGGTGGTCGTCAAGGGACTCAGCAACTATCTTGTAGTCAATACCGACGACGTGCTGATGATCTGCCCCCGCGAGGAGGGCCGGTTCAAGGAGGTCATAGCCGACCTGGCAGTCAACGACAAGTCCAGATACATGTAATAAAACAGGAGAAACACTATATGACAGACAAGAAACCACTGAACATAGACATCCAGTCCGAAATAGGCCAGCTGGATGCCGTCCTGCTCCACACACCCGGAGCCGAGGTCGAGAACATGACCCCGAAAATGGCCCAGAGAGCGCTCTACAGCGACATCCTCAACCTGTCCATAGCCCAGGAAGAATACGCCCAGCTCAGCGGCGTACTGGAGAAACTGGCCAAAGTATATACCGTAAGCGACCTGCTGGTCAAGGTCCTCGACAACGACGCCGAGCGCCAGGCCCTCATCGGCAAGATCTGCGTCATGGAACAGGTCACCGACTACTTCGACATGCTCATGGACATGTCCTCGGCCCGTCTGGCCAAGGTCCTCATCGAGGGCCTTCCCGCCAAGATCAACACCCTGACCTCATTCCTCAACGAGGACTACTACGCCCTCTTCCCCCTGTACAACTTCTACTTCACCCGCGACGCCGCCGTCACCATCGGCAACAACGCCCTGATATGTAAGATGGCCAACCGCGTAAGGACCCGCGAGTCCCTGATCATGGAAGCCATCTACAAGGGCAGCGGCGAGTTCAACTGCGGCATCATCAACGCCTACGACTACCAGCCCGGCAACCCGGACATCTATATGGAGGGCGGCGACATCCTCATCGCCCGTGAGGACATCCTCCTGCTGGGCAACGGCGCCCGCACCAGCACCCAGGGCATCGACCTGCTGGCCGCCCGTCTCGGAGCCCTCGCGCCTGAGGGACGCCGCCACATCATCGTACAGCAGCTGCCCCGCACCCCCGAGTCCTTCATCCACCTGGACATGGTGTTCACCCTTCTGGACAGGGACAAATGCATGGTATTCGAGCCCCTCATCCTCGGGGACAACCAGTACCAGACCGTCCACATCACCATGGAGAACGGCAAGGTGGTCAAGATCAACAGCGTCTCCAACATCCTCACCGTCCTGCGCCGCCTGGGCATGGACCTCGAGCCCATCATCTGCGGAGGCGAGTCGGACGAATGGGACCAGGAAAGGGAGCAGTGGCACAGCGGAGCCAATTTCTTCGCCTTCGCCCCCGGCAAGGTCATCTCCTACGCCCGCAACACCCACACCCTGGACGAGCTGTCCAAGCACGGCTTCGAGATCATCCCTGCATGGGACTTCATCGAGGGCAAGGCGTCCGTCAAGGGCGACAAGCGCTGCGTAATCACCATAGAGGGTTCGGAACTGCCCCGTGGAGGCGGCGGAGCCCGCTGCATGACCATGCCGCTGTCGCGCAAGGCTGTTAAATGGGAATAATTCAATCAGCTCAACAATATGATTAACGAGAAAATCGAGAGCATCCTGGCGGAAATTCAGGGTGCAAAGGCAAAGACAGAAAAGGAAATCGAGGAACTGAGGGTCCATCTGCTCGGCAAGAAGGGAGAGATCACCCAGCTTTTCGAGGAATTCCGCACCATATCGGCGGATAAGAAGAAGGAATTCGGCCAAAAACTGAACAATCTGAAGAATGCGGCGGCAGCCAAGATCGAGGAACTCCGCAACAGCGCCGCCGAGTCTTCCGAAGGCGCAGCCCCCTCCTTCGACATGACCATGCCCGGAGACCACTTCGAGCTGGGCACCCGCCATCCTATATCCATCACCCGCGAGGAGATCATCTCCATCTTCCGCAAGCAGGGCTATGCCCTGGCGGAAGGCCCCGAGATCGAGGACGACCACCACGTCTTCGAGGCCCTCAACTTCCCTCCGGACCATCCGGCCAGGGACATGCAGGACACTTTCTTCATCTCCTCAGGCGTCAATCCGGTCCTTCTGCGCACCCACACCAGTTCAGTACAGGTGAGGACCATGGAGAACCGCAAGCCCCCTATCCGCGTGATATGCCCCGGCAGGGTATTCCGCAACGAGGCCATCTCGGCCCGCGCCCACTGCATCTTCCACCAGGTAGAGGGCCTGTACGTTGATAAAAACGTATCCTTCGCCGACCTCAAGCAGACTATTCTCATCTTCGTGCGCGAGATGTTCGGCCCGGACACCAAGATCCGCATGCGCCCCTCCTACTTCCCCTTCACCGAGCCCAGCACAGAGGTGGACATCAGCTGCAACATCTGCGGCGGCAAGGGCTGCAACATCTGCAAGGGCACCGGCTGGCTCGAGATCATGGGCGCCGGCATGGTAGACCCCAACGTCCTGGAAGCCTGCGGCATAGACCCCAAGGAGTACACCGGCTTCGCGTTTGGCATGGGAATTGAACGCATAGCCATGTTGAAATGGCAAGTCAAGGACCTGAGACTGTACTTCGAGAACGACGTACGCTTCCTCAGGGAGTTCGAGACCTCCATCTGACATTTTTTCATACATTTTCCACTATAAAAAATCCCGGCCGCCTCGCGAGAGACTGCCGGGATTTCAATTTATCCTCTGTACCGGTTCCTTCTAGTCGAAGATCCAGCGGAGGCTGAGCTGCATCATCCAGGTGGAGGAGAGGCTGATGGAGGGTGTAAATTCGTTGGTCAGCTTGCTGGGGCCATTGGTCATGAAGCGATATACCGGCTTGGCACTCTGGCTTACGCCGCCCTGGGTATAGCCGTTTTTGGCAATTTCCAGGATCTGCGTGCCGTTGGAAGACCAGAAATGTCCCCAGTTCTGGTTGAACAGGTTACCGATGTTCTCGATATCCAGACCGATCTGGATGGTGTGGCGCTGGCCGTTCTTCTGAGGGATGTAGAAGTTCTGGAAGATACGGACGTCGAACTGATGTGTCCAGGGTGCCACAAGGCCGTTACGCTCTGCGTACTGCCCTTTGCGGGAACTGAGATACTTGCTGTTGTTGACGTAATTCCAGAAATCCTCTGCCTGCTCTGCTGCAGTGTAGACGATATCAGTATCGGGAATGGTATAATCCTCGAATGTCAGCTCATCCTTGCTTGCAGGCACGTAGATCAGGTTATCAGCGCCACCGTCACCCACGATGTTGGAGGTGTAGGTGTAGGAGTACCTTCCACGGGGGCCGCCCTCATAGAAGATGCTGATACCGGTAGCGAAGTTCCTGGCGTACTCTGCGGTATAGCTCAGGGATGCAATCAGACGGTGAGGCATCACGTAGCCGGCATAGCCGAGCTCCACGAAGTTCTGACCGTTGACGGTCGACGCGTTCTGCCATGCGGAGTAAACCTGGTCACCCCAGCCGTCACCATAACTCAACGCGTTGCTGTAGGTGTAGGCAATCATACCGTCAAAACCATAGAAATTGTGCTTCTCGGCCTTCGCTGTTATGGAGTAGTAGTGGCCGCCCTTCTTGGAGTTGTTCAGCAGATAGGCGTTCTGGAGGCTGGGCTCATAGTAGCCGTCCCATACATAGCGGTTGTCTGCGAAGTTGTTGATGTTGGAATATACGGGATCCTTGAGACCTACGTTAGTGATGGTCACCGGATTGATGTCGTAGTTGTAGACACCCTCTACGGACAGCATCACGTCACCGGGCATAATGTAGTCGAGGGCGAGGGAGCTCTTCCATGTCTGAGGCATCTTGAGGTCCGGAGCCATCAGGGAGATACTGGAGATGCTGGTGGATACAGGAGATGCTCCATCAGGGTAGAGCCAGTTAAGCTGTTCGTTTCTGTCCACTATGAAAGGAGGCATTCCCTGATCACCGGCGAGTCTGGTTGTAGTAGCCTGTATTACACCTGCGTCTCCGGCCTGTGCCACAATCCATACAAAGGGAAGACGGCCTGTGAAGAAGCCCGAACCTCCACGGAGCACGAGGCTGCGGTCGCCGAGGATATCCCAGTTGAAGCCGATACGGGGCGAGAACATAACTGTGGTGGAAGGGAGCTGACGTGTATCGTATTTACCGCCGTTGCCTTTGTATTCTGCAAACGTGGCGTCAGCCACCTGCTGACTGAAGTTATAGTCCAGCGAAGGATAGAAAGGCAGCTCCACGCGCAGACCGTATGAGAGTTTGAAGCGGTTGAAGGTCATCTCGTTCTGGAGATACAGCGACACCTGATGGAAGTCGAACTGAGGGAAGGCCTGCGACCAGTCGCTGTTGAATGAATGGGTTATAGCATACTGGGAAGGATTGTCAAAGAGAGTTCCGTTGTCGATAGCAGCCTCCAGGTCAGCCTCTGTGTCGAAAAGGAAGGAGTAGTAGCCGGCACCGAATCTCTGGAAACCGTTCTTGGTCCTGTTCCACTCGTACTGCACACCGGCTGTAAGCTGGTTAATACCCAGCGAGGCGATAACCTCATCGGTAACAGTAACTGTATTCACGTCACGGAGGTTGCCGAGAGAGAAGAGTTCAGTACCGAAAGAAGTGTAGTAGTATCCTCCCACACCTATATCCACGAAGGGGAAGCGTCCGCCCTCTGTGCTGCGGGGCTCGTACTGATGGGAATAGGTGGCACGGAGTGAATTGTTGACCTTACCATCGAGGAAGCGTGAGTTGAGCTCGGCAGCTATCGAGGAATAGTTCTGCTCTGTGAAATACCTCGCATTCTGGAAATAGATGGCCTCTATATCCTGCCTGTCACCCCTAAGACTGTTCCTGTCAGCGAGACCGCTGGTGGATGTCGAGGGCTGGGAGGGATATTTCGATTTGGTCATGTTATAACGGATATTCAGCTTATGGTTGCTGTTGATGTTCCAGTCCAGACGGGCAAGGAACTTATATGCCGGACTGATGGAGGAATATCCCTGATATGCACCGGGGTTGTATCCCCACTCGTTTATCAGATAATTCGAGAGCTTGTCCATCACGGATGCGGAAGGACGGGCGACATTGGGATTATCTGTGCCATATCCGCCGGTCCATGGTTTATCGGGAGTAGAAGCGACACTGGAAGGACCGGGCTCAACATCCCTCTCCATCTCGAAGTTGAGGAAGAAGAACAGCTTGTCCTTGATGATGGGACCGCCGACGCGGGCTCCTACGAGAAGGTGCTGCTCAGGATTGACCGTAAGCTCATTGCCCTCTACCCATTTTCCTCTGAACTTCTCATTATAGAAATAGGAGTAGGCTGATGCCTGGAACTCGTTGCTTCCTGAACGTGTAACCGCGTTCATTGCAGCTCCGATGAAACCACTCTGACGCACATCGTAAGGAGTAACATTGACTGATATCTGCTCGATGGCATCCATCGATATAGGAGAACCTCCAGCCGGCATGGTGCCTCCGATACCGAAGGCGTTGTTGGCAGCCGCACCGTCGATGGTGAAGTTGTTCTGACGGTAAGTACCGCCGCCGATCTGAGGACCGTTGCCGCTGTCGTATGCCTGGGGTGTCAGCTTGATGATGTCCTGCACGTCACGGCTGATGACGGGGATGCTATTGATAGCCCTGAGATTGAGGGATGTAACCGCACCGGAACGGTCCGAGCGCATGTTGGAAGTAGCGCTCTCCGCCACTACCACCAGCTCATCGAGATCCATGCTCTCTTCTTGAAGGGCTGTGTTTACTACGAAGTTGTCGGCCAGGGCTACATTGATGTCCGTAACCTCGGTGGTCCTGAAGCCCAGCATCTCTACCCTCAAGGTATAGGGGCCACCGGGAAGGATGTTGAGCAGGCGGTAGTTACCTTTTGAGTCCGCAATCGTCCAGTACTGAGTACCGGAAGGGACATGGACAGCGATAACCGTCGCTCCCGCGAGGTCTGTACCGCTCTCATCTGTAATCTTACCGCTGATTGATGATGTTGTGACCTGAGCGAATGCCGCAGTGGCGGCGAAGATGCTCAGAAGCGTCAATGCAATCTTTCTGATTGTACTTTTCATTGGTGTAGATTGTAAATTGGTTGTAAAATTTCCCGCAAAAAAATTCAAAAAAATTTGCATATCCAAATTTTTGTTGTGACATTTGCGCGACATTTCTGAAAAGGGAATGTAAAACGAGTTTTGTGGACAGATTTGCCTGCTTGCAACCACACTAAAAAATGCTAAAATGAATCTTTCATACAGTTAGTGTTTTGTCAAATCTCTCCGAAACCCGTTCGGAAGAGATTTTTTTGTTTTATATACCTTTAATGTATTATGGCATACTTTTTCACATCAGAATCAGTTTCAGAAGGACATCCTGACAAGGTGGCCGACCAGATATCGGACGCCATCCTCGACGACTTCCTGCGTCAGGACCCTGAGGCCAAGGTGGCCTGCGAGACATTTGTAAGCACAGGGCTGGCCGTCATAGGCGGCGAGGTCCGCTCAGACGCATACGTCGACATCCAGCACGTGGCCCGCGGCGTGATAGAAAAGATCGGCTACACCAAGGCCGACTATATGTTCGACTCGAAGTCCTGCGGCATTCTCTCCGCCGTGCACGAGCAGTCCCCCGACATCAACCGCGGTGTAGTCCGCGAGGAGAGGAAAGAGCAGGGCGCCGGCGACCAGGGCATGATGTTCGGCTACGCCTGCAACGACACCGAGGAATACATGCCCCTTCCCCTCACCCTGGCCCACATAGCATTGATAGAGCTGGCGAAGATCCGTCGGGAGAACCCCTCCCCCATGCCCTACCTCCGCCCGGACGCCAAGTCCCAGTTCACCATCGAGTACAGCGACGACCACAGGCCGCTCAGAGTGCACACCATAGTAATATCCACCCAGCACGACGACTTCCCCGCTGTCGAAGGCATGGTGCCCGGCACTCCGGAGAATGACGCTGCCATTCAGGCCCGTATCCGCGAGGACATCGAGAAAATACTGATCCCCAGAATCATCGCCCGCCTGCCCGAGCGTACCCGCCAGCTCTTCGACGGCCGCTTCATCCTCCATGTCAACCCCACCGGCAAGTTCGTCATCGGAGGCCCTCACGGCGACACCGGCCTGACCGGCCGCAAGATCATCGTGGACACCTACGGCGGCAAGGGAGCCCACGGCGGCGGAGCCTTCTCCGGCAAGGACCCCAGCAAGGTGGACCGCTCTGCGGCATACGCGGCCCGCTACATCGCCAAGAACCTGGTAGCTGCCGGTGTAGCCGACGAGATGCTGATCCAGATAGCTTACGCGATAGGCATCGCCGAGCCCGTCAGCATCTTCGTAAACACTTACGGCAAGTCCAGGATAGCCCTGACCGACGGCCAGATAGCCGAGAAGATCCGCACCATCTTCGACCTGCGTCCCGCAGCCATCATCAAGCGCTTCGGCCTCAAGAACCCGATATACCTTCCCACCGCCGCCTACGGTCACTTCGGCCGCGACCCCTTCAGGCGCAAGGTTCAGCTGGTACGCGACGGCCGTACCGTAGAGGAGGAAGTCCAGTTCTTCGGCTGGGAACTCCTCGACTCGGTCGACCTGGTCCGCAAGGAATTCGGACTGTAAAACTAAGACCCGCTGACGACTGCTGTTAGCGGGTCTCTATTTTTAAATTAGGATACAGGGCCCGCAGAGCTGCCATGATGGTGTCCAGATACGAACATGAACGGCTGAGCACTACATGCTCCAGCGGGTTGTCTTCCGCTTTGAGTGTCACCAGTGCAGAATTGCCGCTCAGGTCTATCTCCTTGAAGCTGTTTTCAGAGATGTTCAGAGTACGGATATAAGGATTGCCGTCTGTTTTCAGCGACTCCAGTGCGTTGTCGTGGCAGTCTATCTCTTCCAGGTCTACGGAGCCTGCCAGATTGAGCTCAGTGAGAGCATTTTGGGAACACACCAGCTTGACAAGTTTGGTGTTGGCAAGAATCAGTGTCTTCAGGTTGGGATTCCTGTCGCAGGTCAGGCTTTCCAGGCCCTGATTGCCGCTGAGGTTCAGGTACTCCAGGGTACTAGGCTCATATAACTCGCGGAGAAGAGGGCTATGACTCAGGTCCAGATGGGATATTTCATTGTACCTTAAGTCCAGAGACTCCAGTGACGAAAGACTTGTCATGTCAAGCGATGTCAGATCGTTCTCATTACACCAAAGTGTAACAAGAGCCGGATTGTTAAGCTTAAGGCTCGTCAAATTACTTCCGTTGCAATGCAAAGATGTCATCTGCTTACAACCACTGACATCCAGGGTTGTAAGTAAATTACCGGAGCAGGAGAAAAGTTTCAGCAACGTATTAGCCTTAAGGTCCAGGGATGTAATCTGATTTCCGCCACAATAAAGTGTCTTGAGTTCTGAAAGATGCTCCAGACTCAACTCGGTCAGGCGATTCGTAGAACACTCCAGGTATGTTAAAGCTGTATTCTGACTTATATCCAGAGAGGTCAGCAGGTTATTGGAACAATCCAGGTATGTCAGTGCCTTGTTGGAACTCAGGTCCAGGGATTCCAGATTATTGTCACCGCAGCGCAGACTCTGAAGGTTGGTGAAATATGAGATCTCCTTCATACTCCGTATTTTACTGCCTTCGCTGCCCCCAACCCTCAGTTCTGTAACTGAAGCGGCCTCATCCTCGGTTATCTGACCGTCCCCGTTCTGGTCAACCACACCGTAATAGCTGCTCATATTCAGAATCGCCTCCAGAAAACGGGGATCCTCAAAATTGATGACAGCACTTCCGTCAGCAGCCTGAGTAGCCGTGAGCCTGCGTTCAACCTCAATACCATCCTGCACATAGAACCTGAACGTCATATAGTTTGTCCGTTCCTTATCCCAGTCATTAAATTCAGCCTCCGTCACATATATTCTGCCGTTCTCCGTCGTCTCATAAGAAGCGTCCTCACAGTCAAACCAATATGGAGACTCTGTCTCCACCTCAATATCAACCCCTACATTCTGCGGAAATATCACCTCGACGTTCTGCTTTCCTCCAATGGCATCAAAAGTCAACTCGGAGGGGATAACAGCGAACATCGATGTATCTGCTGCCTGACGGACCGTCTTCTCCATACGTACGTACTTTGGATTGCCGGCGGCGTCCGTGCCGTCGACAGTAATAATGAATTTACCCGTACGTTCCTCCTCTCCCGGGTTCAGTGTCGCCCGCAGCACGAACTCATCCTGCCCGTTGGGGGAAAAATCCTCATCATACCAATCTTCTCTGAGCCAATCTACATAATCATAATAATTCACATCTATGTACGGATCGCTTCCGAACTCCTCCTCGGGCACGATTACGGAAAACATAATGGCATTTCCTTCCGGCTCGAAGACCAGGTCCATCGGCTCTGTCCTTATCAACTCGGTGAGAGGGGCCTGTGAGACATTCACTTCTATGGTCTTACCCTCGAAAAAAGAGAAAATGATGACAGCTTCGCGCGTTTTCTCCGTATCGTTGTATTCAGCCGTCACACTGTAGGTCTCCTCATCACCGGAGCCTTCCACGAAATTGCAGTTCAGCCAATAGTAAAACCCTTCCTCTCCCTCATCTGGATACTCTACCTCCATACTCGGACTAAAACCTACGACTGTCAGCATCTGCTCGTCTCCAGCAGGGTTCATAACCAGTTCCGTAGGGGACACACTCTCAGGCCTTTTAGGTTTCTCCGCACATGAGACTGCGGCCAGAATAAACGACAGGACAATCAATATCGATGCAATATTTTTCATAATACAAGTGCTTGGAATTAAGTAAACGCAAAAATATACAACATTCCCTCCATTCCAAAATAATTTACACCTGAGGTCTCGCGACAAACGCAACACTGGCGAAGGTGACTCTGATACCGGGAATGGTGCGGAGGATGTCCCAGCAGGCCTCGACAGTAGCGCCTGTCGTAAGGACATCATCCACAAGCAGAACATGACGGCCGCTGAGTCTCTCGGCGGCCGTTCTGTTATCTATAAGGACAAATGCTCCCGAGACGTTCTCCCATTTGCTGCCGACACTCATTCTGGTCTGGGAGGTGCTGTAGCGGACACGGCGCAGGATATCGGTGAGTACAGGGATATCTCCGGACAGACCTTCCGAGATACCGCGGGCGATGACCTCCGCCTGGTTGTAACCGCGTTTCCACTGCCTCCGCCAGTGAAGCGGGACAGGGACTATCACATCGGGCAGCGGGTATGCGGCCTCACGCATCTTCTCTCCCAGTATACGGCCGAGCCAGCGGCCGGTGGCGACATTGCCGCCGTACTTGACTGCATGCAGAAGTTCCTTATAATCATTGTCCCTGGAATAATAGAAAAGGGAGACCACCCCCTCCAGATAGGTCCTGGCCCAGAGAATCTGTTCGGCAGGGTTCGCACGCCAGCTCCAGAAATAAGTCAACGGCATATCCTTCAGACACTCCGCACAGACATACCTTTCCTCCGTGTCCAGAAATCCTCCGCACACCCCGCACCTCCGCGGCCACACCATATCCGCCAGCTCCTGCCAACCCCTCCGCCAGTCCATATTACTCGAGTTTTACGACCGTGATGCCGGAGCCGCCGCGCTCAACGTGCTCGTCGGCGAAGGAGACTACTCCGGGGGTGATGCGGAGAAGCTTGCGGATCTCCTCCTTGAGGACGCCGGCACCCTTGCCGTGCAGGATGCTCACCTCGGGCATGCCGACCATGAGGGCGTCATCGATATAGCGGGTGATGGTGGGGATGGCCTCGTCCAGATGCATGCCGCGGATGTCGATGGAGGGCTTGAAGTTGAGCTTGCGGTCGGAGATGGACGCGGAAAGCCTGACAGAAGAGGCGGCGGGACGCGGTGACTTGACGGATGAGCGGTACTGGTTGGCGGACAAGGGTGTGAGTTTCGAGATGTCCACACGGGAGAGTATCTCGCCGACAGCCACGGTGGCCTTCCTGCCGGAGACCTGCACCACCTCGCCGGTCATGCCGCTGTCCTCCATGCGGACATATACTCCGGGAACAATCCGGTCAGGCGCAGCATCGCCTGAGAGCGCCCCGGCACCAACAGCCCCGGCACCTGAACTGCCTCCCGGCACAGACCCGCTCCCCGGACCGCCGGCGGCATCCTGCCCGTCACCTCCCGCAGCCCGCCTGGCCCGCCTCTCCTCCTGCCGTTTCTTGCGCTCGATGATCTGCGCCATCTTCAGCTCTATCCTGGCCTCCATCTCGCTGCGGGCAGCCGAGTCATCGGCCACCGAAGCCGCGAAGTCCCGCAGCTCCGAGCGCACCAGCTGGGTCCGCTCCTTCTCGGCCTGGGCCTCGCGGATCTCGCGGATGGTCTTCTCTATCTGCTTATTGGCCTGGGCGACTATCTCCGCGGCCTGGGCCTTGGCCTCGTCCAGCACGCTCTTGCGCAGGGCCTTGATCTCCGAAAGCTCCTTTTCGTATTTCTCCGTCATGGAGTCCAGGGTACGGTCAGCGGCCTTGACGCGCACCAGCCGCTCCTCCAGCTCGCGCTTGTTGCGGGCTATCTTGCGCAGGTTGCGCTCGACCGCGACATAATCCTTTCCGGCCCTTTCCTCAGCCCCGTGCACTATGCTCTCCGGCAGACCTATCTTGCGGGCCAGCTCGAAGGCGAACGAATTGCCCGGCAGACCTATCTCCAGGCGGAACAGCGGCTGAATCTTCTGCACGTCGAAGAGCATGGCCCCGTTGACTATCCGGCTGCTGTTGCTGGCGTAAAACTTCAGGTTGGTGTAATGCGTCGTGATGACTCCGTAACAGCCTTTCCGCTCGAACTCGCTCAGTATCTCCTCGGCGATGGCCCCTCCCGCTGCCGGTTCCGTACCCGAGCCGAACTCGTCGATGAGCACCAGCGACCGGTCATCGGCCAGAGCTACCGCCTCCTTCATGTTCAGCAGGTGGGAACTGTAGGTACTCAGGTCATTCTCCAGCGACTGGTCATCCCCGATATCCACGAACATGTCTTGGAAAACGGTCAGTTCCGAACTCTCCGAGGCCGGCACCAGCATGCCCCACTGGAACATGTACTGCAGCAAGCCCACTGTCTTCAGGCAGACCGACTTACCGCCCGCATTGGGCCCGGATATCAGCAGAATCCGCCTGGCCGGGGTAAGCACTACATCCAGAGGCACTATCTTCTTGCCCTCCTTGGCCAGGGCCTCCTCCAGCAGCGGATGCCGCCCCTGCCGCAGCAGCACCTCGCCCCTGTCCGAAAGCACCGGCTTGCCGCCCCGGTAATGCGACGACACCACCGCCTTGGCCAGGATGAAGTCCAGCTCGCCCATGAACTTCTGCGACTCTATGACATCGTCGATATAGGGCCGCAGGAAGTCTGTAAACTCCGTGAGTATCCGGAGTATCTCCCTCTGCTCCTCGAAATGCAGCTCGCGCAGCTGGTTGTTGAGCTCCACGACCTCCATCGGCTCGATGAAGGAGGTCTTGCCCGAAGCCGACTCGTCAAACACTATCCCAGGGACCTTTTTCTTATTGCCCGAAGAGACCGGGATGAGCATCTTGCCCTCGCGCACCGACACCGAAGCGTCCGAGTCGGCCACCCCGTCCTCCTGAGCCTTGCGGAGGATGGCCTGGATGCGCCTGGACACCGCACCCTCCTTGTCACGGATGGCGCGGCGGATGGAGTAAAGCTGCTCCGAGGCATTGTCCCTCACCTCTCCGTACCGGTCCAGTATCTCATCTATGCGCCTGAGTATCTCAGGAAATGACAGCACGGCCGAGGCCATGTCCCGCAGCAGGGGGTACTGTCCTTCCTTGCAGCCGGCGAAGAAGCTCAATATCTTCCGAAGGGTATCCAGGGCCCCGCGCAGCAGCACCAGCGAGGGCAGGTCAATATGGGAGAAAGGGCTGCGGAGCGGCACCAGGAAAGGGATGCAGTCGGGGTATCCTGAGGTAGGGAAGGAAGCCTCGAACATCAGGATGACGCGCATCTCGTCGGTCAGGCCGAGACGGCGCTCTATCTCGGAGGGCACGTCCGAAACCTGCTCGCTCTCTGCCCTGTCCCGGCCGTATCCGGTGGAACAGCGGGCGGCTATGGACTCGCGTATCTTGTCGAAGGCGAGCTTGCTTTCGATTTTTGCGGTATTGGTCATGGAAGGAATGAAAGGTTAATTGTCCTTGCGGTAGGAGTTCTCGATGGAGAGCTTCAGCTCGCTGATGCTGGTGACGGTCTTCATCTCGCCCCCGCTTACGAAGGAGATGTTGCCGGTCTCCTCGGAAACCACGATGGCGTCCGCGTCGGTATCCTGCGTGATACTTACGGCGGCCCGGTGGCGCATGCCGTACTGCGGGGGAATATTGGGGTTGTCCACGATAGGAAGGGTGCAGCGGGCGGCCACTATCCTGTCCATGTCTATGACCATGGCCCCGTCGTGGAGCGGGGTGTTCTTATAGAAGATGTTCTCTATCAGACGCCTGTTGACGGCGGCGTCTATGCTGTCGCCGGTCTCGGTGACAAACTCCAGGGAAGAGTTGTGCTGCAGGACAATGAGGGCGCCCGTCCTGGTCTCTCCCATCCTCCGGCAGGCCTGGGCTATCTCGTCCAGGGAGGTGGCCTGAATCTCCTTGTCCCGGCGTCCCAGGAGGACACGGGTCAGGAAGTTGTTGCGGGAGGAGGAGAGATAGCGGCTGCCTATATGCAGGAGGAAACGGCGTATCTCGGGCTGGAAAATGACTATCAGCGCGATGACACCGACTCCGAGAATCTGTCCCAGAATGGACGACAGCAGCTTCATATTCAACGCCTTCATCACTATCCACGTGAGATATATCAGCAGGATACCGATGAAGATGTTGAATACGGAAGTGCCGCGCATTATCCGCACCATCTGGTAGATCAGAAGACCTACCAGGATGATGTCGATAATGTCGATTACGGATATGTTGATGAAGTCAAACATTACTTAACCTCAAGCACGTCGCCGGCGTCCTTGGCCACGGCCTCTTTCCACTTGTCACTGTAGCCGGGCTGTGAGGGAGAGGCGGGGATGCGGGGCGAGTGGCCGTTGCTCTTGAATGTACCGTAGCCGGTCTCCTTCTTGACATTGCCGTCCATATACTTGACGAGCAGGTAGATATCCAGATCTTTCCAAGTCTCGAAGAGGGTCTGGGCCTTATCGAGGCTGTATCCGGTCAGGAAGTCACGGGTAGCTGCGATGCTCTCCTCGGTGGGGTTCTCGCCGAGAATCCTGAGGGCCTCGGCGTCCACTGCCTTCTGCTCCTCGATGGCGCCGTTCTCGAAGCCGTCGATGACAGCGCGTACCTCGGGCTCGATACGGTCATACAGCATGTATGCGAAGTTGGCGATACGGTTGGTCACCCAGAAGAGGGATGTGGGAGAGTATTCCAGCAGACTGCCGTTGCCCACTCTCACGCAGAGGGGGGTCTCCTTGACTGTGGTGTACACGGGAGTCAGGCAGGAGGTGGCTGCGTCATCCACACCGAACCAGAGGACTCCGCCGATCTCGTCGGGCAACCAGCTGCGGCTCTGGCATACGATCCAGAATCCGGTCTGCTGAGTAGCGATTGCCCTCTCGTTTACATACTCTTTGCCGTCATACTCGAAGTTCATGGGTCTCCACCTGTAGGGAGTGTGGTGTCCGCCGGCACCGGCATCCACCGTCATATCCATGGGGGTACCCTCGTAGTGGTCGCGCATCACATCAGCCACTTCCTTCACGCCGATCTTCTCAGCGGGCTTGATGAAGAGGGGCATCTTGTTCTCCCCGTTGTAGCCCATGGCGAAATCCAGGTACTCCTCGGCCTTCTTGTCGCCGATCATACCGCCGCCCAGGATATTGAACGCGGACCATACCCTGGCCTCGCAGCCTCTCATGCCGCTGAAATCTATCGGAGCGTATGCGTCGCAGAAACTGAACTCCTCGTCTGTACCCTCGAAGTAACCCATCTCGCGGGCGAAGTCCACCACGTCCTCGGCATAGAGCCAGTTCTCGGGGTCATCGAACACGATGTGGTCGATACGGGCCTGGTTGGCATGGGCGCAGATGTATCCGTCAGGTACGCGGGCTGCGGCCCATACGATACCCTTGTTGATGTTGCGGCCCTTCTTGTCGAGCTTGCTGCCCTTGCCGATGAGCTCCATGATCCACACCTCGTCCTTGTCGGCGATGGAGAATGACTCGCCGCTGGAGGCATAGCCGTACTCATTGGCCAGATCCACGATGGTCTGGATGGCCTCACGGGCAGTCTTCGCCCTCTGCAGAGTGATGTATATGAGCGAGCCGTAGTCCATGATGCCGTCAGGGTCGCCAAGCTCGCGGCGTCCGCCGAAGGTGGTCTCGGTGATGATGAGCTGGTGCTCGTTCATATTGCCGACTGTCTGGTAGGTCTGTCCCACCAGCTGAGGTATCTGTCCGAGATACTTGCCGCTGTCCCACTCGTTGATGTTCATCCAGGTTCCGGGCTTGAAGAAGCCGGCCGGGGTGAAGTACAGCTCGCCGTAGAGCTGGTGGGAGTCAGCCGAGTAAGTGATCAGAATCGAGCCGTCCTTGGAGGCCCCCTTGGTTACCAGTACATTGGTGCATGCAAAACCGGTCTGGACGATAAACAGGGCCAGAGCGGCGCAAAGTGCTGATTTGAAGAATTTATTCATATTACTTGTCAGATTTTATATAAATTTGCACAAAATAAGACCAAAAATAGTGAATTTATATTTTATATCCAACAAGATGAGCCGTAACATTTTTTTCAGTCTCACACTCATTGCCATTCTGACATTCTCTGCCACATCTCTAAGAGCCCAGGACCAGGAACAGAAAACCCCTGAGGAGATGGCCGCTGAGGAAGCGGACCGCCTCGAGGAAATCCTGACCCTCAAACCTCATCAGACATTTTTCATAGACTCCATTCTCCAGCATGACATGAGGGGGATGTACGACGAGCTACAGCAGCTTCAGATGTCCGGCACTCGGGAATATGTCGCGTTCAAGCAGGTAAGGGACAAATGGATAGCCCAGATAGACAGCGCCTACAAAAAAGTGCTCACCCACGACCAGTGGATGCAGTACTGCCGTTCCACCGGCAAACTCTCCAAAGAGGAGCTCAAGGCACTGAAAGCAAAGGAAAAAGCCGAGAAAAAAGCGGCGAAAGCAGCCGCCAAGGCAAAAAAAGAGGAGGAGCAGTAGCCCCTCCTTCTTTTTATAGAGCGATGTACTCCGGTTTCCTGCCCCGGAAGTAAACCTCATACTTGAATCCGGCCGCCAGGGCCATTTCCCGGCACCAGTCGAAACGGTCGCCGAGACGGGTGATTTCATGCGCGTCCGAGCCGAACGAGAGGGCCTCTCCGCCCAGTTCCCGGAAACGCCTGAGCACGGCCAGGTCAAGCTCGGGACGACGGCCGCGGTAAAGCTGATAGGTCTTCGTATTTATCTCCATTGTCTTGCCGTTCTCGGCCAGGAAAGTCAATATGGCATCCAGGGCATCCCCGAACTCGGAATAATGTATCGTTGTCTCCTTATAATCCGGATATCTCGTTATATAGTCGTAATGTCCCAGGATATCGAAGTCCGGCATCACCCGTATCAGACGGGCGAACTCCTCCAGATAGTGGCCGTAGGCATAGCGGTAGGTATATGGCCTGTAATAGTCCCCGAAATAGGGGTCATGTCCGTCGATGAGATGGAGGGAACCTATCACGCAGTCGTACCTATAATCCTCCAGAACCTTCCGTATCCTGGGCATGCTCTTGTCCTGCAGGCCTATCTCCACTCCCTTGAGGAGCTGGAAGTCTCCGTAGCGGCCGCCCCGTCCGTTGAGTCCGAAATATTCGACCTCGGCGTCTATGGCCTCCTGCTGGGCCGGCACCTCGAAGGTAAACTCCGTCACCCCGGGAGGTGCGTCGAAGTCCAGGTGATCCGTCAGGCAGATACCCCTGAGCCCGCGCTCGTATGCCACCTTGACGGCATCGTCGATACTCATCCGCGAGTCGGCGGAGAAGTAGGAGTGGGTGTGGTTGTCGAAATATCTGCGTTCCATTACATTCTCTCCTGCGCGTAAACCACTTTCCAGACATCCGCCTCAGGCTCCCTGACCACGGTGAGAGCCGTCTTCATAGGCTCGATCTCCCCGGGATATATGATGTCGAAGTCCACGGTGACCGAGTCCCTGGACCACTCGTGCACCTCCACGGCATAGGTCTGCACGCCGCGGGACAGTTCCATGAACTCCTCCTGAGCGGCCTCGGGCAGAGAATCCACCACCGAGCCGGTCTCCCTCACCATCTGCTCCAGCTCGCTGGAACACATCCGCGCTGCAGCCGCGTAGTCCGCCGAATAATACGCCCTGGCAAAGTCCTCCGCCAGCGCCCTTGCATCCTGAGTCCTGCCGCCGGAACAGCTGTGCAGCGGAATGACTGCCAGCACTGCTGCCGCTGCCAATATCTGTTTTATCCTCATACTGTTCTTTATATTTATTCTATAAGCCCCAAATCTCAGGATCCGACTCACTCTTGACGGAAGCCGCGATGCCGGCGGGGAGGTTGCTGAAGAAGGTACAGCCCGTGATGCTCTCAATCTCCGATACTGTCCTCATGTCTTCCCTCTCCGGACGGCTATGGCTGTATGCCCTGTTCTCGTACAGGAAGGCAATGGAGTGATATGTGTCATTTGCGGCATCATAGGAGAGAAGCACCTTGAAAAATGCCTCGGGGATGACCACGCTGTTGCCTGCATTGTCCTGAGTATAGTCCTTCTGCCCGTCAGCGTTCAGGTCCAGGACAGGACCGGTGACCACGTAAAGGGTATCGCAGTCCTGCGACCACTCCCGTTCGAGATTCTCCAGCTGCATCCAGACTCCCTGGTTCAGTTCCGAATTCTGCACAGTCATGTTGGCGAAGTAGAATGTCTGCTCATTGACATCGTCGGAGACTGTCCGGGAGCCGGAAGGTATCTGGTGACCACGGTCATAGCCGTCCACCTCCTGCCAGCTGCGCGGAATCACAGGCTCATACACGTCAGGTATCTTGGGATCGAAATTCCAGGCATCGGTGCGTCCGGAACTGCCGATGTAGTCCTGGCAGAGCGGATAGGCCACCCAGAGGGCCACACGCTCCGAAGCATCGTAAAGCATGGAGTAGTTCCTCCGCAGCTCCCCGTCCATCTCCACGGTATAGCTTACATATGCCTCATCGTCAGCCGCATCGACCGCAGGCAGTTCCATCCAGCCGTTGACCTGGTCCGATACCAGCACATCGGATTCCGGCGCATCCTCCTTGTCTATGTGAGACACGTAATACGCCGGCCATGTACTGCCGCCGGCCTGGGGCTGGCCATTGTATTCTGCCCTTCTGGACATGAAAGTAAGCACATCCCCTATCTCCAGTCCGAGGGAGGAGAACGACTGGTCGTTATGCTCCATCTGACCGTCCGTAAGTCCGTAGACATACAGAATACCGGTAGGATCCTTGATCCAGAAGTTGCCGTAGTCCGTCTTTTCGATACTTATGACAGTTCCGCGGAGCTGATACCAGACAGCCTCACTGTCAGAGCTCGGCACAGGAGCGGCCAGAAACTCCTCTATGGTAGTATAATCCTCATAAGCACCTTCCTGGGACACATAGACTTTTCCGGTAAGTCCTCCGTTGCGGAAGGTAACCAGCGCAGCCCTGTCCGAAGCCTCGTTCTTATCCACATTCAGCGTTATCGTATATGGATTATTCGAGGCGGTTCCAGATACAGGTGTGACATCCAGCCAGTCCCGGCTGTCGCCTTCGACGTATGAGACCTCCGCATCCCAGTCCCGGGTAGCGGTCAGACTAACTGTCACCTCCCCGCCTGCCTGGGCTACACTGACTGTATCCGTATCCACCGTAAGCTCAGCCGGCCTTGAAGCAGGATCGCTCTCGCAGGAAGACACCGCTACGCCCAGCAGGAGAGCGGCGGCAGCATATACAAAATAGTTTCTTGTCCTCATATCATTCTTATTATCATTGAACAACAAAGGGCTGCACGCATCTCATGCAGCCCATTTATAACATACGGATAAAATCAGGCTACTCAGCCTTGGCCCTTACACAATAGGCTGGACCGTTAACCTGGGGGGTTCCATTGTACTCATCCCTGACACCTACCAATATAACAGTGTCTCCGTCACCTAAACCAAGTTGCGGGAAAGATTTGTCGTTGCTCTGGCCGAGCTTTGGAGTAGATGTCAAACCATATACATATACACTCTTACCAGACTCATCAACGAGGTCAAAGTTACCGTAAACTCCAGGCTCGAGATTCTGAATTGTTCCTACAAGATGATAGAGCTGGTCGTCATTAGGCTCAGCCGCAAGGAATTCATCTACAGTAACTATCAGAGCTGCATAGTATGCGCTGCCCACCTGAGGCTTGCCATTGAAGGAGCTCCTCTTTCCTATAAGAGTCACATAATCTCCCTCCTGCAGTCCGGTCTCGGCAAATGTCTGGTTTCCGGCATCCGAGGTGACCTTCAGGCCGTACACATACACGCTGTTGTTATCAGCATCCACGAGGTCAAAGTTACCGTAAGGACCCTCTTGCAGGTTGGTTATCTTACCGCTGAGCCTGTACCACTGGTCGGACTCCTCGGCAGCGAGGAATTCCTCGATGGTCGCTACCTTGATATCGACTTCGGGGGCTTCGCCGTCCACGTGGGAGATATAGAAGGCTGTACCGCCTATCTGAGGCTCACCATTATATTCATCCCTTGTGCCTCCGAGAGTTACGATATCACCAGCCGTGAGGCCTTCTATCTCGGAGAAGGACTTGTCGTTGCTGCCGCCGTTCCACTCCTTGGTCAGACCATAGACCAGAATCGAACCGGTTTCATCCTCGATGACGATATTGCCGTACTCCGCGTTCTGTATCTCGGTGATGGTTCCGGTAAGCTCATACCACACGTCATCGCTGACCTCTGCTGCGAGAACCTCTGCGACAGTGGCCTTGGTGAGCTCAGGCTGAGGTTCGGGTTCGGGCTCGGGCTCTGAGCCACCTGTCTTGAGGCGTACGGGATAGGCGGGTCCCATGACCTCGGCCTTGCCGTTGTAGTCACCGCGGGTGCCGACGATAGTCAGTTTGTCTCCCTCTGCATAGCCTGTCTGACTGAAAGATTTGTCATTGCTCTGACCCAGGATGGGTGTGGATGTCAGACCATAGACGTAAACAGAACCGGTCTCGTCCGTGATATCGAAGTTTCCGTAGGTCTCGTTGGAAAGACCTTTCATAGTACCGGTAATCTCATAGAGCTGACCGTCTTCGTCTATCTCGGCTGCAAGGAACTCAGCCACCGTCACCTTAATGGGAGCATAATAGGCATCGCCTACCTGAGGCTCTCCGTTATAGGAAGACCTGCGGCCTATGAGGGTCACGTAGTCGCCCTCACCGATACCGATCTGAGAGAAGGTCTTGTCTCCGGCTGTAGCATTGAGATTGAGGCCGTAGCAAAGAACCGAACCGGTCTCGTCCACGATATCGAAGTTGCCGTACTCTGTATTATAAAGGTCCACTACCTTACCGCTCAGACGATACCACTGGTTGGTCTCCTCTGCTGCGAGGAACTCGGCCACGGTCACAGGCTTAGGACCTGTATCTGCGTTGGGCTTGAGCACACCGCCCAGCTGGTGAACGGTAGTAGCGGCATAAACCTGATGCTCCGAACGGAAATAGATAATCACTTCTCTCTGATACAGAACAGAATCAGAAGTATTCTTTACAACAGATATGTTTACTTCCACTGTATCACCGGCCTCACCGCTCAGAGGCTCAACAGTTATCCAGGGATTTTCATGGAACAGGCTGTCCTCATCCCCCCAGGGATTGCTGACAACTACCTCTCCGGTCCATGCATAGTTACTGGTTACGGTCACCGAAGTGCTGGCACCCTCCTCGGGTATTTCAAGATATTCCGATGAGACTGTAATGTCCACAATGGGCAGCGGTCCCTCACTCTCCTGGCAGGAGGTCAGAAGGAGTGCTCCGGAAGCGGCTAACGCCAAAAGTACTTTTTTGAAATTCATTTTGTTTGAGATTAAACTGTAACTTTTCAAGGCGCAAATATATCATATTTTACAGATTAACAATTTTAAATTTCCATTACATTTCCGGATATTGCTGAAAAAATTTGGAAATTACAGAAATGTCCAATATCTTTGTGATATCATTTTAATATCACACAAGCCATGAAAACCCCTTCCGACTCCAAACTGACAAAGGACACTCCCTTCCAGGGACGTGCCTGCAGCGGATTTCTGATGATATCCGTCAGCGTCCTGCTCCTAGCCGCCGGCATCGCACTGATCATCCTCTCCGAGGTAAACAAGGCTGAACTCGGGAGCTCCATCTACAACACTCTCTGCATCTTCGCAGTCCTGTTGCTCATCATCGCACCCGTACTGCTCATAGGTCTCATGATACTGGAACCTAATCAGGCCAGGGCCATGGTCTTCTTCGGCAAATACCGCGGCACCTTCACCCGCACCGGCTTCTTCTGGGTCAATCCCTTCTACTCCAAGAAGAAAGTCTCGCTCCGCGCCCGCAACATGAATGTAGATCCCATCAAGGTCAATGACCGCAACGGAAACCCCATCCTCGTAGGTCTCATCCTCGTATGGAAGGTGGAGGATGTGTATAAAGCCATATTCGAGATAGACACTCAGACAATTGCCGAGAACAATGCAGGACGCATGACCGCCCTCGAGTCCTTCGTCCGCGTTCAGAGCGACGCCGCCCTCCGGCAAGTAGCCGGAAGCTACGCCTACGACACCCTCGGTTCGGAGACTACCGAGACCCTGACCCTTCGCAACGGCGGGGACACCATCAACCGCGAGCTGGTCGAGAAGCTCAACGAACGTCTGGAGATGGCCGGCATCTCGGTGCTCGAGGCCCGTATCAACTACCTCGCCTACGCCCCCGAGATCGCCGCAGTCATGCTCCGCCGCCAGCAGGCCGAGGCCATCATCTCAGCCCGCGAGAAGATAGTCGAGGGCGCCGTATCCATGGTGCAGATGGCCCTCAAGGAGATAAACGACAAGGATATCGTAGAGCTGGACGAGGCCAAGAAGGCCGCCATGGTCAGCAACCTGCTCGTGGTCCTCTGCGCCGACGAGGCCGCACAGCCCGTCCTCAACACCGGTTCGCTCTACCAGTAAAACGATAGAAACAGGATGGCAAAAGAGCAGTCAAAAACCAAGAGTTTCGTACTCCGCATAGACGCTGAGACGATGGAAGCCCTGGAGAAATGGGCCGCCGACGAGTTCCGCTCGATCAACGGCCAGCTCCAGTGGCTCATCGACGACGCCTTGCGCCGCTCCGGCCGCCTCCCGGCCAAAAAACACGACTGATGATACGAAAAAGGGCCGGCCCTGGAAGGGTCAGCCCTTATTTCTTTTACTGTCCGTCGGGACTATTTGCGCTCACCGAGCTTGCTGTCCAGCATTACGAGACCGGCCTCACCGGCACGCTGAACCTTCTCGTAGATGGAGAGGGCGGTAGCCTCCTCCTCGACCTGCTCGCGGATGTAACCCATGAAGAAGTCCTCGGAGGGTTTGTCCTTCTCCTCGCGGGCGATGTCCACGATCTTGTCGATAAGAGCAGTCACATGGCACTCGTGCTCATAGACATGCTTGAAGAGAGCCTCTGCGCTGCCCCAGCCCTGAGGCACTACGTCGATCATGCTGACCTTGGCGGTGCCGCCCCTCTTCTGGAGGAACGATGCCATATCGTAGGCATGCTCGAGCTCTTCCTGAGACTGTTTCTTCATCCAGTGAGCCATTCCGTCATAACCCTCTTTCTCAAGATAGAAAGACATGGAAAGGTAGAGGTTGGCCGACCACATCTCGGCGATTATCTGATCATTGATCGCATTCTGTAATTTTTCGGTAATCATGGTAGTAATGTTTTAAAATTTTTAATTTCTGACTTACTCCTCTGCAAAACCGATACCACACCCGCCTGTCAGTGCCACAATGTCACAAAAGACCGACAGGGCGTCAATATATCGAGACGTTGCTGATCAGCGGGCAGGCGTAAGAGTCTATGATATTGAACCTTACCTCCGACGCCATGACCGGGTCGAACCGCATGATCCGCTTATAGCCTATAGTCCTGCCGCGGCAGACCTCCTTCCACTCGCCGGTATCGCCCAGACGGCACTCCACGCTGAACTCCTTGACCCTCTGTCCCAGGGGGATATACTCCTGCAGCAGCACCTTGCTGACCTCCCTGTCCCTGCGGAAATACACGGTGAAGGAGGCGGAGGTGACACTGTCGTCCGTGGCCCAGTAGGTGGAGTAGCGGCCGTCCACCGCATTGGCGGCGGCATACTTGGGAGAATTGGCACGGACCGACTCGGAATAGGCCCGCGACATCTTGGCATAATCGGCATGGAAGGCCTCGGTCCGGGCATCGCGGAACTCCATCAGACGGGCCGAGTCGGCGGGATGGATGCGGCCGCGGCGGTCCGGAGGCACGTTGAGCAGGAGGTTGGCGTTGCGGCCCACCGAAGCGTAGTAGATCTCCATCAGTTCGTCCACGCTCTTGACCAGGCTGTCGGTCGAGGGGGAATAGAACCAGCCGGGACGGATCGACACGTCGGCTTCTCCGGGTATCCACTGAGAACCGTGCACATTGCCGCAGTTGAGGGTATCGCGGGAAGGGGCAAGACGGCCGGGGGCAAATCCGGCAGGGTCGAGGCGGGACCAGTTGGTCTCTCCGGCATATCCGCGCTCATTGCCTATCCAGCGGCATCCGGGGCCGACGTCGCTGAATATCACCAGGTCGGGATTGAGGGTATGGGCCGTAGCGTTGAAATAGCCCCAGCGGTAACGGCTCGGCGCGTCGCCCTCCCCATCATCCGCTCCGTCAAACCAGAGTTCGAAGATGTCGCCGTACTCAGTCAGCACTTCGGTGATGCAGCCGGCGAAGATTTCATTGTAGGCCTCGGTGCCGTAGGCGGGATGATTGCGGTCCCAGGGCGAGATATAGACTCCGAGGCGGAGGTCGTACTTCTCACAGGCGTCCGCCAGCTCGCGGAGTACGTCGCCCTGACCGTTCCGCCAGGCGCTCTGGGCCACTGTGTGCCGGCTGTACTTGCTGGGCCACAGACAGAAGCCGTCATGATGCTTGGCTGTGAGGATAATGCCCTTCATTCCTGCCTCGCGGGCTATACGGGCCCACTGCTCACAGTTCAGGTCCGTGGGAGCGAAGACGTCCGGATCCTCCTCCCCTGTCCCCCACTCGCTGTCCGTAAACGTGTTGGGGCCGAAGTGTACGAACATATAGTACTCCATCTTCTGCCACTCCATCTGGGCTTCCGTCGGTACGGGACCATAGGGGGCCGGGACCGTACTGTCATTGCAAGAAGCCGCCACCGCAAGCGCGGCGACGGCTGTCAGGAAAATATTTATGCTTCTTCTCATATCGTCATATATGCTGCATCTGTCTTATTGTCTGCCTCCTCCGAGGGAACGGTAGAGGTTGACGGTGGTCTGCAGAAGGAGATACTTGTCGGATACCACATTGAGCTGGGCTGACAGCAGGGACTGACGGGCTGTCAGAACCTCCAGATAGGTCATCCCTGTACTCTTCTGATAAAGGTACTCGGCTGTCTGTACGGAACGCTCGAGGTCCGTCATCTGGGAAGTATGCTTCTGAAGCATCTCGTCGTATATCTCGAGAGCGTAGAGGTTGTTGTTCACCTCCTCTCCCGCATCGAGCAGAGCCTGTCTGTAGCTCAGCTTGGCTATCTCCTCCTCAGCCTTCGCGACACGCAGGTTGGAGGTCAGCTGTCCCTTGTTGAATATGGGCTGGGCGAGCTGGGCAAGGGCCGACACGATCAGGCCGCCGGGGTTGAGAATCGCCTGTCCCACACTGTTGGTCCATCCGGCGCTGCCAGAAAGAGTAAGCTTGGGATAGAAGGCCGAACGGGCCTGATTGGTCGAATAGTAGGCACTGGCCAGAGCCATCTCTGCCTGATAGACATCGGGACGGTTGGAGAGCAGTTCCAGAGGAATTCCCACTGAGAAGTCCTGAGGCAGCGTCTGCTCGTCGAGAGTGCCTCTCTCTATCTTGGTATATACTGAGCCGAGGATGGAGCAGAGGGCGTTCTCTGCCTCCTGACGCTGGCGCTTCATATCTGCCAGCGAAGCCTCCAGGCCGTAGAGTTGGGCGCGGGACTGGGTGACTGCATTCTCATTGACACGGCCGACCTTGAGCATTGCCTCCATACTGCGGATCTGCTCCGCCCAGAGGGTCACATTCTCCTCACTGACACGGACCTGTTCGTCCAGCATCAGCAGGGAATAATAGGCGTTGGCCACTGTGGCGATGAGCTGGGAGCGGACTGCCTGACGGTAAGCCTCCTGCTGGAGAAGGGCAGCCTGAGCTCCGCGCTTGGCGTTGAGCAGCGAGCCGAAGAGGTCGATATCCCAGCTGACGGAGAGTCCGGCATTGTAGGTCCAGGTTCCGGTGGTGGTGACATTGCCCTGATTGTCGGCAAGGGTGTAGTTGTATCCGCCCTGAGGGCCGAGGTTCAGCGAAGGGGAATAAGCCCACTTCGAGGCTTTCAGACGGGCCTGTGCCTGCTCCACTCTGAGAGCGGCGCTGAGCAGGTCGGTGTTGTTGTCCAGAGCGGTGCGGATGAGAGACTGCAGGTGAGGGTCGGTAAACATCTCCTCCCAGGGCATGTATCCGAAGGAGGTGCTGTCCTCAGCGGCCTGAGCGTCCTCCTCGGGGGAGACCAGCTCTGCGCGGTAGAGACTGTCCATGGGGACCACATTCTCAGGTCTCTCGTATTTGCGGTAGATGGAGCAGCTGCTGACCACGGCTACCGCGGCTATTGCAAGTATTGTCTTTCTCATAATGATGCTTCTCTTTCCTCCTTTCTTTTACCCATTACCTTCTCCTCCACGTACTGGAAGACTACGAAGAACATAGGTGTGATGAACATAAGGGCGATGGTTCCGATGATCATACCTCCTACGACACCCACGCCGAGGGAACGGTAACCGTTGGCACCTACTCCGTGGGCCATGACCAGAGGCAGCATACCGAAGATGATGGTGAGCACGGTCATCAGGATGGGCCTGAGACGGACACCGGCTGCGGAGAGGGCGGCGGCGCTCAGGGACATGCCCCTCTTGCGGCGCTGGGTTCCGTACTCGGTAATCAGAATCGCTGTCTTGGCCAGCAGTCCGATCAGCATGACCATTCCGACCTGGGTGTAGATGTTGTTCTCAAGACCCCAGAGGTGTGTGAAGAGGTAGCTGCCCATCAGACCGAAAGGCACTGAGCAGAGCACTGCGAAGGGCAGGAAGAGACTCTCGTACATACCGCAGAGGATCAGGTAGATGAAGATCACGCAGATTACGTACACGATGGTGGTGGTGTTGGAGTCCGCCAGCTCGGCTTCCTCACGGGTCATACCCGAGAACTCGTAGCCGAAACCGGTAGGCAGGGCCTCCTTGCTGACCTCCTGGATGGCGGCGATGATGTCACCGGAGCTGTAGCCCGGGTTGGGCATACCCTGTACGGTGATGGAGGTGAACATGTTGAATCGGTTGAGCACCTCGGCGCCGTAGATCTTGCGCATGGTGACGAACTGGCTTACAGGGGCCATACCGCCGGATGTCCTGACATAGACGTCATCGAGCGACTGCATGTTATCCCTGTACTCGGTGGGAGCCTGGAGCATGACACGGTAGAGCTTGGTGAAGCGGTTGAAGTTCGACACGTACATACTGCCGTAGTAACCGGAGATAACCGAGAGCACTGCGTCTGTGGTAGTACCGGCGCGGATACACTTGGCGGCGTCCACATCCAGCTCGTACTGAGGGAAGTTGGAGCTGAAGGAGGTGTAGGCCATCTGCACCTCGGGCCTCTGGTTGAGGGCGTCGATGAACTGATGGGTAACTGTCTCCAGGGCGTCGATACCGCGGCCCGAACGGTCCTGCAGGTCGACGAAGAAGCTGTTACCTGTACCGTAACCGGAGATCATGGGAGGTGCGAAGATGAAGATCTGGGCGTTGGTGATGTGGGCAGTGTTGGCGTATATCTTCTCGATGACGGCTGTATTGCTGTGCTCCTTGCCCTCGCGCTGGTCCCAGGGTTTGAGACGGACCATCATCATGGCGTGGGAGGCGCCGCTTCCGGAGAAGGAGAAACCGGCCACCTGGTTGTAGGTCTGGATCTCCTCGATATCGCTGATACTCCTCTGCATCTCGGAGAGAATGTCGTTGGTCTCGGCCAGGGTAGTACCGGGCGCTGCGTCCACGCTGATGAAGAGCGAGCCGGTATCCTCGTTGGGGACGAGGGAGGTTTTGGCGGTGGCCATGAAGTACACAAGGAGGCCGCCTGCCACTACGAGGGAGGCTACGCCTACCCACTTGTGGAGGATAAAGAACTTGACTCCGAGCTTGTATTTGTTGATGAAACGGCCGAAGCCGGTCTCAAAGGCTATTCTGAAGCGGGTAGAGAACTGCTTGGGCTTCTCGCCGGGGGCCACGATCTCGTTGGGCTTGAGAATGATGGCGCAGAGGGCGGGCGAGAGGGTCAGGGAGTTCAGGGCGGAGAATCCCACGGCTGCGGCCATGGTCAGTCCGAACTGCTTGTAGAACAGACCGGAGGTACCGCCCAGGAAGGATACGGGCACGAACACGGCCATGAAGACCAGGGTAGCGGAGATTACGGCTGCGGCCACACCGCCGACACCGTCCACAGCCGCCTTGTAAGGCGAGCGGTAGCCCATGTCGAACCGGGCCTGCACCGCCTCCACCACGATGATCGCGTCATCCACCACAGTACCGATAACCAGAATCAGCGCGAAGAGGGTGATGAGGTTGATGGTAAAGCCGGCGACCACCAGGAAGGCGAAGGTCGCAATCAGCGATACGAAGATACTTATCGTAGGAATAATCGTGGAACGGGGGCTCTGCAGGAAGACATACACCACGAGGACCACGAGGAGGATGGCCTCGAAGAGGGTCTTGATCACCTCGTTGATGGAGGCATCGAGGAAGTCCTTGGTACTCATGATGTCCACGAGCTCCACTCCCTTGGGCAGGTCGGCCTTCACAGTCTCCAGATAGGCGTCTATCTCCTTGATAATCTCGTTGGCGTTACTTCCGGCAGTCTGGTTTATCATACAGCTCACACCGGGGGCGCCCTTCACACGTCCCTCGTAGTTGTAGGACAACGCGCCGAGCTGTATATCGGCGATATCCTTGAGCTTGAGGACACGGCCGTCCTCGTATGCCCTGATTACTATCTCGCCGAACTCCTCCTCGGTGGACAGACGTCCCTTGTAGCGGAGGGTGTACTGGAAGGCATTGTCCGAGTTCTCACCGATAGCACCTGTGGAAGCCTCGATGTTCTGGCTGGAGAGGGCCGCGCTCACATCGCTGGGCACCAATCCGTAGCGGGCCATCAGGTCGGGCTTCATCCATATACGCATGGCGTAGTCGCCGCCCATGACATTACAGTCACCGACGCCGGAGATACGCTGAATCTGAGGCTTTACGTTGATGGAGAGGTAGTTGGTGAGGAATATCTCGTCGTATGTGGCGTCAGGCGACACGATGGCGAATACCTTCAGGGTACTGCTCTGTCGCTTGGACACCTCGACTCCGACCCTGGTAACCTCGGCCGGAAGGAGGGACGTGGCCCTGGACACGCGGTTCTGCACGTTCACGGAAGCCATGTCCGGGTCTACACCCTGCTTGAAATACACTGTGATGGAAGCGCTTCCCGAGTTACTTGCCTCGGAAGTCATGTAGGTCATGTTCTCCACACCGTTGATGGCCTCCTCGAGGGGAGCGATCACGGCATTCTGCACGGCAGTCGCGTTGGCGCCGCTGTATGTGGTGGAGACACGGATGGTAGGCGGTGCGATATCCGGGTACTGCTCCACAGGCAGCATCGCAAGTCCGATGATACCCACCAGTACCAGGAAGATGGATATGGCGACCGACAGGATGGGCCGGTCGATGAATGTTTTAAGATTCATATCTCTTATTCTCCTTTATTAGAGTTAGAGCCGGCGTCAACCGGAGTGCCGGCGATGGGTGTGCCCTCCCTGAGCAGACCCGCGCCCTCGGACACGATCACGTCACCGGCGGTGAGGCCGCTCTCTACGATATACTCCTTGCCGTCATTGATTCTGAAAACAGTAATCTGGGTGGAAACGGCCTTTCCGTCCACTACCTTATATACGAATATCTTGTCCTGTATCTCGTATGTGGCTGTCTGGGGAATCACGATGCAGCCGTCCCTGTCGTATGAGATGTTCACACGGCCCGAGCTTCCGCTCATCAGGCGTCCGTCGGGATTGTCGAAGACGGCCCTTACGCTTACAGTACCCGTGCTCTTGTCCACGATGCGGCTGATGACATCGATATGACCCTCACGCTCATACAGGGTCTGGTCGGTAAGAGTCAGGGTGACGGGCTGGAAGGAAGCGATGGTGTTGTCGATGGAACCGTACTGGCGGGTCATCGAGAGCACCTCCTTCTCGGGCAGGGAGAAGTAGACGTACATCTCGGAGTTGTCGGACACGCTGATCAGAGGCTCTGTCATGGCCGAGCTCACCAGGGCGCCCACCCTTATCGAAGTCATGCCGGCCGAGCCGTTGACGGGGCTCTTGACGATGGCGTAGGACAGGTTCTGGGCCGCGCTGGCCTCGGCTGCCTCCGCCTGACGGAGAGCCGCTACCGCACTGTTGTACGAGTTGCGGGCGGTCTGGAGCTCAAAGTCGGAGATGACCTTGTCGGCGTACAGGTCCTCGCTGCCCTCGAGTGAGAGCTGCGCTGTGGCGAGCTGCGCCTCGGCTGTGGCTACTGCCGCCTTTGCCTGACGGTAAGACGCCGCATAGGGAATCGTGTCAATGACGAACAGCGTCTGACCTTTCTTCACCTTGGCTCCTTCTTTGACCAACACATCGGTGATAAAACCGGACACCTGAGGTCTCACCTCCACGTCCTGCTTACCCTCTATTACCGCTGAATAACTGATGGACAGAGTCCTGTCCTCAGGAGAAACCCTCAGAAGCGGGTATGTCACCGCCCCCTTCTGGCTTGCCGCTTTCTGCTTGCACGAAGCTAAACTCAGAACCGCGAGAAGAGCGACAGCCGCTACTTTCAGATACTGCATATTGAATAACTCTTTTTAAAATTTTCTGAGTCCGTGCAAGCAATAATTGTGCCTAATCCAAGAAATTTCCTAAATTTGCACATAGATTTCTCTTTTTGACATACAACGATTTAACCGATATGAAACACTGTTGTTTACACTCATGGCTCCTGAGCCTTGCCGCAGCCCCTCTGATACTTGGCTGCACCGCCTCTTCCGGACAATTCCCTCCCAAGGAGGGCACTCTCCAGGAACTCCGCTACACCCCCGCCAGTTCCCATTTTTCCCTATGGGCCCCGACCGCTGATTCCGCCCGCGTCCTGCTCTATGAGGAGGGTCTCGGGGGACAGCCCTACGAGGTCATCGAGATGAATAAAAATGCCGCTGACGGCTCCTGGAGCGCTGTCGCCGAGGGAGACCTCGAAGGCCGGTTCTACACCTTCAGGGTCAATGTCTCAGGCCGGTGGCTCGAGGAGACTCCCGGCATCTTCGCTACTGCGGTGGGAATCAACGGGCAGCGCGCCGCCGTCGTGGATTTCGGAAGCACCGACCCCGAGGGCTGGGCGGAGGACCGTCGCCCGGAGCTCCGCTCATTTGCCGATGCAGTGGTATATGAGATGCACCACAGGGACTTCTCCATCTCCGGCAATTCCGGCATATCCCCTGAGCACCGCGGCAAGTTCCTGGCTCTGACCGAGAGCGGAACACGCGGACCCCGCGGCGTGCGTACAGGAGTGGACCACCTCGTGGAACTGGGCGTGACCCATGTGCACATCCTCCCCTCATTCGACTACGCCTCCGTGGACGAGACCCGCCTGGAGGACAATGTCTACAACTGGGGCTATGACCCGGTGAACTACAACGTCCCCGACGGCTCCTATTCCACCGACCCCTACGACCCTGCCTGCCGCATCAGGGAATTCAAGGAAATGGTCCAGGCCCTGCACAAGGCCGGCATCAGGGTGGTGCTCGACGTAGTGTACAACCATGTCTCCGACGCTGCCTCCCAGGCCTTCGAGCGGACCGTACCCGGCTACTTCTTCCGCATGAGGGAGGACGGCTCCTTCGCTGACGGTTCGGCCTGCGGCAATGAGACTGCCTCCGACCGGGAGATGATGCGCCGCTTCATGGTCGAGTCCGTATGCTGGTGGGTCGAGGAGTACCACATCGACGGCTTCCGCTTCGACCTGATGGGCATACACGATATAGAGACGATGAACGCGATACGGGCGGCTGTATCCGGGATAGATCCCTCAGTGCTTATCTACGGTGAGGGCTGGGCAGCCTCGGCGCCCCTCTACGACGGATCACTGCTGGCCATGAAGGCCAATACCTGGGAGATGCCCGGTATCGCGGCCTTCTCCGACGAGATGCGCGATGCCCTCCGCGGACCGTTCAGCGACAACTCCAAGGCCGGATTCCTCGGCGGAGTGCCCGACCTCGAGGAGAGCGTCAAGTTCGGTGCAGTAGGAGCGATACAGCATCCGGGCGTGGACTACTCAGCGGTCAACTATTCCGATACATGCTGGGCTTCTGAGCCTACACAGATGATATCCTACATCTCCTGCCACGACGACATGTGCCTGCGCGACCGCCTTACCGCGACCCTGCCCGGCGCCTCCGAGGCTGAGCTGCTGCGCCTGGACAAACTGGGCCAGACCGTGGTCTTCACCTCCCAGGGCATACCCTTCATCTACGCCGGCGAAGAGCTCTTCCGCACCAAGCAGGGCGTACATAACAGCTACAACAGCCCGGACGCCATCAACGCCATCGACTGGTCCTTCAAGAACCGCTACTCCGACCTGTACGACTACTACCGCGGACTCATCGCCCTGCGCAAGGCCCATCCCGCCTTCCGCCTCGGGGACGCCGACTTAGTACGGGAGCACCTGGCGTTCATAGATGCACCTGACGGAGTCGTGGCCTGGCGCCTGACCGGACATGCCGGCGGAGACCCCTGCGAGGAGATCGTCGTGGTGATCAACTCGCGGAAGGAGGCTGTGTCGGTTACTGTTCCGGGGCAGGACTCTTCGGACAGCGCTTCCGGTAATTCCGACACCGGCAGCCCGTCCTCCGGAAACACTGTCTCCACGACCGATACTCACAGCTATACCGTTTACTGCCGGGACGGCCGCATCTCCGTCGACGGCCTCGGCACTCTCTCCGGCCCCGTCCTCACCGTCGGACCCCAGCAGGCCCTCATCATCGGCCGGTAGACCGAACAGTCCTGCACCACCGGCTCCTTCCACGGCCCACAGCTCGCGGTGCCTGACGCCCACGCTTTCCTACCCACAACGGCAGCATTTCCCCGGATTTGCTGCCGTTGCGGCATGGCGCATCCGATGCCACAACGTCCACAGGCCGCACAGCGCACTTTCCACCCATTACCCATTACCACAACGGCAGCATTTCCCGCGATTTGCTGCCGTTGCGGCATGGCACATCCGAAGCCACAACGTCCACAGGCCGCACAGGGTACTTTCCTCCCATTACCCACTTCCACAACGGCACCATTTCCCGAGATTCGCTGCCGTTGCGGCATGGCGCATCCGAAGCCACAACGTCTACAGGCCGCACAGAGCACTTTCCTCCCATCTCCCACTTCCACAACGGCACCATTTCCCGCGATTTGCTGCCGTTGCGGCATGGCACATCCGAAGCCACAACGTCC